>Ga0209123_1000212_pt1 | contig 88800 bp, 77 predicted proteins | sample BarGraIncu00431A_FD_184500 | JGI IMG/M metagenome (GOLD analysis project Ga0209123, IMG submission 184500) | Arctic peat soil microbial communities from Barrow, Alaska, USA - Barrow Graham LP Incubations 004-31A (SPAdes) (version 2) | ecosystem: Environmental > Terrestrial > Soil > Wetlands >... | reverse complement strand
CACCCACAAGAAAAACGATGACTGGTTGGCACTGCATCCCAATGTTCGCTTCCATTTCACGCCTACATCGGCAAGCTGGCTCAACCAAGTCGAGATATGGTTCGGAATCTTCACCCGTAAGAGCCTGAGCGGGGCAAGCTTCCAAAGCACCGAGCAACTGACACAATCCATCGAGGCGTTTGTAACCCGCTACAACGAAACAGCCGCACCGTTTGTTTGGAGGAAGCGTGAGGTTCGAGGTGCTCAGCTTAGAAATACAATTGTTAATTTACGCAATTAAACACTAGCACCGGCTGCCCCAGCCCTCGCAGCACATCACGCACCATCTGCGCCCGGTCTTTGGCTTCGGGTAGCTCGCGTTCAATGCGCAGTTTCTCGTTGCCCGCCAGCTTGATGTGTTTGTTTTTCTGAATCATCGCAATGATTTTCATGGAGTCAATCGGCGGGTTTTTCTTGAAGGTGATGGTGATCACGCCGGGCGCCGCATCGACTTTGACCACGCCGTAGGGCTGGCTCAGCACGCGCAGGCGGTGCACGTCGATCAGCGTTTGCGCTTGCGGGGGCAGCTTGCCAAAGCGGTCCACGATTTCTTCGAGCAGGTTGTCAATCTGGTCGGTGTTTTTGGCGGTGGCCAGCTTTTTATAGAACGACAGGCGCAGATGCACGTCGCCGCAGTAGTCATCGGGCAACAGCGCCGGGGCGTGCAGGTTGATGTCGGTGCTGACGTTGAGCGGGTTGAGCAAATCGGGCTCGATCCCGGCTTTGAGGCAGCGCACCGCCTCGGACAGCATCTCGTTGTAGAGCTGAAAGCCGACTTCGAGCATGTTGCCGCTCTGGTTTTCGCCCAGCACTTCACCGGCGCCGCGAATCTCCAGGTCGTGCATGGCGAGGTAAAAGCCACTGCCCAGTTCTTCCATCTGCTGGATCGCGTCGAGCCGCTGGGTGGCCTGTTTGGTCAGACCTTCCAGATCCGGCACCATCAGATAAGCATAGGCTTGGTGGTGGCTACGACCGACGCGGCCGCGCAACTGGTGCAGCTGGGCCAGACCAAACTTGTCGGCGCGGCTCATGACGATGGTGTTGGCGGTCGGCACGTCAATGCCGGTCTCGATGATGGTGGAGCACAGCAGCAGGTTGAAGCGCTGGGCCACAAAGTCGCGCATCACGCTTTCCAGTTGGCGCTCTGGCATCTGGCCGTGGGCCACGGCAATGCGGGCTTCGGGCAGCAGTTCTTCGAGCTTGGCGCGGCGGTTTTCGATCGTTTCGACCTCGTTGTGCAGGAAATAAACCTGCCCGCCACGCTTGAGTTCGCGCAGCACGGCTTCACGGATCACGCCGTTGCTCTCGGAGCGCACAAAGGTCTTGATGGCGAGGCGGCGTTGCGGCGCAGTGGCGATCACGCTCAAATCGCGCAGTCCTTCCAGCGCCATGCCCAGGGTTCGAGGAATCGGCGTCGCGGTTAGTGTCAATACGTCGACTTCGGCGCGCAGCGCTTTCATCTGCTCTTTGTGGCGCACACCAAAGCGGTGCTCTTCGTCGATGATGAGCAGGCCCAGGTCCTTGAACTTGGTGGCTTCACTGAGTAGTTTGTGCGTGCCCACGACGATGTCGATGGTGCCGTCGGCCAGGCCTTTCATGGCGGCGGTGATTTCCTTGGCGGAGCGAAAGCGGCTCATTTCGGCCACTTTGACCGGCCACTTGGCAAAGCGGTCCACCAGCGTCTGGTAATGCTGCTCGGCCAAGAGCGTGGTAGGGGCCAGCAGCGCGACCTGCTTGCCGCCGGTGATGCCGATGAAGGCGGCGCGCAGGGCCACTTCGGTCTTGCCAAAGCCGACATCGCCGCAAATCAGCCGGTCCATCGGGCGCGGGCTGATCATGTCTTGAATGACGGCGTGGATGGCGGCGCTCTGGTCCGGTGTTTCTTCAAAGCCAAAGTCGTTGGCAAAGGTTTCGTAGTCGCTGGGCGAGTAGCGGAAGGCAAAGCCTTCGCGGGCGGCGCGGCGGGCGTAGATATTGAGCAGTTCGGCGGCCGAGTCGCGCACCTGTTCGGCGGCTTTGCGCTTGGCTTTGTCCCACACGCCGGAGCCAAGCCGGTGCAGCGGCGCCTCTTCGGCGCTGACGCCGGTGTAGCGGCTGATGAGCTGTAGCTGGCTGACGGGCACATAGAGCGTGGCTTTTTCGGCATATTCGAGGTGCAAAAACTCCTGCATCTCGGGCTCGCCATTGGGCAGTTTGTTGCCCAGGTCCAGGTTGATCAAGCCGTGGTAGCGGCCAATGCCGTGGGCCGAATGCACCACCGGGTCGCCAATGTTGAGCTCGCTCAGGTCTTTGATCAGCGCTTCGACGTCGCTGACCTGCTCCTGTTTTTTGCGGCGACGCGTGGTGGGTCCGGCGGCAAAAAGTTCAGTTTCGGTGACGAAATCGATACCGGCTTCCAGCCAGGCAAAGCCGACATTCAGCGATGAAGTGGCAATGCCGACCTTTTCTTTACTGGTTTGGAACTCAGCCAGTGAGTCAAATGAAGGTGGCGTCAGGTGGCTGGCATGCAAAAAGTCCAGCAGGCTGGTCTTGCGGCCTTCGCTCTCCGCCAGCACCAGCACGCGCTGCGGGCTCTGGCGAATGTGTGCATTCAGGCGCGACAGGGGATCATCGGCGCCGCGCACCACGGTGAGTTCGGGCAAGGGGCCGAGTTCGGCAAATGCGTTGATCCGATCTTCGTCGGGCGCTTTGATCGCCAACTGCGCATGCTGGTTGACCCGGGCATAAAACTGCTCGGTGCCCAAAAACAGCGACTCGGGTGGCAGGGCGGGGCGATCCGGGTCGGTTTTGACCAAGCGGTAGCGGTCTTTGGTGTCTTGCCAGAAGTGTTGAAACGCCGGTTCCAGGTCGCCATGCAGCACCACGGTGGCATCAAGGCCCAGGTAGTCGAACACGGTGGCGGTTTCTTCAAAAAACAGCGGCAGGTAGTACTCGATGCCGGCGGTGGCCACGCCGTTGCCAATGTCCTTGTAGATGCGGCTCTTGGTTGGGTCGCCCTCCAGCAGCTCGCGCCAGCGGTTGCGAAAGCGCGCGCGTGAGTCGTCATCCATCGGGAACTCGCGGCCGGGCAGCAGGCGCACTTCGGGCACCGGGTACAGGCTGCGCTGGCTATCCGGGTCAAAGGTGCGGATGCTGTCGATTTCGTCATCGAACAGGTCCACCCGATACGGCACGGCGCTGCCCATCGGAAACAGGTCAATCAGTCCGCCGCGCACCGCGTATTCGCCGGGGCTCACTACTTGGGTTACGTGGCTGTAGCCCGCCAGGGTCAGCTGGGCCTTGAATTTGGCTTCGTCGAGCTTTTGCTTGACCTTGAAGTGAAAGGTGTAACCGGCCAGAAAACTCGGCGGCGCCAGCCGGTACAGCGCGGTGGTGGCGGGCACTATGACCACATCGGCGCCCGTGTCCTTGTCGCGCTGGCTGATGCGCCACAGGGTGGCGAGGCGCTCGCTGATCAGGTCCTGGTGCGGCGAGAAGGTGTCGTAGGGCAGGGTTTCCCAGTCCGGGAACAGTACGCAACGCAGGTCGGGCGCGAAGAAGGCCATTTCGTCCATCAGGCGCTGGGCATCGGCGGCGTTGGCGGTGACGATGGCGGTGAGCTTGCCTTGAGACTTTTCGCGCAGACCCAATTGGGCCAGTAAAAGGGAATCGGCGGACCCCACGGGGCGGGGCAGGGTGAAACGTTTGCCGGAATGCAGTTTGGGTAGATCCATGAGCGGATTTTAGAATGGGGGCTATGCCAATGACTGAACCCATTTCTAATCCCGGCTTTTGGGCCTTGATTCCTTGCGCTGGCACCGGCGCCCGTTCCGGGGCCGATGGCCCCAAGCAGTACCAGCCGCTGGCGGGCAAACCGATGGTGGCACACACACTGGCCGCTTTCACCCAGGTGCCGCGCATCACCCAAACCACGGTGGTGGTGGCGGCCGACGATGATTTTCTGGCGTCCCGATCTGCTACTGTTTTGATAGCTCCTTGCGGTGGCCCGACGAGGGCTACAAGCGTATTTAATGGTTTGATATTTCTGTTGCAGTGTGGTGCCGCGCCCGAGGACTGGGTGCTGGTGCACGACGCGGCGCGTTGCCTGATCACGCCCGAACAAATCAACACCTTGATCGACGCCTGCGTGCAAGACGAGGTGGGCGGCCTGCTGGCGCACAAACTGCCGGACACGCTGAAAAGCGAAGTCGGTGGCCGGGTCGCCGCCACGCTGGAGCGCAGCGACAAATGGCTGGCCCAGACGCCGCAGATGTTTCGCATTGGCGAGTTGGTCGATGCGTTGCAACAAGCCGGGGACCAGGTCACCGATGAATCCAGCGCGATGGAGGCGATGGGCTTGCACCCCAAACTGGTGCCGGGCAGCGCCCAGAACTTCAAGGTGACTTACCCCGAAGATTTTGCCTTGGCCGAGGCCGTGTTGAACGCGCGAACCAAAGGATAAGCATGAATTTCAGAATTGGTGAAGGTTGGGACATTCACGCTTTGGTGGAAGGGCGCAAGCTCATCTTGGGTGGCGTTGAGATTCCTTTTCATCTGGGCTTGCTGGGCCATTCGGATGCCGATGTGCTGTTGCACGCCATCACCGATGCGCTCTTGGGCGCTGCCGCCTTGGGCGACATTGGCACGCATTTTCCCGATACCGATGCGCGCTTCAAAGGCGCTGATTCAACCGTGTTGTTGACTGAGGCAGCGCGGCGCGTGCGCGAAAAAGGCTTTGAGATCGGCAATGTGGACAGTACCGTGATCGCCCAGGCGCCCAAGCTGATGCCGCACATGGCCGCCATTCGCGCCCGGATTGCGCTGGCGCTGGATGTGACGGTTGACCAAGTCAACGTCAAAGCCAAGACGGCAGAAAAAATGGGGCCGGTTGGGCTCGGTCAGGCGATGGAAGCCCGGGCCATCGTATTGCTGACCAGGCTTAAGTTAAAACAGGCTCCAGCCCCCGTCCAGTAGGCGTGAGTAGCTATTGTTTATATAGCGAGTAAAGACAAAAAATAATGACCTCTATGGATAACTTGCCTCTGATCACCGACGAACTGGCTGTGTTGGCCGATTTGGTGCCGCTTGACTCGCTGAACATCATTGAACTTGGCTGCGGCAACGCCCGTTTGGCGCGCACCCTGTTGCAGCGTTACCCAGGTACCCGTGTGACCGGTCTGGAAGTTGATGCCCGTCAGCACGCCAAAAACCTGGCCGATCCGCAGGCGAACCTGACGTTCATCGCGGCGGGTGTCGAGGCGATTCCGTTAGCCGATGCCACTTTCGATTTGGCGCTGATGCTCAAGTCGCTGCACCATGTGCCCTTGTCGGCGATGGCGACGGCCTTGAGTGAGGTGGCGCGCGTGCTGCGTCCGGGCGGCTATTTGTACGTGTCAGAGCCGATTTACGACGGGGCCATGAACGAGGTGATTCGTCTGTACAACGACGAAGGCCCGGTGCGCGCCTTGGCTCAAGCGGCGCTCGATGGCGCATTGACCACCGGCCAGTGGGCGCAAGTGGCCGAGCAGCGCTTTGCCACGCCGGTGCAATTTCAGGATTTCGCCGATTTCGAGCAGCGCATGATGCGCCCGACCTATGCCGACCACCAGCTCGATGACGCCAAGGTGGCCGAAGTGCGCGCGGTGTTTGAACCGCTTTGTACGCCGGACGGTGCGTTTTTCACCCGCCCGATGCATGTGCGTCTGTTGCGCCGTCTTTGATATATTTATGCCTAAACAGGCTGTAGGCGCCGTACTGCATGCGTGAGTAGCTATTATTTTGGTAGCGTGTAGAGCGGGATGTCTTTCTCCACCGAGAGTTTGTCCAGCGCTTTGCGGGTTTTGCTGAGCACGTAGGCGGCGATCAATTCACGGGTGGCGCTCGACTGCATGCTGGCGATGCTGCTGTCTGCTATGCCGGCTGCGGCGCACAGGGCTTTGGCAAAGTGGGGCTCCAGCGCCGCCAGTGCCACGCGGCCATCTTTGCACGGATACACCTGGTATCCCGCGTGGCTGCCGCCCACTGCCGAGTCGGGGGTGGTCGCGCCCCAGGCACGCGGCAAGGCCAGGTAAGCCGAGGCGTCGGACAGGGCAATCTGGATGTGGCTGCTTTTGCCCTGGCGCTGCTGAATCAGCACCGCTTGCAAGACGGCCTCAGACGCCATCAGCGAGCCGCCCATGTCGGCATACAAGGTGGGCGGCAGCGACAGGCCGCTGATTAGATCGTTCTCGGCCTGGTAGGTCAGGTCGTGACCGGGCTCGTTGGCCCGTGCGCCAGGCGCACCCACAATGGTCACCAGGGACAGGGCCGGGTAAAGCTGGTGCAGCACTTTCCAGTCCAGCCCCAGTTTTTGCAGGGCTGCCGGGCGAAATGAAGTCATCAGGACATCGGTCTTGGCCAGTTCGCGGTGCAGTGCTTTTTGACCTTTTTCGGTTTTAAGGTCGGCCACGGCCACGCGGATGCCCTGGTGCATCGCCTCGTAAGCCACCGGGCTGTATAAAGCCATGGGGTCGCTGGTGGCAGCGCCTGCCGGCGGCGGGGGTTCCAGCTTGACGCAGGTGGCGCCCATTTGTTGGCATCGCATCAAGGCGGCCGGGCCGGGCAGGTTCAGGGCGATGCTGAGGACTCGAATGCCGCGCAAGGCGCGCAGGGCGGCAGATTTGGGTACGGTGGTGGGCTTGTGGGCGGTGGAGGTCATGCTTGCAATTTAACTGGAAATTTTGGGGCCAGAGTGCGGTGTAATCACCAGTTGACTATTTATGAATCCGAAAGCGACCTGTGACCGATCCGCAATTCCTGTTTGATTTTGGCTCTGCCACCCCGGCTGTCCCCACCGCGCCCAAACCCAAAAAACCTGCCAAGTCCCGTTCGGTGGCGGCCCCGAAAGCCGCTGAACCCATGAGCGCACAGGCCATGGCCGAGGCGCTGGCCAAACATTCCGATTACCGGGTACTGCGTCGCCTACAACCCGTCCTGCACTTTGACCGCGTGCCGCAGGGGCCGCTCGTTCGTGTTCTGGTGCTCGACACGGAGACCACCGGACTGGACCACGCGAGCGACAAAATCATCGAGTTGGCCATGTTGCAGGTGGATGTGGATACCGCCACCGGATTGCCGGTGGGTGAGGTGCTGGTGTATGACGGCTTGGAAGACCCCGGCATGCCGATTTCCAAAGAGATTGAGGCCATCACTGGTATTTCCAGCGAAATGGTGCGCGGCCACCGTCTGGATGAAGCCAAGATTGCCAGCATGTTGGCGGGTGCTGACCTGGTCATTGCCCACAATGCCGGATTCGACCGGCCTTTTTGCGAAGCCCGCATTCCTGCCTTTGCGGCATTGCCCTGGGGTTGCTCATTTGCCGATATCGACTGGAAAAAAGAGGGCTACGGCTCTGCCAAACTGGAGTATCTGGCGCTGGAGATGGGCTGGTTTTACGAGGCCCACCGGGCTGAAGTGGATTGCCATGCCTTGCTGGCCGTCTTGGCGGCAGCTTTGCCCAGTACCGGACAAAGCGGCCTGGCCCGCCTCATCGAGGCCAGCCGCCAGCCGACCTATCGCTTGCAGGCAACGGGCGCTCCATTTGAAGCCAAGGACCTGCTCAAAGACAGGGCTTATCGCTGGAATGCGGAGCAGCGGGTTTGGCACACAAAAATTGTTGATGAGGCGCAATTAATGGCTGAATTGGAGTGGCTCAAATCACATGTGTATGGCACCCGTCAGGCGCGTGTGCAGGTGGAGAAACAGGATGCTTGCGTGAAGTACTCAAGTCGGGCAGGGGTATTGTCATTTCAGCCGATTTGACATATCGACCGGGTAGAATTCCAGATATGCACTGCCGGTCTGGCTTGCGATTTTCCCCCCAAGGATTTTGATGAAACGTGTTGATGACTTCCGCCTGAAGTTCGGAAAAAAAGAGTTCGTGCCGATCATGATCGGCGGTATGGGTGTTGATATTTCAACGGCAGAACTGGCTTTGGAGGCGGCGCGACTCGGTGGTATCGGGCATATCTCGGATGCCATGATCACCGACGTTTCGGATCGGCGTTTTGACACCACGTTCGTCAAAGACAAGACCCGTTTGTACAAGCACAACATCGACAACTCCGATAAAACCATCATCAAGTTCGATCTGGGTGTGCTGGCTGAGGCCACCAAACGCCATGTCGAAGCCACCATGACGGCCAAGCGGGGCGATGGCCTGATTTTTGTCAACTGCATGGAAAAGCTGACCATGAACGGTCCGCGCGAAACCCTGCAGGTGCGCATGACCGCTGCGCTGGACGCCGGTATTGACGGCATCACCTTGAGCGCGGGTTTGCATTTGGGCTCGTTTGGTTTGCTGGCCGATCATCCACGCTTTCGTGATGTGAAGCTGGGCATCATCGTGTCGTCGGTGCGGGCCTTGCAATTGTTCTTGCGCAAGAACGCCAGACTGAACCGGTTTCCTGATTTTGTGGTGGTTGAAGGTCCGCTGGCTGGCGGTCACCTCGGGTTTGGCATGGACTGGGCCAAGTACGACCTAGCCACCATCACCGCTGAAGTGATTCAATACCTCAAGACGGAACAGCTTGAGATTCCCGTGATTGCTGCGGGCGGTATTTTCACCGGCAGCGATGCGGTGTCATTCCTTGAAACCGGATCGGCGGCAGTGCAGGTGGCCACGCGCTTTACCGTGGCCAATGAGTGCGGTTTGCCGGATAAAGCCAAGCAGGAATATTTCAGGGCCAGTGAAGAAGACATCATCGTCAACACCATTTCGCCTACCGGCTACCCGATGCGCATGCTGCGCAATACGCCCGCCATCGGTTCTGGCATTCGCCCCAATTGCGAAGCTTATGGTTATTTGCTCGATGGCAATGGAAGTTGCGCTTACATCGATGCATACAACCGCGAGGTGATTTTGCATCCCGATTTGAAAACGCTCTCAGTCAAGGAAAAGACCTGCCTGTGCACGCACATGCGTAACTTCAATTGCTGGACTTGCGGCTCGACCACGTACCGCCTCAAAGACACCACCAATCGTCTGGCGGACGGCAGTTATCAGACCCTGAGCGCTGAACACATCTTCAAGGATTACCAGTTCAGCATCGATAACAAAGTGGCTTTGCCGGGTTGATTGGCAGACAGAAATACAAAAGACAAAAGGCCTGCATGAAAATGCAGGCCTTTTTTATGGGGCCTTATCCCATGAAAACCGGGTCGGAGAAGACCAGTGTTCCGTCCTTGCGGATCATCAGGTTATCGGCCTTGAGTAGGTCAGGCAGGGCGTCGTAACCTACGGAAAAATCCTCCAACGCCTTGAGGGACTGTTGGATGGCTTCTGACCAGCCCATGGGGGTCACGGCAAGATGATGCAAGGCGATGCGCCCCATGTCCCGAGCCAGGTAGCGCCACATCTGGCAGCCTGCGAAATATAAAGTTGAAATCTTGCCCGCCAGATCGAATGCGTCGCCGGCGCGAGGCAGCGGGTAGAGGCGCTCGACCTCGACAATATGGAAGGGAAAACCTCGGCTTGAAAGACCTGCCGTGCCATGGTCAGCGTAGACGATGGGGAAGTGTTTGCCAGTGGGGCGATCAAGCGCTGTGTAATACGCATAGTCTGTTGGTGAGGAAAGTACCTTCAAGACATGCTCTTGTCCATCGATCACGTCGCCTTCAAGAACGATGGTGTTTTCACCACGACCAATTTCCAGCCTGCCCGCAAGAAGGGGGTGATCAGGTACAGGATCAGCAATTAATTGGCCGCAATTGACTGCCATTGCTCCCTCCAATGCGGGTGTTCATCAGCACGATACGTTATGAACGTGTTCGTCAGAATGTCCCAATAGCCAGTCCAGCCAGGGTTTCATGCCCTCACCACTTGTGGCTGAGAGTTGTAACACCTCAAGGTTTGGGTTGATCCGGCGCGCATATTCAATGCATTGCGCCACATTAAATTCGACATAGGGAAGCAGGTCGATTTTGTTGATCACCATGAGCGTGGCGGCAGCGAACATGTCCGGGTATTTGAGAGGTTTGTCTTCGCCTTCGGTGACCGACAAAATCACAATCTTGGCGGCTTCACCCAAGTCCCAGAGTGCAGGGCAGACCAGATTGCCTACGTTTTCGATGAGCAGCAGCGCTTGTGGGTCGTGGTGCGTGTGAGTATGTTCGTGCGTGGGTTCATGGTGGTGGGCGTGCGAATGCAGATCAAGCTGGGCAAAGGCGTCTCCCACCATCTGCGCATCCAAATGGCAACCGCGGCCGGTGTTGACTTGGATGGCCGGGGCGCCTGCTTGATGGATGCGCTCGGCATCCAGGCGCGTTTGCTGGTCACCTTCGATTACTGCCAGAGGTAGCTCCGGGGTGTGTTTTCGCAGTTCCTTGATGGTCGCGCACAGCAGCGTGGTCTTACCCGAGCCCGGGCTGGACACCAGGTTGTAGGCGGTCACGCCATGCGCCGCAAAATGCGCCCGGTTGCGATCCGCAAAACGCTGATTGGCCCCCAGCACATCGGCTTCTATTTTGATCGTACGAGTCTGGCTTAGTCCTGGTACGGATACCTGTGCGGGTCCTGTGCCGTAGTGCAGCTCTACAGGGACGACAGGGTGCTCAAGTTCGGGCTGCTGGGCAGCGCTTTGACATCCGCAGACGACACACATTTCAATCTCCTTCAATCATTCAATACGATCAGATCGATCACACGTAATTCACCGCCGCCTGTTATTTTGACGGGATAGCCATTGCATTGAGGGCAGGGGTCTGAACGGCTGTCAATCAGTACCTCTGAAGCGCAGCGGTCGCACCAGGCCCGACCGGGTGGTTCGTCGATGTTAATTTCTGCACCCTCCAGACAGGTACCTGGCGCGATGGCGTCAAGGGCAAAGCGCAATGCTTGAACTTGCACCCCGGCCAGCTCGCCACATTCCAGGCGGAGCGTGGCGACATGCTTGAAGTGTTCACGAGTTGCCGCTTCTTCGACCATGCGCAATATGCCATCGGCCAAACTTAACTCATGCATGAGCGGGTTGCACTTGGGCTACGCCTAACCAGGTTTTGGCCCACTGCTGGGCCGCAGCCAGATGAGTCAAGGCGTTTGGACCAGGGGGCTCGCCAAGTTCAAAACGTTCACCGCGTATGGCCAGAAGCGTACAGGGCGGAGGTTCTTGCCCTTTGAGCTTGCGAAACACATGCATTAGCGCTTGGGGTGACATGGCATGCGTGGTGAAGCTCTCATCCTGAGCCGCTTGCAATGGCATCACTTCGAATGGTGCCTGACAAGTCAGGCTGGCATCGATAAACAACACGCGCTGGCGGCCCACCAGATCAAGTGCATGCTCAATCTGCAGCTGATAGTCATCAAGACATTCCACAGATGGGCTGGACACTAATTCGTTGCGCAAGTATTCAACGCATAAAGGCCCAAGTGCATCGTCGCCCCGGCTCAGGTTGCCCCAGCCAAACACCAACAATGGTGGCACAGGGATCATGCAGATAGACCTGTAGGCGAAATCAGGTCGCGCTGGATATGGCCACTTTGAGACTTGATCACCCGGTCAATCAGCTCGCCGCCAGGGCCGACCAGTGCAACATCCAGTGGCATTTGACCCATCGCGTGGGTGGCGCAGGACAGGCAGGGGTCATAGGCGCGGATCGCGACTTCGATGTGGTTGAGCAGGCCTTCTGTCAGTTCGCGGCCATCTAGGTATTCGCGTGCCACCGATCGCACAGCTTCATTCATGGCCTGATTGTTATGAGTCGTAGAGACGATGAGGTTGCACATGGTGACCAGATCATCGTCGCCAACCTCGTAGTGGTGAATCAGCGTGCCGCGGGGCGCCTCAATAACTCCTACGCCTGATCGTCTGCGCTGCCCACTGGTCATCAGTTCGCCGGACAGAATATCAGGGTCATTGAGCAGTTCCTTGATCACTTCGACGCTGTGCAGCATTTCGATCATCCGCGCCCAGTGGTAGGCCAGCGTTGCCTGGATTGGCTCGCCTTTGCCCCAGGCAATGAACTCACGGCGCTGCGCTTCCGCCAGTGGACTGGGTATGAAGTCGCAGTTTTGCACCCGTGCCAGTGGTCCTACGCGATACCAGCCCAAATCGGGTCCAAGGCTCTTGAGGTAGGGGAACTTCATGTAGGTCCATGGCTTGACAGATTCTTCAATCAGGTCAAGGTAGTTTTGATCACTAACATCGTTGACGATAATTTTGCCTGTTGCATCGCGTGCACGGATCACACCATCGTACAAATCCATCGCCCCATCGGCGCGAACCAGTGAGAGCATATTGGAGCGGAAACTGCCGAAGCTGTCGTACAGCGCCGGGTTTTGGGCGTGCAATTGTTTTGCAATATGAACGGCGTCTTGCGCCCAAACCATCATTTGATCCACGTCGCGCAACAATATGGCGCGATCCTGTGGAGTCACATGTTTATTCATGCCGCCAGGCACAGAGCCAGTGCCATGAACCCGTTTGCCTGCGGTGATGCGAATCACCTCTTGACCAAACTTGCGCAGCATGACGCCTTTGGTGGCGATTTCGGGGTACGCTTGCACGACACCCACGATATTGCGACGGTTCACCTCGGAATCAAATCCAAACAACAGGTCGGGTGACGAGAGGTGGAAGAAGTGCAAGGCGTGCGATTGCAGCATTTGCCCATAATGCATCAGGCGGCGTATCTTGTTGGCCGAGGGTGACACGGGCACGGCTCCGACAATCAGATCCATGGCCTTGGAAGCGGCCAAATGGTGCGATACCGGGCAAATGCCGCACAAACGCTGCACCATGACGGGCACTTCCCAGTAAGGTCGGCCTTCAATAAATTTCTCAAAGCCGCGGAATTCGACGATATGTAGCCGAACTTGTTGAACATGATTCTGTTCATCTAGCAGGATAGTGACCTTGCCATGACCTTCAACCCGTGATACTGGTTCGATGGCAACGCGGTGCAAGCCTTTGGCGACGGCTTCAGGAGTTGCAGTTTCAAGTGAAGTATTCATGATTAGTCATAGTGCATCAAGTCATGTCCGAGCTGCGGTGTGCGCCCGGCCATGAGGTCATTCAGGAAGACCCAGAAAGCGTCTGCCGAGGGTGGACAGCCAGGTAAATAGTAGTCAACATGCACTACCTCGTGTATGGGGTGAACCTGGTTGAGTATCAATGGCAATTCGGGGTCGTTGGGGATGGCGCTGTCACTGCTCATGCCAACCCTGCTGCCGTACACGCTGGTCAAGATGTTCCCTATGTCAAGGCTATTACGCTGCGCAGGCAAGCCGCCATTGATGGCGCAGGCACCTACAGCCACCAGTGTCTTGCAGTTGGCGCGAAACTCTCGAAGAACGTGCACATTTTCGGTATTGCATAGACCTCCTTCAATCAGGCCAATGTCACAGCGACCCACTGTCTTGATATCGGTCAGTGGCGAGCGGTCGAACTCGATCAGTTCCAGCAGTTGCAATAGTCGTTCATCAATATCCAGAAAGGACATGTGACACCCAAAACATCCAGCCAATGAAACGGTAGCGACTTTGAGCTTGCGTGGTGCGTGCAGCGGCGTCACGCTGTTGGTATTTGTCATCATGGCGTGTCTTCCTTCACCAGCTGAGACACTGGCTTGATATCAAAGCGCCGCTGGCCAATGGGTGTGGTAAAGCCGGTTCGTTTATGCAAAATGGCGCCTACCGGGCAGATGTTGGATGCGCAATCGTTCAAACTGATACTGCTATCCACCAATCGTCCACTGGGGCTGTTGACCACCAGGTGTGTATCGATGCCATGTCCGTTGATGGCAAAGACCTGTTTGCCGTCCACTTCGCTACTTGCGCGTACGCACAAGCCGCACAGTATGCAGCGGTTGAGGTCGAGCATCAGATCAGGGTGGCTTGCATCCACCAAACGATCAGGATAGAACTCTTCAAAGTGTGGTCCTTTCATTCCCATTTCATAGGCTGTGGCCTGCAACAGGCAGTTGCCGCTTTTTTCGCACGATGGACAAAAATGGTTGCCCTCTACAAACAACATTTGCAGCAGTGTCTTGCGCTGAGCGTTGAGTTCATCGGTATTGCTTTCAACGTTCTGCCCCGAGGCTGCTTGAACAGTGCAAGCAGCACCGCTACGTCCGTTGACCTTGACGGTGCACAGGCGGCACGAGCCGTTGGCAGAAAAATCTGGATGCCAGCACAAGTGCGGGATGTAATGTCCTGCGCTGGTGGCTGCCTGAAGAATAGTTTGACCGGGGCCAAACTCCACTTCTTGACCGTCAAGTGAGAATGTTCCAGGACTCAGTGCATCAATGCGATTTATGTTCATGACAGATTCTCCAGGTGCGCGGCGATATCGTCGCGTCCGGTGGCCAAGCGTGCTTTAGACACCTCGGCATCCATGTCAAAACCGGGGACGAAGTGAAGTGACTTTAAATGCCGCTCATAGGCCGGGCGAAACTTGGCGATAGTGTCTCGCAGGGGGTTGCAAGCCGCTGCGCCCAACCCGCAGTGCGTGGTTCCGTGCATCAGTTTGTCTAGTTCGAATAACACTTGCACGTCTTCGCTGGATCCGTAGCCAAGTTTGAGTTTGTCCAGACGCCGTACGACCAGTTCAGTGCCAACCCGGCATGGGGTACAAAAACCGCAACTCTCGTGGGCAAAAAAATGGGCAAAGTTGCGTGCTACCTCGAACATGTCGCGTGACCTATTGAACACCATGAAGGCTCCGGCAGTTGGCACATCCTCGAAGCCAATGCGACGGCCAAACTCAGACGCTGACAGGCATACTCCGGATGGACCACCCACTTGCACCGCTTGCGTGTCGCGTGCTCCGCAGTCTTCGAGAATTCGTCCAATGCGGGTGCCAAATGGATATTCATAAAGCCCTGGTCGTTCGCAATCCCCAGATATCGAGTGAATTTTCGTGCCGGTCGATTGTGCGGTACCAATGCCTGCCCACCACGCGCCTCCATTGACAGCTATGTGGGTGACAGCACTAAAGGTTTCAACATTGTTAACCGTCGTTGGTTGACCTAAGTAGCCGCTTTCAACCGGAAAGGGTGGGCGGATGCGTGGTGTGCCTCGTTTGCCTTCCAATGATTCAATGAGTGCAGATTCTTCGCCACATACATAGGCCCCGGCGCCGACATGGATCTCGATGTCAAAGTCAAAACCGGACTGCCCCAGTATTGCTATACCAAGCAGACCGTGTTGTCGCCGCCGCAAAAGCACTGATTGAAGGTGCTCCAGTAAATAGCTGTATTCGCCCCGCAGGTACATCAGTCCGCGTTTGGCTCCTACTACGTGCGCGGCAATGGTCATGCCTTCAAAGACCGTGTCGGCGTAGCTGTTCAGTAGTACTCGATCCTTGAATGTGCCGGGTTCACCTTCATCGGCATTACAAACGACATAGTGAGTGTGACCGGTGGCATTACGGCAAAGTTGCCATTTGGTGGCGGTGGCATACCCGGCTCCGCCACGGCCTCGCAATTTGGAGCGTTTTATGTCATCAAGCATGGCCTGCGGACCACGAGCCAATGCCGCTGTAATCCCCTGGCCCGGCGCAGGCTGCAATCCCAATTTGATATCAGCTAGCCGAATCGAATCGTCCACTTGCGACCACTCGGTAGGCCACTGGGTTGGAGGTACTTGTTGTTCGATTAGCGTCGCTAACTGTTCAATCCGTTCGGATGTCAAGCGTGTTATGACGTGCTGATGGTTGATGAGTGCAGCTGGGCCCTGTTCACACAGTCCAGTGCAAGAGGTTGTAGATACACTAACTCGTCCGTCAGCCCGAATCTGATTGGGCTTGACTTTAAGCAGGCGACACAACTCTTGTAAAAGTGATTCGCTGCCAAGCATGCGATCAGTGATATTGTCACTGAACAACACGCGGTAGGCGCCGACAGGTTGGGTGTGAAAGAAGCGGTAGAAACCGGCTACACCCTCTACATGGGCGACTGTCAGACTTAGTTCACCTGCAATAACTTTTAGCTGGTCCCGTGGTATCCAGCCTGTCAGATTTTGTACTTCACGCAAAATCTGTACTAAATTATGTGGGTCTCTTTTGTAGCGAGAAAGCACGCCGTCCAACGTCATGTGTTCGATCACCATGCTTCCCCCATTCGTTAAGAATTGATCTTACAAAATACTATCAGATTGACCATCATGTAGGCAATACAAAGTTTGCCGTGTTCAAAAAATTATCAGTCCCAGTATTCTTATTTCTGTAGCCAAAGTAAGATGAACTGGTGTTACGTCGTGAAACTTGATGATGAATTTGCGAAAAAAAAGCAGTTCCTCAAGTAAGGAACTGCTTTAAATTAATCAAATAACGGATAAGTGGTTAGCCACACTGCCCAACATATCCACAGGCAGTGCAAAAATCACAGCCGTCTTTATGGATAACGGTAGGGTTTCCGCACTCTGGGCAAACTTTACCGGCCATGGTGGTTGGTGTTTCCTGATTTTTTGGGATATCGAGTACGCCCATGTCGCGTAATGGAAATCCTTCTTCATCCAAGACGCCCAACATGGCATAGCGGTGAATGATCAGGCGTGCAATATAAGCCACCGTGGAAGGCCAGGTTTGCTGGCGACGCTCACCATGCGTCAAACCGGGGACGAAGGCCATGAAGTGTCCCAAGGGTTCGGCGTAATTAAGCAACTTGCGCAGCTTCATGCCAATCCAGGCTGGGTCAATTACTCGCATATCGAGCGATAGCAGCCGTGCCAAACCATCTAGCGCTCGAGGGTAGTTGCCAGAAAATCCCACAGCACAAGGCCGTGTAACGATCGCTCCATCGTGACCCTGCAGGTTTACTTCTTTAAGTGTGACCGTAAAGGCTTCACCAGTAGCGGGATTGTCTACGTCGACCGACCAAGCCAATGTGCCGGACGGGCCGGTTTGTGGTTCACCCCGACTGAACATGGCGTCCATGACAGGGGTTGGCATCTTGGTGTCAGTTCCAGCCAATGCTTTGAGTTGGTCGCAGCGCCAGCGAATGACGGCAGCAGTGGCTGCTACTACGCCGGGGAATAAACGCAATTCGCCATGCGGGGGAAATGGCATCTCAAATGAATGTTCTTCCGCTACCGTGGCCAGCGCGTCAAGCTTTAGTTGCAGCCATGCGGGATCGTTGGCGCGCAAGTCCATTGAGAGTGTTTTTGAGAGAGCGCCAAGGCCTCGCGGCTGATCCGTGCCATTAACCCATACTTCAAAGGGTTTGGGCGCGCCACCTTCTTCGGCCGCCAATTCGCCAACAAATAGCGCAAAGTCGCCAAATGGGTGATGAACCATGAACGTCCAAGCCGGGTTGCCGGCTGGCAATTCGGGTCGACTGGGCCAGCGTAGTGACGATAGAACAGGCGCGGGTAGTTTTTCAAGTGATAAACGATGATTTGCGCCGTCAATGTGCAGTGGTGATGTTGCTGTTGTAGATGTAGGCGCGGAATTGGCAGTCAGACTCAATACCGAACCCAGCACGGAATTGGGGCGGTAGGTGGCCAATCCTTTCAAACCGGACTGCCAGGCTTCCATGTACAGATGTTGGAAGTCTTCATAAGGGTAATCCGCTGGCACGTTGACGGTTTTGGAAATAGCGGTGTCGATGTAAGGCGCTACAGCGGCAACCATTGCTTCGTGGGCTTGCGCGCTCATTTCCAGCGCGGTGACAAACGCATTCGTGAGGGGCGTATTTTCGCCGCGCAGGTGACGATAAAGGCGCCAAGCGTGGTCTTCAACCGCATATTCTTTGAAGCTACCGTCGGGCATGCGCTTCTTGCGCGTGTAGCTCCAGCTGAAGGCTGGCTCAATGCCATTGCTTGCGTTATCGGCAAAGGCAAGACTGATGGTTCCGGTTGGCGCAATCGACAACAAGTGCGAATTGCGCAGACCATGGGTGCGAATGCGCTCTTTCAGGCTTGCTGGGAGGCGCGATGCAAAGGTCTGGCCGCTGAGGTACAGGTCGGCATTGAACAAGGGGAATGCACCCCGCTCTTTTGCTAATTCAACAGATGCATCGTAGGCAGTGTCACGCATCAACTCCGAGATTTTCGTGGCCATATCGCGTGCCTCTGGCGTGTCATAACGCAGGTTAAGCATGACCAGCGCATCACCCAAACCCGTAAAGCCCAAGCCAACACGGCGCTTGCTGCGGGCTTCTTCCTGTTGCTGGGGCAGTGGCCACACGGTGACTTCCAGTACGTTGTCAAGCATACGGGTAGCAACGCGTGCCACCTCACTGAATGCGGCTTCGTTGAAGCTGGCATTTTCTTCAAACGGATGATCAATGAACCGCGTCAAGTCGATTGATCCCAGGCAGCAGCAACCATAGGGTGGCAGTGGTTGTTCTGCGCAAGGATTGGTACTGGCGATGGTTTCGCAGTAAGAGAGGTTGTTGTCGCGATTGATATGGTCCAGAAACAAGACACCTGGCTCGGCATGGTCGTAGGTGGAACGCATGATTTGATCCCATAATTCGCGCGCCTGCAATTTGCGGTAAATCCATAAACCGCTATCTTTTAACTGGTAAGCACCAGCTTCTTTTTGGGCAATGCCGGGTTCCGCGCGATGAATCAGGGTGAACTCAGCATCTTTTTGTACGGCTTCCATGAACGCGTCGCTGATGCCGACCGAAATATTGAAATTTTTCAAGTCGCCCGTGTCTTTGGCGTGAATAAATTCTTCAATATCTGGATGATCACAGCGCAAAACACCCATTTGCGCCCCACGGCGGGCACCGGCTGATTCAACTGTTTCGCAGGAGCGATCAAACACACGCATGTAGCTGACCGGACCGGATGCACTGCTTTGCGTGCTTCCAACCCAAGAGCCGCGTGGTCGAATGCGTGAGAAGTCGTAACCAACGCCGCCACCGCGGCGCATGGTTTCAGCGGCTTCGGTCAGCGCTGTGTAAATGCCGGGGTGACCGTCTTCAACGTGCGCAATGGAGTCGCCTACGGGCTGCACAAAACAGTTGATCAGCGTAGCGGACAAGGTCGTGCCAGCGGCGGACTGAATACGTCCAGCAGGCAGAAAACCGTTTTGCAAGGCTTGCAAAAATTTGGTTTCCCATTGTTTTTTGTGTTCCTGTGCTTCAACTTCTGCCAAAGCGTGGGCAACGCGCTGATTGACATCGAGTATTGTTTTTTCAGTGCCTTTGCTGTATTTCTCAATCAGCACTTCTTCGCTGATTTGCTGGGGTGCTAGGGAAAGAATGGGCTTTGTTTTATCCGTGATTTTTTGGGACATGACTTGTTTCTCTGGAAAATTCAGTGGGATGTTAGGGCTGAGCCTCGTCAAAACTGTTGATCTCAAACAAACTTGAGGCGAACAATTGGACTAATAAAACACTATAGGTAGTGATCATATTCCAGTTGAACACTATATGTAGTGAATTTTTTGAAATTCTGAGGTCGCAATGTTGGTTCAATTGCAGATGCTGAGAATTTATTTATAAATAAATGTGCTTGGAAAATGTCCCAAATAATCGTCCTGTATGCATGTGAAGCTATGAAATATGTAGCGACAAAGTGCGTTGGCACATTGGCGGTTTGTAGCGTCAATGTCAAACTGTCAGTTTGCCAACCAGGGTAACTTTGGCACAAATTAAAAATGCACGCAAAAACGACTCTTGTGCCCCTTTTTTCATGTTGGCTTTTGCCCGATTGGCGGGAATATGCTGGATTCAAAAACGCTGATTTGGCCCTGTTTGCTGACCAGATGATGGATCATTCATGATGTGCTGAGCAGGTAAAACTTGTACCTGCCCGCTCCACTGGTCAAAACCAAGGTGCGCGACATTAATCTGGACGGGGAAATGGAGACAGGCAAAGGCAAGACGAATTGCTACGTAAAAAGTATGTTTGAACTGAACGCCCGGTATCCATGCCGACTATCGAACCAATATGGAGATCATCAAGAGCAATCCTGTGTCAAGACTGATTGCCTTGGAAAGGGGGCTGTTTCGTTGTCAGTCCATTTGAAAGCGCTTGCTGGATTTCAGGGACATAAGTCGACGTGAACCAAGCGGAGATGACCTCCGAAGCCATCTCTTCGGGATTTCCTTCATCTTCACTTTCTCGCGCTATTTGTTCAGCGGATGTGAGTACGCCGACAAACATCTGAAGTACGCCTTGAATTCCACCTCGCTCTAAAGCAGTATCGCCAAGACTTTTCAATGCCTCCCAGGCGTTCGCTTCATTCGTGAGTGTCATTGTTTAGCCTTACTTCAGTGCTTCTTCGAATTCAGCTAACTCTTGACCAATGGCCGCATATTTTTTGGACTTGGCTCGGTTGTCGGCCCAATTGAGAGTGGCAGATTCCAGGTCTTCTTTGAAGTGAGCGAGTGCCGATTCTTTGACCGCTTGGGTTGCTGGACTGGACCAGAGATCAATGAGCTCTGATAGGCCATTGTCAAAATCATCAAACGTTTCAAGATGGATCCACTGGGCGTTTGTATCAAACATTGTTTCTCTCAGTCATTAAATATTTATCAGTTTATCGAGTTGAATCGCCAATGCAGAGTGGTTTAGCCATTGACACCTGTGCTATGAGCCAATCAGAAATAAAAAAAGCACTAAGGCTTGTGACCAGAGTGCTTGATTCGCTATGTGTTTGGCTCCTCGACCTGGGCTCGAACCAGGGACCTACGGATTAACAGTCCGGCGCTCTACCAACTGAGCTATCGAGGAATATCAAAATAAAAGACCTTGCAATGAAGGTCTTTCAGATTGTTTTGAATTTTTGGCTCCTCGACCTGGGCTCGAACCAGGGACCTACGGATTAACAGTCCGGCGCTCTACCAACTGAGCTATCGAGGAATAAGCCTCAAATTATAGCGTCATATTTTTGGTAACCCGATCATGTGTTGGCTGATTCCATTGAAATTCTTGTCGGGCCGATTCCTCCTGTTCAGATGCGAATTCCGGGATAATCCGGGCTCGCTAGAGGTGTCACTTGCGGGTGACTGAGACATACTCTTTGAACCTGATCTGGGTCATTCCAGCGTAGGGAAGCTTCTTCCACTGCACTCGTTTGACCCATGTGTTACCTATTAAGGAATTGCATGGCCACTGAACTTACTTCTACCGAACTTTGGACTGACGTTCTCACTGTGCGCGAACGCTCACCGTTGGTCCACAGCATCACCAATCTGGTGGTCATTAATTTCAATGCGAATGTATTGTTGGCAGCGGGTGCGTCTCCGGTGATGGCCCATGCGCATGAAGAAGTGGTTGACATGGTGAGCATCGCCCAGGCGCTGGTGCTCAATATTGGTACGCTTGATCCATACTGGATTGAGAGCATGCGGCTGGCTTTGGTCGCCGCCGCCAAGCGAGGCATTCCAGTGGTGTTGGATCCGGTGGGGGCAGGTGCCACGCGCTACCGAAATGAGTGCATTGAATTTCTTTTGTCGACAGCATTGCCAACAGTGGTGCGGGGTAATGCTTCTGAGGTCATGTGTGTAGCGGGTTCCGCTGTGCAAACACGGGGCGTTGATAGCAGTGCAGCGGCCAATGATGCTTTGGGTGCTGCACAGGCGCTGGCGCTTCGGACCCATGGTGTTGTTTGCGTTAGTGGCCAAACTGACCATATTCTGGATGCCAAACGGCGTTGGGCTAGTTTGTCCAATGGACACGAATGGATGACCAAAATCACGGGTGTCGGCTGTTCGGCCACTGCGCTTATTGGCGCTTTCTGTGCGGTGCAGCCAGACGCCTGGCGGGCTACCGTGGCGGCCATGGCCTTGTTGGGCGTGGTCGGCGAAGTGGCTGCTGAAAAAGTCATGGTCCGTGGCGGTGGTGTGGGGAGTATGCAAGTCGCTTTGCTTGATGAGCTGCAATTGCTTGATCAGGAAACATTTGAGCGTCACTTGAAGATGGAAGTTTCCGAGTGGTAAATCACTGGACTTCGGCGCAAGGTGTCTTCTTGTCCGCTCTACGCCTGTACCTGGTGACCGATCAAACCTTGACCGGTGGTCGAACGCTCAGTGATGTTGTGGCGGCTGCTGTGCAAGGCGGCGTGACCTGTGTCCAGTTGCGGGAAAAGAGCTTGAACACACGCGATTTTTTTGCACAAGCGATGGCGATGAAAGCATTGCTGGCTCCATACAACATTCCGTTGGTCATTAATGACCGGATTGACGTGGCACTGGCCTGTGGTGCGCAAGGCGTGCATCTGGGGCAGAGCGATATGCCAGTTGAGCAGGCGCGCCGGTTGTTACCTCCCGAGGTGTTCATTGGCTGGTCGGTGGAGTCGATGGCGGATGTTGCTCGCAGTGCTTCGCTCCCGGTGGATTACCTAGGTGTGAGTCCGATTTATGCCACGCCGACCAAAACCGATACCCAGACGCCTTGGGGGTTAGAGGGTTTGCGGCAGGTGCGTGTTGCGACTGCATTGCCATTGGTCGCTATTGGCGGCATTCATGCTGACAATGCAAAGGCGGTTATATCTGCCGGGGCTGATGGACTGGCCGTTGTCAGTGCCATCTGTGCAGCGCAGGACCCTTGTGCTGTTGCCTTGAATTTTAGAAAAATCATGGATTCACAGTGAGATCAATGACGATGAGTGCATTCAAGTTCGAGTACCCCCGTGTGCTTTCCATTGCAGGCTCTGATAGTGGCGGCGGCGCCGGCATACAGGCCGATCTGAAAACTTTTTCCGCTTTGGGTTGTTTTGGCATGACTGCCATCACGGCCCTCACGGCGCAAAACACCTGCGGCGTGCGTGCCATTCACGGTGTACCGCCGCACATGTTGCGTGATCAGATTGACGCAGTGCTGGAGGACATCGGCGCTGATGCAGTCAAGATCGGCATGTTGCATGCGCCGGAGATCGTATTGACCGTCGCCCAGGCCATCGACCGGCACGCTTTGATGAACGTGGTGTTTGATCCCGTGATGGTGGCTACCAGCGGCGCAGTCCTGATTGATAACGCGGCGGTGGATGTGTTGGTGCGTGAGTTGTTCCATCGTTCGGCGGTGATTACCCCCAACCTCGATGAAGCAGGCCTGCTTGTGGGGCGTAAATTGGCCTCTGCACAGGACATGGAGCAGGCCGCTATGGCGTTGCTGGAAAAAGGTGCTCGCGCTGTCTTGCTCAAAGGGGGGCACCTGCCAGGCGATGAAGTCATCGACTTGCTGGTGACGAACACCGGTGAAAAAACCTGGATGAAGGCCCCACGTATTCACAGCCCCAACACCCACGGAACGGGCTGCACGCTTTCCAGTGCCGTGGCCGCCCATTTGGCTTTAGGTGCATCACTGTTGGAGGCCGTACAGAACGCGCGCGCTTTTGTCCGGGATGCATTGCAGGCAGGATCACAAGTGCGTACCGGCAAAGGAAGTGGTCCGCTTAACCATGGTTACGCGCCACAAACCATGCGACTTAAAACTTTGGATTAAAAATCTGGGTCTGATCAGTTTGATCCATTGATGGCGGCCTGCAAACTGGCTGCCATTTGTTCAGGATCGTCTGAGGTCACCAGCGCACGCACTACCGCCACTGAACCGACACCACTGGTCAACACGTCTTGCAAGCTGTGGCGGTCAATGCCACCAATGGCGACCAATGGGTAGTCGCGCATCAAACGGGCATAGGCATGGAGGCGACCTGTGCCCTGAGGCGCGGTGATCATGCGCTTGAGTGTTGTCGGGAAGACGGCTCCCATGGCGATATAGCTGGGGCTGAATTGGTCAGCGTGCAGCATTTCTGCATAGCCATGGCTGCTCAGGCCCAGGCGCAGACCCGCAGCTCGGATAGCTTGCAAATCTGCCACCTCCATGTCTTCCTGTCCCAGGTGGACCCCATAAGCGCCTGCGTCGATGGCCGCTTGCCAGTGGTCGTTAATGAAAAGCAAAGCGTTCGTACCCTTGACAGCCTGAACCGCTGCCTTAATTTCGCGTGCAATTTCTTGGGCGTTGCCCGATTTGAAGCGTAGCTGCACGGTAGGCACACCGGCCCGTGCCATGCGGCCAACCCAGGCTGCGTCGGGCAGCACCGCGTACAGCCCCAAATTTTTGGGACAAGTCGCGAAGGCGTTTGTTAGAGGGAGCGCAGGCAGGCCAAAGTCGGCTCTTTGATCCGGCCAGGTATCAGCATTGAAGTCTCCCGTGCGAGCTGTCATCGTTTGCCACGCGTTGGCCAGGCATTCAGCGTCGATTTCGATAAACCCCAGCGCCAGGCAGGCCTGTTTGGCGGCGCGGTAAACCGCTGCCTCGCTGCTATAAATGACGGGTGCTGCGGTTTGAACGGGCAATGCCAGGTCGGAATGTGCCGCAACAATGGCGTGCACCATGAGGCCATGTGCACCCATGCTCATTGCCCTGCGACTGACTGATGCCAAAACGGCGTTCCCAGTACTGGCGTGCTCGGTTGCGCGGCATGCTGCTCCGTCATGGTGCCCGCCAGATAGGCGTCACGCCCGGCTTGCGTGGCACTGGCAAATGCGCCCGCCATGGTGACTGGGTCCAGTGCCAGGGCCACGGCCGTGTTGAGCAACACGCCATCAAAACCCCATTCCATCACCTGGCAGGCGTGCGACGGCAGACCTAAACCTGCATCCACAATCATGGGGACAGACAAACGTTCGCGCAAAGTGCGCAATGCGTAGGGGTTGATCGGGCCTTTGCCGGTGCCAATGGGCGCTGCCCACGGCATGATGGCCTGGCAGCCTACATCGACCAGCCGCTGGCACAACACCAGGTCTTCGGTGCAATAGGGCAGCACCTTGAAGCCGTCCTTGATCAGGCGGCTGGCGGCGTCCACCAGATTCAGGGTGTCGGGCTGCAAGGTGTAGTCGTCACCAATGATTTCCAGCTTGATCCAGGGCGTGGCAAACACTTCGCGCGCCATGTGCGAGGTCGTGATGGCTTCCTGAATCGTGTGGCAACCGGCCGTGTTGGGCAATACCGGGACATCCAACTCGCGCAACATCTCCCAGAAGCGGTTGGGAGCGTCAGTGGACGTCACATTCTGGCGTCGTAGCGAGGCGGTAAGCATCGCTGGCTGGGCTTTGCGCACCGCATTTTCGAGCACACGGGGCGAGGGATAGCGCGAGGTGCCCAGCATCAGGCGGCTCTGGAAGGTCTGGCCGTACAGAATGAGCGAGTCATCCGAAACAGGTGGCGTGGAGTTTGTCGTCATGGCGTGATCTCGTTAGCCCCCGGTGACCGGCGCAATGATGTCAATGCGATCGTCCGGTTGGAGCCGGATTTGGGTGTACTGGGTGTTGGGTACAAACTGCAGGTTGACGGCTGCAGCAAAAGGTGGTTTGGCCTGTAGCCGCTCAACAGCATCAGCCAGTGTCGCTCCAACTGCAAATTTGTGGGGTTCCTGATTGATGAGGACATTCATGGTTTCAATCTTTCAAATGCTCTACGGACAATGAAAATGTCTGGGCCAGCCTTGAGGTTTCACGGTCCAGCAACTCCATCGCCACATCCAGCATGACCGGTGCAATCAGATAACCATGGCGGTACAAGCCGTTGATCTGCATGACGCGGTCACCCCGCAGACGAATGGACGGCAGATTATTGGGCAGTGCAGGTCGGCATTGGGCGATCATGTCCACAATGCGGCCTTCTGCAAAACCACTGTCCACCGAGTAAACCGCGCTGAGCAATTCCAGGGTGGATCGCACACTGATGGGCGACAGGTCGTCGGATTCAATTTCAGTGGCGCCAATCACAAAATAGCCGTCTTCTTTGGGGGCGATATAGATCGGATAACGGGGATGGATCAGCCGTGTGGGGCGAGATAACTTGACAGCAGGCGCGTGTACTTTGATGACCTCACCCCGTACTCCGCGCAAGGCGGGCCATTGCTCGCGTGCACCCACACCGCGGCAGTCCAATACCCAATCAGGTTGCCCCGGCTTGCCTGGCGTGAAGTCTGCGGGTGCGCGAGGACTGTCCCAGTTCAGTTTGACGTTCAGGCGCTGCAGTTGATGCAACATGGCCGCTAACAGTTGGCGATTGTCCAGTTGCCCTTCACCTGGCAGATAGAGCCCTTGGGGGAAGCGCGATCCCAGCGCAGGTTCGAGTTGCGCGAGGCCCTGGGCGTCCAATCGTTGGGCCTTGGGCAGCGAAGGCAGCGCCAAACCGGTGGCATCCATTTTTCTTGCAAACCGGTCAGCCTCAGCGGCATCCTGACGGTGCCACAAAACCAGGGTGCCTTGCTGTTGAAAGTAGACCGGTTCATCCAGTTGTGCAATCAGTTCCGGCCAGCGTTTGAGGGCATGGATGCCCATTTCCACCACCGGGATTTCAGTGATGGCTGATTCCGCCAGGGGCGCCAGCATGGCGGCGGCTGCGCGGGCAGCCGAGTTCAGTGCCTCTGGTCCACCGGCGTCAAATATTTCAAGACTGTGACCGGCACGCGCCAGCTGGCAAGCCAGCAGCCGCCCCATCAGGCCTGCGCCCAAAATGACTATGTTCATGTTCGTTCTCGGGAAGGGGACTCAGGTCCGGTTTGAGCGTGTGAGCCAGGCAATCAGAAAAGTAAGCGCCAAGGTTGGCAGGGCAGAGCCCCATTGAGGCGCCCATTTGGCCAGGGCATGGTAGGCTGCAATGCCTGCGATCCAGAGCAAGGCGGCTGTGATGTCCACCTTGCGTTGGGGCGCTGCGAAGCTGGCTTGGCCGACACCCAATCGCCCCAAAATAACGCCATACAGCGGTACAAATACCGAACTCAGCAAGAGTAGAAACGGCTCCAAACTGTGCATCGGCAGCACCAGTGCCAGCCCGGTGCAAAGTAGTGCCAGCCCCAAGCCCCACTGCTGAATCGTCAGTGTGGGCTTGAGACTGTGTGAGGACACGGCACCGGAGTAAATGTCGCCATAGGCATTGTCGATTTCGTCCACCAGGATCAGGCTCAACGCGATCAGGCCACCTTGTGCCAGCAACAGTGCGGTGACCAGATCGGCATCCGGTGCTGACACACTGATCACCATCACGCCCAACGCATAGCACCAGATGTTGGCCACCGCGTAACCCAGCCAGGTGCCGCTCAGTGCACTGCGACCCGAGCGACCGTGGCGGGCATAGTCAGCCACCAGCGGCAACCACGAGACCGGCATGGCGATGACCAGATCCATGGCCGACAACAAGCTCATGCTGCCGTCACCCTGACGAGCCCAGAATGCAGCCAGACCCTGGGTTTGAAGCTTCGTGCCAAATTGCCAGGTGAGCCATAGCAATGACGCAATCACCAGCGGCAATCCAACACGGCTGATGATTTTTCGGACCAACTGGGTCATGGAGCCCGCCAGCAACATGGTCAGCACCACGCCCCACAACAGCGTGGTCGCCACCATGCCGCCCGTGCCATCAAGCGTGAGTCCAAAAGACTGTTTGCCAATGGCGGCGGTGCCATCACGCATGATGACCAGCTCGAACGTGGTCCAGCCAATCAGTTGGGCAATGTTCAGCAGTACAGGCAGCCGGGCAAAGTAGCTGCCATAAGTGGCGTGCATCAGCCCGGCGCTGGTCAGTCCGCTGTCACAGCCCAATTTGGCCGTCCAGGCCAGCAGGCCCGAACCGACGAGAGATCCCACCACAATGGCAAAGGCTGCATCGCGGCTGCCAACAGCGGGCACCAGATAAGCGCCGATTTGCATGACCAGCAGTCCGACGCCCAGGCTGAACCAGAGTGAGGCATGGTCGTGCCAGTTGAACACCCGATCAGCATCAGCAACGGGCGTTAAAGCCTTGTTGTCAGTAGTTGTGAAACTTGTATTTGCCATCCATTTGCTCCAATGCACATGCGTTGGCAGGTAGGCGTTGTCTGGTTGGTGAGATGCACGACCCCAAACAAGGTGTGCCCCGAATCAGACTTGCTTCCCTGCGCGAGGATTACCTCAATCAGGTTCAAAGGGACTTTCTCAGTCGTCCTGCTTTTAAAAGCAGGGCAACACCCCTAGCGAATGTGCCCGGATGGGCACAGGTGAGATTTTACTTAATCAAATATTGCAGCTTGCCGGTCTTGTCTTTCCATTCCTCAGCGTCTGGCAGCGCAGGTTTGCGCTTGGTGATGCTGGTGAAGGAGGGCAATTTGGCCAGTTCGGCGTTCAGGGCCGTCATGTGCTGCTGGTCTTTGGGCACGTCTTCTTCGGCGTAAATGGCGTTCACCGGGCACTCGGGAATGCACACGGCGCAGTCGATGCACTCATCGGGGTCGATGGTCAGGAAGTTGGGGCCTTCGCGGAAGCAATCCACGGGGCACACGTCCACGCAATCGGTGTATTTGCATTTGATACAGGCTTCGGTGACGGTATGGGTCATTTTGTGGTCTTCAACGAGAGGGAGTAAACCCGGAATTTTAATTGATCAGTACGGCACCAGCCGTTTTGTGCGAGGCGGTATCCACCAGAATCAGCGAGCCCAACACCCGCGAGCGGCTGTAGGGCAGGGTGGCGATGGCTTCCTGCAGCGTCAGCTCCACATGACCGATGGCGTTCGGCTCCAACTGGGTGGCATCTTCTTCCGCCAAGGTATTGATGTCGAGCTTGTGCACGATGCGCTTGATCTTGGCCTTGATCCAGCGGTGGCCGTGCAGCGCCCAGTACACGCGCCCTGCGACCAGCGGCTCATCGTCCATCCAGGCGACCGTGGCCTTGAGATCGCGGCTGGGGTTGAAAGTGCCGGGGCTGACTTCGGTATCGAAATCGTCTTCTTTGACTTCTTTTTTGGGCTCAGCGGCCAGCAGCCAGTCACCGCGCGACACATCCACTTCACGGTCCAGCACAATGCCGGCGCTGTGTCCGGCTTTGACGGCACCGGGTTGGCGCGTGGCGCTCAGCACCTGCGCCACCGTGGCGCTCTGGCCGCTTGGCAAAATCGCGATCTGTTGGCCCACTTGCACCGCACCTGTGGCCACGCGGCCCCAAAATACACGACGGCCCTGGGAAGTATCGCTCGACGAGGAAAACTTCTCCACCCACTGCACCGGGAAGGCAAACGGGGTTTCGGTCTCGGCGGGCGTGGCGGGCAGCAACTCCAGAATGTCCAGCAGGCAAGTGCCTTCGTAGCCGCACCAGCCGGGCGCGGGCTCCACCACGTTGTGGCCCTTGAGCGCCGAAATCGGCACGATGGCCGTCACTTCGATGCCAGCGGCCTTGGCAAACGCTTTCAGCGCATGGCTGATGTTGGCAAACGCCAGCGTCGCCTGATCGCCCAGCGCATCGAGCTTGTTCACGGCGAACACGATGGATGGCACGCGCAGCAGGTTCACCAGCAGCGAATGACGCCGGGTTTGCGGCAGCAGTTCTAGCGCGTTGCTTTGCCATTGCAGTTTGGTGGCGTCGACCAGCACCACGGCGGCGTCGGCGCTGGAGGCGGCGGTCACCATGTTGCGGGTGTACTGCTCGTGGCCGGGTGCGTCGCCAATGATGAATTTGCGCTCGGCGGTATTGAAGTAGCGGTAGGCCACGTCGATGGTGATGCCCTGTTCGCGCTCGGCGGAGAGGCCGTCAGTGAACAGCGCCAGATCGGCTTCGCCGCTTTTGGAGACATTGGCTAGTTGGTCCAGCAGCACTGAGCGGCTGTCGATCAGCAGGCGACCAATCAAGGTGCTTTTGCCATCATCGACGCTGCCGCAGGTGATGAATTTCAGTGCCGACTGTATGTCTTTTGAGGCTGTAGCCCCCGTCGAATCTGCGTGAGCAGCTATTGAATTTGTAGCGGTCATTTAGAAGTACCCATCTTTCTTGCGCTTCTCCATGGAAGCCTCGGAGGTTTTGTCGTCCATGCGGGTGGCACCGCGCTCGCTCACGTCAGCAGCCAGCGTTTCGATCACGATGTCGGCGGCGGTGGCGGCGGTGCTTTCCACCGGGCAGGTGCAGGTGATGTCGCCTACGGTGCGAAAACGAACGTCGCGAGACTCCACCGTTTCGCCGTCTTTGACCGGGGTGAGTTCAGTCACCGGCACCAGCAGGCCCTTGCGCTCGACCACATCGCGCTTGTGCGTGTAGTAGAGCGAGGGCAGGGCGATTTGCTCGCGGTCGATGTACTGCCACACGTCCAGCTCGGTCCAGTTGGAGATCGGGAACACGCGGAAGTGTTCGCCGGGCTGCAAGCGGGTGTTGAACAGCGTCCACAGCTCGGGGCGCTGCGCCTTGGGTTGCCACTGGCCGAAGCTGTCGCGGTGCGAGAAGATACGTTCTTTGGCGCGGGCTTTTTCCTCGTCACGGCGGGCGCCGCCAATCAGCGCGTCAAAGCGGAATTCGTCAATGGCTTCCAGTAGCGTGACCGACTGGTGCACGTTGCGGCTTTCGCCAGGGTGGGCCAGGCGCACGGTGCCGCGGGCCATCGAGTCTTCGACACTGCGCACGATCAACTCGGCACCTAGCTCTTTGGCGCGGGAATCGCGGAAATCGGTCACTTCGTGGAAGTTGTGGCCGGTGTCGATCATCAGCAGCGGGTAGGGGATGCGGCCAATGCCAAAGGCTTTTTCAGCGCACTTGAGCATGACCAGCGAGTCTTTGCCCCCCGAAAACAGCAGGGTGGGGCGTTCGAACGCGGCAGCCACTTCGCGCAGGATGAAGATGGTTTCTTCTTCCAGGGCGTCCAGATGCGCGTTGCTTAAATGGTCAGGGCGATGCGTATGAGTCATAGGTTCAAGGTGTTCGAAAGCCGTTCGGGCGTTCATGAGGACGTTTTTTCAAGGCTGCTGGTTTTGTTGACGTGCAGGCCGCATTCTTTGGCCGCTTCGTCTTCCCACCACCAGCGGCCCGCACGGAAATCTTCGCCCAGGCTGATGGCCCGGGTGCAAGGCGCGCAGCCAATGCTGGGGAAAAATTGGTCATGCAACGGGTTGTAGTCAATCTTGTTCAGGGCAATAAAGTGCCATACGTCGCCCCAGGTCCAGTTGGCAAGGGGGTTGATTTTGACACGCGTCGCGTCGCTGGTATCAATCAAAGGCACCTCGGCCCGGGCACCGGACTGTTCGCGGCGCAGGCCGGTGATCCAGGCGTCCTTGCCCGCCAGGGCGCGGGCCAGCGGTTCCATCTTGCGGATGTGGCAGCAGCCCTTGCGCAGCGCAATGCTTTTGTACATCGCGTCCTTGCCTTCACGCGCCACAAATTCGATGACCGACTCGTTGACCGGCGTGAACACTTCGACCGGCGCGCGCAAGCTGGCCTTCAGGCGTTCCAGCAAGGCCAGCGTCTCGGGATGCAGCATGCCGGTTTCCAGCACAAAGATGCCGATGTCGAGCTGCAGGCTGTTGATCAGGTGGCTGACCACGACATCTTCGGCGCCCAGGCTGTTGGCCTGCGTGACGCGCGAGGCGCCGCCCACGATCAGCGGGGCATAGTCTTTTGCCGCCTGTTGCAGCAGGGCGGTCGTTTCAGCCAACTTGGCGTCAAAGTCTTTGGACGCGCGGGCGTTGAGGTCGATGGCGCTCATGCGGCGGCTCCTTGCGCAAAATGCGGTTTGGTCACCACCGCATCGCCCTGGTAGAACGCCGCAAAGCGGTCAAACTGGCGTTGCGCAAATTCCAGGTTCTGGCCTTCACGCAACACGGCGACATCAAAGCCGCTGCGCTGCATTTGCACCAGTTGGTCGATCAACACGTCGCCGGTGGCGCGGAGTTCGCCTTTAAAGCCGAGCCGACGACGCAGCAAAAAGGCCTGGCTGTAGGCGCGGCCATCGGTGAACTTGGGAAAGTTCAGGTCGATGCGCTCAACGCCAGCCAAGTCAAGCGTGCGCGGATCGGCACTGTTAGCCAGTTCAATGATGTTTTGGCCTGTAGCCCCCGTGGAGTGGGCGTGAGCAGCTATTATTTTGAGAGTGGTTTGCATAGTCAATAAGCTCAGTCAGTCGAGGCGTCAACGCTTGTGAGATGGATGTTGTGCGGCACTTCGTTGTTGCCGGTTTCGTGGCGTACCCGGTTGGCGGCGTCTTTGAACGGCGTCAAACCAAGGCGGCGCACGGTGTCGATAAAGGCTTCACCCGGCAGGCGCTGGGCCTGGTAAGTCTCCAGCAGCGCCTCGATCACGTTGGTCACTTCGGAGGCCGCAAATGAGGGGCCAATCACCTTGCCCGGCACCGACTCGCCACTCAGTGTGGAGCCGTCGGAGCCGCCGAGCGACACCTGATACCACTCGCGGCCATCTTTATCGACGCCCAAAATGCCGATATGCCCGCTGTGGTGGTGGCCGCAGGAGTTGATGCAGCCGCTGATGTGCAGGTCGATTTCGCCCAGATCGAACAGCTCGTCCATGTCCTGGTAGCGTTCGGTGATGCCTTGGGCGATCGGAATCGAGCGCGCGTTGGCCAGCGCACAAAAATCGCCACCGGGGCAGGCAATCATGTCGGTCAACAGGCGGATGTTGGACCTGGCAAAACCGGCTTGGCGGGCCACTTGCCATAACGCGGGCAACTGGTCGGCGCGCACCCAGGGCAGCACCAGATTCTGGTCGTGCGAGACGCGGACTTCCCCGGCAGAGAATTGGTCGGCCAAGTTGGCCGCCGTGTCGAGCTGGTCTGCGGTGGCATCGCCGGGCGCGTAACCCAGGCGCTTGAACGACAGGGTGACAATGCGCAGCGCCGGGTTCTTGTGGCTGGCGACGTTTTGCTTGAGCCAGCGGGCGAACTCGATTTCTTCGGCTGAAGTCAAAGAAGTTGCTATTTTTTTAATAGCTGCTTGCGCAGTTTCAGCAAGGGCTGGAGGCACAAAACATGCATTAATCCGGTCCAGCTCGGTCTGACTGATGGTGTGCGGCGCGCCGTCGTGCGTCAGGATCTGCTGGTACTCAGCTTCCACCTCGTCGGTAAAGCGCTGGCCTTCGGCCTTGACCAAAATCTTGATGCGCGCTTTGTACATGTTGTCGCGTCGACCCCAGCGGTTGTAGACGCGGATCACGGCTTCCAGGTAGTTCAGTAGCTGGTTCCAGGGTAAAAACTCGCGGATGGTACGGGCAATCACCGGCGTGCGGCCCATGCCGCCACCGACGAACACCTTGAAGCCGATCTCGCCCGCGTCGTTGCGCTGCACATGCAGGCCCACGTCGTGCCAATGCGTGGCGGCACGGTCTTCGACGGCGCCGGTGATGGCGACCTTGAACTTGCGCGGCAAAAACGCGAATTCGGGGTGTAGCGTGCTCCACTGGCGCAGGATTTCAGCGAACGGGCGCGGGTCCACCAGCTCATCTGCAGCAATCCCGGCGCGCTCATCGCTGGTGGTGTTGCGGATGCAGTTGCCGCTGGTCTGGATGCCGTGCAGGTTGACGGTAGCCAGCAGGTCCATCACATCGGCGCTTTTGTCCAGCGGGATCCAGTTGAATTGCACGTTCTGGCGCGTGGTGAAGTGGCCGTAGCCGGTGGGCATGTGACCGGTGCCAAAACCGGCTTGGGTGGTTTGCGCTTTCTCATAGACCTCAGCGCTGGGCTGGTCGTAATCGTGGGCAATGGTGGCCAGCACGCGCAACTGGGCGCTGTTCAACTCGCCATAGGGCACGGCCACGCGCAGCATCGGGGCGTAGCGCTGCACATACCAGCCGTTTTGCAGCCGCAGCGGGCGGAAATCATCGTCGCTGAGCGTGCCAGCCAGATTGCGCTCCAGCTGGTCGCGGTATTGGTCGGCGCGGGCGCGCACGAACTGGCGGTCAAAGTCGGTGTATTGGTACATGGTTAATTTAATCAGTTGAGGACAGAGCTACGCGACGCTTCGGTCTGTCCCGCAAATTTACAAAGTTATCAATTTCATGCCGGCATAGGCCAGCAACACGGAAAGAAAAGAGCGAATCACCCGCTCTGGAATACGAAACATCAGGTGTGAACCGATCCAGATGCCCGGTAACGATCCGGCCAGCAGCTTGGCCAGCAAGGGCCAGTCCACCGACCCCATCGAAGCATGACCCAGCCCGGCCACCAGCGTGAGCGGCACGGCGTAGGCAATGTCAGCGCCAATAATGCGCGGCAGCGGCAGCTTGGGGTACAAAACCATCAGCACGGTGACGCCAATGGCGCCTGCGCCGACTGAGGTGAGTGTGACCAGGGTGCCAATGACAGCGCCAAACAACAGTGGCAGGCTCCAGTGGCGCGGTTTGGCGGCGGCTGCCTCTTGGCCGCGTACCACGGTCACCGGCGCCGCTTTGCCACGCACGACCTTGTACAGCGTGGCGGCGGCGGTGAGCAGCAGCGCGGCACCCAGGGTGGTGGTCATCAGGCTTTGCACCCTGGCGCTGGTGGCGCCGAGTTGATGCAACAAAAACAGGGTGAACAAAGCCGCCGGAATGCTGCCCGCAGAGAGGTGCAGCACCACGCGCCACTCCACCATCCGCGCCCGAGCCAGCTTGAGCGTGCCGCCCATCTTGGTGAACGCGGCAAACAGCAAGTCGGTGCCAACGGCTAGGTAGGGCTTGGTGTCAAAAAAGAAAATCAGGATCGGCGTCATGAGCGAGCCGCCCCCGACACCGGTGAGCCCGACGATGGCACCAACGAAAAATCCGGCAAAAATAAACGCTAAATCATGCATGGGTGCAGACTGTAAAGGCTTAGCGTTAGATTGCTAAATATATTTTAGTTAAGCTGTTATATGAATATGGCTATATGAAGGATCTTCATGCACTGAGATGAGAGACATTTCCTGGAAATTCGGGTGCGGCGGGCAAAACCAAGGCTTGATTTACATTAATTCGAGCCTGGCCCCTTTTTTTCTTGGGTAGCCTCCAATCCTGGCGGGGCCGAGGGAACAAGGTTGGAGCATGGGTTTGAGGGTGGCACCAAGAGTTGAGGCCGCGTAAGCGTCCCCGTATTGCCGCTTTGAGCGGCTCACCATTAATTCGAGCCTGGCCCTTTTTTTGTTATCGGCCGCGCTCGGGAGCGCCTCGCAAGCACGGCCCTGAACTGCGCGAACGCATCCTGGCGCAACTCGAACTAGCGCCGCCAGAAGGATTTGGCCACTGGGACGGTCCTCTGCTTGCGAGCACGTTGGGGGTGGCAGCGTGGCGTAAACTGCGAGGTATGCACCTCACTCACATGCAACCAGAAGTCCTTGGCCTGCTTAGGAAATTCGCATTGGGACTGCATCCCTTTCGCGTTGGGGATAAGCACATTTTGGTTGTCAAGGCTTCCAAAGAAGTAATCTTGACGGCCAGAGAGAGAAAAGGCTTTAGCTTCTTCGTGGCTCCAGTATCAGTGGGTGGTGTCGATTCCTTTGTATTGATGACTGCTTTTTATGATGATCAAGTTGAGCCTCTTACCATCACTTCACCATTCCTCGCGAATGATCCAGTTACGCCGTATTTCATAGATTTGTTCAAGGGCAGCGAATTTGAAGTCTATTTTTTTGATGAGCAAAATAGGGAGTGGCTCAGCTTCAAGGCTGCTTGCGACCTCTCGGGTCTTGTTAAGACGCTGCGTGAATCCGTATATATAGAAAAGGATCACTGGCGGGAGATGATTCGCCAAGCTGAACATTGGTTCATAAGGCGTGGACCAGAAGATGATGAGGCTTCGTTCAAGGTCAAAATGATTGAGAGCATCTTCACTGAGCGATTAATGGTGTTCGACACTGTAAAACCTCGCTATGACTTCATGGGAGCTAGCGAGTTTTCGACCACGACACTCGATAGAGATGAGGCGGGCTCGTATCAAGAGTGGGACATTGCACTGCTGATGCGCCGAGTGTTTGCGAGTAAAAATGTATACCTCAGTCCATATAAGGTTTCAGACAAAAAGGAGCTAGTCGATGTGCTAGTGGTGAGTGATGAGGTTGTCTACCTCATTCAAGCCAAAGATAGTCCAAACACTGTGCAAACGCTGGGCACCAGCGTAGAGCGAAAGCGCAATCGCTCCATAGCTCAGGTGAAAGAGGCTTCAAAGCAGTTGCAGGGTGCTATCACTTACTGCAAGCGGAACCCCAATCTTGCGCTTACACTCAATAATGAGCCTTTGCAACTAGACATAAGAGATAAATCAATCATCGGTATCGAAGTCATTAAAGAAGTTTTCCCCGATGCGATGGAGGAATATTCGGAAATCATCTTTGAACTGATGGCCAAGGTAGAAAAGAATGTTGTGGTGTTTGACTATCCAGAACTAGCGCAAATGACTTTGTACTGCCCGGAAGAAAATCTTTTCCTCGCTGCTATCCGTCAAATCCTGGATGCTACTGGCGAGCGTGGTCAGCTAGTGCGGCTTCGATACGCAGGCCCTCCACCAGAACCCAAGCTGCATTAATTTTCAGATTGAAGGGGCGGAAAAGCTCATCTGTTCATGCGCAGGTTTTTACTGCATGTCTTGCCAGGCGGCTTCCACCGGGGTGAAGTCCTCGATATCATTCCTAGTGCCACAGCGTAAGCAATAGCCGTAGTGGCCGATGATTTCATTGAACTCTTCGCAAGCTGCACAGGTGAATTTCGACTGTTGGCTCTGCTCCGATACATAGAACACAGGCTTTTCACCATCCTTGCCAACGGATAAAGGGGCCAAGCTTGATTTAAATCCTGCCGCCAACACAGCCCCGCTTGTGTTGCCCAGCAGGCCCGCTAAAGCCAATGGTTTCAACTGTTGTAGTTTGATGTTCATGATGGTCATGGATGCGGTATCGCTATTATTTACATAGCTGCTCATGCTTTATTTATAAGGGCTAGAGGAATTTTTACATAAATTATCTGGCATCAAACCTAGCCATCCAATCCCGCCAGTCCCAGCTGTTTGGGATTGCCTTGCGTGCTGGCTTCCTGCGTGGGTTTGCGCGGTCGCCCGGGTGGTTTGGCTTCGCGGCGCTGGCCGGTGGCTTGTTCTATGGCATTGCCATTGGAGCTTGGCCCCTTTGGAGGCGGGAGCGTGAAAATCAGGTCTCAAGCACGTCGGCAAACAACTGCTGTGCGCTTAGCTCCAGCGCCACGCTGGCCAGTGAAACCGACTCTCCACGAGCAAAGGGGTGCAGCACCCACAGTCCGTCCTCGCGCTTGCGGAAGCAGTCGGTGCTGCGTGTGTCCAGGTCGATTAATACGTATTCTTCCAGGCTGGGCAAGCTGCGGTAGTGGCTGAATTTGACGCCACGGTCATACGCGGCGGTGCTAGGCGATAGCACTTCAATGATCAGCTTGGGCTCGGTTTTGACCATGGGGCTGGCCAAGTCGAGCGCGCTGCAGGTTACCAGCACATCGGGGTAAAAGTAGCTGTTGGCAGCGGCGATGTGCAGGCGCATGTCGCTCATGTAAGTGCGGCAGGGGCTGCCGCTGAGGTGCTGGCGCAGGGCGAAGGCGAAATTCATGGCCACGGTCACATGCCGGTCTTCGGCGCCGGCCATGGCAAACACCTCGCCGTCAAGATACTCATGGCGATTGAGCTGTGTAGATTCCCACACCAGGTAGTCATCGGCGGTAAAAACAGGTTTTTGTGCAGCGAGTCCCATGGCGATGTCCTCTTGAGTGAATCGGTGGCCCATTATGAAGGCTCTATGGGGAAGAGTTCTAGCGCTGGACCTCGTCGACCAGCGTTTTGAATTCGTCGATGTCTTCAAAACTGCGGTACACGCTGGCAAAGCGCACGTAGGCGACTTTGTCGAGTTTTTTGAGTTCGCGCATGACCAGTTCGCCAAGGCGGGCGGAGGGCAGCTCGCGCACCCCCAAGCTCAAGAGTTTTTCTTCAATGCGTTCCACCGCGCTGTCCACTTGCTCGGTGCTCACCGGGCGTTTGCGCAGTGCCAGTTTCATGGAGGCCAGCAGTTTGGCGCGTTCGTATTCAATGCGCCGACCATCTTTCTTGACGATGGCCGGGTAGGTGACGTCGGGGCGCTCGTAGGTGGTGAAGCGCTTTTCGCATGACGCGCACTGACGCCTACGGCGAATGGAGTCCCCGTCTTCAGAAATCCGGGTTTCCACCACCTGGGTGTCGTCGTGACTGCAGAAAGGGCACTTCATCGCTTTTTGGCTTAACCGTAAACGGGAAAGCGTGCGGTCAGGGCGTTGACCTTGGCGCGAACGGCTTCGATATTGGCGGGGTCCCGTGGGTTGTCCAGCACGTCGGCGACCAGGTTGGCCGTGATGCGGGCCTCTTCGTCCTTGAAGCCACGGGTGGTCAGGGCCGGGGTACCGATGCGCACACCGCTGGTGACCATCGGTTTTTCCGGGTCGTTGGGGATGGCGTTTTTGTTGATGGTCATGTGGGCAGCGCCCAGCACGGCTTCGGCTTCCTTGCCGGTGATGCCCTTGGCTCGCAGATCCACCAGCATGACGTGGCTTTGTGTGCCGCCGCTGACAATGCGCAGGCCGCGTTCTGTCAATGTTTCAGCCACGATGCGGGCGTTGGTCAACACTTGTTGTTGGTAAATCTTGAATTCAGGCATCAGCGCTTCTTTGAAAGCAACGGCTTTGGCCGCAATGACATGCATCAACGGGCCGCCTTGCAGGCCGGGGAAGATGGCGCTGTTGATGGCTTTTTCGTGCTGGGCTTTCATCAGGATGATGCCGCCACGGGGGCCGCGCAGGCTCTTGTGGGTGGTGGATGTCACCACGTCGGCGTGCGGCACGGGGTTGGGGTACACGCCAGCGGCAATCAGGCCAGCGTAGTGGGCCATGTCCACCATGAAGATGGCGCCCACGTCTTTGGCGACTTTGGCAAAGCGTTCAAAGTCAATGCGCAGGCTGTAGGCCGAGGCGCCAGCAATGATGAGTTTGGGTTTGGACTCGTGGGCTTTGCGCTCCATGGCGTCGTAGTCGATTTCTTCCTTGTCGTTCAGACCGTAAGACACGACGTTGAACCATTTGCCACTGATGTTCAATGGCATGCCGTGGGTCAGGTGACCGCCTTCAGCCAGGCTCATGCCCATGATGGTGTCGCCAGGTTTCAGGAAAGCGAGAAAAACAGCTTCGTTGGCAGAGGCGCCGCAATGCGGTTGCACGTTGGCCGCTTCAGCGCCAAAAATCTGTTTGACACGGTCGATGGCCAACTGCTCGGCAATGTCCACAAACTCGCAGCCACCGTAGTAGCGCTTGCCAGGGTAGCCTTCGGCGTATTTGTTGGTGAGCTGGGTGCCTTGTGCGGCCATGACGGCGGGCGAAGCGTAGTTTTCGCTGGCGATCAGCTCAATATGGTGTTCCTGGCGAGCGTTTTCGCTACGAATAGCGGCGAAAAGCTCGGGATCGGTTTGCTCGATGAGAATGTTACGGTCGTACATGGCAGTCCTTAAAGACAATGGGCCTGGGGGTCATGCAAGTTGAAAGATGACTCCAGGGCTGCCCAGGCGAACGGCTAAACGCAATGGCCGAACTGGCCCTGCGGTACGCTCCCCCGTGGTGTGCCCACTTCAACGAGTCAAGCCAAAAAGGTTTGATCGCCTATCGCCAGTCGCGTACAGATTAATTTTAACTGACCCGATGCGCCATTCAGAAAATGGCGCTTCAAAGCCGGTATTTCAATAATTGGTCAGCGAGGCAACCTTTTCCGAATTTTGTCCTGACTGGACCTGGGTCGGTGCGATTTGCGGTGGGGTCACAGGCACATTGCGGCCGTTGGCCACGCTTTGCAGGCGGGCATATTCGGCCATGACCTTGCCAGCGTAGCCGCCGTCGTCTTCAATATTGGCCGAGCCCACGTAAAACTTCAGTCCACCTTCAAGGGAGCCGGCGCGGGTGATGCATTCCTGTAGCACCTTGACGCCAACCCGTAGATTCGTCAGCGGATCAAAGGCGGCGAGTTTGCCGCCAAAGCTTTCGTATTTGGCACTGTGGACCTGGGTCATGACTTGCATCAGACCCTGGGCGCCAACCGGGCTTTGGGCAAAAGGGTTAAAACCCGATTCGACGGCCATCACCGCCAGAATCAATGTTGGGTCCAGCTTGGTGTGAATGCCGATTTCATAAGCTTCGGCCACCAAGGCACTCAGTGGCTCAGGCGCCACCTTGTATTTTTTGCTCAGCCAAAAAGCCACGGCGGCTTGTTGCTTGGGCAAATCTTTCGGGTCGCTAGCGGTCGCGCGGTCAATGGCGTCGATTTCGCCAACCAAACCGGTCAAGGCGACTTGACGGGTTTGCAGCCAGCTGAAAAGCTTGACTTCGCCGATCTCTCGCAGTTCAGGACGGGCCGTCAAGGTGATGACGGTAAACATGACGGCCAGCCCCAGCAGGGCAAAACTGTTATGTGTGATTTCAAAGAAGCCCTGGGCAATATCGGATGCGAAAGTTCGCAAGCCCCGGGTAAATTTTTGTGACGCTGTCATAGCTCTTCCTTCGTTCGCGCGGGCCTCATTCGTTGCTTTGCATGCAAATCAATGAACGAGGTGCCTCGTTTGGGTTGGTACGCTATCAATATCCTGCGTGGTCTTTCGTTGCTGTGTGCAGAGATTTGAATATGCCGGGTTCGGCAGCGGATTCGGGTTAATCCTCGCCTGGGAGGCTGGGATGCGCGGATTCTATGTGGACTATATATATCAAGTCAACCATATCAAATTTGTTTGATATGCAATTTTCGTTTAAATTCATTTAAAAAGACAAATTTCTTAGCACCGAGTTGTGTCAAAAGCTATCTTTTGACTTGTTTTATATCAATCAAAATCGGCTTTGTGATTAATAAACTGATTTGCGTTTTCAACCCCAACTGACTAGACTGAACTTGCCAGTCTCAGGACTGGCGCCAAGTCGGCAGTAGCCAGTCCCTACCCTCGGGTAGCAGTGATAAAGCGGCCCCGGCTTTACATGGAGGCAATCTCTTGCCTCCGAGCACTTTGGGACTTTACCCTCCCATCGCGCGAGCCCAGACGGCAAGGACCTTGTGTCAGCCGTCAAGCCCGGCAGTCTGGCTTTTGGTCAGGCCACCGGGCTTTCTTATTTGGGCTTTTTAATATTTGCCATTTTTTACGATTCCGGCTTTGAAGTTGATCTCTTAGCGTCGAAAATTCGGTGCATGAATGTCAATTTACTCAAGCAAAACAAGTGGTTCAAGCGTCTGATCTGGTCCATTGGGTGTGTGCTGGCTTTGTCGGGTATTGGCTGGTTGGCTGTGCCAGTGATTGCCAAAAGCCAGATTGAGAAGCAAGCCAGTGAGCAATTGGGGCGCAAGGTCACACTGGGTGGGGTTGATTTCAAACCGTGGTCGCTGGAGCTCACCATGGACAACCTGACGATTGCCCGAGCTGAAGGTGTTGCCGACCCATCTCCCCAGCTGTTCATCAAGCGTATCTATATAGATGCAGCGTTGCAGTCGCTGGTGCGATTGGCGCCCGTGCTGGACGCCATCGAGGTGCAAGAGCCCCGTGTCAACCTCACGTATTTGGGGGAGGGGCGCTATGACGTGGATGACATCGTCAGCCGTTTGGGCAAGGCTTCGGATCAACCGGCGAGTGCGCCATTAGGTTTTGCTCTCTACAACGTCGTTTTGTCGGGTGGCGCGGTGGATTTCACTGATAAAAAAATCGGCAAAACCCATGAGTTGCGGGATTTGCAGATCAAATTGCCTTTTTTGAGCAGTCTCGATTCCCAGCGCAGCGTGCTGGTTCAGCCGCAACTCGCATTCAGGCTGAACGGCAGCACCTTTGATTCGAACGCATCGAGTACCCCATTTGCTCAGTCCCACAAAACAGATGCCACCTTCAAGCTGACCGACTTTGATGTAAAGCCTTACCTGGCCTACCTTCCCGCCAGTTTGCCGGTGAAACTGAGTTCAGCTGTTTTGAACGCAGACCTCAAACTGGCATTTGAGCAATCAGCCACATCGTCCGTCAAATTAACCGGTACGTTGCAGGCGGGAAAGGTCAAGCTCATGAGTACATCAAGCAAGGGCAAAGCCCCTGAATTGCTTGATTTTGACCAGCTCAAACTCACGTTGACCGATGTGCGTCCATTAGAGCGGGCTGTGCAGCTTGGCGCAGTCGAGCTGACCGGCGCCAACCTGAGCGTTCACCGCAATGCCACCGGCCAAATCAATCTGGCGCTGCTTGGTCAAACACCAACCGCTACTAAAAACGTAGCTGTTAACGCAAGCAGTACGGGCGCTACAGGTCAAAATGACTTGAAAGAAATGCCCTGGAAGGTCAACGTCAACAAAGTGGCGCTCCACGGTGCAAACATCCATTGGCTCGATGAAACCACCGCGCCTGCGGCCCGCATGAAGTTGCGCGATGTCACGCTAAATGCCTCTGGCTTGGCCTTGCCTTTTGCAAAACCAATGGAATTTGAGGGCTCAATGCATTTAGTCAACGGCGCCAGCGACGAGAAGGCCGGCAGCCGCGCCAGCCTGAGCTTCAAAGGCAGTGCCACGGACCGGGAAGCCAAGGTTGCCGTCAAGCTGGCCGATGTGCCGCTGGCCACGGCCGCACCGTATTTGGCCCAGTTCATCACGCCCCAGTTGAATGGCTCGCTCCATGCCGAGCTGGGCGTTCACTGGAAAACCAGCGCTGATGCCACCAAACCGGCTCAGTTGCTGTTTGACGCCAATCAGTTGACGCTGGACGATGTTGCTTTGACACAAGATAAAACCAGCCTGGCCAGTGTCAAAAAATTCCAGTTATCACAGCTGCAGTTGGACCTTGCGCATCAGAGCGTGAGTGTGGGCAAGCTGAGCGTGATGCAACCCCAGGCGGCGGTGCGGCGTGAGAGCGATGGGCGCTGGATGGTGCAGTCGTGGCTCAAGACCTCATCTGGCAGTTCTGCCAGCGCTGCCCCGCCAACGGCCGTTGCAGCCAGCAAGGCGACTGATGCCAAGTCAAAGCCATGGGGCGTTAACGTGCAGGACGTGTCGGTCGAAGGGGGGGCGTTGAAGTTTGTCGATAAATCAACGCCCAAAGCGGTGACGTTTGAGTTGGCCGCGTTCTCGCTGGGGCTAAAAAACTTCTCGACCAGCAACCCCCAACCCTTTGCAGCCAATGTTTCCACGCAGATTCGCACCCGGCGAAGCGAGATGGGCAGTGTGCTCTGGCAGGGCAAGGCTGGCCTAAACCCGCTCGTCGTGCGGGGCCAGTTGGACGCGAAAAAGGTGCCGGTGCATGCTTTTGAGCCCTATCTGGCCGATTCGCTGAACATTGAGTTGCTCAGGGCCGATACCAGCTTCAAGGGCCGGTTCAGTTTCAAGCAAACACCGACCGGGCCGGTCCTGAAAGTCAAAGGCGATACGAACATTGAAGACTTTCAGGCCAATTCGGTCGCTTCAACGCCTGGTGTGAGAACCGTCGGGGACGAGCTACTGAACTGGAAGGTGCTGAGTTTGCGGGGTGTGGATGTGGCGCTGGCGCCGGGGGTGGCCACCACGGTAGCGGTTCAGGAAACCGTGCTGAGCGACTTCTTTGCCCGTCTGGTCCTCAGTGACAAAGGCCGTCTGAACTTGCAGGACGTGACGAAATCGTCCGACACCGACGGGGCCGCAGTCCCGATCACTGTAGCCTGCGCACCAGTCGCTACTAAAGTAATAGCTGCTCACGCAGGTTCTACGGGGGCTAGTGAACAAATTGATGCTAAACCCGAGTTGCCTGCCGTGGTCAGCTTCGGCCCCATCAGTGTGCTCAATGGCCGGGTCCATTTTTCGGACCATTTCATCCAGCCCAATTACTCGACCAACCTGAGCGAGCTGACTGGCAAGCTCAGCGCATTTTCTTCGGTGCCGCCCTCGGGCGTGGTCAATCTGGCGGACCTGGAGTTGCGCGGACGCGCCGAAGGCACAGCCTCGCTGGAGATTCTGGGCAAGGTCAACCCACTGGCCAAACCGCTGGCGCTGGACATCAAAGGCAAAGTGCGCGACCTGGAGTTGTCGCCCCTATCGCCATACTCGGTCCGCTACGCCGGCTACGGCATCGAGCGCGGCAAGCTCAGCGTGGATGTGGCCTACCAGGTGCAGCCCGACGGGCAACTCACGGCTAGCAACAACATCGTGCTGAACCAGCTCACTTTTGGCGACAAGGTCGATGGCGCACCCGCGAGTCTGCCGGTCAAGCTGGCGGTGGCCTTGTTGGCCGACCGCAATGGGGTAATTAACATCAACTTGCCCGTCAACGGCTCTTTGAACGATCCGCAGTTCAAACTGGCGCCCATTGTGTTCAAGCTGATCCTGAACCTGATCGCCAAAGCCATTACCTCGCCGTTCAGCCTGTTGGCCCACGCCTTTGACGGCGGCGGTACCGAAGAAATCAGCACGGTGGGCTTTGCCCCGGGCTCAGCGACCTTGACCGCCGAGGCCAAGCCAGGACTGGAGAAAATTGCCAAAGTCCTGATGGATCGTCCGGCCCTGACGATGACGGTGGTGGGCACGGCCAGTCTGGACGCAGAGCGCGATGCCTTCAAGCGCGAACAACTCAATGCGCTGGTGCTGGCTGAAAAACGGCGTGTGGCCGTGGTCAAGGGTGCCCCAGGGAGTGCCGCTACATCCGGCGAGTCCATGGGCGAGGTCACTGCGGCCGACTACCCGGTGCTGCTCAAGTCCGTGTACCGGCGCGCTGATTTCTCCAAACCACGCAACCTCGTTGGCATGACCAAAGACATTCCCGTCAATGAAATGGAAGCGCTTTTGCTGGCTTATTTACCCGCTTCTGAAGAAGCCATGCAGGAGTTGGCTTTGCAGCGCGGGGTGACGGTGCGCGATTACCTGGCCGCCCAGAAATTGCCCACCGATCGCTTGTTTCTGGGGGCTCCCGAAACGGTGTCCGCGGATGCGAAATGGAGCCCGCATGCCGAGCTGAGCCTGAGCTCTCAATAAACTAGCAACAGAGTTTTTGCTGAACGGGTAAATTGCGGCGAAAATAGCGGTTTATCCCCGTTCTCAATCTGGCGGGATCCCTATCCTTGCTTGCTTGTGCGAATCATGTTATCTCTCTTTACCAAAACTCCAGTAGCCCCCGAAGTGACTCCAACCCCAGCCAAAACAAACGAACCTCATCCGCTTGATGCACTCACCGGCGGGGCATTTTCTGCCCACACCTCGACTGAGCGCACGGCGCGTATCCGCGACTGGCTGGCCACAACGCCCAGCGCCGAACAAATGCAGGCCGTGTTCAAAGAACTCAGTGGCAAAGACAAGGGTGCTTCCAAACTGTTGCGCGAAAAGCTCGACGAGATCAAACGCAGCAAGGGCCAGGAGTCGATTGCACAAGAATGGGCCGACAAGGCTCAGGCTCTGTTGGCAGTGGGCAAACTCAATATTGCCGATGCCATGGCCTGGCAGCGTGACGCCGCCAAGGCGGGCGCGCCATTGAGCAAAGAACCCTTGGCCACCTTGCGCGGCCAACTTAGCGACCGCGTCAAGGTCATTGAAGACTTGCAACACCGGGTGCAAGTCCAGCGCGAAGCCGCTGTACTTTTGGCCCAGCGCATTGAGGTGCTGTCTACCAAGCCCTGGCGCGATGCGCAAGCGGTGATGGAAGCCCTGCACGCCGATGTGAATCACTGGCAAACGCAAGCCACTTCGCTGCTCGATGATGCCAATTGGGCCAGTGTCGATGCCAAGTTTCCACCTTTGCTCGATGCTTCGCGTGCCCAGTTGCTGGTGGTGTGGGATGCTTTCAAGAGCGCGTTGGCCTTGGCCGTGGCCGCTGCTGCTGACCCTGCTGCCTCCTTGCCACCCGTGCCGGTGTGGGCCGACGAACTGCGCGTGGCGCGTGGCGTTCCCATCGAGGCGCCCGTCAAGCCGCTTAAACATAAAGTTGATCCTGAAATCAAGGCCCAGGCCACGTCTGCTGTGCGTGAGGCGCTCACAAAAGTAGAGCAAGAAGTAGCCGAAGGCCACGGCAAAGCCAGCGCTGGCGCTGCTGCCGCCCTGCGCAATGCCCTCAAGGAATTCGGCAAGATCATCGATGACAAGCTGGAAAATCAGGCTCACGCCGCACTGGCTGCCGCCGGTGAGTTGGAGGGCTGGCAACGCTGGCGTGCCGACCAATTGCGTGAAGAGCTGGTGGCCAAGGCTGAAGGCTTGCTCAAGCGCCCCGAAGGTCAGGCTATGGGTGGCCGCAAGATGCAGGAAAGCCTGCGCACCCTGCGCGACCAGTGGAAGCAAACTGACCAGGGCGGCGTGCCCAACCATGGCTTGTGGAAACGCTTTGACGACGCCTGCAACGAAGCCCACAAGGTGGTTGAAGTCTGGCTGGAAAAAGTCAAGTCCGAATCGGCCGAGCACCGGGCACAGCGCCTGGCCCTGATTGAAGAACTCAACGTCTGGGCGGCGGCCAACCTGACCGCGCTGGACGACGACTGGAAAGGTTTCAACCGCATCCTGCACCAGTTTGGCGACCGTTGGCGCGATGGCGGCCATGTGGGTGAAAAAGCCTTTGCTGAACTGCAACCGCTTTGGAAAGCGGCCATCAATAACGCCGCCGCACCGCTGGAAGCGATGCAAAAAACCAGCCTGCTCAAGCGCCAGGCCATGATTGAAGAGGCCAAAGTGCTCGGCGCCCAGCCCGAGTTGCGTATCGATGCCGTGAAGGCCTTGCAGCATCGCTGGCAAGCCGAAACCCATGTGGTGCCAATGGACCGCCGCCAGGAGCAAAAACTGTGGGATGCCTTCCGCAAGCCGATTGACGACGCCTTCAACCGCAAGACGCTGGAGCGTGAGAAAGCCGACGCCGCCCTGGGTGAGCGTGACCGCACCGTGCTCGATGCCGCCAAGGCCCTGCAAGCGGCCAATGCCGCTGGTGATGCCCAAGTCATTCGCAGCGCCATGAACGCACTGGAAGCCGCGCTGCGTGGTCAAGCCCAGGCTCAAGTGGCTGCCCAGGCGGCTGTTGCTGAAGAAAATACGGCTGAAACCCTTGTGCAGCCTGCGCAAGCAGCTACAGAAGATATAGCGACACCAGACGCTGCTGAGCTTGCCGCTGAGGGTTCTGACGCCGAGTCTGCAGAACCGGCAGCGCCTGTTGCGCCAGCCAAGCCCGCGCCCAAGCCCGTGGTGGCGATGCGTGGTGATGACCGTCCTGGCATGAAGAAGTCAGAACCCGCGCCGATGGGCCGGGGTGGCAAGTTTGGCGACCGCAAAGACGGTCCTCGCGATAGCACCCGTGGTCCGCGTGAGGGCGGCTTTGCCGGTCGTGATGATCGTGGTCCCCGTCGCGATAGCCGCGAAGGGGCCCCATCCTGGAGCGACGCACCCCGTTTGGGTGACACCGCGTTCCGGGCCCAGCGTGATGCGCTGGAACACGCCCAACTGGCCTTGCGCAAACTCGCCGCTCAGGCGCATGGCGAGGCGCTGACCCAATTGTTGACCGCCTGGGAGCATCGCGATGCGGCCCAGGTGCCGTCGGCTCAAGAACTGGGCAGCCGGGTGACCTCCGCTTCCCGCACCGCTTGGACCAAAGCCCTGGCTCAAGCGCCGACAGGCGATGCCAGCGTCGCCTTGCTGCGTTTGGAAATGGCGTCCGAGGTGCCCACACCGGCTGAACACATCACAGCCCGGCGTGCATTGCAGTTGCAGTTGTTGACCAAGCGCAACGACCCTGCACCGGTTCAAACCTGGGGCCAGGATACGGCGACCGTTTTGGGCAGTCCTTTTGACGCAGGCGTGGCGCGGCGCGTGCAAAATGTGTTGAAAGTCTTGCTCAAGCCGTAATCCATTGGGGACAGCGCGCAAGGCGTTGTCCCCAACCCATGTGAAGGAGGCGAGGATGGATTCTGTTGACGGTTTGCTCAAGCGCCTTGAGCAGCTCAATGACATCGGCGCCTCACTCTCCAAAGAGCGCGATATCACGCGCTTGCTGGAGCGTATTTTGCTGGCGGCCAAGACCATCACCAATGCCGATGGCGGCACGCTTTACCGCATGGCCGAAGACGGGCAAAGCCTGCGTTTTGAGATTCTTCGGACCGACTCACTGAAGATTGCCATGGGGGGCACCTCGGGCAGTGCCATCAGCTTTCCCGATTTGCCTTTGTTTAACGGGGCAGGTGCGCCCAATGATTCGCTGGTGGCGGCCTACGCGGTGATTCACCGGGTCACGGTCAACATCACGGACGCTTATACCGAGCCCAATTTCGACTTCTCGGGCACGCGCCAGTTTGACGAGCGCACCGGGTATCGCTCGCAGTCGTTTTTGGCGGTGCCGATGAAAAATCACGAGGGTACGGTGATTGGCGTGTTGCAGCTCATCAATGCGCAGGCGCCAGGCTCGCAAACCGTGATTCCTTTTTCAGTGGAAGACCAAAGTCTGGCCGAATCATTGGCCTCGCAGGCTGCCATTGCATTGAGCAACCGCTTGCTGATGACACAGCTTGAAGAGCTGTTTGAGTCTTTTATCAATGTGATCAACATGGCGATAGAAGAGAAATCGCAGTACACCGGAGGTCACTGCCAGCGCGTGCCGGCCCTCACCATGATGCTGGCCGAAGCCGCAGTGGATATGCAAGAGGGGCCGCTGGCGTCGTTCACCATGAATGAGAGTGATCGCTACGAGCTCAAGATCGCCGGGCTGTTGCACGATTGCGGCAAAGTCACCACGCCGGTTCATGTGGTGGATAAAGCGACCAAGTTGCAAACCCTGTTTGACCGAATTGAATTGGTTGATACCCGCTTTGAAGTGCTCAAGCGCGATGCCGAACTCGATACCCTGCGACGGCAACTGGCGTTGCGCCCCTGTGTTGATGCAAAGGCTGAAGCGCTGCTGGTGCAAGCCAATCAGGCCAGAATGGACGCGTTGGAGGCTGACCGAAATTTCCTGCGCACGGTAAATATTGGTGGCGAAACCATGAGCGAGTGCGACATGCAACGTGTGCGCGACATTGGCACCGGGCATCTGTGGCGCAATGTGCAAGGCATCCTGACTGAATTTTTGACAACTGACGAGATTGAAAACCTGAGCATTCGCGGTGGAACGCTGACCCAGACGGAGCGCAACACCATCAACTATCACATTATTGCCACCATCAAGATGCTGGAGCAATTGCCTTGGCCCAAGCACCTTAAAAATGTGCCAGAGTACGCGGGCGGCCACCATGAGCGCATGGATGGCAAGGGTTACCCACGGGGCTTGACGCACGACCAGATGTCCGTGCAGGCCCGTGTCATGGGGATTGCCGATATTTTTGAAGCCTTGACGGCGGGAGATCGCCCGTACAAGCCGGGTATGAAGCTCTCACAAGCCATGGGCATCATGAATAACCTCAAGCGCATCGGCCATATTGACCCGGACTTGTTTGATATTTTTGTGAAAAAAGGTATTTACAAGCGCTATGCCGCGCAGTATCTGAACCCCTGGCAAATCGACGAAGTCAATTTATAGGCAGGCGGCAAAAGGCTTCAGGCAGCCTGCGTGACGGCGAGCCGTTGGGCCGTAATTGACTTGGCTGGCACATCAGATTCAAGCTGCAAGCGCACTACTTCAGCGCGTGGGGGCGTGGTCGTTGCGTCCCAGTCGCTCAGCACAATACGCCGAAAATCGTTGGACAACGCATGATCTGCCGGCTGGTGGGTGTGACCGTGAATCAGGGTGTGAGCCTGAGCCGTTTGCAACCAGTCGCAGGCCGCGTGTGCATCGACATCGGCGTAACTGGCGCCACTGCGTTGGTGTGCTTGGCTTTGCAGTCGTAGCGAACGGGCAATGGCTTGACGCTCAGGCAGCGGTTTCGCCAAAAAATCCTGCTGCCAGGGGGCGCTGCGCACCTGAGCGCGAAATTGCAGGTAATCCACGTCGTTCAGACAAAGTTCATCACCATGGGACAACAGCCAGCGTTCACCGCCAAAGTCAAGAATGGTGGGGTCATCCAGCACGGTCATGCCGCAGGCGGTGGCGAATGCCGGGCCCAACAGGAAATCGCGGTTACCGTGGATGAAGAAAAGACCAAGGCGTTGGGAGGCGGATTTGAGAACCTGGGCGCAACGTGCTTCAAAACTACATGCTTGATCAAGGTCCGCCACATCGTCGCCGACCCAGACCTCAAACAGGTCGCCGAGGATGAACACGGCGTCGGCCCGGGTGGTCTGCATGTAGGCTTGCCAAGCCTCAAAGGTGGCCGGTTCGCTAGCCTGCAGGTGCAGGTCGGAGATGAAATCAAGGGTGCGCCACTGCGGTGGCGCTTGCAGTACCGCCGCAGACGGCGCAAGGCTGCGCGTCCTGGGGGCTGGTACTGCCGGGTTCATGTCAGAGTGCCACGGCCTTTTCGAGGATGACGTCCACCACCGGTACATCATCGTGGTAGCCCTTGCGGCTGGTCTTGACGGCCTTGATCTTGTCCACCACTTCGGTGCCCGAGACCACTTTGCCAAACACGGCATAGCCCCAGCCCTGGGCTGAGATGGCGGTGTGGTTCAGAAAAGCGTTGTCTGCCACGTTGATGAAGAACTGGGCGGTGGCCGAATGAGGGTCGCCAGTACGGGCCATGGCCACGGTGTAGTTCAGGTTTTTCAGGCCGTTATTGGCTTCGTTGTTGATCGGGGCGTCGCCCTTTTTTTCTTTCATGCCGGGCTCCATGCCGCCACCTTGCACCATGAAACCGGGGATGATGCGGTGAAAAATGGTGTTGTTGTAGTGGCCCTTGTTCACGTAGCTCAAAAAATTGGCGACTGTTTTAGGCGCTTTTTCTGAGTCGAGTTCAAGGGTGACGACGCCGTAGTTGGCAATGTGGAGTTCGACTTGCGGGTTGCTCATGATTTATTTCACCAGGGTTGCAGAGTTGATAAGAATGGGAGTTTGTGGAACGTCAGTGCGGAACGGACCGCCCGAGCCGGTGGGGCTGGATTTGATTTTCTGGATGGTTTCCATGCCGCTGGTGACTTTGCCAAACACGGTGTAGCCAGGCTGCTGGGCGTTGGGGTCCAGAAAGTTGTTGTCCTTGACGTTGATGAAAAACTGGGCGCTGGCGGAGTTGGGGTCGTTGGTGCGGGCCATGGCCAGCGTTCCCACGACGTTTCTTGGGCCGCCTTTGGCAAGCGCTTCGCGGCCTTCATGAATGACGGGGGCGCGGGTTTTTTTCTCGCTGTAGCTGGCGTCATAGCCGCCACCCTGGACCATGAAGTTGTCGATCACGCGATGAAAGATGGTGCCGTCATAGTGTTTGTCTTTGACGTATTGCAAAAAGTTTTCAACCGTCTTGGGGGCTTTGTCGGGATACACCTCCACCACAAAGTCACCAGCGGTGGTGGCAAATTTCACATGCGGGGCTGTTTCGGCCCGGGCGCTTGTTGCTACAGAAAACATAGCTGCTGTCGCAATGACTACGGGGGCTAGAGCCTTAAATTGCTTAAACATTTTCAAATAACTCCTTCAAAAAATATTTTCCAATGGGTACCATTGCGTCCCCAGTATTGGCGTTTGGTCGGGCCCGTGCGGCTACCTTCAGCGACTTCGCCAAAGGTGACGACCATGGTGTCCGCTGCATCGGTCCAACGTAATAGTGACAGGTCTTTGAGCTGGATAGCGCGTCCCCGCACTTTGTCCACTTCGCTGCGCAGGGCCGGGGCCCATTGGGACAGCGTTTTGCCGTAGCTGTTGAAGTCCGGGCTGTAAAAACTCAGGACCTGATCGAGATTGCCACTGGACTTGGCGTTGAGCCATGCCGTTAATGCCGCTTCAAAGGGCTTGCTCTCGGCCTGGACGCTGCTGGGCGCAACCCAGTTCAGGTGCTGTGAGATCACCACCGGGGTGGTGCGAATTTCGACGGCCCGAATGATCTGGTCCAGGTCGGGGTTAGCCAGGACGACGCAGCCGTCCGTGGCCAGTGGCGGTCTTGAAAACTGGCCAGGTGGCGTACCGTGCAGCCAGATTCCGCCGCCTGTTTTGCCGCGCTTGCTGTCCAGTACGTTAGGGTAGTTGATGGGCAGTGCGCCAGATCCATAAAAATCCTTGAGCGATTTTGGATCAATGTTGCTGGTGATGAAATACACCCCCATGGGGGTGCGCAAATCGCCCTCGGCATTTTTCTCCAGCCCGGATTTGCCAACCGAGATGTAATAGTCACCCACCAAGGTCATACCGGTGGGGTGGTTTTCAAACAGGTACAGACGCGAGCGTGAGGCATCAACTGCGATGGCGTGCTTGGTGCTGGGGGACAGTGCCAGAAATTGCGATGGAATAGCGCCAGCCGGAGGGCGCTCTCGAAGCGCTTTCAAGCGCATTTGGGATTCATCGCGCAGCTCGTTCAATACCGGTGCTGCCGTTTTGAGCATGGTCTCAGGAACATCCCCCAAAATTTTGACGGGTCGCGCGCGCGCTGCGAGCAGGTCGCCATAGACCAGCTGGGCCAATTGAAAATTGGGGTAGTCCTGGACCAGATTTTCGGCTTTATTCAAGGCTTCGCGGCCTTCAGATTTCGCCACGAGTTGATAGATTTCGATCAGTCGCGCTTCAGCCAGGCCGGCTTTAATGACAATTTTGGGCTTGACGGGGTGGGGCGTGCGGGCCGTTTTACCTGGCGCTTTGGCTTTGACTTTGCTGCTGGTTTGGGCGTGGTCTTTCTTGCGCGCGAGTGCGTCCCCTGTCGTGACGAGACTAATCAGTGCTGCCATCAGCAGCGTAAAAAGATGCCGGTTCATGATGAAGGCGTCAACTCAAGAATAAAAACACGACTGCCGACGATGTCTGCCATGCAGCTATCAGTTTCCAGTGGATTCCCTGACGATCAACCATTGGTTGCCAGTCTTGACCAGGTCCAGCGTTTTACGGCTGGAGACGGCCAGCGCATTGGCCCGGTAATCCTGACGGAATTTGGCGACGGCCTTGTTGCCGTCAACCGTAACGTTCAGGTTTTCCAGCTTGACGCTGATGCTGGATTTGCCGGTAATGCGGCTTTTGCGTTCCTGTTCCCACGCACTGCGAGATTGCTTGCCCGGAGGATCAAATTCCTTGCCATAGGCGCCAAGGTAAGCGGGGATGTCTTTGGCTGCCCAGGCTTTGGCCCAGGCGTTCACGGCGTTCTCGACGCTCTTGATCGAGTTGTCTGCGACCGCTGGTTTGGCTTGTGTCGGGCTGGAAGCGGAGACCGGCGCAGGTACCGCGGCTTCTGGCTTGGCCGCAGCGACGGGTGGGGCCACTGGTGCAGTAACTGCTGGCTTGGCCGCAGCAACAGGTGGTGCGACTGGGGCAATCACCGGGACAGGTGCCGTCACTGCGGGTTTGGCGACGGCGGCTGCAGGGTGCGCAGGAGCCACTGCAGGCGCAGCCGCTGCTGCGGGTTGACTCTTGAGGTTGGGTTTGAAAACTTCGCGAATCAGGGCCAGCTTGGGGGGGACCGCCGCATTGGCGCCATCGAGTTGCAGTGCTTTGTTGTAAGCCTGGCTGGCCAGCCGGGCGTAAACATCACCCAGATTTTCATGTGCCGTGGCGTAACTGGGGTTAGTGCGAATGGCCATTTCCAGTGCTGCACGCGCTTTGTCAAACTGGCTTTGTCCGGCGTAGAGAACGGCGAGGTTGTTGTAGGGCTCAGGCAGCTCGGGGTAGTCTTCTGTCAGCTTGGTGAATGTGGTGATCGCTTCTGCCTGTTTGCCAGCGTTGCGCTGGATCACACCCTTTAGAAAACGCATTTGAGGGTCTGTGGGCTTGCTGGCAAGGTACACATCGGCCTTGTTCATGGCCTCTGTCAACTTTCCGTTGCGTAGTAACTGGCTGACGTCGTTGTATTCATCGGCGTGAGCAGTCGTCAGAGCACAGGCTGCTGCCAGAGTCAGCAAGCGAAAGGTGGCGATTAGGGTAGGGCGGGTGTGCTTCATGAAGCCTTTTGATTTCAACAGGGTGTGCGCTCGCCGCACGGGGCTGGCAGGGCTTTATACTGGACCGAATTGTAGCCTAGGGGGTGTTTTTCAACGCCCCCGTCATATTCACCCCATAGCAGTCTTTTCCGAGGTCACCGCCCGGTTGAACATCTGACGACGCCGTTAAAACACCCATGAGTTTGAAAATTTACAACACGCTGTCGCGTGCCATAGAGCCCTTTTCCCCCCTTGAATCCGGCCATGTGCGGATGTATGTCTGCGGCATGACGGTTTACGACTTTTGCCATTTGGGTCATGCCCGTGCCATGGTGGCGTTTGATGTAGTGCAACGCTGGCTCAAAGCCAGTGGCCTGCGGGTCACTTATGTCCGCAATGTGACTGATATTGACGACAAAATCATCAAACGGGCGCTTGAAAACGGTGAAACCATTCGCGCCCTGACGGACCGGATGATTGACGCCTTGCACCAGGATGCCGATGCCTTGGGCATCGAACGCCCGACCCATGAACCCCGTGCCACCGAATATGTGCCACAAATGTTGCAACTGATTGACCGGTTGATGCAAAAAGGCCTGGCCTACCAGTCCCCCAATGGCGATGTGAATTACGCCGTGCGCAAGTTCGTGGGTTACGGCAAGCTCAGTGGCAAGTCGCTCGACGAATTGCGTGCCGGTGAACGCGTCGCGGTGCTTGATGGCAAGGATGATCCATTGGACTTTGTACTCTGGAAGACCGCCAAACCGAGCGAGCCGGACGAAGCCAAGTGGGAAAGTGCCTACGGACTGGGCCGTCCCGGCTGGCACATCGAGTGTTCGGCCATGTGTGGCCAGATGCTGGGCGAGACCTTTGATATTCACGGTGGCGGGGCCGATTTGCAGTTTCCGCACCACGAAAATGAAATCGCCCAGAGTGAAGGCGCCACCGGCCAGCCGCTGGCCAGCTTGTGGATGCACAACGGTTTTGTAACGCGCGACAACGAGAAAATGTCCAAGAGCTTGGGCAATTTCTTCACCATTCGCGACATCCTGGCGCAATACGACGCCGAAACAACCCGTTTTTTCATCATCCGGGCGCACTACCGCAGTGCCCTGAACCACAGTGACGCGCATCTGGATGATGCGCGTAGCTCTCTCAAGCGCTTGTATACCGCACTGGATCTGGTCACCCCGCATGCCACGATCATTGACTGGACGCAGCCCTTTGCAGCGAGGTTCAAGGCGGCCATGGACGAGGACTTTGGCACGCCCGAAGCCGTGGCCGTGCTGTTTGATCTGGCTTCTGAAGTCAACAAAACCAAATCATCTCAATTAGCGGGTCTGCTCAAAGCCTTGGGCGCTTGCCTGGGACTTTTGCAGGGTGACCCCAAAGCCTTTTTGCAGGCCGGTGCCAGCTTGGATGATGCAGCGATCAGCACCTTGATCGAGCAGCGTGCAGCGGCCAAAGCGGCCAGGAATTTTGCCGAGGCTGACCGTATTCGCCAGGAACTGCTGACGCAAGGCATTGTTTTGAAAGACTCGGCTGCTGGCACGACTTGGGAGGCTGCGCAGTGATGTTGTTGGCCAACATATTGGCTTCTAGACCCTGTAGGTAAAGCGATGGCAGCTACTAAAATAATAGCGACTGTGCAGGCCACCCCGGCTTACTGGCAAGACGCCTGCAAGCACCTGATGGAAAAAGACCGGGTCATGAAGCGGCTCATTCCCCAGTTTGGTGATGCTTGCCTGCAATCCCGGGGTGACGCCTTTGTCACACTGGCACGCAGCATTGTGGGACAGCAAATTTCGGTCAAGGCCGCGCAAACCGTATGGGACCGTTTTGCGCTGTTGCCCAAAAAGATGACGCCCGGCAATGTGCTCAAACTCAAGGTGGACGACATGCGTGCGGCCGGTTTGAGTGTGCGCAAAGTCGAATACCTGGTCGATCTGGCTTTGCACTTTGACAACGGTGCGGTGCACGTCAAGGCCTGGGAAACCATGGACGATGAAGCTATCATCGACGAGTTGACCGCCATTCGTGGCATAGGTCGCTGGACGGCTGAGATGTTTCTGATCTTTCACCTGATGCGTCCCAACATCTTGCCACTCGATGACGTGGGGCTGATTAAGGGCATCAGCCAGAGTTATTTTTCGGGCGATGTGGTCAGTCGAAGTGATGCGCGTGAAGTGGCCGCCGCCTGGGCCCCGTACCGCAGCGTGGCAACTTGGTATATTTGGCGCTCGCTTGATCCGCTGCCGGTGGACTACTGACCGCCCCATAACTGATAGGAGCAATAACGTTGGCTAAAAAAACATTCCTCGATTTTGAGCAACCCATTGCCGATCTCGAAAACAAGATTGAAGAACTGCGCTATGTGCAGACCGAGTCTGCTGTTGATATTTCGGCTGAAATCGACCAACTGGCCAAGAAAAGCCAGCAGCTCACCAAAGACATCTACAGTGACCTGACCCCCTGGCAAATCACCAAAATTGCGCGTCACCCCGAGCGTCCTTACACGCTCGATTACATCAACGAACTTTTTACCCATTTTGTCGAGTTGCATGGCGACCGGCATTTTGCCGATGACCTGAGCATCGTGGGGGGGCTGGCCCGTTTCAATGGCACGCCTTGCATGGTGATCGGCCAGCAAAAAGGGCGCGACACCAAAGAGCGTGGCCTGCGCAACTTTGGTATGAGCAAGCCCGAGGGCTATCGCAAAGCCTTGCGCCTCATGAAAACGGCTGAGAAATTCAAGCTGCCGGTGTTCACGTTTGTCGATACCCCCGGTGCCTATCCTGGTATCGACGCCGAGGAACGCGGCCAGTCGGAGGCCATTGGCCGCAATATTTTCGAGATGGCGCAACTCGAAGTGCCCATCATCACCACCATCATCGGCGAAGGTGGCTCGGGTGGTGCCCTGGCCATCTCCATTGGCGACCAGGTGCTGATGCTTCAGTATTCAATTTATTCCGTCATCAGCCCCGAAGGCTGTGCATCCATTTTGTGGAAAACAGCAGACAAGGCGCAGGAAGCCGCCGACGCGCTGGGTATTACGGCTCATCGTCTCAAGGCGCTGGGCGTGATTGACAAGATCGTCAGCGAGCCCGTGGGCGGCGCCCACCGCGATTACAAGCAGATGGCTGCCTTTCTCAAGCGCGCGCTGAACGACGCTTTCCGCCAGGTCAGCGATCTCAAGGTCAAAGAACTGTTGGACCGCCGCTATGACCGCCTGCAAAGTTACGGCCGCTTTACCGACACCAAGGCCACCAAATAACGTGACCCCGGCTCGCGTGTGACTGCAACGCTGCAGGGCGCCATTGCCACGTTTTCGCCTGCGCTGCCGCTGGCGGTGGCTTTCAGCGGCGGGGCCGATTCCACCGCCTTGCTCCTGGCCTGCGCCGAAAAATGGCCGGGGCAGGTTCATGCGATCCACATTCACCATGGTTTGCAAACCGCAGCGGATGATTTCGAGCGGCATTGCCAGACTTTTTGCGCCCGGATCCATGTGCCTTTGATGGTCAAACGGGTGGATGGCCGCAACGCACCTGGTCAAAGTCCCGAAGATGCCGCCCGTCGTGCCCGTTACAAGGCTTTTGAGGCTGTAGCCCTTGTGGAATATGCGCAAGCAGCTATTAAAAACATAGCGATTGCCCAGCATGCCGATGACCAGGTGGAGACGCTGTTGCTGGCCTTGAGCCGGGGTAGCGGGTTGCCGGGTCTGAGCGCCATGCCCGCAGCCTGGGCGCGCGAAGGTATTGCTTACCACCGTCCGCTGCTGGCGGTGCGGGCGTCCGATATCCGGGCCTGGCTGGCCGAGCGTGACGTGGCTTTTATTGAAGATCCGACCAATGTGGATGAGCAATTCACCCGCAACCGCATCCGGGCCCGCCTGTTGCCCGCCTTGGAGGCGACATTTCCGCAATTTCGCGACACCTTTGCCCGCAGTGCAGCCAATGCGGCGCAGGCTCAAGAAGTGTTGCTGGACGTCGCGGCGCAGGATTTGGAGCTGATTGGATCTCCACCCGTTATCAAGCTAATTCAACGTTTAAGTCGCCCCCGGCAAGTCAATGTGTTGCGCCACTGGCTCAATATCACGCATCAAGCGGTGCCCAGCGCGGCTCAGTTGGCCGAGTTGCTGGACCAGATTGCCGCCTGCACCACACGCGGGCACCGGCTACACATCAAGATCGGCCAAGGCTTTTGCGAGCGCCGTGGGCCCGGGCTGCATTGGTACAATCCTGCAGTTTTGCTTTAAAAAATACTACCAATGGCCTTGATTGTTCACAAATATGGCGGCACGTCGATGGGTTCTACCGAACGCATCCGCAATGTTGCCAAACGCGTTGCCAAATGGGCGCGTGCCGGTCACCAGATGGTGGTCGTTCCTTCCGCGATGAGCGGTGAAACCAACCGATTGCTTGGTCTGGCCAAAGAGCTGGCACCTAGCAAATCCACGGACGCCTACAGCCGCGAACTCGACATGCTGGCCTCGACCGGAGAGCAGGCCTCCAGCGCCTTGCTGGCGATTGCGCTGCAAGCCGAAGGCATGGAGTCGGTCAGCTACGCCGGTTGGCAAGTGCCGATTCGCACCAACAGCGCCCACACCAAGGCCCGCATCGAGTCAATTGACGACACCAAGGTGCGCGCTGATCTGGAAGCGGGCCGGGTAGTCATCGTGACCGGCTTTCAGGGCTTGGACGAATTGGGGAACATCACGACCTTGGGTCGTGGCGGCTCCGACACCTCTGCCGTGGCTGTCGCCGCCGCGATGAAGGCTGAGGAATGCCTGATCTACACCGATGTCGATGGTGTTTACACCACCGACCCACGCGTGGTGCCAGAAGCGCGTCGCCTGGAGACGGTGAGCTTTGAAGAGATGCTGGAGATGGCTTCTTTAGGCTCCAAAGTCCTGCAAATCCGCTCGGTCGAATTTGCCGGCAAATACAAGGTAAAACTACGCGTTTTGAGCAGCTTTACACCCTGGGATATTGACATCAACATCGAGGCGGCCTCTGGCACCCTGATCACTTTTGAGGAAGACGAACACATGGAGCAAGCCATTGTTTCCGGCATTGCATTCAACCGCGATGAAGCCAAAATCTCCGTGCTGGGCGTGCCCGACACCCCAGGAATTGCTTATCAAATTTTGGGTGCTGTGGCCGAGGCCAACATCGAAGTCGATGTGATCATCCAGAACATCAGCAAAGACGGAAAAACCGACTTCAGCTTCACCGTCAACCGCGGTGAGTATGCCAAAGCGGTTGAGTTGCTGAAAGAAAAAGTGCTTCCCGCCTTGGGCGCTCAAGAAGTGGTGGGCGATACCAAGATCTGCAAAGTGTCCATTGTGGGTATCGGTATGCGCAGCCACGTTGGCGTGGCCAGCAAAATGTTCCGTGTGTTGAGCGAAGAAGGCATCAACATCCAGATGATCTCCACCAGCGAAATCAAGACTTCTGTGGTCATTGACGAGAAATATATGGAGCTGGCCGTGCGTTCTTTGCATAAAGCTTTTGATTTGGATATGCCTGCGGCCTAAATCAGGCTGAAGTCGTGACATAATCCAGCTTCTGTTTTTAAGGAATCGTGACCGAGTGGCCGAAGGTGCTCCCCTGCTAAGGGAGTATGGGGTGTAGAGCCTCATCGAGAGTTCGAATCTCTCCGATTCCGCCAAATGAAAACCCCAAGTAATTTATTTACTTGGGGTTTTTTCATTTCAGCCCGAAGTGGCATGGATTCTGTCGGCAAGCTATTGCCAGCTTTGGGCTCAGTTAAAATCCGGGGTCTTCTTGGTCAGGCCCAGTCAGCGCTTGCACCTTGATCCAGTTTCAACCTAGTCAGTCCCCCAATCCAGGCCATCACAGTGACTCTGCATATCACCCAAATCGAGGGCGGCAGCGCTCTCAGCAATTTCCGTATCCAGCAGCTTTTGCCGAGCCTGCAAGCCGTTCACGACAAAATCACGGGCGTCGCCGCACGCTTTGTGCACCTTGTCACGTCCGATGCCGAGCCTGCGCCAGCCCTTAAAGAGCAACTGACCGCCTTGTTGACCTATGGCGACCCTTACACCGGCCCTGCTGAGGGCGCGCTGATTGTGGTGTCGCCGCGTTTTGGCACCGTGTCGCCCTGGGCCTCCAAAGCCACCGACATTGCCCACAACTGCGGCCTGGCCGTGCGCCGGGTCGAGCGTGTGATGGAATATCGCGTCACGCTCAAAGCCGGTTTGCTCAGCAAACCCACTCTGTCAGATGCGCAACTGGCGCAGATCGGCGCCTTGCTGCACGACCGCATGACCGAGAGTGTGATGTTTGAGCGCACGGCGGCGCTTGGCCTGTTTACCGAGTTGCAACCCGCGCCGATGGCGCATGTGGATGTGCTGCAAGGCGGCAAAGCGGCGCTGGAGGCGGCCAACACCCAGTTTGGTCTGGCGCTGGCGGCGGATGAAATCGACTACCTGGTGCAAGCCTTCACGCAACTCCAGCGCAATCCGACCGACGTTGAGCTGATGATGTTTGCGCAGGCCAACAGCGAGCACTGCCGCCACAAAATCTTCAACGCCCAGTTCACCATCGACGGTGTGGCGCAAGAGAGCAGCATGTTCGGCATGATCCGCCACACGCACCAGACCAACCCGCAGCACATGCTGGTGGCGTACTCGGACAACGCCTCAGTGATGGAGGGCGCACTGGTGGAGCGTTTTATAGCCAAATCAGCCTCTGACGCAGGTGCAGTCAGCGCAGGCAGCTATGAAAAACAGAGCGCCATCAACCATATCCTGATGAAGGTGGAAACCCACAACCACCCCACCGCCATCTCTCCCTTCCCTGGCGCCTCCACCGGCGCGGGCGGCGAGATCCGCGACGAAGGCGCTACCGGACGTGGCTCCAAACCCAAAGCGGGTTTGACCGGTTTCACCGTTTCGACCCTGCGTTTTGACGAAGCTGCCACCGGCTACGGCAAGCCCGAGCACATCGCCAGCCCGCTGCAGATCATGGTCGAAGGCCCACTGGGCGGCGCCGCATTCAACAACGAGTTTGGGCGCCCCAATTTGCTGGGCTACTTCCGCGAATACGAGCAAAGCCTGAGCTACGGGGCCGCCGACGGCACGCCAGCGCAAGAGCAGCGCGGCTACCACAAGCCCATCATGATTGCCGGTGGCTTGGGTGTGATCGACGCGACCCAAACCCACAAGATTGAATTCCCCGCCGGCAGCCTGCTGATCCAGCTCGGTGGCCCCGGCATGCGCATCGGCATGGGCGGCAGCGCCGCCAGTTCGATGGCGACGGGTGCCAACGCCGCTCACCTTGACTTTGACTCGGTGCAGCGCGGCAACCCCGAGATTGAGCGTCGGGCACAAGAAGTGATTAACCAGTGCTGGATTCAAGGTGCAACGAATCCGATTCTGGCAATTCACGACGTTGGCGCCGGGGGCCTTTCCAACGCCTTCCCCGAGCTGACCAACGATGCCGGGCGCGGTGCCCGTTTTGACTTGCGCGCCATTCAGCTGGAAGAAACCGGCATGGCGCCGAAAGAAATCTGGTGCAACGAAAGCCAGGAGCGCTACGTGCTGGCCATCGCCCCCGAGTCCCTGGACCAGTTCAAAGCCTTGTGTGAACGTGAACGCTGCCCGTTTGCCGTGATTGGTGTGGCGACTGAGCAACGCCAGCTGGAGCTGGTGGACGCCGGTAACGAGTCGCCCGTCAACATGCCCATGAACGTGCTGCTGGGCAAGCCGCCCAAGATGCACCGCGACGTGAAAACGGTGGAACGAACCTTTGCCCCCGTCAACCTGACCGATGTGGACTTGCAAAAAGCCTGCATCGACGTGCTGGCCAGCCCGACCGTGGCGTCCAAGCGCTTTTTAATCACCATTGGTGACCGCAGCGTGGGTGGTTTCAGCCACCGCGACCAAATGGTCGGCCCGTGGCAAGTGCCGGTGGCCGATTGCGCAGTGACGCTGGCCGATTACCAAGGTTTTGCCGGTGAAGCCATGAGCATGGGCGAGCGCACCCCGCTGGCCACCGTGAATGCCCCTGCATCTGGCCGCATGGCCGTGGCGGAAGCCATCACCAACTTGCTGGCCGCGCCGATGGAGCTGCCCCGCGTCAAGCTGTCGGCCAACTGGATGGCCGCTTGCGGCGAGCCCGGTGAAGACGCCGCACTTTATGCCACCGTGAAAGCTGTCGGTCTGGATCTGTGTCCCGCACTGGGTATTTCGATCCCGGTCGGCAAGGATTCGCTCTCCATGCGCACGCAGTGGAAAGACGAGCAGGGCGCCAAAAAGGTGACTTCACCCGTGTCCCTGATCGTGACCGCTTTTGCCACGCTGGCCGATGTGCGCGGCACCTTGACGCCCCAACTCAACGCCACTGAAGATACGTCTTTGCTGCTGATCGACCTGGGTCGTGGCCAAAACCGCATGGGCGGCAGCATGCTGGCGCAAACGCTGGGTCAAATGGGCGATGAAGTGCCAGATCTGGACCACCCGCAAGACCTGGTGAACCTGGTCAATGCCGTCAACGCCTTGCGCGCGCAGGGCCAGATTCTGGCTTACCATGACCGCAGCGATGGCGGCTTGTTCGCCTCAGTAGTGGAAATGGCGTTTGCCGGCCACGTCGGCGTCTCGCTCAATGTGGACATGCTGGTCACCGAGGGCGACGGCATCACCGACAGCCGCGCCGATGTGGGGGACAGCAAAAACTGGGCAAGCCAGGTCAGTGCCCGTCGGCAGGAACTCACGCTCAAAGCCTTGTTCAGCGAAGAGCTAGGCGTCGTTTTGCAGGTCCGTACGGCGCAGCGCAGCGAGGTCATTCAAACCCTGCGCGAGCATGGTCTGAGCAAATACAGCCACATCATCGGCAAAACCCGCCCGGCCGACTCGGCCATCCAGGTGGGCGTGGGCGAAGTGCAGATCTGGCGCGACGCCAAAGCCGTGTTCAGCGCCAAACTGCAAGACCTGCACCAGGTATGGGACGCCACCAGTTGGAAGATTTGCCAGCAGCGCGACAACCCGGCCTGCGCCGATGCCGAACACGCCGCCGCCGGTGCGCCATCTGACCCCGGTATGCATGTTCATATATCAAATCAGGCTCCAGCCCCCGTTGAACCTGCGCAAGCAGCTATTAATTCAGTAGCGAGTCCGGCGCTGATGTTGTCGCGCCCCAAAGTGGCGGTGCTGCGTGAGCAGGGCGTCAACTCGCATGTTGAGATGGCCTACGCCTTTTCTGAGGCCGGTTTTGATGCCTATGACGTGCACATGACCGACCTTCAAACGGGTCGCGCCAACTTGGCCGACTTCAAGGGTGTGGTGGCCTGCGGCGGCTTCAGCTACGGCGACACGCTCGGTGCCGGTATTGGCTGGGCGCGCTCCATCACCTTCAACCCGGTGTTGGCAGAGCAGTTCAAAGCCTTCTTTGGTCGCACCGACACCTTCGGGCTGGGCGTGTGCAACGGCTGCCAGATGTTTGCCGAACTGGCCGACATCATCCCCGGCGCGCAGGACTGGCCGCGCTTCACCACCAACCAGAGCGAGCGCTTTGAGGCGCGCCTGTCCATGGTGGAAGTGCTGGAATCGCCGTCGCTGTTCTTCGCCGGCATGGCGGGCAGTCGTCTGCCCATCGTGGTGTCACACGGCGAGGGCTACGCCAACTTCAAGTACCGGGGCAACGCCGACAAGGCCATCGCTGCGATGCGATTCACCGACAACCATGGCGCCGCCACCGAGGCTTACCCGTTCAACCCGAACGGCAGCCCCGGCGGTTTGACGGCTGTAACCACGTTGGATGGCCGCTTCACCGCCATGATGCCGCACCCCGAGCGCGTGTTCCGCAACATCCAGATGAGCTGGACCAATGGCGACCCCGCCGCCTTCAGCGCCTGGATGCAGCTGTGGGTGAATGCGCGCAAGTGGGTGGGTTAAGGCCTTGTAACATTTGGAGTTGAACACCCACGATTCCGTTTTACTTGGTTTCGGCTATGGTCGTGGCCGTTTTTGATGCGGTGTTGAGCCATGCTTGACGCCTTGCGCAAGGATAATCAAAGAAATATGGAAAATTGCCGCGCAATTGATCATGACGCAACTTCAAAAAATCACTGTTAAAGGATTCAAATCTATCCATTCATTGGTGGACTTTGAGATGCGCCCGCTCAATGTATTGATCGGCGCCAATGGCGCCGGAAAAAGCAATTTCATTGGAGTTTTTCGATTTTTGGCTGCGCTGACTGGTGATAATTTTCCGGTTGATGTACAGAACTGGGGTGGTCCTGATGCTTTGTTGCACTATGGCCGGAAAACGACCGATGCCATTGAGCTTGAGGTGTATTTCGCGCCTGAGGACGGTGTAGCGAATGGATATTGCGTTACGTTGGCGCCAACACAGGACAATCGACTGATCTTCACCCGAGAACAGTCATGGATCAATGGCCGCTACGGGGCGAATTCGTATTCCTTGGGGGTGGGGCACGACGTGGCCAAAGTCACAACGGATGAGCTGGAACGCAGCAAGAACGTGAGTCGGTACGTTTCGAGCAAACTGAAGATCTGGCGCCAATACCATTTTCACGATACAGGTGACAAAGCTGCCGTGAAGCAGGTGCACCAAGTTAACGATACTTTACGCCTGAAGCCGGACGCAGCCAATTTGGCCGCATACCTTCGCAAGCTCAAGACCACGCCATTTTGGGAGTCAAGCTACCAGCGGATTGTGGAGACGATTCGTTTGGCGGCTCCGTTTTTTGGCGATTTTGTGATCCGAGAGGATGCAGCAGAAAGCATTGAACTGGAGTGGACCGAGCGTGGAAGACCAGACACCCCTTGGAAAGCCCATGTGTTGTCGGATGGCACTTTGCGTTTTATCTGTTTAACAGCATTGCTTTTGCAGCCATCGGCGCTGATGCCAGACATCATTTTGATTGATGAACCAGAGTTGGGTTTGCATCCTTTTGCGATCAACTTGCTTGCGCAAATGTTAAAGCGTGCGGCAGAAACTAAGCAGGTCATTGTTTCTACCCAGTCAGTGGAGTTGCTTAACGCCATGTCACCCGATGATGTAGTGGTTGCCGGACGTGAAAATGGCGCAACAACGCTCAAGCGCCTTGATTCCGCCGACTTGACGGACTGGCTGGAGGACTATTCGCTGGGCGAGCTTTGGAAACGCAATGTGTTGGGTGGAAGGCCTGCACGGTGACCCGGATTGTTGTCATTTGCGAAGGGCAGACGGAGGAAACCTTTGTCAGGGACGTTCTGGAGCCGTGTTTTTCACCCCTTGGTCTGTACCTCAGTGCTCAAACCATCGAAACCTCGCCAGGACATCGAGGTGGAGCCTTGAACTACGACCGGGTGAAAAACCAGTTACGAAACACGCTGAGGCAAAGGTCAGCACCAGTGGTCACGACGTTTTTTGATCTATACCGCCTTGACAAACGGTTTCCAGACTATGACCTTGCGATGAGCAAAGGTTCTGTGGGGGCAAAAGTCGATGCGTTGAACGCTGCATTGGCTGCGGACATTGTGGCTCTGGCTGAGTGTGATCCGGTGCGCTTTATTCCCCATATTCAGCCACATGAATTTGAGGCCTTGCTGTTCAGTGATGTGGCGACGCTTACCAGTGTGGAGCGGGATTGGCAGCGTTACACCGAAGAATTGAGCATCATTAGGCAACAAGCCGAGACACCTGAACATATCAACGACCAGCCGGAAACAAAGCCAGCAGCTCATTTGGAGCGATTGTTGCGCCGCCCTCGGTTTAGCAAAGTGGATCATGGCCCTATTGCAGCTTCACGCATGGGTTTGGGGCGAATCGAGCAGGAATGTTTGTACTTTGCTGCGTGGTTGCAAAGACTCCGCGCTCTTGCAAATTGAATGGCCGTGCAACAGGCTTGAGGCTTTGCTTGGTGATCTCAAAGGTCTGTCCAGTACCTGGATGAATCTGAAAATTGCCTACGAAGTCAAAGTTGCTGAAAAAACATTAACTCGGAAAATCGAGAAGGAAGTGTTGCCCATGGCAGCCTGACTTGTCGTGATTTCAAAGGCTGGTTATCACAGCCGCTGTCGCTTGCGGCAGTTTCAATGCCCGAATTCGCCCATCGGCCGGGTCTTGAAGAATGTCACCGGCACGCCGTTTTTCGCCGCGTCCGGTTTTTTGCGAACGGGTTCTGCAATATTGCTTTTCATCTGGCCAACCACGTGCATCTCGCAGGGTTTGCAGTCAAAGCGCAGGGTGAGTTTTTCGCGTCCGTTGATGAGTTGCAGCGGTTCGGCCTTGACCGTGCCTTGCACGCCGGTCACGCCCTTGGCTTGCTTAGGGCACAGGCTCAAGGAAAAACGCACGCAGTGTTTGGTGATCATCAGGCTGACTTCGCCCAGTTCTTGCTGCAATTCATAGGCGGGGGCGATGACTTTGACGCCGTGGCGGGCATAAAAATCATGGGCTTTCTGGTTGTACACGTTGGCCAGGTAGCTTAGTGTGTCTTCCGGGTAGGCCACAGGCGGCTCCACGGCTTGGGCGCGAGGCAGGCGGGTCAAGGCGCGTGCGCGGGTGGCTTCCAGTGCCTCGACGGCTTCGCGGCGCAGGGGGTTGAGGATCGAGGTCGGGAAGAACCACGGTTTTGAAAACTCCACCTGCACATCCAGTGTTGCAAAGAGGGTGTTGCCCATTTTGGAGACGTGCTCACGCAGGCTGGTGGTCGCGGTGCTGGCGTCTTTGGCCAGTTGGCGATCGGCCAGTTTCAGGGGGGCGTGGGCGGTGGCGCTGTTGCCGTCTTCATCGGTCAGCGTCAGTGCAATGCCTTGTTCCGAGTCGCTCAGGCTGGCCCACACGTCGATGCGGCGGTCGCTGGATTTTTTGTCCAGGACGCGCACCCAATCCACGTCGCGGTTGCGGTTGACCTCAACGCCTTTGCGCAGGTCTTTGAAACCCGCCATCGCATCCTTGGGGAACACGCGCCAGCGACCGGCAGTGGCTTTGCCACGCACCAGCACCGGCTCGGCGCGGTTGATGGCCAGGCCGGTCAGCTCTTTTTGCAGGTCGTAGTAGCACAGGCCGTCGCCGTTGTGCAGTACTGCGCTGGGTTCGTTGGTTTCCAGTTCGACCCAGTTGGGGCCGACTTGCGTCACGTAGCCGATGGGTTGACCTGGATTTTTGGGCGTATCAAAAGCACCAATGTCAGCTTGGCGGCCCTGCACAAAGTAGTCGGTGAACTCGCGGTTGAAGTTTTGGTCGGGATCGGGTGTGAAGGTGAAGGTGGTGCTGCCGCTAGAGGCATGTGCCAGCGGATGGTTTGATCCTTGGCGCTCTTCAATCAACGCATCCAGCAGCTTGCGGTAGTGGGTGGTGATGTTTTTCACATAGCCGAGGTCTTTGTAGCGGCCCTCAATCTTGAAGCTGCGCACGCCCGCATCGACCAGCGCGGAGAGGTTGGCGCTCTGGTTGTTGTCCTTCATGCTCAATACATGTTTGTCGTGTGCCACGAATCGGCCCTTGTCATCGACCACCTGGTAGGGCAGGCGGCAGGCCTGGCTGCATTCGCCCCGGTTGGCGCTGCGCCCGGTGTGGGCGTGGCTGATGTAGCACTGCCCGCTGTAGGCCACGCACAGGGCACCATGCACAAAAAACTCCAGTGTGCAGTGGGTTTGCGCCCGAATCGCCTTGATTTGTTCCAGGGTCAACTCTCGTGCCAGCACGATTTGCGACAGGCCCACGTCTTGCAGAAAGCGCGCTTTCTCGGGTGTGCGGATGTCGGTCTGGGTACTGGCGTGCAGCTGGATCGGTGGCAGGTCGATCTCCAGCAAGCCCATGTCCTGGATGATGAGGGCGTCCACGCCGGCGTCATACAGTTGCCAGGCCAGCTTGCGGGCGGGTTCCAGCTCTTCGTCGCGCAGGATGGTGTTCAGGGTGACGAAGATGCGGCTGTTAAAGCGGTGCGCGTGGCGCACCAGCCGGGCAATTTCGCGCACGCTGTTGTCGGCGCTGGAGCGCGCGCCAAAGGTGGGGCCGCCAATGTAGACGGCATCGGCGCCGTGGTTGACGGCCTCGATACCGATGTCGGCGTCGCGCGCCGGGGCCAGGAGTTCCAGTTGGTGTTCAAGCAGTGACATGGCCGGGATTATCCCCGCACTGCTTGGCTATCGCCTACCGCTATTCGGTTGGAATAGTTGTCCAACCTTACTTACCTGCGCCTTCGGAGGCTGGTTTCTGAGGAGGGTTGGGCATCACTTGCGTGGTGACCAGTTCCCGCAGGACGCCGCCCCCGGCGACGCTCCCACTGATTGTGCCTTCGCCGTGCATTCTTGCCATGCAGGCCGCGCGGTCTTCTCCTGTCAGTGCTTCACAGCGCATCAAGCTGCTGCGCTGGAGTTGCTCGGGGCTGACCGACGGGCTGGCGCCTGGCCGCTGCGCCAACACGGCCCGGGCTTCCTTCATGCAGGGTTCCAAGGCTTGACCAGATTCCCCGCTGAGGCAGGCATGGCGATCCGCTTCGAAGCGCTGCAGCTTTTCGCTCCGGTCTTGTGCCGCAACGGGAAAAACTTGCCCACAGGCCAGCACCACCATGCCAATGCCGACGCCATGACGGAAAACCTGTCGTGCAATTGAAGCTGATTTCATCTTTACTCCTTATTCATCGCAGTAGGCGATGGCAGGAGTGCAGTGTGCTAAGGCCTACCGTTGCAGTCTGTTCGATAGCAAACGTAGCTGCATAAGCCCATTGGGTCTCACCGACTGGTGCGCTCAACAACAGGAATTGGCGCAGACGTAGAAGTGGTGGTCCCGAAATCCATAGACTGGTGAGCACGGTTCGATATTATTAAAGTCAAGCGCAAACCATGCGGGGCTACTGATGTCACCCGAGCCTCACCATTGTGACGACGTGCAATTTCATGCACGATCGATAAGCCTAAGCCGCAACCACCGGGTAATTCGCTGCTGCGCCAAAAGCGTTCGAATACCTGTTCGCGTTGCACATGACTTAAGCCTAGGCCGTTGTCTTCTACGGCGAGTTCCACATGGCCGTCATGCTGATGAACCGATACAGTTATCGCGGGTTCATTGTTGGATTCTCTGCTCACGCCGTAACGTAAGGCGTTGTCGATCAAATTGCTCACTGCTTCGCGCAGTAACACAGCCGAGCCTTTCATCCAGGCGTGTTCATCGCCTTCGTAGCCCAAGTCCACTTTCAGGGCGACAGCCCGGGGGCTAAGTTCCCGGGCCACGTCTTGTGCCAGATGCGCCAAGTCCACTTGCGTCATCGGCACTTCAGATCCGCTGCGTGCCAAGGCCAGTAACTGGTTCACCAGATGCGCACTGCGTTGCGCCCCGGCATGCACTTTGTGCAAGCGTGCTTTGAGCAAGGTTTCATCACTTTCGCACAATGCCAATTCGGTTTGGTTGATCAGTCCTGCCAATGGTGTACGCAGTTGGTGGGCTGCATCGTTGATGAACCGTTTTTCTTGACTTACGTTGCGCCCTACGGCCGTTAGCAAGCGGTTAATGGCGTCGACCAATGTATGCACTTCGGTTGGGGCGGTGGTGAACTCCAGCAAGGTGAGGTCAGCCACCGAGCGCTCTTTCAGCTGTTTCTCCAGCTTGGTCAGTGGCGCCATGCCGCGCTTGATGCCTGCGTATACCAGCACACTCAGCATGACGCCCAGTAGCAGCAAAGGGGCCAACAAGTCGCCAATCAGTTCTTCTGCAATTCGTTCTCGGGCTATATAGCTCTTGGCCAGTTGAACGCGCAAGAGTTGTGGGGTTTTTTCCTCTCCATACGCCACATCCAGAGCGACGGCACGCATGGGCTTACCGGAAATTTCAATGGGATAGAAAATCAGCGTCCCAAGGGGATGCTTGCGTGGCGGCTCGGCAATCGCCTGGTTGCCGATCAAAAATTTTCCGGGGGGTGAAGACACCATATAACTGACGCGATCATCTGGATCTTCTTCAAGGATGGCTTGGGCCGCTTTGGGGAAATCGACCAAGAGCCCGGAGCCCAAAGGTTTGACTTGACGTGCCAAAGAGCGCACGGATTGTGTGAGTGATTGATCCAGCCCCTTTTCAGCGTAATTGAGTGCAATGCGGTAGGTGAGGGCGCCACCCACAAGCCACAACACCAATTGGGGCAGCAGCAGCCAGAGCAAGAGCTGACGACGCAAAGACCGGCTTTGTGTCATTGAGATTCCAGCATGTAGCCCAGTCCGCGAACGTTGCGAATGTTCAAGCCCGAACCCAGCAGTTTTCGGCGCAAACGATGTACATACACTTCGAGCGCATTGGATGCGGTAGGTTCTGCCGATTCGTATTGCCAAACAGAAGCCACGTCTTCTCGGCTGACCACCTGGTTGAGGCGGTGATGCAGCAAGGTCAGTAATTCCCACTCGCGCTGCGTCAAATCGTTGGCTTGGCCGTAAATCCAGGCACGCGGCAGTTGGTTGTCAATTTGCAGGCATTGCGTGGCGTCTGGCGTGGTGATGGATCGGGCCTCGGCATTGAACGCTGGCAATCTTGCACGACGCAGCAAGGCTTGCATTCGGGCGGTGAGTTCGGCATTGTTGAATGGTTTGGTGAGGTAATCGTCGGCACCTTCGAGCAAGCCCTCCACACGATCATTGACCCCGTCGCGAGCGGTCAGGATCATCACGGGCAGACTTTCAAAACGTTGACGAATCCAGCGCAATAAGGACATTCCGTCGAGTTTGGGTAGACCGAGGTCCAATATCACCGCATCAATGACTTGTTTGTTCAACAAAATTTGTGCAGACAAGCCGTCGGCACTGTTGCAAACAGTATGGTCAGATTGTTTGAGTAAGTCGGTCAAGCCGTCGCGCAATAAGTCGTCGTCTTCAATAATCAATAAATGAGCCATTGAGCGAATTTAACGCATCCAGCTTCTGATCGGTTTTGAATAAATCGCAATCGCAACCCGGTTTAATGCGCTGGCACGATGTGATTGTTATTTAAATATGCCTCTAGCCCTTATAAAACAAGTGTAAGCAGCTACCAATTTGATAGCGACTCATTGCGTATTCATAAGCACCGCCGCCACCGCCTGGTTCGAGATGTGAGTGCCGCGCCGTATGAATTCAACCTGGAGATGGTGCCGCTGATTGGTGCACGACAAGCGGTGGCGCATCGAGCTCTGCAAGACTGCTAAATTGACACGATGACAACCGTATCCGGGCTTTCACCTCGTCCCGGGTAGGCGGTACGCAGCCTCGACGCATGACACACAAACTGGCGCTGGCAATGGCGTTGCCCAAAAGGTCTTGGGCCTGTGACTCAAGTACTGGACCCGCGCCCCATTCTGCAGCCAAATTGTTTTCCAGCATGGCCGTCACCAATCCCGCCAAAAAGCAATCTCCCGCTCCGACAGTGTCCATGACGTCTACGCGTTTGGCTTCCTGCGCATGGAAAACCTGGCCATGGCGCGTCAGCAAGCTAGCGCCTGCGCTTCCAAGGGTCAGTGCCACCAAATTTGCGCGACTTTTACCCAGCAAGTGGGCGGCCCTCTGAGTGGCGTTGGCGCCGGGTAAGTTCAAATATTCGAGGTCTTCGTCGCTGGCTTTGATGACGTCTGCATATTGCAAGGCCACCATGACATGTCGACGATAAAGGTCCAGGTCGGGCATGACAGAGGGGCGCAAGTTGGCATCGATAACGACAGTTCGCCCCACCTGACGTTGACTGGCAAGCCAGGGCAAATACAAGTCCGCATCGTCTGGTGACAGGGCCAGGGCCCCCGTGCAAACCAGGGAGATGGTTGCTGTCTGAGAGCAGGCATCTGTCATCTGAATTGCAGTGATGGCGCGGTCGGCTACACCTTCACGATAAAACGAGTAGTCCGGGTGACCATCGGGCCCAACACCTACAACCGCAAGAGAGGTCACTTGCTGGACGGGGCCCGGCACGGCGAGATGCACGCCATCGTTGAGCAGTGCGACCGCAAGTTCTCGACCAAAGCGGTCACTTGACAAGGGATTGAGGTAGAGAGTTTCAACCCCTTGACGTGCCAGCGCCCGTGTCAGGTTGTAGACCGCACCACCAATGCAGGGCTCAAACCGACCGTCTTCATTGCGTATCAAATCAATCAGCGCTTCGCCTGCTGTTGCGACTTGAAGTTGTTTCATATTTATTTGCATCATACGAGGGTATTCCATAACTAAAGCAACTTGATTTAGTAATCTGATTCCGAATATAGTCTACCTGCGCTCCAACGTAAAGCGCAAATTCCTGGGGTCGTGAATCCCTTTGCAAATCTGAATTCCAATAATTGAGGAGACTTTCATGAAAAAAGTTACTGCTGGTCTGATGTTGTCTGCTTTGGCGCTAGCCGCTTCAAGTGCATTTGCAACGGATGAGATTGTTATCGGGCTGATCACCAAAACCGAAACCAACCCCTTCTTCGTCAAAATGAAGGAAGGCGCCCAGGCCGAGGCCAAGAAACTTGGCGCCAAGTTGTTGACGGCTGCTGGTAAAAATGACGGCGATACCGCCGGACAAATTGCGGCCATGGAAAACATGGCCGGTGCCGGTGTCAAAACCATCCTGATCACCGCCAGCGGTGATGCCATCATCCCCACCGTCAAAAAACTGCAAGCCAAAGGCGTCCAGGTGATTGCGCTGGACAGTCCGTTTAACGGTGCCGACGCCCTGTTTGCCACCGACAACTACAAGGCTGGCGTGTTGATTGGCGAATACGCCAAAGCAGCCATGGGTGGCAAGCCTGTCAAGATTGCGACACTCGACCTCTTTCCGGGTCACCCCGTGGGTGCCCAGCGCCACAACGGATTCATGAAGGGGTTCGGACTGCCCGCGTCTGATGCCAAATCCAACGAGTTGTCCACCAACGCTGCCATCGTTTGTATGGCCGACAGCTTTGGCGATCAGGCCAAGGGGCAAACTGCCATGGAAAACTGCTTGCAAAAAGATCCTGAAATCAACGTGGTCTACACCATCAACGAACCCGCTGCAGCAGGTGCTTTCAATGCACTGAAAAAAGCCGGCAAAGAAAAAGGCGTGACGATTGTGTCCGTGGACGGTGGTTGCCAGGGTGTCAAGGACACTTCCAGCGGCATGATTGCAGCAACCTCTCAGCAATACCCCCTGAAGATGGCTGAACTGGGTGTGGCCGCAGGCGTGGAGTATGCCAAGACTGGCAAGCGCTCCACCGGCTATACCGACACAGGCGTGACACTGATCTCGGCCAAAGCGGTTCCGGGCGTGAAAATTGGCGGGGTTGGCTTGGGCTTGAACCTGTGCTGGGGCAACAAATAATCGTTCTTAGCGATTTCATTCTCCGGGGGCACCAGTGGGTGCCCCTTTTCCCCTGTTTCAACCGGCATTTCAACTATGAAAACATCATTGAGTCGCATCCCATGGGGGCCACTGGCTCCTTGGCTCGTCTTGCTGGCGACCTGTATCATTTTTTCCTTTCAGTCAGAGCGTTTCATGACGGCTGGCAACTTGTCGCTGGTGATGCAACAAGTCATGGTCGTCGGTGTACTGGCCATTGGGCAAACCTTGATTATTTTGACCGCCGGTATTGATTTGTCCTGCGGCATGGTGATGGCAGCAGGCGGCGTGATCATGACCAAGTTTGCCGTGAACTACGGCCTGGACCCTTACGTTGCCATCCTGTGCGGGCTGATCGTCACGACCTTTTTTGGTCTGACCAACGGCTGGTTGGTCACACGCTTCAAACTACCGCCGTTCATCGTGACCTTGGGCACCATGAACATCGCCTTTGCGGTCACCCAGATTTACTCCAAGGCACAGGTTATTCCCAACTTGCCAGACGAATTGACTTTCTTGGGCAACACTTTCACGATTGGCAACTCGCTGGGCCTGGGTTCCACGGAAATCAGTTTGGGAACTCTCTTCATGCTGTTACTTTACGTGCTGGTGTGGCGTATTCTGCGTGACACCGCGCCGGGGCGTCACCTCTACGCGGTGGGCAATGCCCCTGAGGCGGCCCGTTTGACCGGCATCCGGGTTGACCGTGTCCTGATTGCGGTATATGCCCTGGCCGGACTGCTCTACGGTATTGCCGCCTTGCTGTCAGTGGCTCGCACGGGTGTCGGTGACCCCAACGCTGGACAAACCGAAAACCTGGACTCCATCACGGCCGTTGTGCTGGGGGGCACCAGCCTGTTTGGTGGACGTGGCCTGATTTTGGGCACCTTGGTGGGGGCCGTGATTGTGGGTATTTTTCGCAACGGACTGACCCTGATGGGGGTCGCTTCGGTTTACCAAACCCTGATCACAGGTGTGTTGGTGATTCTGTCGGTCGCAGTGGACCAGATGACGCGCAAAGGAGCCCGCTGATGAGCCCAACTCTAGAAAACCAAGTCTCTGCGCCGCTGGTGATACAGGCCACGGGCATTGTCAAACGCTATGGTCAAGTGACTGCGCTGGACGGCACTGACTTTGAACTGCGGGCTGGCGAGATTCTGGCTGTGATTGGCGACAACGGTGCGGGCAAATCCTCTCTCATCAAAATCTTGTCGGGTGCATCCATTCCCGACGAGGGCGATCTGTTGCTCGATGGCTTACCGGTTCATTTCAAATCGCCTATTGATGCCCGCCGTAAAGGTATTGAAACGGTGTATCAGGATCTGGCCGTCGCTCCCGCCATGACCATTGCCGAGAACTTGTTTCTGGGTCGTGAGTTGCTCAAGCCAGGACGCTTCGGTCAGTGGTTTCGTCTGCTCGACAAGAAGCAAATGCTGGAACAAGCCGTGTCACGCATGGCCGAGCTCAAGGTGGGCATTCGCTCCATGACGCAAGCCGTTGAAACCCTGTCCGGCGGACAGCGTCAGTGCGTGGCCGTGGCCCGGGCCGCAGCCTTTGCGCAGCACGTAGTCATTCTGGACGAACCTACCGCAGCCTTGGGCGTGAAAGAAGGCAACATGGTGCTGGAACTGATCCGCCGCGTGCGCGACAAGGGGCTGCCGGTGATTTTGATCAGCCACAACATGCCGCATGTGTTCGAGATTGCTGACCGCATCCACATTCAGCGCCTGGGTAAACGCGCTGCCGTGGTCAATCCCAAGACCATCAGCATGAGCGACACAGTGGCTGTGATGACCGGGGCCAAGACCGTCGATGAGTTGCCATCGGAGGCCCTGGCCTAAATCACTGATCACTCAGGGGAAAACATGAAGCTCGATAACATGAAAATTTCAACGCGACTAGCGATTGGTTTTTCGCTGCTGGTGGCGCTGGTTGCTGGGATTGCGGGATACGGCCTCATGTTTGCACGCGGAACCAACCAGACGCTGAACACCATTTATTTTGATCGTGTGGTGCCGATCGGGCAGCTCAAGCTGATTCATGACGTGTACATCGCCCAAATTTTGGACAGTGCCAACAAGGTCTCGCTGGGCTCCATGGTGCCCAAAGAATCCATGCGGCTGGTCGATGAAGGCCTGCCACAGGCAGTCAAGCAATGGCAGGACTTTGGTCAGACCAACCAAAGCCCGGCCATGAAGACTTCCATCGCTGCGGCCAATGCATTGATAGAGAAAGCAAAGCCCGCTATCACCGCTTATCGCACGACGCTTGACACGGCTGACATGCTCAAGATCACACAACAAGTCCCGGCCCTGGAGGAGGCCATCAGCCCGATAGGTGTGGCGTTGATCACATTGATCGACCAACAGCTCGAAGCCGTCAAGCAGCAACAAGAACAGGCCCAAAGTCGTTATAACAACAGTGTGACCGTCTTCGCCGTTGTCACCTTGCTCGCACTGCTGGTGGGCAGCACCATTGGGTGGTTACTGATTCGCGCCATCACCATTCCCATCAATCAAGCTGTTGACATTGCACATCAAGTGGCAGGTGGCGACCTCACCCAGTCTATCGACAGCATTGGCAACAGTGAAACGGCCATGCTGCTGGCGGCCCTGAAAAATATGCAAACCGAGTTGGTACACGTAGTCAACAGCGTGCGTACCGGTTCCGAAGGCGTAGCCACTGCCAGTGCCGAGATTGCCCACGGCAACAACGACCTGTCCATGCGCACCGAACAGCAGGCCAGCTTCCTGGAAGAAACCGCAGCGTCCATGGAGGAGCTAAGTGCCACGGTCAAACAAAATGCAGACAGTGCGCGTCAGGCCAACCAACTTGCCATGAACGCATCCACGGTGGCAGTGCATGGTGGCGAAGTGGTCGGCCGGGTGGTGGAAACCATGAAAGGCATCAACGAGGCCTCGCGCAAAATTGCCGACATCATTGGTGTGATTGATGGCATTGCGTTTCAAACCAATATCCTGGCTTTGAATGCCGCCGTTGAAGCGGCCCGGGCCGGTGAACAGGGGCGTGGCTTTGCCGTGGTCGCCAGCGAGGTACGTTCCCTGGCCCAGCGTTCTGCCACCGCAGCCAAAGAAATCAAGGACCTGATCGGTGCCAGCGTTGGCCGCGTGGAACAAGGGTCCAAGTTGGTTGATGAAGCGGGCACCACCATGGGCGAAGTGGTCAGTGCCATCCGACGTGTCACCGACATCATGGGCGAAATCAGCGCTGCCAGCAATGAGCAGTCCACCGGTGTGCAACAAGTTGGCCAGGCCATTAGCCAGATGGATCAAGGCACCCAACAGAATGCGGCGTTGGTTGAACAAATGGCTGCTGCCGCGTCCAGTCTGCAACATCTGGCCGAAGAACAGGTGAAAGCCGTTTCAGTATTTCGTCTGCCCCTCGGTGATGCCCGCGATGTCGCCGGCATTTACAACCATCCAAGTGCCATCACCTACTCCTGACACTTCATTCAAGGACGCATACATCATGCTCAAAGGAATCAACCCCCTGCTCACCCCCGAACTACTCAAGCTATTGATGGAGATGGGCCACGACGACGCACTGGTGCTGGCCGATGCCAACTTCACTGCCATGAGCATTGCCGCTGGCAAGCCTGTCTTGCGGCTGCCTGGCGCCTCCATGATGCAAGTCGTGCAGGCTATCAGCTCGGTATTGCCGCTGGCGGCTGATGTGGACCACCCGGTGGCCTTCATGCAGGTCAGCGACACACAAAGCCCTTACCAGTCTGAACTACAACGCGAAGTTTTGGGCTACCTGACGCCCGAATTCCTTCCCGGTCAGACGCCTGAAGCCGTGGAGCGTTTCGCTTTTTACGACCGCGCACGGGCAGCTTATGCCATCGTTCTTACCGGCGAGCGTCAGCCTTTTGGGAATTTCATTTTGCGCAAAGGAGTCATAGGCGAAAATCTTCGCCCATGACCTCTGACCATTCCCCACTAACCGCTGACACGCTTGAACTACTCCGACCCCGTGGCTCCAACCATGTGGGCATGCGGGCGTTCAACGAGCGCGTCGTATTGCAGGCTATTCGCCTCAATGGCAGCCTGCCCAAAGCAGAGCTGGCCCGCCTAACACGGCTGACAGCTCAAACCATTGGTCTGATTACGACCCGCCTGGAAGATGATGAGCTTTTGATTCGACATGAACGGGTCCGAGGTCGCATCGGTCAACCCTCTGTCCCCATGGCACTCAATCCTGACGGCGCATTTTCCATGGGCATCAAAATCGGTCGGCGTAGCGCGGAATGGCTACTGGTGGACTTCACCGGTCGGGTGCGCCAGCGCCAGACCCTTGACTACGCATTTCCTGACGCCAGTACGTTGCTGCCGATCATCGGCCAGCGCATGAATGCCATGCATGATGAACTCGGGGCCTTGCGCTCGCGCCTGGTTGGCGTGGGTGTCGCGGCTCCTTTTCAACTGGGCGGCTGGCACAAGATGTTGGGCCTGTCTGACACCCAGTCGGACCAATGGAATCAGATTGATCTGGGTGCGCAGGTGCAGGCCCTGACGGATGCGCCGGTGAGCTTTGCCAAGGACACCTCGGCAGCCTGTGTGGCAGAACTAGTGACGGGGCGCGGGCGTGATCTGAAAAGCTTTTTGTATTTGTTTGTTGATACCTTTGTCGGTGGCGGTCTGGTGCTCAACTCGCAGTTGCATTTTGGTCGGCACGGCAACGCCGGTGCTGTTGCTTCACTTCCCACCTCCATGACCCAGGGTGTGACGCCGCCTGAGCAACTCATCAGCCAGGCCTCCTTGTGGGAACTGGAACAACGATTTATTGCCCAAGGTTTAGAACCTAGTGCGGCCTACGATGAACGAGCCCTGTCGGCCCCGTACGAGCTTGAAACCAGTGCCTGGGTCGCTCATGCAGCCAATGCACTGGCGCATTGCGTGGTGAGTGGCACGGCTTTTCTTGACATCGATGCGGTGGTGATCGACGGCTCGTTTTGCCGCCCCTTGTTGAACCGCATCATTGAACAGACAAATGAGGCCTTGCAACGCTACAACTGGGAGGGCCTGTGGCCCGCCACCGTCATGGCGGGTAATGTCGGCCCAGACGCTGGCGCGCTGGGTGGCGCGCTTTTGCCTTTGTACGCCAACTTTGCACCCGATCAGGATTTGTTTTTGAAGGTTGGGGTGTAACGGAACTGACTGCCAAGATACGCCGGTCTACGCGTGAAAACGCAGTTTCATCATCAGAATGGTTCACCATTGCGTGAGCGAGAGTGCTTGGGACGCTCCTTGCAGTGCGGGCGAGACCGGGCTGTGAATTACCCAGGTGGGGATGTCCTGCAAATAGTGTTTGAAGCGACCTTTGTCTTCAAAGCGGGCGCGAAACGGCGAGGCTTCAAAGCGCTCGCCCAGGCGCGGCACGATGCCGCCACCGATGTAAATACCGCCGCGTGCGCCCAGTGTCAGCGCCAAGTCGCCCGCCACGCTACCCAAAAAGCCACAAAACATGTCGAGGGCCTGGTTGGCGGTGGACGAGGGCACGACCTGCGCACGCGCCATTACATCCGCCGGGGTGGTAATTTCGCGGCCCTGGCCGTCTTTGAGGTCGCACAGCGCATGGTACAAATCAACCAGCCCCGCCCCCGAAATCACCCGCTCTGCCGACACATGGCCATAGCGCTTTTGCAGGTGTTGAATGGCTGCAAATTCCAGGTCCGTGGTGGCGCTCAAGCTCACATGGCCACCTTCTCCAGAAATCGGGATCCACTTGTTTTGGTAGCCCAGCGGCAACAGGCCCGATACGCCCAGGCCAGTGCCTGGACCCATCAAGCCAATGGCGCAATGGGGCGTCGCCTGACCACCACCCACCTGGTGCTTTTGCGCAAGTGGCAACTGCGTGAGCGACAAGGCCAGTGCGGTGAAGTCATTGAGCAACAAAAAACGAGCAATGCCCAGACCTTCACGCAGGGCGCTGACCGAGAATGCCCAGTGGTGGTTGGTCATGGCCACGGTGTCACCCGTGACGGGGTTGGCAATGCCAAAAGCAGCGCAAGGCGGCGCACTTAAACCTTGTTGCTTCAAGTAGCTTTGTGCCGCCTCCAACAGGGTCGGGTGCTCGGCACAGGGCAGGACTTGCACATGGCTGATGGCGGCGCCTTCGTGTTCTTGCCAGCCAAAGCGGGCGTTGGTACCGCCAATATCTCCCAGCCAACGCGGATAGGGCAATGGCTTGGCCACAGCTGGATCGCGGGACTCAAACATGGGTTTAATCCTTCAGTCGGGCAACTTCGGCGGCTTCAAGGTCTTTGGCCATTTTTTTACCGAGTTCCACACCCCATTGATCGTAGGCGTTAATCCCCCAAATGGCTGCCTGGCAAAACACCTTGTGTTCGTACAAGGCGATCAAGGCACCCAAACTGCGCGGTGTCAATGCATCCATCCAAAGGGTATTGCTGGGCACGTTGCCGGAGTAACTGCGATGGGGTGCCAAACTTTGCACCCGGGCTTCGTCCAGACCGGATGCAAGCAGTTCGTGCGCCGTTTCCTGCGGTGTGCGACCCAGTGCCAACGCTTGCGCCTGGGCTTGCATATTGAGCAGCACCACGCGGTGGTGTTCTGCTGCCCGTGGCAAGGGGCTGCACTCGGTGCGCAAACCAATGAAGTCCATCGGCACCAAATGCGTGCCCTGGTGAATCAATTGAAAGTAAGCGTGTTGACCGTCAATGCCCAAACCACCCCATAACACCGGGGCGGTGGCGACTTCGACCGGACTGCCATCGATATGGATGCGCTTGCCGTTGGACTCCATGTCCATTTGCTGCAGGAACGAGGCGAACTTGCCCAAAGGCGAGGCATAGGGCGCCACATTGTGCGTGGTCGCACCCAGGAAATTGCGATTCCAGACGCCCATCAAGGCCATCAACAGCGGCAGGTTCTGCTCTTTGGGGGCTGACATGAAATGCTCGTCCATAGCGCGCGCACCGAGCAACAGTTCACGAAATGCGGACGAGCCAATCGCGATGGACAAGGGCAAGCCAATGGCCGACCAAATCGAGTAGCGACCACCGACCCAATCCCAAAAACCAAAGGTGCGCGCCGGTGTGAAACCGTGGGCGGCTGAGATTTCGGGGTTGGCCGTGACCGCAATTAAATGTTGGTGCAGTTGGTCGTCAGGGCAACCGGCGTCAAGCAACCAGCGTTTGCTTGATGCGGCCAGGGTCAGGGTTTCTTGCGTGGTGAAGGTTTTGCTCTGCACCACAAACGCTGTACGAGCAGGGTTGAGCGTGGCCAGGGTGGAGCACAAGCTCCAGGCGTCCACATTGGACACATAGTGCACGCGCACCGGGTCGCTGAAACTCTCACACGTCAAATGGCTCAAGGCTTCGGTGGTCATGCGCGGGCCCAGGTCAGAGCCGCCAATGCCAAGGTTCACCACATCAGTGATGACATCTCCGGCATAGCCTTTTAATTGCCCAGCGCGGACTTGATCGGCAAACAGGCACACGCGCGCCAACTCGCTGGCCACTTGCTGTGAAATCTCCTGCCCCCAAGGTGGATTGGGCACATGGCTGCCACGCAGCGCCACATGCAGCACGGCACGCTGCTCGGTGGTGTTGATCGGATCACCCCGAAACATGGCTTGGGCCTGCGCCATCACCTGCGATTCGTCGGCCAGGGCCAACAGCTGATGCAGCACCTCATCGGTCACGCGCTGGCGTGAATAGTCAAGGGTGATGCCTGCACCACTGGCTTGCAACTGTTCGGTACGGCGTGGGTCTTTCAACAAGTCGCGCAAATGCGGTGGCGGGCACTCGGACAAGGCCTGAAGTGCCTTCCAGGCAGTACGGTGTTGGGGTGCAATGAACTTTGGCATGCGGTACTTTGTTAAATAGCGAGGGCAGCAGCGGTGGCCTCGCGGGCTAGCCGGGTGATCTCGGCCCAGTGGCCTTGTTCAACCACCTCGGCGGGCGTGAGCCATGAACCGCCCACCATCGCCACATTCGGCTGCTTCAAAAACTCGCCCAGGTTCGCCAGAGACACCCCGCCGGTAGGGCAAAAACGCATGTCACTCAGGGGGCCGCCCAAGGCCTTGAGCATGGCCAAGCCACCGGCCTGGGCAGCAGGGAAAAGCTTGACGAGAGAGAAACCATAGTCCCGTGCCGCCATCACTTCGCCAGGCGTCATCACGCCGGGCATGAAAGGCAATTGGCACGCCAGGGCAGACTGCACCAAAGCATCTGTCATGCCGGGGGAGAGCGCAAAGCTGGCACCCGCGGCTTGCACGCGGGCCATCTCTTCTGGGCGTGTGACTGTTCCGGCGCCCACATGCATTTGCGGCACATGACGGGCTACCGCTTCGATGGCGGGCAAGCCTGCGGCGTGGCGCAAGGTGATTTCCATCACGTCGATCCCGCCTTCCAACAGGGCGTGGGCCATCGGAACGGCCTGGTCGATATGGGTGATGACGATGACCGGGACCACGCGTGAGGTGAAGGCTGGGCGAATGAAGGTGGGATGCATGTTCATGGCGATGTGTTTTTGAAAGGTAAGAAAGGGACAACGCTCAAAAGTATGTCAGCAGGGGTGAGGCGCCATCTTCAGCGTGCGAGGCATGGGCGCGAAACAGGGCAAACAGGTCACGCCCGGTGCCGCGCTGGTTGGCAGACAGATCGGGGGTGGGGGCCACGCGAGCCGCCAGCTCGTCGTCGCTCACCTCAAGGCTCAGCAGATGGTGTTCACAGTCGAGCATGATCATGTCGCCGTTTTGCACCTTGCCAATGGCGCCACCGTTGACGGCCTCCGGGCTCACATGGATGGCGGCCGGTACTTTGCCCGAAGCCCCTGACATGCGACCGTCGGTGACCAGCGCCACATGAAAACCGCGGTCTTGCAGCACGCCCAATAGGGGGGTGAGCTTGTGCAGTTCGGGCATGCCGTTGGCTTGGGGGCCTTGGTTGCGTACCACGGCCACAAAGTCGCGCTCCAGCTGGCCGTCCTTGAACAACTGGATAAGTTCTTTCTGATCCGTCACCACCACGGCGGGGGCGCGCACGGTACGGTGCTCGGGCTTGACGGCGGATACCTTGATGATCGCCCGGCCCAGGTTGCCGTGCATCAGTCGCAAGCCGCCATCGACACTGAACGGATTGCTCACGGGGCGCAACACCGCCTCATCGGCCGACTGGCTGGGCACCGGGCGCCAGTCGAGTTGACCGTTGTTCAGCCAGGGCTCCACGGTGTAGCGGTGCAGGCCGTGGCCCATGACGGTCTGCACATCCTCATGCAGCAAGCCGACACTGAGCAACTGCTGGATCAAATAGCCCATGCCCCCGGCGGCCTGGAAGTGGTTGACATCGGCGTTGCCGTTCGGGTAGACGCGGGCCAGCAGGGGCACGCAAGCCGACAGATCCGAGAAATCATTCCAGTTGACGATCAAGCCTGCCGCGCGCGCCATGGCGATCAGGTGCATGGTGTGGTTGGTGGAGCCTCCAGTGGCGAGCAGGCCCACGATGCCATTGACGATGACCTTGGCATCAATCTGGTAACCCATGCCGGTCAGACTGTCTTTGGCTTGCGATAACGCCACCGCCTGCTGCACTGCCGCAGTGGTGAGCACCTCGCGCAAGGGCGTGCCAGGATTGACGAAGGATGAGCCCGGCAAATGCAGGCCCATGATTTCCATCAGCATCTGGTTGGAGTTGGCCGTGCCGTAGAACGTGCAGGTGCCCGCCCCGTGGTAGGCCGACTGCTCGGCGGCGAGCAGGGTTTCGCGGTCGACCAGTCCTTGGGCGTATTGCTGGCGCACTTTGGATTTGTTGTCGTTTGACAGGCCCGAGGTCATCGGGCCGGCCGGCACAAACACCGCCGGCAAATGACCAAACTGCAAGGCACCGATGAAGAGGCCGGGCACGATTTTGTCGCAAATACCCATGAGCAGTGCCGCATCAAACACGTTGTGGGACAGGCCAACGGCCGTGGCCATGGCAATCACATCGCGCGAGAACAGCGACAACTCCATGCCAGCTTCGCCTTGTGTCACACCGTCGCACATGGCAGGCACGCCACCAGCCACCTGTGCAGTCGCCCCGACCGCGCGGGCTGCTGCCCGAATGCGCTCGGGGTAGTGCTCATAGGGCTGGTGCGCCGAGAGCATGTCGTTGTAGGCGGTGATCACGCCCACGTTGGGTTGACGCTCCTGCTGCAGCACCAGCTTGTCATTGATCGGCATGGCTGCATAAGCGTGCGCCGCATTGGCACAGCCCATGCCGCCGCGATACGGGCCGGGTTTTTTGGCGCGGGCCAGGACGTCCAGGTAGGCCTGGCGAGGTGCTGCGCTGCGCAGTTCAATGCGCGCTGTCACCGCTGCCAGGGTGGCGTTCACAGGGGAGGAGGGGAGTGTAGTCATGTGGTGATCCAAAGGGCGATGGGCGTTTCGGTTTGATGCAATACATATGAAATCGGGTACTGGTCGCTGACGCGGTCCAGCGCCTGGCGCAAGGTGGTCAGTTTGTCAGACCCACTCAGGGGCAGCACCAGGTGGCTTGCCCGCAGCAGTTGGGCCAGGGGCTGAGTGATGCGCGGGAAGGGCGCGTTGGCAGGCAGTTGCGGGAGTTCCATGGCGATACATGCCTGGGCGTTTTGCAGATCCAAAGCTTCACTCAAGTTGAGGGCTTGTGGAAACAACGACGCCGTGTGGCCGTCGGCCCCCATGCCCAGCACCAGCACGTCGGCCGTGCCTGCAGCTTGCAGGGCCAGGCTGGCGCTCAGGGCTTGGTCCCGGGGCGCGCGCAGGGGCTCGGTCGTTTCACTGACCATCGGCACCCACAGCGCTGCGCGGGCGTGGTCCTGCAGCAAGTGGTTTTGCACGAGCAAGGCATTGCTGTCTGGGTGGGTGCAGGGCACGCAGCGTTCATCAACCAGGGTCACGCGCACGCGCGACCAGTCAATTGGCAGCATGCGCAGCGCTTCAAACAGCGCAATGGGCGACTTGCCACCCGAGACGCTCAGCACTGCAAAGCCGCGTGCCTGAATCGCTGCGGCCAGGCGCTGTGCGATGTCCTGAGCGAGCAGGGCGTTGATCTGGCTGCTGCTCGCGGTATGGACCGTGCGGTTGGCGCACGAGGTGGGCAACCAGTTGGCGGTGTGGCTAGCGCCGTGCATCAGGCTTCTTCGAACCAGGACAGGTTTTCACGCGCCATCAGGGCCGATGAGGCTGCAGGCCCCCAGGTGCCTGATGAATAGCTGCGGGGCTTGTCGCCCAGCACCTTCCAGCCGTCCAGGATCGGTTCGACCCAGACCCAGGCGGCTTCCAGTTCGTCGCGGCGCATGAAGTGCGTCAGGCGACCTTTAATCACGTCAATCAACAAGCGCTCATAGGCTTCTGCACGGCGTTTGTCGGAGGTCGACTGCAAGTCCAGGCCGAGTTTGACCGGGTGCAGTGTCATGCCGGAGCCGGGTTCTTTGACCATCATCTGCAGCTGAATGGATTCTTCGGGCTGCAAGCTGATGATCATTCGGTTGGGCTCATGGCTGGCCGCTGTGCCAAAGATTGAGAAGGGCTGGTCTGCGAACTCGATGATGATTTGGGACTCACGCTTTTGCATGCGCTTGCCGGTGCGCAGGAAGAAGGGCACATTGGCCCAGCGCGTGTTGTCGATGTGCGCACGTAGCGCCACAAAGGTTTCAGTGCGGCTGTCGCCCGGCACATTGTCTTCATCCAGATAACCTTTTACGGCGGCCCCTTCAGAGGCGCCATCGGTGTATTGACCGCGCACCGTGTCACGTTTGATATCGGTCAGATCCATCTTTCGCAGCGAGCGCAAGACCTTGAGTTTTTCATCGCGCACATCGTCCGCATCGAGTGAGATCGGCGGCTCCATGGCCACGATGCACAGCAGTTGCAGCAAGTGGTTTTGCACCATGTCGCGCATGGCGCCGGCGCCGTCGTAAAAACCGGCTCGACTGCCCACACCCACGGTTTCGGCCACGGTGATCTGCACGCTCTTGATGTAGGGCGCGCGCCACAGCGGCTCATAAATGGCGTTGCCAAAACGCAGCACCATCAGGTTCTGTACTGTTTCTTTGCCCAGGTAGTGGTCGATGCGGTAAATCTGATGCTCTTCAAAGTAACGCGCTACCTCGGTGTTGATGGCGCGGGCCGACGCGAGGTCGGTGCCCAGCGGTTTCTCAAGCACCACACGGGCTTGCGCATCGATCAGGCCTGCGCCGCTGAGGTTGGCGCAAATCTGGGTAAACAGGCTGGGCGCGGTGGCCAGGTAGAACACGCGCACAGCCGACTGGCCGCACACGGCGGTGAGCTTGGCGTAGTCGCACGCCTGCATGACGTCGATGCAGAGATAGGTCAGGCGCGCCAAAAAGTTTTGCCAGTCCGGGGCGCTCAGAGCACTGGCTTCGATGAAGGCGGGTGAGTGCTTGTCGATGAACGCCACGTAGTCATCACGCGTCCAGTTTTGCCGACCGATGGCGATGATGCGTGCGTCGGGGGTGAGCCGGTCGTGCAGGTGGGCCATGTACAGCGCTGGCAACAGTTTGCGAAACGACAGGTCGCCCGTTCCGCCAAAAATTACGATGTCGAGTGCGCCAGTTGGGGAAGTGTTGATGGTCATGTGCGATGTGCGATGTGGGTTGGGATGTTTGTGCTTCGGGCCCGTCAGATCACGAGATCCGCAGCGTGCTTTGGCTGTGAAACCAGTTGTTGTGTTTGCTGCTTACGCTTAGTCCGGTTTGCTCGCCGACCTGGATCGGTGTACTCGGCGGCACCCGCACGGTGATGGGTCCCACGGCGGTCTTGATCACCACATAGGTATCGGCCCCGGTGGGCTCCACCAGCATCACCTCACCGCGCCACGGGGCATCGGCCTGCAAGTGAATATGCTCGGGCCGCTGCCCCAGCATGACCGCACCCGTTGGCGCTGGGCAATCCAGTTCAAGTGCCCCACCTTCAAAGGAAAATAGGCCTGTAGCCCCCGCCCCACTTGCGTGACCAGCTATAAAATTCATAGTGGGTGAGCCAATGAAGCCCGCCACATAGGTATTGGCCGGGCGCCGGTAGATGTCGTCTGGGGTGCCGATTTGCTGCAGGATGCCGTCTTTCATGACGGCGATGCGGCTGCCCAGCGTCATGGCCTCGATCTGGTCATGCGTGACATAGACGCTGGTGATGCCGCTGATCTGGTGCAGGCGCTTGATTTCGGCGCGCATTTCCACGCGCAGCTTGGCGTCCAGGTTGCTCAAGGGTTCATCGAACAAAAATATCTGCGGATCTCGCGCCAGGGCACGGCCCATGGCGACGCGTTGGCGCTGGCCACCGGAGAGCTGCGCCGGGCGGCGGTCCAGCAAATGCTCGATCTGCAACATGGCGGCCACTTCGGCAATGCGCTGGGTGCGCGCCGCTTTGGGCACCTTGCGCATCTCCAGCGCAAAGCCGATGTTGTCGGCAACGCTCATGTTGGGGTACAGCGCATAGCTCTGAAACACCATGGCAATGTCGCGCTGGGCCGGGGCCACCCCGACGACATCCTTGCCGCCGATGAGCAACTGCCCTTCGCTGGGTTCTTCGAGCCCGGCGATGATGTTGAGCAAGGTGGACTTGCCGCAGCCCGAGGGCCCGACCAGGATCAGAAACTCGCCTGGGGCGACGTCGATGTCGATTTTTTTAAGCACCTCGACGGCCTTGTCACCCTTGCCATAGACCTTGCGGATGCCCGCTATTTTGAGTGAAGCTGCCATGATTTTTTATCCTTTCACAGCGCCAGCTGTGAGACCTTTGACGAAATATTGACCTGCCAGCACATACACCAGCATGGTGGGCAAGCCCGCGATCACGGCAGCGGCCATGTCCACGTTGTAGCTTTTCACGCTGCTGGAGGTGTTGGCCATGTTGTTCAGTCCGACCGTGATCGGCTTGCTGTCGGCCCCACTGAAGGCCACGCCGAACAGGAAGTCGTTCCAGATGTTTGTGAACTGCCAGATCAGCGTCACCATCAGAATGGGCGTGGACAGCGGCAGCACAATGCGCCAGAAGATGCGCCAAAAGCCGGCGCCGTCCATACGCGCTGCGTTCACCAGTTCTTTAGGGATGGCGGTGTAGTAGTTGCGGAAAAATAGCGTGGTGCCCGCCATGCCCGCCAGGCAGTGCACCAGCACCAGACCGGTGATGGAGCTGGACAAGCCCAGATAACCCAGCACCTGGCTCATCGGCAGCAGCACCACCTGAAACGGCATGAACACCCCAAACAGCAAGAAGCCAAACAACAGCTCGCTGCCTTTGAACTTCCACAGGCTCAACACGTAGCCGTTGACAGCGCCCCAGGCGGTTGAGAACAACACCGCTGGCAGCGCCATGCTCACCGAGTTCCAGAAGTAAGGCTGCAAACCCCGGCAATCAACCCCTGTACACGCTGCGGACCAAGCCAGATGCCAGGCGTCGAAATTGAGCGACGTAGGCAGGCTCAGCAGATTGCCGGAGCGGATCTGCGCCGCATCTTTCAGCGACGTGGCGAGCATGACGTAGAGCGGCGCCAGAAAAAACAGGGCCGCAATGAGCAGCACTGCGTAGAGCAGCGTGCGGGAGATGGTTTTAGCGATCATGGGGTTTTGCTCGCAATTCACTGTAAAGGTAAGGCACGACGATGGCGGCGACGGTGGCCAGCATCATGGTAGCGCTGGCGGCACCCAGACCAATCTGGCCACGGGTAAAGCTCATGACAAACATGAAGGTGGCGGGCACGTCGGTGGCATAACCAGGGCCACCCGCAGTGAGCGCCATCACCAGGTCGAAACTCTTGATGGACAAATGCGCCAACACCAGAATAGTGGAAAACACCACGGGACGCAGGATGGGCAAAATAATGCGCCAGTAAATGCGGGGCAAAGAGGCGCCATCAATCTGGGCCGCTTTGATGATGCTGTCGTCAATGCCGCGCAAGCCTGCCAGAAACAAAGCCATGGCAAACCCGGCTGACTGCCAGATACCGGCAATCACCACACAGTAAATGGCGGTGTCGCTTTGCACCAGCCAGTCAAATTGAAAACTCGTCCAACCCAGGTCATGCATGAGCTTTTCCAGTCCGAGACTGGGGTTCAAGATCCACTTCCAGGCGGTACCGGTGACGATGAACGACAGGGCCATCGGGTACAGAAAAATGGTGCGCAAGGCCCCTTCACCACGCACCTTCTGGTCCAGAAAAATGGCCAGCATCATGCCAATCAGCATCGATCCACCGACGTAGAGCACGCTGAAAATACCGAGGTTTTTCAGTGCCACCCACCAACGGTCCATCTCGAACAACTGTTCATATTGAGCCAACCCGACGAACTCGTCGTAGTTAGGCAGCATGCGTGATCCGGTGACCGACAGCACACCGTTCCACACCATGAACCCATAGATAAAGGCAAACCCCAGCACAAAGGCCGGTGCGACAACCAGCTTGGGTAGCCACGTTTCAAAGTTGTTTTTCATATTGGTCACGTTTCCTTTGCAAGCCGGGGGAGGCTGGTAGGACGGGTAAAAAAGGGCGACCTTGCGGTCGCCCTGTCAAACGTCACCCTCGGAAAAAATCGTCTCTTGGCTTACCACCAGACCTCGTACTGCACACCCACCATCGTGGTGGAAGTCTTGCCATTGGCGCCAAAGCCCGGCGCTGCCAAAGTGCCTGCATTGGCCGTGGCCGCCGCATCGTTCCAGTTGGCCTTGGTCACGTAAAAGCGAATTTCAGGACGCGTCCAGAAATCAGGCCCGACCGAGATCGTGGGTGCCAGTGTGATCTTGTTGAGCATCTGGTCGCTCTGTCCATCGATGCTTCGGCGGGTCGAACCGACTTCGGCCAGCATTTTGAAGTTGGTCGAGAAGGCATATGAGATGCGGCCACCCAGGGACGTGTCCTTCTGTGTCACCCCGCTCAGGTCATCCTGCGTGGTCTGGTAGCCCAGCATGGTCTGGCCGCCAAAGGCGCCGCTTTGCCAGTTCAACGAATCCGCAATGCGGCTCACGCTCTGACCG
>Ga0209123_1000210_pt1 | contig 89698 bp, 82 predicted proteins | sample BarGraIncu00431A_FD_184500 | JGI IMG/M metagenome (GOLD analysis project Ga0209123, IMG submission 184500) | Arctic peat soil microbial communities from Barrow, Alaska, USA - Barrow Graham LP Incubations 004-31A (SPAdes) (version 2) | ecosystem: Environmental > Terrestrial > Soil > Wetlands >... | reverse complement strand
TAATAACCAGTCACGATTTGGACATGATGTTTGAGACCTGTAAGAGGATTATTGTGATAAAAGAAGGTGAAGTTGCCGCAGATGGAACTACAGCGGAGATTTTGACCAATGTGGAATTGTTAGAGAGGTGTGGGTTAGAGTTACCTCTTTCATTTCAGAATTGCCCTATCTGTGGAGCCTCGAAAAAATAATTATAATTGCTAATACGGTATTTACACCTCTTTAGAGTACAAAATAAGGCACATAGATATTTTATCTATGTGCCTCATTTTGTACTCTTATTTTCTAATTCCATAACCACCATATATAGTTTTAGTATCCATTAGAGAAACTACAGCTTTTATATGGGAATTTTGTATTACCTTTAATATTTGGGCTTTTCTTTTTCTTTTAACATGTAATATAAGCATTTTTTTATCTTCTTTTAAACCTTCTGCTTCAATAAGAGTAACCCCTACATTTTCTGCCCTCAATATTTTAGCCAGGGTACTGCCATCTTTTTCAGATACTATTGCATTTATGGTCATGAGTCCTAGCGCTAGTTTATCTTCTAAAATACAGCCGATATAATTTCCACAAGCAAATCCTAATGCATAAATCACCATTTTAAATGGTTCATTACTTATTCCAACAAGTACTGTACTAATTACATACAACCATATAAGTACTTCGAAAAAACCAATAACAGCACCATAAAATTTCTCGCCTCTAGTTATTAGTACTACTCTAACTGTGGTTAAGGAAACCTCAATTATTTTAGCGAAAAATATAAGGATATAACCAAACATACGTAACTCTCCCTTTTGAAAATATTTAATTCTTGTGCGTATTCTAATAAATAGCATGCTCCATTTAAGGCATTTTTACAAGGCTTATTCATGAAAGTTAATACATAATTAACTAATAGGATGTTGAATTTAATTATATTGAATTATTAAAATATTCTATCTTCGTTGCAATAAATATTCATTCTGCTCCCTCGTGCAAAACCTATTAAAGTTATATTTGCAGCTTTTGCGATACTTAAGGCTAGGGAAGTTGGCGCTGAATGAGAAACAATAATTGGTATACCCGCTTTTGCCACTTTAACAACTATATCTGAAGAAATCCTACCTGTGGTCATTACAAGCTTATCTTTAAGGTCTATATTGCTAATGAGAGCTTTACCTATTATTTTATCTATGGCATTATGTCGTCCTATATCCTCTGAAAAAACAAGCATATTATTATCACTACAAATGCAGCAACTATGAACACCTCCAGTTTGTTTGAAAAGCTCTGATTTACTATTGAATTCACTCATTAGTTTTAAAATATCTACAATAGCAAAGGTGTTATTGCTGTCTATAAATTTAACGCTACACTCCTCAAGGGATATTACATGTATACTGCCTTTTCCACAACCTGAGGTAATAGCGCGTACACTATTGTGATCTACAGTTATTTTATGATCTAAAATAATACATACTCTATTTTCATACTTTTCTTCTATGCTCTTAATGGAACTCATAGAGGAAATTACACCTTCTGAAAAAAGAAATCCTACAGCTAATTCATTTACTTCAATGGGTGTGCACATAAGGGCTGCATAAAACTCATGATTCACAAATATGTCCAAAGGTATTTCTTCTATTATTGAATCCCAGGTATCTTCTTTTAGCTCCTTATTTATCCTTATAATATTTACTTTTTTTGTTATGTTCATTAAGTTTCTGTGTCCTCCATAAATATATTTTTTAAAGCTGTAAGATCGGATTTATAATTTAAATTAGTGAAAATATCCATACCATTACAATATTCTCTCCATTTAGTTTCTTCTATATAATACATTTTACTGTTTTTAATTACATCATGAAGCTTATAGTTATTTTTCTTTAACTCTTTTTCAAAGGTATCAATCATATCTATAGAGTAAAAAGCATAAAGTGGCTCTATATATTTAGAATTATAAGATACAACCCCTTGTACATTTTCGCTTTTTATTATGTCCATCATATACTTTATATAATCTAAACTTATTATAGGCATATCACAAGCGGTGATAAAAACATATTTAGAGGTGGCCCCTTTTAGAGCTGTATAAATAGCTCCTATTGGGCCTGAATTTTCTATTATATCTTTCATCACCAAATATTTAGTATGATTAAACCTATCTAGATCATTTGATACCAAAACTATACTTTCAAAAATTTGCTTAAGTTCTTCTGCAATGATATCTATTAAAAACTTATTTTTAACTTTAATTGTGGATTTATCAAAGCCCATTCTACTACTTTTTCCACCACATAAAATAACTGCAGAGCCAAAGTCCTTCAATAGTTTCACTCCTTTAAATCATCTTCTTCGAAGCTGCAATATTAACGACTTCAGAAGGAAACCCTCCTTCTGAAATGTCGTTAAAATTCTGGCGGTAGTGTTAGCATTTCCTCATAATTGAATACTGGCCCATCTATACACATGTATTTATTTCCTACTTTACAATGTCCACATTTACCTATGCCACATCTCATATGGGTTTCCAAGGAGGTGTATATATCAGTCCCTTTCATTCCAAGTTTTATTAAATCTTTTGAAATGGCTTTTATTCGCCTTGGGGAGGCACAGATAATTGCAGAAGTATTTTCATAGTTAAGCTCTAAATCAGGTAATAAATCATTGATATAACCCACATGGGCATGAACAATAGCAGTGGGATTACTAAGGGCATACAAAACCTTTACACCAGGTATATTACCCCATGCTATTAAATCATCCTTGTATATTAGACCCTCGTAAGACATTGCACTACCTACAATAACAACTTTCCCAAACTCCGGAAGATTTTCAAGGATACGAGTAATGGTGGTTCTTACTGGAGCAATACCAACACCACTTCCAATAATAATAATATCCCTACCCTTAAGTTCTTCATAAGGAAATCCTTTGCCAAAAGGTCCTCTTAATGCAACTTTATCACCAACTACCATTTCGTGCATTGCACTAGTTACCTTACCAGCTTTTTTTATACAAAAATCAAAAATATCCTTTTGGCTTGGAGAAAAAGGAATAGATACAGCTATCTCTCCCACACCTAATACTGTGATTTCAAAAAATTGTCCGGATAATTTAAAGTTTTCATGAAGTGATTTATCTTCATATTGAAGAAAAAATCTTTTAATATTTTTTGTTTCTTGAATAATATCTGTAATTATAGCGACCTTTGGAGTATAACTGCTCTCACAGCTTACTGCATGGTGGTCATGAACAATATTTACAGGGTGGTGATTTATTAAGATAGGCGTTTTCACTAAGTTACTGGCCTCTTTCAATTTATCGCTTTCACCTAATTTATTTATTACATTAACCACATTAATTGATGCAGAACAAACATTTATACATCGTCCACAACCACTACAGCCCTTCATATTAAATTTTTCTTCAATATATTTAAATTTATCATATAATCTATATCTTACTCTGGATATATTATTTCTTGGATTATGTTCACCTGCATTTCTAGTAAAAGAATCACTTTGACAGGAATCATAGCACCTAACTCTACATCCACTGTCACAACTTTTATTTTCTTCTACCACATTAAAGCAGGTGCAGGTAGGGCAAAGAGTTGTGCAACCAGTACATGAAACACAGTCCTTTGAAAGCTGTTCCCATATTGGATGATTAAAATTAGCTTCAAGAACCTTGGCAATGTTATTCACTTTAATTCTTGTTTTAAATTTATCAGCAAAACTATTTGCAATTACATTTTTATCCAATATTAGATTGTTATTAGCTTTAGTAAACAATTTTCCTCCAAGGTGAATTAATTCTTCGCCTTTTACAGTGGCTACTTCTACTAAATATCCATAATTTAGTTTAGTAAAGAGAATATCATATCCTACACTGGCAAAAGGTCCAGTACCCATTGAACTACAAAAACAATTTTCTCCTAGCTCCAGACAGTTTACCGCGACAATCCAAGTTGCATCTCTATTTCTCTTATAAATTTCATCCACATAGCCCTCTAGAAAAAAATTATCCATGTATGCAATGCCGTATGCGTCACAGGATCTAATTCCAAAAAGTATAGTTTTGTTTTTGAGAGAGATAACAGCTGCTTGAACATTTACTAAAGCATTGTCTTTATTCCAATGGAAAAGTTCTTCCTTTTGCTTAAAAAGAAATTCCTTTACAGGAAAAGGAAAGTTAATATAGTCCAAGGTTAATTCATTACTGTCATAAGGAAGGAGCATAACCTGCCCTTCATTTTTCTTTGGCGCATAGACTTCAAATGTTGCCTTAGACCAAGTAGTTAGCAATTCTTTTAAATCCTCCATTTTAAGAATATACAATTATTTCACCCCTTCTATTTTCACAGCGCAAACCTTAAACTCTGGTATTTGAACAACTGGATCTAAATTTCTCCCAATAAGCTTATTTACTGCTACTTCAGCAAAGTGAAAGGTCATAAATACGATTCCTGCTGTTATTTTATCTGTGATATGAACCTCTGTTATTACTTCGCCTGTTTTAGAGGTTACCCTTACTTTGCTACGCTCTTTTAATCCAAGCCTTTCAGCATCCCCTGGATTAATCTCCATAAAGCCATGAGGATATTCTCTATCTAGTGCCCAAGATCTTCTAGTCATAGTACCAGTATGATAGTGATGATTCATTCGTCCAGTTGTTAAAATGAAAGGGTATTCACTAGTAGCTATTTCATTGGACTGAGTATATTCATTTATACTAAACTTGCCAAGTCCACGGACAAATTTTTCTTTATGCAAAAATTTTGTCCCTGGATGGTTAATATCCGTGCAGGGCCATTGAAGGCTCTCATTATCTAGTCTTTTGTAGGTTATTCCACCGTAGCTAGGGACTAAGGTTCTTATCTCTTCCATTATGTCTGCTGGAGAAGGATAATTTGCAGACGAGCCCAAGGATTTTATTAAACCACAAAGTATCTGCCAATCTGCTTTACTATTTGTAACAGGTTCTATAGCTTTTCTTACCCTTTGAACTCTTCTTTCTGTATTTGTAAAGGTTCCATCTTTTTCAATAAAACTAGCCCCTGGTAATATTACATGAGCAAGCTTTGCGGTTTCTGTCATGAAAATGTCCTGCACAACAAGTAGATCTAAATTCTCCAAGGCCTCTTTTACATGCTTAAGATTTGGATCTGAAAGCATTGGATTTTCAGCCATTATGAAAAGAGATTTAACGCTACCGTTAAATGCACCATCCATCATTTCACCTAAGGTCATTCCAACTTCACTTGCATAGCCTTCGCCAAAAACTTCCGAAAACTTCACATTTGTTTTTTTATCTTTTAAGCTCTGATATCCAGGAAGTACATCCGGTAAAGCTCCCATATCACAGGCACCTTGAACATTATTTTGCCCTCTCAGTGGATTTACTCCTGTTGATTCTCGCCCTATTTGACCAGTTAAAAGAGCAAGGTTTGCAAGGGCTGCTACATTCTTTGTGCCACTAATATGCTGGGTTATGCCCATAGCATAAACAATTGAAGCTGTTTTTGCATTAGCATATAGTCTTGCTATTTCTTTAATGTTATTACTAGGTACCCCAGTAATAACTGAAACTACTTCCGGCGTATATTTTTCTATGGAAGCTCTAAATTCGGCATAGCCTTCAGTTTTATTTTCTATAAAATCATTGTTCATTAGATTTTCACACACAATTACATTTAAGATTCCATTTATAAATGCTAAATTAGTTCCGGGGGCAATAGGGGCATAAATAGCTGCATTTTCAGCTAGTGGTATTTTCCTTGGATCTGCCACAATTAATTTAGCACCCTTGTTTTTAACGGCGTTTATTATTCTCATACCTATTAGAGGATGCTGTTGTGTGGTATTAGAACCAATAACAAAGATAACCTCTGCATCCTCAAGTTCATCAATTGAATTAGTCATGGCTCCACTTCCAAATGCTGTGGCTAAACTAGCCACTGTAGGGCTATGTCAGAGGCGAGCGCAATGATCTATATTGTTTGTATGGAGTACTGCTCTTGCTAGCTTTACCATAAGATAATTTTCTTCATTAGTACACCTTGCAGACGATAGTATCCCAATAGCCTGGGCACCATTCTTTTTAATAATACTTTTAAATGACTCCGATATAAATTTAAATGCAACTTCCCAAGAAACCTCTTCAAAGTCTCCATCCTTATTTCTAATTAAGGGCTGTTTTAACCTATCATTATGATTAACAAAACTATATCCTTGCCATCCTTTGACGCATAGTTTTCCTTTGCTTACTATATCATTATTTTTAGGAGTAACACCTACTATTTCATTGTTTTCAACATTTAAGTAATAATTACACCCACATCCGCAATAACCGCAGGTAGTAAGTACTTTGTTCATAATTTCACCCCTTAGTGTCAATTATTTATTTTAAAAACTATGGTATTACATTACCACAAATCTACAACTAAATATATTTATATTATTCCCTATTTTCATCTATTTTCTTGCATAGAATTATATCATGATTTGTTAAATTAATAACTTATGTTTTTTATATGATATAGCTATGATTGTAATTATTTAAAGGAAATTAAATAACTAGAAAAGCAGATATATCAATTGAAATATGTTAAGAATTAGGTTATGCTAAATCATGTCAGCTAGTATAATCACAAAACCTTGATTTTTCTTAATGTGGTTATTAATAATATACAAACATGAAATTATAAGGATAAAAGGAGAATATAAATGGATTCAATAAATATTAGTAGTAATAAAAACAGGTGGGTAATTTTATTTATAGTTGTAATGGTGACTTTTATGTGTACCCTAGATAGTAGTATTGTAAACGTAGCATTACCTATCATGGCAAAACTTTTAAATATAACATCAGGTAGTATTCAATTAGTGGTAACAAGTTATTTAATTGTTATTTCAGCAACTATATTAGTTTTTGGAAGACTGGGAGATATGGTTGGTAAAACAAAGGTATTCAAGTTTGGGATAGCTTTATTTACACTAGGTTCTTTATTTTGTGGAATAACAGGTTCCCTTCAAGTTTTAATTTTCGCTAGAGTTATACAGGGAATAGGAGCCGCAGGTACTATGGCCAACAGCCAAGGCATTATTACAGAAGTATTTTCAGTAAATGAAAGAGGAAGAGCACTAGGAATTACAGGAACCTTTGTGGCTCTAGGAACCTTGATAGGACCACCATTGGGAGGAGTTATAGTAGATGCCACTAGTTGGCAATATATATTTTTAATAAATGTACCCATAGGTATAATAACACTATTTTATAGTTTTAAGATACTCCCTAAAGGTCATAAAATAGTAAAAGGAAAATTGGATGGATTTGGAGCATTATTGTTTATGTTTGCTATAGTTCCTCTATTTGTAGCTCTAGGTCAAGGACAACAGGTTGGATTTACTAATCCAATAATTTTGTTAAGCTTTTTAATAGCAATTATTTCTTTCGTTGCATTTATTAAGGTAGAAAAGAAACGTGAGAATCCTCTATTGCAGCTACAAATTTTTAAAAATAAATTATTTTCACTCAGTATCTTTTGTGGATTTATATCCTTTGTAGCCATCTTTTGTTCAATTATTATTCAACCTTTTTATCTTCAAGATGTGATGAAGTTTTCACCCGCATCCACGGGACTCGTCCTTATGATCTTTCCCTTGATTTTGTCTGTAGTGTCACCAATTAGTGGACTTCTGTCAGATAAAATAGGCTCTGAGATTTTGACTTTTATCGGACTAGTAGTTACAAGTTTTGGGCTATTATTAATGTCAACTTTAAATGAGCAGTCTTCAATATTAAGTATGGTGTTTTTTATAGGGGTTATGTCTATAGGAAATGGATTATTTCAATCACCTAATACTTCCTTAATAATGTCTACAGTACCAAAGGATAAGCTTGGCATTGCAGGCAGTGTAAATGCACTTGTAAGAAATTTAGGTATGGTATGTGGAATAGCTTTAGCTACTACTATTTTATATAGTGGGATGAGTTATAAAATTGGTTATCATGTATCTGATTATGTGGCAGGACGCAATGATGCATTTATTTATGGCATGAAAATTGTATATATAACTGCAGCTGCTATTTGCATCATTGGAGCAATTTTAACCTTTTTAAGATTATTTAGAAGTAAAGCTAAATTAGCAAAAACACAAGAATCTTAAATTTATTATGTTATAAATCACATATATAACATGGGATTAAAAGTACAATTTGTGTATAGTAAAGGAAATTTAATAAGAAGATTTAAATTAAAAATAGCAAGGAGATAACAAAAGTTAACTCCTTGCTATTTCTTTATTTTACCTTTAAAAGGGGAGGGGAATTTATGATAAATAGATGATGCCCAGCATTTATAAAAAATATTAAATAAATCATATGTTAACCGATTGACATATAACTTATTTAGTATTATTATTTAAGTACAGAGTAAAGGTTTTCATAATTAAGGTATAATTAAAAAAATTATATGGAGGGGTAAAAATGAAAAGAAGAAAAATTCTATCACTAATTATAACAGTTCTTTTAGCTACAAGTTTATTAGCGGGGTGTGGTACTAAAGCAAAGACTGATGATACTAAAGCGGCTATAGCTACAGATAAAGCGGTTAAGATAACAATGCTTAACACAAAGGGAGAAATCCTGACTCAATTAGAAGCCGCCGCAAAGGTTTTTACAACAGAAAACCCTAATATAACAGTAGAGATTATTCCGGTAGCTGCAGGAGTTTCACCATTTCAAAAGATATCGACTATGTATGCAGCTGGGAATGCACCTACTTTAGCTATGCTTGATCCAAATGACATTCCAAAAGTTGCGGACAAGTTTGCAGATCTTTCAGCTGAAAAATGGGTTAAAGATGCATCAGCAGGAACATTAGATGCGGGTTCGGTAAATGGGAAGGTAATGTCATTTCCACTCGCAATTGAAGGATATGGACTTATATACAATAAAGCAGTATTGGACAAGGCAAAAGTTGATCCAGCTACTATTAAAACTACCAAAGATTTAGAAGCAGCATTTGCAAAGGTACAAGCTTCAGGGGTGGCACCTATGGTTCTTTCACCAATGGATTGGTCACTGGGAGCACATTTTCTAACATCATTATACATGGATCAATCAAAAGAAGCTGGTGCACCAGAAAAGTTTATAGGTGAGCTAAAGGCTGGAAAAGTTGATTTAAGTACTAATACTGTATTTAATGGATTAATGACAACTTTTGATGTTTTAAAAGCTAATAACCTTGATAAAAAGTCGCCACTAGCTGGGGTATATGAAAAAGCAGCTGAACGTTTAGGTAAAGGTGAAGCAGGTTTCTGGTTTATGGGAAACTGGGCATGGCCAGATATTAAAAAATTTGATACTGCTAATGGACAATACGGGTTTATACCAGTTCCAGTAAGCAACAATGCAGCTGATTATGGTAATTCACAAATATATGCAGGGTCATCTAAATTTATAGGTGTTGACATAAAGAACAATGATACAGATCAACAGGCTGCAGGGAAAAAATTCTTAGAATGGTTAGTATATAGTGAATCAGGTCAAGATACTTTAGTTAATAAATGTAGTTTAGTTCCTGCATTCTCAAATATTAAACTAGAAATAAAAGATCCACTTGGAAAATCAATAAATCAATATCTAACTGATAAAAGGGCTATACCAACTATTGCAACATTACCAGGAGATCATTGGGCACAAGTTGGAGCTTCAATGCAAAAATATCTTGATGGCAAAAGTGATAAAAAAGCTTTAGCTACTGACATTCAAAATTACTGGAAAAATATTAAATAATCACTTCTAAATTATAATAACGGATGAGCGTACTTAGCGCATCCGTTATTAAATATAAAAATTAACTGAATATTCTTATAGGGGGGAGTGGCGAAAATGGGAAATGAAAAGAGTTTTTGGGGGAAATTTAAAACCTTTAGCATATATGCAGGACCAAGTACATTTGCATTTTTAACAGTCATGATTATACCATTTATATACGGTGTTTATTTAACGTTTACAAGTTGGGATGGTCTATCTGAAATTCATAAATTTATTGGTTTTGAAAATTATATAGCAGTATTTAAAGATACAGAATTCTGGACTTCATTGGGGTTCACAGGATGGTATGTACTTGCAACTGTAATAATTACAAACGCAATAGCTTTCTTACTGGCATATGTATTAACAACTGGAATGAAAGGTCAAAATATCTATAGAGCAGGGTTCTTTACACCTAATCTTATAGGAGGAATTATTCTTGGATTTATTTGGAAGTTTGTATTTTCAAATATATTAGTATATATTGGAGAAAATTTTAACCTTCCATTTTTTGAAACTTCTTGGCTTGCAGATCCTAAGAAAGCCTTTTGGACCTTAGTTATTGTAGCAGTTTGGCAGTATTCAGGATATATGATGATTATATATGTAGCTGGTTTTATGAATGTTCCTAAAGATATATTAGAGGCAGCCAGTATAGATGGAGCAAATGGGTTTAAAAAAATGAAAAGCATAATACTTCCAATGATGATTCCATCTTTCACAGTATGCCTATTTTTAAGTTTACAAAGGGGATTCATGGCTTATGAAGTAAATCTTGCACTTACTGGGGGAGGACCTTATAAGACTACTGAATTAATATCAATGCACGTTTACAACAAAGCATTTTTATCGCAACAATATGGTGTTGGGCAAGCAGAAGCACTTATCTTATTTATAATTGTTGCAACGGTAACATTAATTCAAGTGAGTATAACAAAGAAGATGGAGGTGGAAGCATAATGAAAAAACAAAAATTAATAGCTAATATAATAAAAACTATAGTTGTATGTGGTTTGTTAGTTTTGTATATAGTACCATTTATATTTGTTGTAGTAAATTCATTCAAAGAAAGTAAGGATGTAACAGCTAATCCATTAGCATTACCAGCCAACTTTAGTTTTGATAATTATGTTGAAGCTTTTAAAGTGATGAACTATTCTAACGCCTTTATGAACACACTTATAATAACTCTAGTTAGTGTTGCGATAATAATAATTTGTGCCTCCATGACTGCGTATATAATGGTAAGAAAAAAATGGAAGATAACCAAATACTTGTTTTTTATTATGGTTATATCTATGATCATACCATTCCAAGCAATAATGATACCACTGGTAAAAATTTATGGGTCAATAGGAATGCTCAATAGCAAATGGGCACTTATGTATATGTATTTGGGTTTTGGAGTTTCACTAGCTGTATTTATGTATCATGGATTTATAAAAAGCATACCAATGGAATTAGAAGAAGCTGCGATGATAGATGGTGCTACAAGATTTCAAACTTTTTGGAAAATTGTATTTCCTCTTATGAAGCCTACAACTATGACTATTGTAACACTTGATGTGTTATGGATTTGGAATGACTTCTTATTACCTTCATTAGTACTCGTAAGCTCAGATGAGAGAACATTACAATTATCTACTTACTATTTCAGTGGTACTTATAGTGTGAATTACGGCTTATCAATGGCAGGGTTAATGTTATCAATACTTCCTGTATTAATAATTTACTTATTCCTTCAAAAGGGCATTATAGGTGGAGTATTGCAAGGTTCTATAAAATAACTTCAGATTGGGGCATTTAAATGACAATAGATAAGATAAAAGCAGCAAATGTAATGGGATATAGGATAGAATTAAGCTCATAAAAAAATATGAAATTAATCTAATAAATTATACTGTGGGGGAAAGAAATGTTTGCGCTAGAAGAAAAAATAATATTTAAAAATAAAAAAATAGATATTCTAACTATGGGGGAACTTCTTGTAGACATGATATCAGCAGATTATGGTGATAACTTTGAAAGTTCAACCTACAATAGATATTTTGGAGGATCACCGTCCAATATTGCTATAAATACAAAGAGGCTTGGCATAAATTCATTAGTCGCATCCTGTGTAGGAAATGATGGCCAAGGAAAATTTTTAATTAATAGTCTTAAGGAAGTAGGAATTGATACCAGGTATGTTGATATTATTAATAATTCAACTAGTATGGTTTTAGTTACTAAAAGTAAGGCTAGTCCTATTCCTATATTTTATAGAGATGCAGATTATCATTTATCTTACAACGAAGGATTGAATAGTGTTTTAAAAAATTGCAAGATCATGCATTTTTCTTGCTGGCCCATATCAAAGCAGCCATCTAGAAGTACCATTGAACGGGCTATTGAGCAGGCAAGAAATAATGGAGCATTAGTGTGCTTTGACCCTAATTATCATCCAATGTTGTGGGGAAAAAATGAAGATGGAATAGAATATGTGAAATCAATAATAGGTAAAGTTGATATTATAAAACCTTCAGAAGATGATGCTGAGAGAATTTTCGGAGTGGATTCTAATGAAAATCAGATTAAAAAATTCTTAGATTTTGGTGCAAAGCTTGTAATTATGACACTGGGAGTGGAAGGTGCAATAGTTTCAAACGGAGTAGAAACTATTGTGATGGAAACTTTAGCCACCGAAGTGGTAGACACAACTGGAGCTGGAGATGCCTTCTGGTCAGGATTTTATGCAGCTATAGTAAAAGGTTATACCTTAAAGGAGGCACTAAAACTAGGATTTGCAGTAAGTGCATATAAACTAAAGTATACAGGTGCAGTAGTGAAACTACCTACTCTTGAAGAAATAAAAAAATTATATAATTTATAGGAGGGATAATTATGCATATTGTTTTTTTTAACCCACAAGGAAATTTTGATAGTGAGGATTCATATTGGACACAGCATCCGGATTTTGGGGGACAACTAGTCTATGTAAAAGAAGTTGCTGTAGCCATGGCAAAGCAAGGACATATGGTTGATATAATAACTAGAAGGATAGTGGATGATAAATGGCCTCAGTTTAAAAAAACTATGGATTGTTATAAAGATATTAATAACTTGAGGATTATAAGAATTCCTTGCGGAGGGGATAAATTTCTTCCAAAGGAACAACTTTGGGAACATTTATATGAATGGGTAGAAAACATAATAAATTTTTATATTGATGAAGCCAGAATGCCGGAATTTGTTACAACTCATTATGGTGATGGAGGAATGGCTGGAGTAATATTCAGTAAGAAGACTCGGATTCCTTTTTCTTTCACGGGGCACTCTCTTGGTGCTCAGAAAATGGATAAATTAAATGTTAATGATGATAATGCTTTTGAAATGGAAAAAAAATATAGATTTACAAAAAGAATTGAAGCTGAAAGAATAGCTATGACAAATTCATCAGTGATTTTTGTATCTACTGCCCAAGAAAGAGATGAGCAATATAAGCATGAGCTTTATAGGGGAGCGGGGAATGTTAATAATCCTGAAAAATTCACAATAGCTCCACCAGGAGCTAATACTAAGGTGTTTAGTTCAACTGAGGAAAATGGTGAAGATGAATATATTAGAAAATATATAAAGGAAATGTTTGAAAGAGATTTAGATAGTGCAAGGGTGAATCTTCCAGCTATAATAGCTGCCAGTAGGTTAGACCCAAAAAAGAATCATATAGCGCTTGTAAAAGCTTATGCTGAAAATATGGAACTACAAGAAAAAGCAAACTTAGTCATCACTGTAAGGGGGATAAAAAATGCTTTTGAAGGTTACTCTCATGTAAAGGAAGAAGAAAAGAAGATATTAGATGAGATTATGCAAGTAATAAATAGCCATAATTTAAGGGGTAAAGTTTCTATTTTTAATATAAATGGACAAGACCAGTTAGCAGCTTGCTACAGAGAGCTTGCTAGAAGAAAGTCAATATTCTCACTTACAGCAGTTTATGAACCATTTGGACTAGCACCGATTGAAGCCATGAGTTGTGGACTACCAGTAGCAGTGACTAAATATGGTGGACCAAGTGAGGTACTATATGAGGATGGGGTTAAATATGGGATATTAATAGATGTATTTGATTTGGAGGATATTTCAAAGGGCATATTAGAAGTCTTCTATAACTATGAATTCTATAAAGATAAGGGTATTTATAGAGTACAAAGTAAATATACTTGGGATTCAACAGCTAGGAAATATGTTCAAGCAATTAAAGAAGTTATTGAAAATGACAAGTTGGTAATGGTAAGATAAATTTCATATAAAGTGCCTTAATATGGCACTTTTTTTTTAGTATTTAAGGAATATGGTTGTGGACAAATTTAAGTGGTAATACTATACTTTATAATAGTGTTAAAATAGAATTAATGAAAAATAGTTAGTTTTTATAAGATTACAGGAGGAAATTATGGCAACTATAAAGGATGTAGCTAAGTTAGTGGGGGTTACAGTAACAACAGTATCAAGGGTATTAAATAATAGAGGGTATATAAGTGAGACTACGAGAAAAAAAGTTTATGATGCAATGGAGGAATTAAACTATCAACCCAATGAATTAGCAAGATCATTATATAGAAAAAAATCAAATTTCATAGGGCTTATTATCCCTAATGTAGCCCATCCTTTTTTTGCGGAGCTTACAAGCTTTATAGAGTATTATGCTTATAAAGAAGGGTACAAGATTTTAATATGCAATTCATATCAAGATTCAGTAAAAGAAAAAGAATATGTGGAAATGCTAAAGAGAAATCAAGTGGATGGAATTATTATGGGGAGTCATACCTTAGAAACTTCAGATTATCTAGTTCCCACACTTCCCATAGTAGCTGTAGATAGAGAGCTATCACATGACATTCCATATGTTACATCAGATAATTACAATGGTGGAGTACTGGCTACTAATCTTTTAATAGATAAGGGATGTAAAAAGCTAGTCCATATTAGTGGACCTTTAGAGTTAAATACTCCAGCAAATAACCGGTATAAAGCATTTATGGATGTAGTTAAAAAGAGAAATGTGGAGTATGTTATAATACAGGCAAAATTAGATATATTTGAAACCTATGAAAAGCTAGCATATAAGTTACTTTTGGAACAACCAGATATAGATGGAGTTTTTGCAAGTAGTGATATGATTGCAGCGTCCATAATACATGTAGCAAATGAAATTGGAAAAGAAATTCCCAGTGATTTAAAAATTGTAGGCTATGATGATATTAATATTGCCCATATGATTGTTCCGCCATTAACTACTATAAAGCAGTCTATAGAACAAATGGCAGAACTAACAGTAAAAGTACTAATAAATCAAATAGAGCATGTGGAAGTAAATTTAGAAAATATTTTGCCTATAAGTTTAGTAGAAAGAAAGTCTACATAAATTTATTTTAAATAAATATGAAAAGGATAGCCCCAAAATATACTAGTATATTTTGGGGCTAATTAAAATGAAATTATTTCATCATTTAGTTTTATAATATTCTGCTTCATTACATATATGACATTTTGGCAGTGTATTAGTTTCATCATCTAAAATTATTTTGCCTTCACAAATTTCGCAAATATAAGTATCTTTTTCAAGTTCAATTTCTTGTTCAAGTTTTTCATCAATTGGGTGTAACACAAATAAGTCCTCCTTTATTATTAATTTGAATTTCTTAAGATAATTTTAACACAATAGGTTTATATTAACAATAAAAAAAGAAATTTCAATAGAGTTAGCAGGTTACTTAATTTGAATTATTTTATTGAAGCAAATTTAACCTATATCATGGTATAATTGTTTAATTATTAATGTTTTCATTATTAAAATTTTTATGATAGGGGTGAAGAACTGCTGAAAATTAAAATTTTAGCAGTGAATGTTTATGAAGTATCTTAGATATTTATTAATACTAATACCAGTTAGTATAGTGTTTGAACTAATGCATTTAAGTCCAACTTTAGTTTTTCTTACGTCGTCTCTTGCAATTATACCTTTGGCGGGACTCATGGGGGAAGCTACAGAAGAAATATCAGTGTATTCAGGTCCTAGAATAGGAGGGTTTTTAAATGCCACCTTTGGAAATGCTACTGAATTAATAATAGCTTTTTTCGCTCTTAAAGAAGGATTATTTGAAGTGGTTAAAGCATCAATTGTTGGTTCAGTAATAGGAAATATATTACTTGTACTAGGTGCAAGTATGATATTTGGTGGTTTTAAATTTAAGACACAAAGTTTTAATAAAAAGGCTGTGGAAGTTTCTTCTAGTATGCTTTTATTTTCAGTAATAGGTCTTAGCATACCAGCCATATTTACTCATACAATTAAAGGTGATTTATTGACTTCAAAATATGAGAGCTTAAGTATAGCTGTAGCGTTAATTATGTTTATTATTTATAATTTAGGCTTATACTTTTCATTTTTCACTCACAAAGATATATATGGAGCTGAGCATAAAGAAGAAGTGGAATCAAAATGGAGTTTGAAAAAATCTATTTTAGTTCTTACTATTGCAACGGTATGTATAGCAATTGAAAGTGAATTTTTGGTTGGGTCCGTAGAGGCAATGACAGAGGCTATTGGCTTTAGTAGTTTTTTTGTAGGGATAATTGTTATACCTATTATAGGAAATGCTGCAGAACATAGTACAGCAGTTACAATGGCTTTAAAAAACAAAATGGATGTAGCAGTAGAAATTGCAATAGGGTCAAGTCTGCAAATAATTTTATTTGTTGCTCCAATATTAATTTTTTTAAGTTTATTATTTAAGCCTATGAGTATTATTTTTAATGAATTTGAGCTTGTTGCACTAATAGTGGCAGTGATAATAGCAAATAGAGTTTCTAGCGATGGCGAATCAAATTGGCTTGAAGGAGTGCAACTTATAGCAGTTTATATAATTATAGCTATATGTTTTTTAATACTTTAGGCTGCATATTTAGTCCTTGTTTAAAATCACTATAGTAGTGTGAAATTGGAAGGAAGCACAGTTAAAATCCTTATAAAGTAAGGGTTTTAACTGTGCTTTTTTTCTGTGGGTTTAATCATAACTATAGAATAATAACTAAAAAGTAGTCCTATATTTATAATAATATTCAGAATTAATATGAACAGATAATTTACACATAAAATTTGTATATCCGCCATATGATTTAAAGATGGTGTAATCAACATAGAGTTTTATATTCCAAAATAAAAATATTTATAGTAGTCCCATACTCAAGTGGTTTATTATCTACCATCGAGGAGAAAAAGTATGAGTAAAACCAATAGTAACACTGAATCAAAGCTTAATTTAGATAATGGCAATTTAATTACAAAAACTAAAGTATTAACTTACTTTATATTTACATTTTTATTTATTGTTACCTCCTATTTATCAATAGTATTTATAGAAAAGCAATTTAATGGCAATATATCATTTTACGCAAATAAATCATTATCGCCTAATATATTATTGACACTTGGTATTTTGTTTGTTTTTTATTTCATTTTTGATGCTTTAAGATTTTTATATGTTTTTAAAACCTTACAAATCCATGTTGATCTTAATTATCTTGTTAAACTAGCATATATTAACATGTTTTTATCTAATATAACACCCTTTGCTACCGGCGGTGCATTTGCTCAAATATATTTTTTAAGCAAAAAAGATATTTCAATTGGGGATGCCACTGCAGCAACTACAATAAAAACTGTACTACCTATTATTTTCTTCTTTATAATAACACCAATAATTTTAATAATAGATAAAAATCTTTTTAAAATTATTCCAAGTGGTAATAATTTGATTTACATTTTAGTCTTAGTGCTTATATATTTTTTAGCTGCTTATGGATTTTATAAAGTGTTGAAAAATACAAATATAATTAAAAGAAATTTGTTTAAAATATTAGATTTACTAGAACATAAAAAAATAATTTCAAAGAGTAAGATTAAAAGGCTTAGAAATAATAGCTTTTTAGAAATTGACATATTTGCAATAAACATTAAAAGATTTTTAAAGGGTAAGAAAAAATATATACTATTATCAATAATTTATATGATTTTATATCTTTTTAGTCTATTCATGTTTCCAGTTATCCTTATTACAGGGCTTAACTCTAGCATATCAACAGGTCAAATTATTTGCATTCAAATTTTATTAACCTTCATAACATATTTTGCTCCTACTCCGGGAGCTACAGGGGTGGCTGAGGGAGGGTTTACATTAATGTTTTCTAGTTTTGTAGAAAAGAATGATATAGTATCTTTGACATTTTCATGGCGATTTTTCACTATGTATTTAGGTATGTTAATAGGCCTCATAATTTTTTATGCAGAAATAGCAAAAAACAAGTTTGTAGCTAAAAAGATTTATTATTCAGGAGGTTAGAAGTAACTTTATGAGGAGGAAAAAAAGTTTAAAAATTCTATTGTTTATAGATATTGCGTTATTATTAATTTTTATTTTTTATAAGGGCTATTTATATATTTTTGAAGCAGACTTTGTATCAACTAATATTAAAAACATACAAAGGTTGGATCATATAGAGGTAGATGATGAAATTTCTTTTGCCGTACTTGGAAATATAAAGAATTCTATAGATATATTCGATAAAAAAATAGTTAAGGAAATAAACGCTGATAAAAATCTTAATTTTGTTATTTCTACAGGAAATGCAGTAATATCAGGAGATGAAGATAAATATAGAATATTAAACAAAAGTTTAAATAAAATAAAAGTCCCCACCATTATTGGGATAGGGGATAAAGAAACTTCAAATGGCGGTTATTCAAAATTTTATGATCATTATGGACCGTATTATTTTTCTTATAATGTAAATAACACATATTTTATTTTTTTAGATACCACAGGAACAACTTCGCAGCAATGGCAGAAAGCATGGCTAATAGAGCAGCTAAATATCAGTGATAAATATAAATACAAATTTGTAATTATGAATAGTCCCCCCTTTGAAATTCGAAGCACTAATTCACTTAATAGTGAGTATTGTGACTTTTTAAGGGATACTTTTTCAAAATATAATGTAACAGCTGTTTTCACCTCTGGTATGGAGATATTTAATAGTAGAAAAATTGATGATGTTCAATATTTTATAAGCGGTGGTGCTGGTGGAGCATTACTTATTAATAACGAGAATAGCTTCTATCACTATATTAAAGTAAATATAAAAAATGATGAAGTAGATTATAGTGTTATAAAAGAGGAAATGCCCTCAAACTTAGCTATATATCGTATTTTTGAAAACCTCTGGTTTTATATTCATTCAATTTTCTATTTGAACTTTTTTAATTTCATTTTAATAATATGCGTATTTATATTTTTGGGTTTAGTCATTAATTGTAAAGTCACTAAAAGTATCCATTATTATAATGAATTTAATGAAGCCTCAGAAAGTATCAAAAAAAATGAAAAACTAAATATTGCTATGTTCACCAATAATTATTTCCCTTTTATCGGGGGAGTACCTATTTCTATTACTAGGCTTTCAAAAGGTCTCCGCGGTAAGGGGCATAATGTGGTAATATTTGCTCCAAGGTATCCCTTTAAAACTATTGAAGATGCTAATGTGATTAGGTGTAATTTATTAATATATTACACAACCAAGCCCTTTGATTTCGCCATAGTTAATATTTTTTCCTCAGAGATTGAAAGAATATTTTTAACCCGAAATTTTGATGTTATTCATGTGCATCACCCATTTTGGATGGGCACAAAAGGACTTGAACTTGGGAAAAAATATGGACTACCTGTTGTTTTAACTTATCATACTAGACTTGAAAAATACGCCCATAATTTGCCTCTATTCAAGCAAACTTTTGAAAACATAGCATCTCATAAATTAATTAAAATATTTTCTCAAAAATGTGATGCAATAATAGCACCAACTAATTCTGCAAGTGAATACTTAGCAAACATAGGTGTAAGCAGGGATAAAACTGTTTTGCCTACGGGAGTTGACTTTGATTTTTATGATAATGTAGATCACAATGAGGTAAAACTGATCACTCAAAAATATAAGCTACAAAATGAAGTTATTCTATGCTGCGTTTCACGTTTAACGCAGGAAAAAAATATATATTTTTTATTAAAGGGAATTAAACGTATAAAAGATAATTCTAAGATATCTTTCAAATGTATTATTATAGGGGATGGACCTGAAAAAGAAAATATATTAAAAACCATAGAGGAGCAAGGCTTAAAAGATACAGTAATTATTGTGGGCACAGTAAGTCCTGTCGATGTTTGCAAATATTATATGGCTTCAGATATATTTGTTTTTAGTTCTCGATCTGAAACACAAGGCATGGTAATATTAGAAGCAATGGCTGGGAAATGTGCTGTGGTAGCCATTCGTTCTAGTGGAATAGATGACATAATTCAGAATGAATATAATGGATTTAAGACTAAAGCTGATATAGACTTGTGGTCAGAAAAAGTTATTTATTTAATGGAGCACCCTAAAATCTTAAAAGAAATGTGTCAAAATGCCTATGACTTTTCCAATAAATTTTCCTTGAATGCAATGGCAGAAACCACTGTGGAAGTATACCACAAGGCAATAATTCATAAAAAAAGGGGCGACTTTAGATGAATAAAATATCTAATTTTTTCGGAAAACTTACCACATATATTGCTATTTATTATATTAAATTTGTATATAAAACTAGCAAAATAGTAGCTACAGGTGAATATACACTTTTAGAAGCTACGCATGATGAAAAATTTATTATTGTATTTTGGCATGGAGATAGCTACTGCTTATATCCTTACCTTAGTGGACAAGGTCTCTACGTAATTACTACTAGCAATGGACGTGGAGATTATATTAATTTAATATGTAACCACTTTGGATATAAGACAATTCGAGTACCTGATGAAAGTGAAGGTGGAAACTTTTTATTTAAAATCCGACGTGAAATTAATGGACCTAGCTGTGCTAATTTAACAATTACTCTTGATGGTCCTTTAGGGCCTTATCACCAGCCAAAGCGTTTCCCGTTTATTACAGCAGTCCTTACAAAACGTAAAGTGCTACCTCTTACAATCAATTGTAAAAGAAAAATACAATTAAAAGGAAGATGGGACAATTTCACTATTCCTCTACCTTTTAACCGAATAGAAATTCATGTTTATGATCCTTTGCAGGTGACCAAGAAAGACTTAGAGGATGAAGCTATATATATAAAAGAGCAAGTCCGAAAAATAATGCAATAGTGCCATCCACGTGGCAAGTGGCATCTTTGTAAAAGAAGTCTCAATTAATATGTTAGCCCCTATGATTTTATTTTATTAAAGGAACTATTGGAGTTGGACCTTTAGTGGCAGGGCTGTGTGCAAATACCGGATATGGTATTATTATTGTGATGAAGAAGCTACCACTTAGGAAAGCAATGAAAATTATTATACTAATTCAAGGAATTAGTATAATCGTTGGAGAACTAATCTACATTTTTGGAGGTAAATAAAATGGAATATGATATTAAATTTAAATGTGAAGGGGATAACCTAGAGGTAATTCCAGATAGCATAGTAAACAATACGGGAATAACCTTTCCAAAGGCCCACACAGAGAATGCATTAATGTGTTATTTGGCTAAGGAATTGAAAAATTATAAAAAGGATAGCATATGTAGAGTTCCATTTTGTGTAACAGTTGAAGCAGAAGCGCTAGGCGGAAACATAAAGCTAGGAGACATGAAAAATGGACCAAGAGTTGAGAGTTATGCATTTACGACTATAGAAGAATTAGAAAACATTAAAAATATTGATTTTCAAAAGGGTAGAATAAATGAGGTTTTAGAAGCAGTTGAAAAACTTACGAATGAAGGGGAGTGTGTTGCCTTAACTGTGGAAGGTCCCTTCACTATTCTATCTGCCATTATTGATCCAATGATTTTTTATAAGGGAATAAGAAAGAATAAAGAGAAAATAGATGAATTTTTAATGGTTCTTGAAGATAATATTGTGAGTTATATTATAGAATGCATAAAACGAGGTGCAAAAATAATATCCTATGGTGACCCTGTAGGTTCTTTGGATATTGTTGGGCCAAAGGTATATGAGCAGTATAGCGGTAGGATTTCTCACAATATACTAAAAAGAGTGGAACCTTATTTGGAGAATGCAGTAGTACATCTTTGTGGAAAGACCTCAACGGCATTTGAAAAATATGGCCTTAGTGTATCAAAGGCTATTGAATTTGAGGAAGAATTAACTTATGGTGAGGCTTTAAATAAAATAATACAAGATAAAAAAAGTGTAAAATTTATTGGAAATGCCTGCATTAAAAGAACACCATTTATAATGAAAAACCTCGTGGTCTGGGAGATAAAGCTTGTATAAGAAGTGCCACTCACGTGGCAAGTGGCATGTTTAAAGCATAAAATTGATTTATAGGTAGTAAATATAGAAAAATCAGTTAACCAATCCATTGGCTAACTGATTTTTTATTTTATATTATTTTTTTATTTCCTGCTTTCCGGTGACTTTACTTGTAGCATCCATTTTGAATGTGGACTTAGCATCAGCAGTAGTAAAATATACATTTCCGTCAACTGTAGCATCTTTTAATTGGAAGTTGCTTACTGAAACATAAAGGTCACCTTTGAAAGTTCCATGTTCTATACTGCCCATAGGACTATTAAAAGTTAATTTTGGCGCAGTTAAAGTAAATCTAGCAGTTACTTTACGCGCTTCGTCCTGAGTGTATAGAGCTATCTTACGTTGAATAATATCTTTGCCAGCTGTATCTTTTTTGCCGTTCTTATATTCTCCTTCAACAACAAGATCCCTATCAATAGCTAAATTCTTTGTAATTGCAATAATCCATGTGCCCTTGCTACTAATAGCTTTTTCGAAAGTGGTTTCGGAATTTACTATTGAAGCTGTAGTTACTACATTTGGAGTTGCTTCAGGTGGTGTTACTGGTGGAGTTACAGTTTTTTTACCACACCCTACAAATAACATAGTTATTAGAGCTGAAGTTAATATTATGGTTTTAATTTTCATTAAAAATCCTCCTTCTTATATTTTTTACTTTGAATTTAGTATAACCAGAATGATAGAATTAATGTTTTGTGAATTCAATTACATAATATAGAATTTAATAAGAAAATAACAAATTCCATTATTGAAATATATTAAAATTTATGGTAATATCAATATAATTAGATTTTTAATAGAGGGAGGCGAAAACCATGACTAAATTCTTTTTAGAAAATACAATTTTAGATAGATTGCCAATGTCATTATCTGGAATTACACATACTGATTTCTATTTTACGGGAGAAGTCTGTCCAAAATTGAATATATCACTAAAAAGAAGTGAGTTATCTTTGCCTTAAATACATTATAATTATGTTGTTTAAAAACCCAGGTGAGGACTCTCTTGCCTGGGGTTTTTTACTGCGATTATATAATGGATCAGTTTAACTGGTTTAGCTTAAAATCAAAATACATAAACTCTGGCAAGTATCTCTTGCTGGGGTTTTATTATTTTATCCGGGAAAATGTAGATTGTAAATATAGAGGAGGAATTAACAATGATAGAATTAGCGTTAAAAGAAGTAGAAAAATATTTTGGAGGTAATAGGATTTTTAGCGATATTACTTTTGAAGTTCAAAATAATGAAAGAGTTGGTTTAATAGGAAAAAATGGTTGTGGTAAAACTACAGTTTTTAAAATAATTGCTGGTATAGAAAATGCAGATAAAGGTAGCATATCCATAAGAAAAAATGCAAATGTTGGATATCTACATCAAATACCAGATTATCCTGAGGATTTTAAAGTAATAGATGTTTTGAACACTGCTTTCCAAATTCAATACGGAATCAATAGAGAACTTAAAATAATAGAGGAGCAGATGGCTAATTTAAAAGGAAGTGAATTAGAATATACATTAAGAAAATATGGTGAAGTTAATGACCTTTATGAAGCAAAAGGTGGTTACGAAATAGAAGAAAAAATGAGTAAGGTTTGTACCGGACTAAAGTTTAATGAAGAATTCACAAATAGGGATTTTATAAGTCTTAGTGGTGGTGAAAAAACCATTGTAATATTAGGTAAAATTCTACTTGAAAATCCAGATATACTTCTTCTTGATGAACCTTCAAATCATTTAGATGTAGTATCAATAGAATGGCTTGAAGCTTATCTAAAAACGTACAAAGGTACAGTAATAGTTATTTCACATGATAGATATTTTTTAGATAGAGTTGTAACTAAAATAGTGGAAATAGAGGATGGGGAAACTTCACTTTATGATGGTAATTATTCTTATTATGTAAAAGAAAAGCAAAGAAGAGTTTTTGAACAATTTGAAGCATTTAAAGATCAACAGAAAAAAATAAAGTCTATGGAAAAAGCAATAAAACAACTAAGGGTGTGGGCTATTCAAGCTGACAATGAAAAGTTCTTTAAAAGAGCAGCAAGTATGCAAAAAAGATTAGATAAGGTAGAAAGAGTTGATAAGCCATTAATTGATCAGCCCAAAATCCAACTGGATTTTGCGGGTACCGATAGGTCGGGCAAGGATGTAATAAGTATTAAAGGCTTATGTAAAAGCTTTGATCAAAAGGAAATATTAAAAAGTTTAAATTTAGATATTAGATATGGGGAGTGTACAGCTTTAATTGGTGATAATGGAAGTGGTAAATCAACTATTATAAAAACACTTTTAGGTGAAGTTGAGTTGGATTACGGTGAAGTGAAGCTCGGATCTAACACCAAAATAGGATATCTTCCTCAAAATATAACCTTTAATAATGAAGAGTTAACAGTGCTTGAAGCTTTTAGAGAGGATATGAGTATTTTAGAAGGTCCAGCTAGAGGAATATTGGCTAGGTTTTTATTCTATGGAGAAAGTGTTTTCAAAAAGGTTAAGAATCTTTCTGGAGGAGAAAAAAGCAGACTTAAGCTTTGTAAATTAATTCAAAATGACATTAATCTATTGATACTCGATGAACCTACAAATCATTTGGATATAGATTCAAGAGAAAATCTAGAAGAAGCTTTAATGGAGTTTAGTGGAACTATATTATTTATATCCCATGATAGATTTTTCATAAATAAACTTGCAGAGAGGATATGCGAAATAGAAGACAAAAGGATAATAGATTACCCGGGGAATTATGAATATTACAAAGAAAAGAAAAGTGAATTCAAGAAAAATAAAATTGAAACTCCTATTAATGAAAAAGAGAAAAAACCTAAGAATAAAGACAACACTCAAATACAAACAAGTAATAACAAAGTTAGACAAGTAGAAAACTTAGAGAATACAATACAAGAACTTGAAGAAAAACTTAAAGATATAGATATTGAAATGAATAATATGGGTAGTGAATATGAAAGATTGTTAGAGTTAGAAAAAGAAAAACAAAAAATTCAAGAAGAATTAGACCCAATCATTGAAAAATGGATGGGTATAGAAAACTAAGTAACAGTTTTTAAGGAAAGCTTAAATAAGGCTTTCCTTAATTAACATTAAATGCATAATATATATTACCTAGTTATTATCTAAATCTAATTTTCTTACTCCAAGAGCCTTGTGTGACCAAAGTATATCTTTAGTCATTTCTAGCTGGTTTTCATTGCATTCTATTATGAGAACAACCTCTGTTGCCTTTTTATTATTTTGTCTATTATTATTATATTTTTTAACTAGGAATAATTTAATAGCAATCCCCAATGAAAAACCAATTACAATACCAATGAGGCCCCATAATAAAGGTCCCCACTTTAAAATAAAACCATACGTGCTTCCAAGTACTCCGAATATAACCGAAAGAAGGGCAGCTATATCAAATAAACTTAATCCATCAGATCCATGAATGGAATCAAACAACTTGACTTCCTCGCCTCTTTTATCCATAGAAACAGCAAGAATATTTTCTTTTTTTATTCCTTTCATCTGAATTGCTGTAATAGCGAGTTCTAAATATATTGAATGGTCAAAGGTAGAAACAATATACATTTTATCACCTCTAATATTTTTTTTAAAAGGCATTACAAAACTTGAGTCTTCATAATCCTTATTTAAAAATTTAGTTTGTTCCGACTCAAATAACCTGTTAACTTCAACTGAACATGAATAAGCATCATACATGGAAAAAACAACTAATGAAGGAATATTTAAAAACCATTGCATATTCAACACTGATTTTGCCCGGGCAAAGTCTCCTAAAAGAGTATAATGAAAGGATGGCAATATTTTAGAATAATAGCATACTACAATCCACCATATAACAAGAAAAGAAGCTGTAATAATCCTATTAGTATATAGTTGACCTGAACCTGGAATTAATAAAGACCACATTGCTGAAGCCCATGGTGTTGTTTTATCCAAATAATTGACATCCATAGCACCTATTTTAAATGGTTCAATTGCTGCATCTTCTCTTGTTGCTAGCATATAGAGGTGGTTTAAGTCAACTGTTGACCTGTAGCTATCCCAAATAGCAAAAACATATGTTGGAATATATAACATTAGCCATTGTATATCCACAACTTGCTTTGCCTTTTCAAAATCCCCTGTAAAGGAATAAAGGATTAAAAGATTAACATGAGCCTTATAATTTATAAATAATTCCCAGAAAAACAAAATAAATCCTCGCAAATACTTGGATAATAACATGTGACCCATACCTGGGAAAGCTATTGACCAACAGGCAATTACAAAAGGATTTCTTAAATGCATTATAGTTATTCCAAATGAACTAAGATGTGTTATTGAACGCCTTGCAGTAGGTTCAGAATTTTTTGAGTTGTTCATTTTTCAACTCCTTTAAGGATTTATTCTAAGTCCCTCTAAGTCCCATTTATAGTGTTATCTTATATTTTAGTTATTATTCAAATTGAAATATAATAATGGCCTATACTTTTATGTTTTTATCATCAGTAATTTTTTTTAATCCGAAAATTTTAAAATCGGAATTAAACAAATTTCTACACTAGCGTTTTATGGTATAATTTTCATATGCGGTAGTATGTAGTATTAAAGAATCATAAAATGTTCTAATGCACAAACTATTTTATATTTAAATTGTAGAAGGGGAGTTTTATTGTGAAAAATGAATTATTAGAAAAATATGCGCTTTTATTAATAAAGACAGGAATTAATATTCAAAAGGATCAAACACTTGTAATAAATTCACCTATAGAATGTGCTTCTTTTGCTAGAGTCCTATCTGAAATTGCATATGCGGAGGGCGCTAGAGAGGTAGTTATGAATTGGAGGGATGAATTGTCTTCAAAAATTAAATTCATGCATGCTCCAGAAGAGGTTTTTGAAGAATACCCTGATTGGCAGAGAGATTTTTACTTATCGAATGTACGTAAGGAAGCTGCTTTTTTAAGCATTTCAGCTTCTGACCCAGAGCTTATGAAGGAAGTTAATCCTGAGAGAATGGCAAAATCAAATAAAGCGGCTAGTAATGCAATAAAGGAATATAGAGATAGGCTTATGAGCAATAAAAATGTTTGGTGTGTTGCATCAGTTCCAACTATATCTTGGGCAAAAAAAGTTTTCCCCAGATTATCAGAAGATGAAGCAGTGGAAAAACTTTGGAACTCTATATTTAAAACAGTAAGGGTAGATACAATTGACCCTGTTGCATCATGGGAAACACACAAAACTAATCTAAAGAAAAGTATGGACTTTTTAAATGGTAATAACTTTAAATATTTACAATATAGAAATGCATTAGGTACAGATCTTAAAATTGAACTTCCAGAAAATCATTTATGGCTTGGAGGATCAGATTATACTCCGGAAGGCATAGAATTTATAGCAAATATGCCTACTGAAGAGGTATTTACACTTCCTAAAAAAGCAGGAGTTAATGGAATAGTAGTAAGCTCAAAACCACTAAATTATAATGGGAATTTAATTGAAGAATTCTCACTTACTTTTAAAGATGGGAAGATTGTAGATTTCAAAGCAGAAAAGGGTTGTGATATTTTAAAGAGCATCATTGAAACTGATGAAGGATCACATTATCTTGGCGAAGTTGCATTAGTACCTCATGATTCTCCAATATCAAATTCAAATATATTATTTTACAATACTCTTTTTGATGAAAATGCCTCTTGCCATTTGGCAATTGGAAAAGCATATCCGGTATGTATAAAAAATGGTGAAAATTTAAGTGACGAGGAACTAATAAAATCAGGTGTTAATGATTCCACTGTGCATGTAGATTTTATGGTTGGGTCAGAAGATTTGGAAATCATAGGGATTACAGCTGATGGAAAAGAAGTACCTGTATTTAAAAATGGAAATTTTGCATTTTAACTTATATTATAAAAATAACAAGTAAGTATGTTATCATACTTACTTGTTATTTTTTTATTTGCTAGCTATATTATTTGAATAAAACGCAAATACATGTAAATAATTACAATATAAATAAATCAGATAATAAGGAGTAAGATATGGAAATAATTGATTTAAAGAAGATATTAGATAAGAAGTTAGAACCTGTTTGTAAATTGGAAGGAAAACTTTTTTTAAGACAAACAGTAAAAGTTTTTGATGACTTATTTAAGGACTCAGATATCGTAAATTATTACATTTATGATATTGAAAATAAAGAAATGACTGCAATTAAAATAGGGAAAGAAAAAATATTATTAGATTTTTTTCAGCAGAGCGAAGTGGAAGGTGAGAATGGCTTTTATTATGTTACTATTAAAAAACAGCTTTTAATTAATGAATATACTTTGAATAGTGTTAATATAAATACTTGTGAGATTACATCGGTATTTAAATTTGAGATGGATAAGAAATTTGATAGTTTGCTGGTAGAAAAATTAGATGTGGATAAATTTTTAGTATTTTTCAAGGAAGAACACCAACTGTCCTTTGAAGAATTTGAGAGTTTTGAAACGCCAATTGAAAATTATGGTTATGATAAGGCCATACTTTATAATGTGAATAATGGTAAGCATTTTGAAGTAGAGGATAAAACATTCATAAGAGGACTTCGCTCCGTATTTTTTAAGACCACTCTAAAAGATGAAAAATGTGTAGTATATGAAGAAAATTATTTAGAACCTTATGATAAAGAACAAATATATAATGAGGTGCATAGGGGTAGTAAATCTAAAAAAGATAAGTTCTTTTATTGGGATTCGCTTAAATACTTACAACTTGAAAAATTTATTACTGAAATAGAAGATGGCTATGATAAATTATCTTTTGAAGATATTGAGATTCAAGGGCTTGATGGTTACGAGTTTTTTTCTGGAGTAGATAAAGACAATATTTATTATGAAGTAAATAAGTTTGGTAAACAAAATAGTGATGCTATGATTATATTAAATAAAGAGAGTCTTGAAAAAAAGACTATTGCATTACTTTCAGATGATAAGGGTGATGAAACAAATATAAACCCTACCAGTTATTCTTGGAATTTAGATGGAAAGCATAAGGCTATATTTCAAAGAGGCCTCATTTCTAAGGGGCGATTAAAAATAAAAGAAATAATGAATGGTAACATTAATTATTCATATGAAAAAAAATTAGGATATCCACTAGAGTGTATAAACAGTCGTTACTTAATTACTTCTACTAGTAGAGAGGGTCCAAATACTTCTATTATTGATATGGAAACAAATAAAATACAAACATATAAAAGAGAACATACAGTTTTCGAGGATTATTTAGTTTTATTTTAAGTTATAAACAGAGGAAAAAATTGAATATAATAAGAAATATTTGTAAAAAATATTGTGAATTAATTTAAAATATGTTAAAATAAGTATATCATAGTAGTGAAAATTATTATGTAGAAGAATCTAATCTGATGAACAACATATCCTCTTTTTAGGAAATTATTGTTAATCAAATTTAGTTCTTAATTTCAAATAAAAGGGGGAATTTAAAATGGCAGACAAAAACCTAATTTGTAAAGATTGTGGAAAAGAATTCGTATTCACTGAGGGCGAACAAGCTTTCTACAAAGAAAAAGGATTTGAAAATGAACCACAAAGATGTGTTGAGTGCAGAAAAGCAAGAAAACAGCAAAACAATAAACCATCATTTAGAAGATAGTATAAATAAGTAATCTATACCCTATAAGAAATTAATCTTATAGGGTTTTTAATTTTTTTTTAAACATAATTTCACATAGTATTAAGGCAATTATTCGAAATTTATCTATTATACTTAAGCTAAGTATAGTCTTTACTTTGTAAAATGTGTGAACTATATTATAATATAAGTAAACACTGAAATTATTAACTCATAGAATTATATAACATATTCAACTTAAATATATTAAACAGGAGGGAAACTATGAATTACACTATTTATTTAGTTGAAGATGAGGAAAATCTAAATAGCATACTTACCTCATATTTACAAAATGAGGGCTGGATAGTTACATCATTTTTAAAGGGAAAACCTGCACAAGAACAAATACATAATGCGCCACATTTGTGGATTCTAGACATTATGCTTCCGGATATAGATGGCTATCAATTAATAAAAGAAATTAAAACAAATAATGAAGCAACACCAGTTATATTTATTTCAGCTAGGGATGCGGATTTAGATAGGATTATTGGATTAGAACTGGGATCGGACGATTATTTATCAAAGCCATTTTTGCCTAGAGAACTTATAATAAGGACTAAAAAGCTACTAGACAGGGTATATAACAATTTAAATACTAAGCCTAAAGAAGTGAATATTATGCTAGGTTCTTATTTGATAGATGAAAATACTAGAGAAGTAAGTAAAAATGGAAAAGTAATAGAACTTACTTCTAAAGAATTTGATTTGCTTATTTTCTTTATGAATCAAAAAAATCAAGCTTTCTCTAGGGAACAAATTTTAGAAAGAGTTTGGGGCACCGATTATTTTGGAAATGATAGAGTAGTGGATGATTTGCTTAGGAGACTAAGAAAAAAAATGCCTAACTTAAAAATTGAAACAATATATGGATATGGCTATAGGTTAGCAAAATAATGAATATTAAAGGTGATTTTATGAAAAATAAGTCTTTATTCTTTCAAATTGGGATTGCGTTTACAGGCATAATTATTGGACTTAGTATTATACTCGCTTTATTATTTCCCATAATTTTAAGAGAATTTTTCACAAATGAGGTTTATAGCACTATTGAAGGCGCACAATATAACATTATAAATAAAAGAGTATTTAAGAACTTGGAAGTGGAATATTCAAATGAGGAAGGTAATGATGATGCACTAGATATACGGTCTGTTACTCACATTCAGGTACCCCAAGAAGGCATTAATGCAGCATCAAAATTGAGGATAGCTAAAGCAATAAATTCATCAGAACTTGACCTAGCCTTCTTTAAACAAACAAATGAACAGGGGAAATCTCAAAGTAAACTAAGTAAAAGGTACGTAATGAAAATAGGGGATAAAAAAGTTTTTTATGTTATCACTAAATTTGATAGCAAAAATAAATCAGGATTTTTACTATCATATATGTGGGATACTTATAGAAATAGTCTACTTAAAGCCTTGTTACAAAAGCTAAGAATTGTAACTTTTGTAGCTGTAGCTATTAGTATAATTGTAGCCTTAACACTCGCAAAATATATAACATCACCTTTAATAAAGCTAGAGAAAAATGTTAAGAAAATTGCTGAAAAACAATGGGATGAAGCTATAATTTTTGATAGGAAAGATGAAATTGGGAGTTTAGCTAAGTCTATTGAATATATGAGAAAAGAACTTATTAAGAGAGATGAAAGTGAACAATGGATGCTACAAAATATATCACACGAACTAAAAACACCTGTAATGGTAATTAGAAGCTATTCAGAAGCGGTGGGGGATGGTATATTCCCTAAAGGAGACTTAAAAAGTAGCATGAAAATAATTAGTAATGAAGCAGAAAGGTTAGAAAAACGTATAAAAGATTTATTATATTTGTCTAAATTAGAGTATTTGTCAAAGCATGAAGCAACTTTTGAGTTAGTTAACCTAAAAAAGATAGTGGAAGAAGTTTATGATAGACTTAAGTTTACAAAACAAAATCTAAATTGGAACATTAATCTTTCTGATATAAATTTTCAGGGAATTAAAGAGCAGTGGATTGTGGTTATTGAAAATATTTTGGATAATCAAATTCGATATGCAAACGAAGAGATAAAAATATTTACAGAGCAAAGAGATAAGCATACGTTTATTTGCATTCACAATGATGGAGAACAAATTCCTAAGGAAGATATTTCAAAAGTATTTAATAAATTTGAAAAAGGAAAAGCAGGAAAGTTTGGACTTGGTATGGCTATTGTAAAATATATAGTTGAGTTTCACAAGGGAGAAATTCATGCTATAAATGAAAATGAAGGTGTTTCTTTTTATATAAAAATACCTTCTTAGTATTGAAAACTTATTCTTTATAAGAGCACTAGCATCTTACATTATGTAAGGTGCTAGTGCTCTTATAATTTAAGGTGTAAGACTTATTTATTATGTGATAATTTAGAGCGTTTAGTGAATTTATCATTATTTGCATCTATTTTTGAACCATTTTCAATTCCTATATCGCTACCACTTTGAGGAAACATTTTCCTAAGTTCAGCATTAGTTTTTTTATCAGTTTTCATATGACTTTTATTATTGTCCACAGATTAACCTCCTTTTATATTAGTTTATAAATCAATTGAAAGAATTTATAAAGGTAATACATTTTTAAGACCCTTTTTATTAATATAACCAGAACATCATAAAATATTTGCACAAAAAAATATGCATATATAAAAGGAGTAGTGTTTACAATTAAAATTTACATAGGAGAATAAAAGTGGATATTTTAGATTAATTAAGAGAAACTATAAAATATAGAAAGCAAAATCAAAATATCAATTTATTATTTTAAATTTGCTTATCTTACAAAAAAGGGTATGGTGATTGCAATGGAGAATGGAGATCTATATGGGAATATTGAGTTAATTACAAATGCTTTAGGCACGCAAGGCTCAATGGTGGTAAAGCATATTTATATTGGTATGGATCAGCCGTTAGATGCTGCAATTATCTATGTTAATGGAATTACAAACAAGGACATTGTTGATAGAGATATATTAAATCCTCTAATGCTGCATACACGAGAAAATTTAAATGGTAAAGAAAATATAGGAGAGTATCTTTGTAAAAGATATATTTCAATGAGTAATACATTGGTTGAATCAGATTTGAATGCAGTTGTTAATTATCTCAAAAGGGGCAAAACCGCAGTATTAATAAATGGTGCTACAGAAGTAATAATAGTTGATACTACAGGGGGAGTACAACGGGCTATTATGGAGCCTATGAATGAAACAGCAGCAAAAGGTCCAAGAGATGGATTCGTAGAAAATCTCGAAGTGAATCTTAGCCTTATACGACGAAAAGTCAAAGATAACCATTTGAGCATTGAGATGTTTAATATAGGCAGTCGATTGCAAAGTGACGTGGCATTAGTGTATATAAACAATATAGTAGATAAACAGGTATTAGAAGAATTAAAGAATAGAATAAAAGCCATTGACTTAGATTCTGTACTTTCAGCAGGAAAGTTGGAGCAATACATTGAAGACTATGCTTATACTGTTTTTCCACAAGCCTATAGCACAGAACGGCCAGATAGAGCTATTGGAAATATGTTAGAAGGGAGAATAGTTGTTCTTATTGAAGGAACACCAATGGTGCTTACTTATCCAGCAATATTCATGCAGTTTTTTCAGGCTGTGGAGGATTATACTGAAAGAACTGTGATATCCTCTTTTGTAAGACTTCTGAGGATTTTTGCTGCTGTTCTTGTTATTACCCTACCTTCTTTTTATTTAACACTAATAAAGTTTAATGTAGAACTCATACCCGCAAAATTTGTCACCCCTATTGTTCAGTCAAGAGTAGGGATTGCTTTAACTCCTTTTTTAGAGATTTTGGCTATGGAGATTATTGTAGAATTTTTAAGAGAAGGTGGATTAAGGTTGCCAACTAAAATAGCCCAAACATTAAGTTTGGTGGGTGGTATTATTATAGGAGATACTGCAATTCAATCTAAAATGGTTAGTCCTACTACCTTACTTGTGGTGGGAGTCACTGTAATCAGTACTTTCTTAATCCCTAATTATGATATGTCTCTTGCCATTCGAATTTTACGGTTTCCCATGCTTGTGCTAACAAATATTATGGGTATATTTGGCATAGCTATAGGATGGTTTTTAATTTTAGTTCATCTTTCCTCTTTAGATAGTCTAGGTGTACCATATTTTGAGTTTCATAAAAGTGACTTAAAAGATACATTTATCAGAGCCCCCTTGTGGAAAATGAACAAGCGGCCAGAGGGAATTCCAAATCAAGACTCAATAAGGCAGACGGATTCTAGAAATAAGTTTAAGAAAAAAAGGTAGTGATAAAATGGAGGGAAGTACGAATAAAAAACAAAGTTACTTAACGGTAAATCAGTTTGCGCTTATTATATTCGGTTCAATTGTTGGAGTTGGTATTTTATCACTTCCAAATGGGGTAGTAAAAGTTGCGCATCAGGATGGATGGATTTCAACTTTAGTGGGTGGGATATATCCCTTATATGTTGTAGTGATAGCAAGATATATAAGTAAGGAATTTCCGAATGATAGCATACTAATTTTAAGCAAAAAGTATTTTGGTAGATTTCTAGGAAGTATATTTAATTTAGTGTTTGCAACTTATTTTATTTATACTGCATCAACGATTGCCAGTTTCTATAGCAATTTAATGAGAAATTATGTAGTGGAATTTTTAACTCCTATTAAAATCATAGTTATCATATTTATTTGTATTATGTATGCGGCTTCTAGAGATCTGAAAGTAATAGGGATAATTAGCGAAATTTCTTTTTATCTTACAATTATTCTTCTTTTGTCACCCATAGTAGCTTTGCGAGTAGCGAGTATTTCAAATATTTATCCTGTATTTGGCTCAGGCTTAAGCTCAATAGCAAAGGGAAGTGTGAAATCTTCTTTTGCTTATGCAGGAGCAGAAATAATTTTACTTATTTATCCTTTTCTAAAAGAGAAGAAGAAGATGCTAGTTTCTTCGCTTATAAGTGTAGCTCTGGTTATTGTTTTATATGTATGGAGTGTTTTTATAACCACCTATTATTTAGGTCCAGATATTGTGAGCAAAAACTTTTGGTCCCTATTACTAGTGATGGGAAGTGTAACTATAACAGTAGTCAATAATTATAAATATATTTTTATGTTTTTGTGGAGTCTAATTGCGTTTAAAAGTATGAGCATTAACGGTTATGCAAGTATACATATTTTAAAAGATTTTACAAAGAAAATGGATATAAAAAAGATTTGCTTTTTAATATATCCGCTACTTGTTTATTTGGCTTTTAAGTATGGTAATGAAATAAGTAGACAAAGCATTAGTGATATTGTTTTGCCATGCTATATAATATTTAATTTATTATACATGACAGTTATTGCTGTATTTATATTTTTTAAGGGAGGGGCTAAAGCTTGAACAAGAAAAGTTACTTCATTATAATCATTGGCATCGTTATTTATATATTTATTATGATGGGGCAGGAACGGGTTCCTATAGAAGAGGTAGCGACTATTAGTGGCATTGGCTATGATATTGAGAGAAAAGGTGAGAATATGATGGAATATAGTATACCAATTAGTACAAACATTTACAAACCCAGTGGCATGCAAGTGAACTTAATATTTAAAGAACAAGGGCAAAGCTTAGGAGAAATAATTCAGAAAAGACAAGAAGTGATGAATAAAAAGTTTGTCCAAGGGCATGAAAGGGTAGTTTTGGTCAGCGAGGATTATGCAAGGTATGGTTTAAAAACAATAATAGAGGATAGATTTAGAAATGCAGAAGTAAGCGACATAGCAAATATGGCAGTATGTAAAGGTAAGTCAGAGGATTACCTAAAATACAAGGTAGCGGGGTATAGTAATTCTTCGGAGTTTATACAGGGGAGTATAGAAGCTTCTGTTAATTATAATTTCTTCTCTGATAATTACAAATTAATGGATGCATTTGTGAGAATTGGAGCAGAGGGTAGAAATCTGATACTTCCATATATAGAGATTACAGAGGAAGGAATAGAAATCACTGGAATGGCTATTTTTAAAGAGGATAAATTAATAGGACTGGCAAATTTAAAAGACAGTAGAATTCTTAATTTGTTAAGAGACGATAATGTAAAGGGAATAGTATCACTACAAAAAAGTCCGAAAGAATACATCGATTTTGAAGCAAAAACTGGCCACAGAAAAGTAGAATGCTATAAACAAGGAGATAAATATGGATTCAATATTGATTTATCCTTAGAAGGTGCAGTTATTAATAATGAAATGTATGTTGATATGAAGAAGGATGTAAATAAAAAGAAAGAATTTGAAAAAGATATGGAAGAAAGTATAGAAAAGCAATGTGATGATTTTATAAAAATAATGAAAAATGATTATAAGATAGATTGTCTTGGACTTGGCAGAGAAGCTGCTGCTAAGTATGGAAGGCAAAAAGGTACTGATTGGAATGAAGTGGTCTGCAGTGCAGATATTAAAGTGAATGTAAAGGTTAAGGTGGATTTACAAGGTAGAGGAGATTATTAAGGATGCAAATAGAAAAGAAAAACCTACTAACTCCAAATGAAGTTACTTTTATATTAATAGGAATTATGATTGATGTAACGGCCACAAGTTTACCTAATGGGATGAGTCCTACTTCAAAACAGGATGGGTGGATTTCTGCACTATTAGGGGCTATTTATCCACTATATATAGTTTTCCTAGCAGTATATGTTAGTGGGAAATTTCCTAGGGAAAATATTTTAGTGCTAAGTAAAAGGTACCTAGGCAAGACTCTTGGAAACATATTAAATTTTCTTTTTTTACTGAGCTTTTTCAGCTATTTTCCACCCTTGATTTCTACAATTGGGATAATTGTAAGAACAGAAGCAATACCTTTCTTAAGTTCTATTAAAATTTATGTAGCTTTATTTTTTATAGGAGTATACGCTGCCAGTAAGGGAATAAAAGTACTGGGAAGATTATCTACTATTACCTTTTGGATGATAATCGCAATTATGATCCCTACCATTTCTATTTTAAAACAAGGAAGCTATTTAAATATAAGCCCTGTATTTGGAACAGGGATTGTAAATATTATAAAAGGAAGTGTGTACTCAGCTTATGATTATTCATTAATGGAACTTATATTTTTAATTTATCCCTTTATAAATGATAGTAGCAAGATAAAGAGCGCTGCTTTAAAAGCAACAGGATTTATTGCTATTATATATACCTGGATTACGTTTATAACCATATATTATATGGGAAAAGATATCATCCCTAAAACAATATGGAGTTTTTTTACAGTGACAGAAGCAGTACAGATTGATGTAGTAAATAATTTTAGATATGTTTTCACATTCTTCTGGATAATTATAGCATTTAAATCTGTGGCTATTTTTAATTATGTATGTATGTTTTTTTTAGAAAATTTTAAAAAAATAAAAGATAAAAAAGTAATATATGTAATTATGTCTGTTGTGGTTATTATGATTGCAAAGACCTACTATGGAGATAGGGTAGATATGGAGGAAATTATAAAATATACTCTTCCAATTAGCGTTATATATAATTTAATATATCTAACTCTCATTGCTAGTTTAATATGGATAAAAAAGGAGGCATAAAATGAAGAAATATAAGAATATAATATTTACTATTTTCTTATGCAGTACTTTCTTTATCGTGTTTTTTGGTGGTGAAAAAATGAAATCACTTGGTGTGGAAGAGCTTGATATATATGCGGGGGCAGGGGTAGGGATAGATAAATATGGAGAAGCGGATATAAAGTATAGAGTCCCGGGCATTTTGAACGGATATAAATTAGATGGTAGTGCTGAACGTGTTATAAGTACTGGTGTAGGAAGTACCATTGGTAAAACAAGAGAAGATAGGCAAAAAAAAATAGGAAACAAACTATTCTTTGGTCTTGTAAAACTTTATTTAATTGAAGAAGAATATGCGAAATTTGGAATAAGACCTATTATGGATATTACTTTTAAGAATCCTGCAGTTAATAATGATTTATTTTTAGTGGTGTGTAAAGGTAGGAGTGAAGAATATTTTATGAAGGATATATCTGGATATGATAATTCCGCAGATTATATTAGCGATATGATTAAAAATTCAGTTAACTACAATTTTTTCAAAGGTGAATATATGTTTAAAAATGCAGTATTATCAATGGATGCGGAGGGAAAAAATGTAGTTAGTCCCTATATTGAGATATTGGAAGATGAAATTAAAATAACCGGAATGGGAGTATTTAAAAAGGATAAGCTTGCTGCTATATTAGATATGAAAGATACTAAAATAATGAATATGCTACGAGAAAATAAGGTAAAGGGCATATTGACCATACAAAAGGATTCGAAAAAATATATAAATTATGAGGCAGAATCTAAAAGAAAAATTACATGTGAAAAAATAGGTGATAAATATGTTTTTACTATTGACCTAAACTTGAAAGGAGATATTATTAACAATGAATTATATAAAGATATAGCGTCGAAGATAGAGGTAACAGAAAAATTTGAAGAGGACATGGCAAAACAAGTGAAAGAAATGTGTAGTGGATTTTTGGAAAAGATGAAGCATGGATATAAAGTAGACTTACTGCAACTAGGCTGGGTGGCTGCTGCGAAATATGGAAGAGACACGGGGGTGGATTGGGATGAGGTTGTTTCTAACTCTGACATTAAAGTAAACGTAAAGGTTAGCATTGATAGTGTAGGAAGAGGACAATATTAAATCTAAATAAGTAATGGGAAATAGAAGGTGATATCCTATGAAAATTAAAAAAATAGTAATTATATTTTTAGTGGCTCTTATTGGTTATGTTTATGCAGACAAATTAAAAGTATCCCCTGTGGAGGAGTTAAATGTATCCTCGGGCTATGGGGTTGATATTAATAAAGAGTTAAGTGGTAATGTGCAATATAGCATTCCTTTTACAGTATATGAATTTAAAAAGAAGGTAAGATTGGGTACAGGCGGAACTACTAAAAAAGCAGCTAGTAGTAAAGCAGTTGGTGAACAAAGTAGCAATATTATAGAGGCAAAGGCAAACAGTATAGGGCAAACAAGGGAAGATAGGCAATTAAATTCTAGTAAATCTATTATAATAGGGACTCAAAAAATAAGTGTAATAAGTGAAGAAGCAGCATCCTATGGTATATTAAATTTAATAAATATAATATTTTCCAATGCAAAAACTAATGATAGAGGTATTTTTACAATAGGTAAAGGGAAGGCAGAAGATATATTAAATTTTAAGGTTGAAGGGTATGCTAGTTCCGCAGATTATATAGATGGAATGATTCGAAATGCTATAGACTATAATTTTATATCAGGGGAATATACTTTATTGGATGTATATGTGGCATTGGATTCAGAAGGGAAAAATTTAGTACTTCCTTACCTAGAAATAAAGGATAAGAGTATTACTTTTACAGGTATGGCATTATTTAAAGGGGATAAAATGATTTATGTATTACCTATGGAGGAAAGCAAAGTTATGAATATGCTTAGAGGAAAAAAAGGTAAAGGAGTATTAACTTTGCAGGAAGGTCCAGAGAAGTATATAAATTATGACGCAATGGTTAAAAAGAAAGTAAAATGTAATAGAAGAGAAGAAAAATATGAATTCACCATTGAGTTAGATTTTCAGGGGGATATCAAAGATAACACATTATATAAAGATATAAAAAAAGAAAATGAAAGTGAGTTTGAAAAGCTCATGGAAAAAAAAATAGAGAAAATGTGTAATGATTTTTTGTATAAGATGAAAAATGTTTATAAAATAGATTGTTTAAATTTGGGAATGTATGCTGCAGCTAAATATGGAAGAGAAACAGGCGTGGATTGGAATGAAAAGGTGTGCAACTCAGATATTAAAGTAATTGTAAAAGTTAAAATTGATAAGATGGGAAGAGGTCAGTATTAAATGTAATGGGGAGTAAATAAGATGGATAAAGCAAAAAAGAACTTGCTGGAAGAGAATGAAGCTACAGCATTACTAGTGGGATTTATAATTGGAACAGGGATTCTATCATTACCAAATGGAGTAGTACAGTATGCAAAGCAGGATGGATGGATAGCGGTAATTATTGGTGGCCTGCATCCTCTATATATAGCTTTGTTAGCTATATATTATGCAAAAAAACATCCCAACCAGAATATATTGGTTTTAAGTAACATATATTTAGGAAGGATCTTGGGAACTATATGCAATATTTTATTCATGGTTGAATTTGGTATATTTACTATAGAAGGCATTATTAGTGTAAGTAATATTTTTAGAGTGTATGCAACACCCTTTTTAACACCAATAAAGATTTTTATTCCTACCATACTATTAGCCATCTATTTAAGTGATAAAGGGATAAAAGTATTGGGGAAAATCAATAAGATTTGCCTATATTTAACAGTTATTTTAACATTAGTATTATTAGTATCACTAAAAAACGGAAGTTATTTAAATCTGTTTCCTATATTCGGAACAGGGGTTAAAAATATTTTCAATGGTAGTATTGAATCAGCCTTAGCCTATGGAGGAATGGAATCAATATTTTTATTTTATCCATTTTTGAAAGAAAAAGGTAAAGGCAAAGTAAAAAAGATAACTTTAAAAGCATTATTTATTACTATGGGAATTTATACTTGGGTTACCTTTGTATGTATCTATTCTTTGGGATATAAGGTAACATCTATAACTTTATGGCCAGTTTTACTAGTAACAGAATCGATAAATTTACAGGCACTAAATAGCTTTCGAATAGTGTTTTTATTTTTATGGAGTATAGTAATGTTTAAAATTATAGCAAATGAGCACTATGCATTTACATATATTCTAAGTGATATATTAAAAATAAAGGATAAAAATAAGCTTTACTGGTTTATATTTCCAATTACACTATATTTATGCATGGGGATTAAAAATGAAGTTCAAAGAAGAGCCATACTTGGGTATATGGTTCCTAAAATAACTTTGTTTATTATTGCATACATATCTATTATTGCTATATTGATATTTATAAAAGACAAAGCTCGAAAGTAAACTATACATTTTAGAAGATAAAATAATTTCATAAAATTTGTATTTATGAATTTCAAATAGATGTATAATACTAATATGGAGTATTTTATTCATTTATATATTAAAAAAATAGTTTATGAGGAAGTGACCTAATATGCCCTTTAATGTTTATGATAAAAATAAAAAATATTTAGGATTTATTCAATGTGCTTATTCCCAATATACAAATGTGTTTATGGTTGCTAGTACAGTCGTAAAGCTTACGGATAAAGATTTTGATATAAATAATATAAAATCTGAATTAGCGGGGTATTTGGGCTGTAAAAACATTTTAGGAAAAATTAACGAAGCAAGATTAAGTAAAAGTATAGATAATATAATAAATAAAGAATTTATTAAATTTAAAGAAAGTACTTATAATGAATTGTTGAAATTAGTATATCTTAGAATATTACGTTATGAAGAAAAGTTTTATTATAAAACTATTGAAAATGGACAAATCAACGCATATTTTTTGGTGGATATTAATAAAGTTATAATTGAAAATGATTGTATGATTATAGATGAAGAGATAGATTATATTAATAATGAAAAGCTTGAAAATCATATTCCTATGGTTGCAAAAATTATTGACTATCCAAGAATACAAATTGATAGCATGTCCTCAGGCCAAGGATTGTTATTAGGTGCTGACCTTGCTGATTTATCTGGAAGAAACCATATTCATAAGACAAAACTAAAAATAAAATCAGGGAATTTTGCTTATGAGCTTAATTTGCCTGTAGAATTATACTTAAAAAAAGGTGATACAATTCAAATCTTTGTAGATAACAGAGTTATTAAAAGGGTATTTTGTGATGGTATAATATATGACTTCTAATATTTTTATGGATATAGCGTTTTTTCTTAGATTATGCTATAACTAAAAGTATATATTGCTTGAATGCTCTCACTTCGCCGAGTAATTCAAAAATTTATTTTATTTACAGTTGCTAAAAAATACAAACTCGCTTTGCTGAAACATGTATTTTTCTTCACGCAATTGTAAATAAAATAAATTGTGAATTACTAAGGCTTGTTCGAACGCATTTTACGCAATATATACTTTTGTTAGCATAATCCAAGAAAAAATATTTAAAACATTATAGGAAGAAGGTTGAGAAGATGTATGTAAATGAAACAGATTTAGTTGTTAGGTATTGTGAGACTGATAAGATGGAAGTGGTATATCACGCTAACTATCTAGTATACTTTGAAGTGGGCAGAACAGAATTTATAAAGAAAATTGGCATGAGTTACTCGAATATGGAGAAAATTGGAATAATGATACCGGTAATTGAAAGTAACTGTAAATATATGCAAGGGGCAAAATATGAGGATAAATTAATAATTAAAACATGGATAGAAGAATTAACTCCAGTGAAGGTAATTTTTAATTATTCTGTTGTTAGAGAAAAAGAAGGCATAGAAATAGCTAAAGGGAGTACAAAACATGCCTTCGTTGGTAACGATTTTAAGATAGTTAATTTGAAGAAAAAGCATCCAAATATATTGACGAAATTACAATTATTGGTATAATTCAAAGAGAAGCCGAGTTAGGCTTCCCTTATTAATAATTTTCAAGTAAGAACTAAATCTCTGTAAGGTAGCAGAATTTTTGTCGTCCACTAATGCCTCATCAGGTAAGTTTTTTCATAACAAGTATTTTAGATAGAATAGATGTTAATAATATATAGTAAGTAACCAATCGGAGGTGGTTTTTTGAACTTAGAAAATATCATATACATTATGGAAGTTATTTTTATAATATTTTTATTATTTAAATTTGTTCCCAAAAGTGAAGTTCATAAAGCACATGTGGCTTTTTTAATTACACAGGTAATAACATGGTTAATAGGTTTAATGGTCTCGGAATATGTCCTTGTTGAATATCCCATTAGAATGTTCTCGTATTCAAATAAGGCAAATTTTTTATTTGAATTTTTTTTGCTACCATGTATTTGTGCTCTATTTGTAGTTAATTACCCCGAAAAGAAAAGTGCCTTCTCCAGGTTTATGCACTACTTTTATTATTGTACTGCTCTAACTATTTGTGAAGTGGTTGAAGAAAGATATACAAATATTCTTAAGTATATACATTGGAATTGGTATTTAACCTGGATAGCATTCTTCATTACATTTTACCTTGGAAGAAAATATTGCCAATGGTTTTTTAAAAAAATCAGGATAATTAATTAATAACGTTTTTAAAACAGATTATTATATAATAAATTATTTAGCAAGCTGTGTAAAGTAATGATTGGGGATAAAACCTTTTTTTATACCTTCCGTAACTAGCAAATAGGTTGCAGTAGTATCAAATCTAGCATCATGAAAATTAGCAGTATCTCCAAAATATTGATTGCTCTTTAAATTTATATTAGTTTCATTTAATTTTAGAAACTTAATGGTTTCTGATAGTTTTGGGTTTTTATAACCTCCACGTGCAGAGTAAAGTTTACATATATCTTTATAATATTTCATTGTGCAAAATGTGTTTTTAGGGGTTAGAGTATGTCCACAATTTTTAAGCTCATGAGTTAAAAATTTTATATCAAAATTAACATTGTGACCTATTAGAATATCTGCATCTATAAAATCATCAATAAAATCTTTGTATGAATCTTCAAAAGTTTTTCCATCACTTAGTTCAAATAGTGCGTCGACACTAAAACCATGCACATCTTCAGCAGATGGTTCTATATAATCTACCGTAAAAAATATATTTCTGCCTATTGTTTTTATAGGTTTATAACCCGTATCAACAAGTATATAACTTAGTTGACATATGTTTCCTGGCCTTATACCAGTAGTTTCTGTATCAAAAAAAATCATTTTCATTAAGGACCCTCCTGTCGTTCTCTGCTCACGAAACAATTATGTATTGCTTTGCCTCATATAATACTATTTATAGTTTTGTAACACTTCTTTTTCACTTCTTTTTAATCCACTATATACAAGTTCGAAAGATAAATCCACTAGAAAGAGGATTTTCTCATCAGAAATAGAACCATCAAGAATTATGGTGTTCCAATGTTTTTTATTCATGTGATAACCAGGAATAATTGCATGAAAGTCTCTACGTAAATCCTCTGACATAAAAGGCTCACATTTTAAGTTGATTTCTAGCACAGGTTTATTGATATTTGTTAAGGCGAACATTTTAGAGCTCACCTTAAAAACTAAAGTTTCATCATCAAAGGGATAACATTCTGTAACGCCCTTTTTATTTAGGCAATATTTTTTAAATACTTCTAAAGTTAACATAATAAATCATCCTTTATGTTTTTATTATTTAAGAATAACCCTACATTAATTATAACATAGATTTTATATCTTTATATATTAGAGAATATTGTATATAATATTTATAAAACCTTCTTTATGTGCATGATATAAATCAGGATAGAATAGACGAGGCTAGAATAGACTAGAATGCTGGCTTGGTATTTATTTTCATGTGCCATTAGGTGAAATGGAGTTATATGTATGATTGAACTGCTAAGAAGCCTTACTAATAATTTAGGGTATATAATTCTTATTGCTTTTTTTGTTTCTAGGATAGGAAGCTTTAAGAATATTGTACAAAAGGATGAATTTAAAAAAAGAGATTTAATTATGCTTTCAATAATTTTTGGATCATTTGGAATTTTGGGAACTTACACAGGAACGCAAGTTAATGGAGCTATTGCCAACACTAGAATTATTGGAGTTATGGCAGGAGGGATACTCTGTGGCCCTTTTGTAGGGCTAATGGCAGGGGTAATAGCTGGAATGCATAGGTTACTAGTAGATATAGGAGGAATTACGTCATTACCATGTACAATAACCACTATGATTTCAGGAATAGTTGCAGGAATAATATTTAAGATTTCAAATGAAACTAACAAGTGGGTATATGGGTTAATTGGTGGGCTCCTAATGGAAATTTTGGAAATGGCTTTAATACTTACTATGGCACACCCTTTTAGCAAGGCTTTAGCGATTGTAAAAAGTATATATTTTCCCATGAGCTTTACTAATGCCATAGGAATTGCAATATTAATAGTTATAATTCAAAAAATTCATGAGGAAAAGGAAGAGATTGCAGCAAAGCAAGCACAAATAGCATTGGAGATAGCTAATAAAACCTTGCCATATTTTAGAGAAATGGATGAAAATTCACTAGAAGAGATATGCGGTATAATAAGAGAGTCAATTGATGCAGATGCAGTAGCTATAACAAATACAGAGTATATATTAGCACATGTAGGGGTAGGTTCTGATCATCATATAAAAGGGCATAAGATTGTAACAGAAGCTACAAAAAAAGTTATCCAGGATGGGAATTTGCTTTCATTAACTAATGCAAATCAGATAGATTGCCTTGATTTGAATTGCAATTTAAAATCCGCAATTATTGCTCCTTTGAAGGAAGGAGACAAAATGATAGGCACATTAAAAATATATTATTGCAAAGAGGATGCAATTTCTTTTACAAATATAAATTTAGCTTTAGGATTATCTCAAATTATTTCTACTCAACTAGAAATAAGTAAACTTGGAGAGTTAAAGCATATGGCAAATAAGGCTGAAATAAAGGCACTACAAGCTCAAATAAATCCCCATTTTTTATTTAATGCTCTAAATACTATAATTTCCTTTATTAGACTTAATCCTAATAGAGCAAGAGAGTTAATTATAAATTTATCCACTTACTTAAGGTATAATTTAGAAGCCGGAGAGAAACCTGTGGACATTTATAGGGAACTAGAGCAAGTTAAAGCTTATATAGAAATAGAAAAAGCGAGATTTGGGGAAAAACTTCATATAACTTATAATATTGAAGATAATCTAGATGTTAAAATTCCAAGTCTTATAATTCAACCAATAGTTGAAAATTCTATAAAGCACGGTATTTTAGAAGGTAAGGGATATGGAACAGTGACAATTGAAATTAAAAAAACCCAAAGTGATAACATTATGATAGTAATTGAAGATGATGGAGTTGGCATTTCAAAAGAGATTATAGAAAAAGTTTATGAAGACAAAATGGAAGAAAATAGAATAGGCATGTCAAATGTTCATAATAGATTAAAATATATTTATGGTGAAGGATTAAAAATAGAAAGACTTACCAATGGTACTAGAATAAATTTCAATGTTAGGAAAATAGGGGAGTGATGATGTGAACTGTATAATTGTTGATGATGAATTTCCTTCAAGAGAAGAATTAAAGTATTTCATAAACAATTTTAGTAATATTAAAATAATGGAGGAATTTGATGATTCTATTAAAGCACTAGAGTATATTGAACAAAATAAACCAGACGTTATTTTTTTAGATATTAGCATGCCTAAATTAGATGGCATGGCATTAGGTAAAATCATTAGTCACTTTCCCAAACGACCCATTATTATTTTTATTACTGCTCATAAAGATTATGCTGTAGATGCGTTTGAAATTCAAGCTTATGATTATATATTAAAGCCATATTCAGAAGAACGTATAGTTAGTACCTTAAAAAAAATTGAAAAATGTTCAGATAAAAAATCTACAAATAATAAAATAACTCTTTGGAAAGAAAATAAAATGATTGTAAGGAGCATTAATGAAATTTCTTACTGTGAAGCAAATGAACGGGAAACGTTAATTTATATTAAAGGCGTACAATACAATGTAAGTTGTAGTATATCAGAATTTTATAAAAAGCTCCCAAAAGAAATCTTTTTTAGAAGCCATAGATCATATATAATAAATATTGATAAAATAATAGAAATAGTTCCTTGGTTTAACAATACATATATGTTAAAGATATTAGATGAGGATGTAGATATACCAGTAAGTAGAAATAATATAATTGAGTTTAAACAAATAATGGGCATATAGAAGCACTCTATGTGCTTTTTTTGTTTTTTCATGTATGAAATCGTCTTCAATTCATAAAAACATATTATAATTTAGTTAACAAACAAATAGGAGGCGTTCAAATGATATCGTTTATTTTAGCAATTATTGCACTTGTTGCAGGTTATTTTATTTATGGTACAATTGTAGAAAAAGCTTTTGGTGCAGATGAAAAAATTAAAACACCAGCCGTGAGACTCGCTGATGGTGTAGATTTTGTTGAGATGCCTGAATGGAAAATTTTCTTAATTCAATTTCTTAACATAGCAGGACTCGGTCCTATATTCGGAGCAATTGCAGGCGCAATGTGGGGCCCCGTAGCATTTTTATGGATTGTCTTTGGCTGTATATTTGCAGGCGGAGTTCACGATTATTTTTCAGGTATGTTATCAGTAAGACATGATGGTGCAAGTATACCAGAAGTTGTAGGAAAATATCTTGGTAAAGGCTTTAAAAACTTTATGAGAGTGTTTTCAGTTATAGTTTTAATACTGGTTGGAGTAGTTTTCGTAACTGGACCAGCAGGTATCTTAAGAGATCTAACAGGAATGAATTTACAATTATTAATTTATATAATATTTGCATATTATATACTGGCAACAATGCTTCCAATAGATAAGCTTATAGGAAAGATATATCCTATTTTTGGAATTTGTTTATTAATTATGGCAGTTGGTATTGCTGGTGCCTTGATTTTTGGAGGATTCCCTATTCCAGAAGTAACAATATCTAATTTAGTTAATATGCATTCAGCCCCAGGTAAAAACCCCGTATTCCCTATGTTATTCATAACTATTGCTTGTGGAGCGATTTCGGGGTTCCATTCAACTCAATCACCTTTAATGGCAAGATGTATATCTAGTGAAAAACAAGGTAGAAAAATATTTTATGGTTCAATGATAGTAGAAGGCATAGTTGCATTAATTTGGGCAGCTGCAGCAATGAGTTTCTTTGGAGGAGTTGAACAGTTAAATGCTACTATGGCAATACCAGGTCATACAGCAGCTTGGGTAGTAAATCAATCTTCAATGAGTTTACTTGGAAAAGTTGGTGGAGTATTAGCTATACTTGGAGTTGTAGCTTGTCCCATAACTTCTGGAGATACAGCATTTAGAAGTGCAAGATTAACTATAGCTGATGCATTAAAGTTTAATCAAGGTCCTATTAAAAATAGATTTATGATTAGTATTCCACTATTTGTTGTAGGGTTCATTTTAACTAAGATGGATTTTGCAATAATATGGAGATACTTTGGATGGTCTAATCAAACTTTAGCCACTATAGTATTATGGACAGCAGGTATGTATATGGTTTATGTAGGTAAAAAACATTGGATGGCAACTATTCCAGCTACATTTATGACAGCAGTATGTACTTCCTATATTTTGATTGCACCAGAAGGCTTTAAGCTTTCTCAAGGCATTTCATATACAGTAGGAATTATAGCTGCAATTGCAGCAATGGCAATTTTCATAACTGCAGCAAAAAAGGTTCAAGTAAAAAAGGTAGAAGAAAAAAAAGTCGTTAATTTGTAGAATTTCTTATAATCCATTTATAAATTAAAAAGACTGTTAACATAATTATTACATAATATGTTAACAGTCTTTATTTATATATTTTTTATGATTTCACCATTCACCATTACGAATTCTACTTTACTTCTTAGATCAAAGGGATGCCCACTATATATAACAATATCCGCATCTTTTCCAATTTCTAAGCTTCCAACTTTGTCCTGGATGTCTAGTATTTCGGCGGCATTTATAGTTATTGCCTTAAGAGCCTCTTCTTCATCCATACCTTCTCTTGCGGCTATACCTGCACATACTGGAAGATATTGAAGGGGTATAACTGGATGATCTGTCATTATAGCTACCTTTAGGCCTGCTTTAGAAAGAATACCAGGTGTTTCAAAAGTTAAATTTTGAAGCTCTACTTTTGATCTATTAGATAGTGCTGGGCCTAGGATTATGCCCTTTTGGATGCCTTCTTTCAAATAATCTATAATTAAATGGCCTTCTGTGCAATGATCTAGAGTGATATCTATATCAAATTCCTTTGCAATTCGAAGTGCAGTAAGAATATCATCGGCTCTATGAGCATGAGCTTTTAAGGGTATTTCTTTTTTTATAACCTTTGCTAATGCTTCCATTTTTATATCAAATTCAGGTATTTTATCAGGGGTTTCTGTGGCTTTATTTTGTTTTTCTATATACATTTTTGCTTTAAAAAGATTTTCTCGGAGTATTGCAGAAGTGGCCATTCTTGTGCTTGGGGATTTTTTTAGGGCATGATATACTCTTTTGGGATTTTCACCAAAAGCTACCTTCATAGCAACACAATCATTTACAATCATATCATCGATTCTATCTCCATAGGTTTTAATAACTGCAAACTGTCCACCAATTACATTGGCACTACCTGGACCAGTGGCTACAGTTGTTATGCCAGCTTCTACTGCATCTTTAAAACATATGTCTCTAGGATTAATGGCATCGATAGCCCTTAAATGAGGAGTAACTGGATCAACGGCCTCATTACCATCAGCACCTTCAAAACCCATTCCGTCTTCCCACATTCCTAGATGACAGTGAGCATCAATCATTCCTGGCATAACAAACTTACCTTTAGCATCAATGACCTGTGCATTGCTGGTTGGACTTACAACATTTCCAATAGCAATAATTTTACCTTGATCAATTAAAATCATTCCATTTTTAAAATTCTCTTTAGCCATTGTATGTATATTAGCATTTTTAATTAAAATCATATAAAAACCTCCTAATTTTTAGCCACTTGAATGTGACTTAAGCAAAACAAGGTAAAAGTATTTATTTCGACATCCCAATAGTTTTATATTTAAAATATTATACTATCAATTATAACATATTTTTCTAAATAATATTAAAGATTAATTAAGCATTAGAGAACACCAAACAAGGCCTTAGGATAGGCATTCACTTTGCTTAAGACTACTTTGGAATAGCAACAAATATTACAGGTGATTGTACTATTACAATAGTAGTAGACGGTAGACGAGATTTAAAAAGAGAAATAAAAAAACTGATTAGAAAGTAAAATATCTAATCAGTTTTTTCATTCTAAACATTTTGTTTAAAAGCTAGAAGCTTTTTAATATTGAAGATAAACATAAGTTAATAATTATAATTAAAGCTATCTTCTATGCTCTACAAGATCAATGGCTCCTAGCACAATGTGAGCTAAGCCAAATCCAATAACGCCTGCTTCAATCATAGGAAGCATATTTTTCTTTTTCATGTTATTTCTAGAAAATGTTGCACCAGTAGCAGTTACAATTGTACCTAGCAAAGTTGGAATTAATCCTTCACGCATATTAAAAACCTCCTTTTTAAATTTTATACTATTAGCTTTTACAAATGTGAGATTTTTAATACTGTAAAATATATAGAATATATGCTTTATATTCCTAAGGTCTTAATTATTAAAATCTTTAATAAATTTATTGAATGCATTATCTGATGTTTGTGGATGTTTATTATCATCAGAATTCTTATCTGTATTGTCTTTTTCTTCTATTTCATAAGAATGATTTTCAGATATTTTAACATTTTTATTTTCATTATCTTGAAAATTGGATTTAATTTCATTTGAAGTAATAGTTCTTCTAATAGTTGATGAATTATTATTAGAATTTTTGTCTTCTGAGGTACCATCTTCCTTGTTTTTATTATCTTTACTTTTAATTGTTTTGTCATTATCTTTATTTTCCGAGGATTTGTTCTCTGTTTTTTTAGTGTTAATTTCTACTGAAGGTTTTTTTAGGATATCTTTCTTAATATCTTTATTTTTATTTGTGGACGCTTCTTTGTTGCTATTGCGATTCAAAGTGGATGTATCTATTTTTTTGTTATTAACTGTAATGTCTATTTTTTTATTATTGCTTGAAGAAGCATTAATTATAATATTTAGATTATTACTATCTATAATATTTTTAAAACTAGAAATATCTATAGAGTTATCTTTATTACCTTTAATATCAATACTAATAATTTTTTTATCATTTACATATTCGTCATTTATAAAATTTTCCGCTTTAGCTTCTTTAACTAAAAGCTCAAGACCATCATCTATAGACTTATTCTTTAGTTTAATATTAGTAAGTATTAGCGAACCATTTGAATTTAGTGCTTTGAAACTAATTATTTTATTCCACCTGTTAGCTTTAAGAGAAACCGAGGGGTTACTCATAACTATAGTTGTAACTGGAGAATAGTAAGCTTGAGCAAAGGAACTAGAAATAAGTATAAACATTAGTGAAGCGGCTGTTAGGGCATATTTATAGTTGAACAAGCTTTTATTGTATAATTCTCCTGTATGAATTTCACCTACCTTAGGAAATACTTTGCTGATTTTTATATATACAAATTCTCCACTGTCGGTCATAATACCAGCTTTCTTATTCATAATGCACATTACAATACCTTTTTTAATCATTTAATTCACCCTCTTTTATATTTAAATAGGATTTTAGATACACATATTCTGGATTTATAAGTATTAATATTAAAGAAATTATATATATACGCCATTTTTCAATTAATTTTCTATTAGAGGAAGTTAATATTATTATTTCTTTAGTTGGAAGTCTTCTTTTGGTCTTTAAATGGTTAAGTATAGATTCTTCTCTAGCGCATAAAAAAGCAACATTTAATAGATTATTTCTAGTATCCTTGTGAGCGGGAGATAAATTTATAAGGGATTCAAAACTAATTTTATATTTTAATAACTCCTCTGAAAATAAATTTATTTCATCAGCCCTAAATTTATTTTCAATTTGAATTTCAAAATTGTTAATAGAATTTTTCCCATCTATATAATCCACAATACCCTTACTATTATCAAAGATTAAATTTGTAGAATTTTTATTTTTCCTAAAAAAGTCTATAAGTGCGTTTTTAATAATAATTTTACTAAAACCATAAAAATTTCCTTTAGTTTTATCATATTTGTCACAGGCCATATTGAAAGCCATCAGTGAGATACTAAGCTCTTCATCATTTTCCCAAATCAAATGCCTTTTGCAGATTTTACTTGTATTAGAATAAATAAAACCTTTGTTAGATTCAATAAAATTGCTTCGATTTTCCGAAATTAAAGCATCTATATTAAAACTTAGCTCTTCATCTAAAGTGGATATTGTTTTTTTATTTTTATGAAAAAGAAGTTTCAAGTTCATTTGTCCACCCCTTACATTATGTATACGTAAATACTACCAATTTTTAAAGGGAAAAGAAACATAAATTTATTTTTGAAAGAAATATAAAATATAATTAAAAAAAATAATAGAAATACCCTCTAATAAATCTTAACATGTTTCGTATATATAGGGGAGATGAAAAATATGGGATAATAATTAATAATTGCTATCTACATAAGAACAATAAGAGGAGGAATTAAAATGAAAAAAGTAGCTATTTTAGTTGCAGCCATAGCATTTACAGTAAGCATAAATACAAAGGTGTTTGCAACAGGTGTTGAAAATTCAGTTACAACAAGTTCAAGTATTGATACAAACATAAGTGAGGTTGTTAATAAGGATACAGGAATTATGCCAGATAGTATGTTTTATTTTATTGATAAGGCATTAGATAATCTTAAGATATTTTTAACCTTTGATGATGCAAAGAAAGTAGAAATAATTTCGCAAGTAGCAAGTGAGAGAATAGCTGAATATGACAGTATGACAGCAAAAGAAAAATATAACTTGGCACAAAATATAATTAAAGAATTAGATAGGCTAAGTGATAAATTAGACGTATTGGAAGAAGATAATACTACTACTAATAATAATAATAATGATGTTAATATAAAACATAAAGAAGCAGTAGCTAACATGGTAGAAAAAAGACATCTATTAAATGCAGCAAGACAAGAGTATCAATCAGTAAAGGTTGATTTAAAACAAGCTAAGAAATCTGGGGATGAAGTAGCTATAAAAGCTGCGGAAGAACAACTAAAAGTAAAAGAAGATCTATATAAAGTTGCTAAAGAAGCATATAAGACAGCTTTTGAGAGAATGAAAGAGCTTGTAGGCAATAAGGATGATAAAAAGGTAGAAGAAATTACAGAACAATTAAATAAAGTAGATGAAGCTAAACTAGCTAAAGAAGTAAAAGAAGTGAAAGAAGCTAAAGAAGCTAAAGAAGCTAAAGAAGCTAAGGAAGCTAAGGAAGCTAAAGAAGCTAAGCAAGCTAAGGAAGCTAAGGAAGCTAAGGAAGTAAAAGTAGCTAAAGAAGTAAAAGATGCTAAAATAGCTAAAGAAGATAAAGAAGTTAAAATTGAAGTTAAAGAAAAATTAGCAAATATAGAAATTAGAAATGAAAATAAAAGAGTAGAAATAAAAGAAAAATTAGCAAATATAGAAGTTAAAAATGAAAATAAAAGGGTAGAAATAAAAGAAAAAATAAATGAAATTAAAGAAAATAAAACAGTTAGATAGAGCATTGTATTATTAATTTAGCATAAAAGTTTTCTTCAAGGTTAAAATAAGGTATTGTAATAGAACATTACAATACCTTATTTTAATTTAGAGGAGGAAAATAAAAGTTTATGAAAAAAACAAAATTACCAAAAGGCCAGCATGAAGAACAAGTTGAAAATGTAAAAAATATGCTCCAAAGGGGCATGGGACTTATTGAAATTATAGATTCAACAAGCCTAAATGAAGAGGAAGTCATAGGAATTAATAATGAACTTAGAGGCGAATAGTAGAAAATAAAATGACGGGGAGTTCCCCGTCATTTATTATTATTAATACCTGCAGTAAAATTTAATTCTCGAACTGCAGCTAAAACTTGTTCTTTATCCATAGTACTAGTAGCAGCGGAAAGACCATGTTTTTCTAGAATTATAGTTACTTCCTCATGAGTAATAGCAGTTGAAGGATATTCTCCTTGTATTCGTAAATCTAGGTCATTATTATCACGTTTAAAAGATACAAAATATTCACCTGTATCATTTTTGTCAAGTATAAAACCTTTAGCCATTATTAAGCCCCCTCTTTTTTATACAATAATGCAATTATAGTATAATGCACAACTAATTAATTATAAAGTATTTTATTAATTTAATAAAATGTATTAAACAAAATTATATGTAAAAGATAATAGATGTAATGAGTAAGTTAATAAATAAATTTAAGGAGAGGAAAATATGCCAAAAAAAGGAATGAGTAGACCACAAGTTCAACCTAAAGGTGATAATAATAAGAAAACGAAGGATGCAAAAAGAGTTCCCGAAATAGGAAAATAAGAAAATTAAACACTATGTTGGATGTTATTCCAACATAGTTTTAATTATCACTATGACTTTAAATCAAATTTTAAATTTGTGATTTATTCATATAATCCAAAGCCAGTAATAACTAATGTATCCCAATCAGTTTCTTCATTTTTAATCCATTTGTATTCAATACAAAGTAGTTTTAACCAAGCATTAAGACCGCTACTCATTTTACTAGCATTTGCCGCTTGTCTACCGAAACTTTCTTTTATTGTTTCAAGTAATTCTATTTGATCGTCTTTTCCTAGTTTTTTATCTAATAGTTCTTCTATAATATCACAACATTCTTCATAGCATTTACTATCCTCAGCATACAACTCATCAGCTAATAGCTGCCTTTTGTTATTTAAAGTATCACGTACAGTATTAATTTCTTCTGAATTTGATAAGAATTTTTTAGCTATGTTCATAGCGGCAATATCATTATCTATTCTAGTTATTGCTCTTTCTAATTTTGCATTTCTCATTCTAATCTTCTCACTTTACATTTTTTATTTAGTCATTAATTTAGGCATCTTGAAAAAAATAACTAGTAAGTGTGCTTGTTATCTTTTTTAAAATGCCTAATGACAATAAATCAATTATATCATTAAATTAACTATGATACAAAACTCTGTTGATGTTTAATTTTATATTTATATTTATATTTATATAGATTGATATAAGTTGAGAGAAAATGAAAAAAATACCTTTTAAAATTTTAAAAAATGTGGTAAATTTAGAAAAATAGAAATTAAACGTTTTTAATAAACAAAATTCATACAATTATACAATTAGGAGATGAGACATATCTATATGAATAATAGAAAAGAATTTTTGAAAGATGTAAAAAGAATTGTTGTAAAGGTAGGAAGTTCAACATTAACTCACTCTACAGGATTATTAGATTTAAAACGTATTGAAAATTTAGCACGTCAATTAGCCGATGTTCATAATCAAGGGATTCAGGTTGTACTAGTCAGCTCAGGTGCGATAGCAGCTGGCATGGGAAAACTAGGGCTTAAAGTAAGACCAAAAACAATGCCAGGAAAACAGGCAGCTGCAGCTGTGGGTCAAGGGACATTAATTCACATGTATGAAAAGTTTTTTTCAGAGTATGGAAAAACAATAGCACAAATTCTTTTGACAAAAGAGGACATCATAGATAAGAAGCGATATTTAAATGCTCATAATACATTTTTAACTCTACTTTTACAAGGAGTTATACCTGTAGTAAATGAAAATGATGTAGTGGCTACGGATGAAATAAGAGTTGGAGATAATGACACATTGTCTGCTATGGTAACAAGTTTAATAGAGGCAGATTTACTTATAATACTTTCTGATATTGATGGGCTATACGACTCAGATCCTAGAACAAACCCTGATGCGAAAATTATTTATAATGTAAAAAAAATAAATGATAAAATTAAGGGGTCAGCAGAAGGTGCAGGTTCAAAGCTTGGAACTGGTGGTATGGTAACTAAAATTAAGGCAGCAAAAATTGTAGTGGCTGCAAATGCGTCTATGATTATCGCACAAGGATCTCAGCCTAATATTATTAGTGACATTTTAGAAGGAAAGGAAATAGGTACATTGTTTGAAAAAAATACAAATGGTATTAACGATAAATAGATAGCTTACTTATTAGTTATCTTTTAAAGATGATAATAAATGAGTAATTGAAATCTCACATAGAGATGATGGAGGGAAAAATGAATTTTGATGAATATATTATAAATATAGGTAGAAGTGCTAAAGATGCATCTAGAGGAATGGTTACTGCTAGTACTAATGTGAAAAATAATGCGCTTTTACAAATGGCAGAAGCTTTGATAAAGAGTGAAAAGACTATTATTGAAGCAAATATGAAGGACATGGAGTTAGGTTCAAAAAACAATTTATCTAAGGCTTTGCTTGATAGACTAATGATTAACCAGCAGAGAATTGAAAGTATGGCTGAGGGACTTAAAAATGTAGCATCACTTCCAGATCCAATAGGTGAAGGAATAAAAAGATGGAAAACACCAAATAATTTAGATATTTCCATGGTAAGAGTTCCACTTGGCGTAATAGGTATAATATATGAATCAAGACCAAATGTAACTGTAGATGCAGCAGCCTTATGTTTAAAAGCAGGTAATTCGATAATACTTAGGGGTGGTTCAGAAGCTATAAATACAAATATAGCTTTAGCTACAGTTATTTCAAAAGCTGCTACTTATGCAGGACTTCCTGAAGGCTGCATTCAGCTTATTGAATTGGTTGATAGAGAATTAGTAAATAAATTAATAAAGCTGAATGATTATGTAGATGTAATTATTCCAAGAGGTGGTGCTTCACTTAAAAAAGCTATTATAGCCAATGCTACTGTGCCAGTGATTGAAACAGGGGCAGGCGTTTGCCATATATATGTGGATTTAGATGCTAATTTAAATATGGCAGAAGAAATTATAGTTAATGCTAAAACTCAAAGACCAGGAGTATGTAATGCAGTAGAAACAGTACTTGTTCATAAAAATATTGCTAGTGAGTTTTTACCTGGGCTAGCACAAAGACTTTTCGGACTAGGCGTAGAAATTAGAATATGTGAAAGTGGAATTGGTATTATTCCAGGTGCAAAGGTAGCAGTAGAGGAGGATTGGTCTACTGAGTATTTGGATTTAATACTTTCAATTAAAGTTGTTGAGTCAATGGATGAAGCAATAAATCATATTTTTAAATACGGAACCAAACACTCAGAAGCTATAATAACTAATAGTTATAAAAATTCACAAAAGTTTTTAACGGAAGTAGACGCATCTTGCGTGTATGTAAATGCTTCAACAAGGTTTACGGATGGTTCAGAATTTGGATTTGGTGCAGAGATAGGTATAAGCACTCAAAAGCTTCATGCGAGGGGCCCAATGGGACTTGAGCAACTTACAACTACTAAGTATCTTATATATGGACAGGGGCAAGTTAGAAAATAACTGAAACTTTAGAAATAATATCCATAGTTCTTTTTTCAACTTAATAAATTCTAAAAGGAGTTGCATTGCTATTTATGTAATAATTTAATTGAGAATAATACAAAATAAGGAATATTGATGATATAATTGACTTATACTTTAATAATAATAAAATAGCAAAAGGGGGCTGGTATTATGACAATTAATTATGCACACAGAGGTGCAAGTGCATATTACCCGGAAAATACAATGCTTTCATTTGAAAAGGCTTTAGAAATGGGAGCTACAGGCATAGAAACAGATGTGCAGTTAACAAAGGATGGTGTTTTGGTACTTATCCATGACGAAATGGTTAATAGGACAACTAATGGGGCGGGATTTGTAGCAGACCATACTTATAGGGAATTAAATAAGTTAGATGCTGGAGGCTGGATGGGTGAAGAATTTATAGGGATTAAAATTCCTACAGTTGAGGAGCTGATTTACTTAACTTTGGATAGGAATATTATTATTAACTTCGAAATTAAGAATGGAATAGTAAATTATGAAGATATTGAGCAAAAACTTATTGATTTAATCTATAAGCATAAGATAAACCGTAAAGTTATTTTATCTAGTTTTAATCATTATTCTCTGGTTAAGTGTAATAAAATATCTAAGGGAATTAATACAGGAGTATTGTATATGGAAGGGATTTATAAGCCATATAATTATGCAAAGACAGTTGGTGCAAACGCTATTCATCCATATTTTCATGCAATAAATGAGGAGGTAATAAAAGAAACCCATAAGCATAGGACTCAAATAAATGTGTTTACTGTGGATGATGAAGAGAAAATGAAATTTTTCTTAGATATGAAAGTTGATGGTATTATAACTAATTGTCCAGATAAACTCCATAAAATTATTGTAGATAACGATTAATAACTTATAGCTACCAAAGCATCACAAGGAGCTACCAAACTGCTTACAAAACATTGAACAATATTGAACAAAACTATACAAACTGTAAGAAGTGAAGGTTGCTTTCAAGCCTCAGTGAGTGTAGTTTCTTGAAAAAGAAATAGCACGATGAACTACGTTAGATGATTGGTTAAAGACGTACCTTTAGATGTACTTCAGTCTGAAGCTCTACGATAGTTAGAAAGAAACTAACCTAAGGCAATGCTATGGTTAGACACATCAAAACTTAATACACCACCATTTGACATTGGCAAGAAGAAAAATACCCATTAGGAGGATGACTAGAGATGGTCGAATATTCTTTTGTAGTGGATTTAACTGGCAACAGATTAAGTCCCTGCAACAAAAATAAATCATATTATCTAATTAGGAAAAACAAAGCTAAAATGCTTAATAAATTTCCAATGGTAATACAGCTACAAAAAATAGTTAAGGACGATAATAATGATGATATAAAAAATTATCTTGGAATTGATGATGGAAGTAAAAATGTTGGACTTGGAATAATTCAACAATGTAAGACAAAAGTTAAAATGATTTTTAAGGGAACCGTAGAATTAAGGCAAGATGTTTCTAAAAAAATGACGATAAGAAAGGGCCATAGAATGCATCATAGGTACCACAAAAGATATCGTAAAAAGAGATTTGATAACAGACGCGCATCTAAACGCGAGAATAGACTTGCGCCAACTATACTACAAAGGAAACAGTCTATATTAAGAGTTGTAAATAAACTGTTAAAATGGACTAAGATAGATGCTATATATCTTGAAGATGTTCTTATAGACATAAGGGCTATGGTTGAGGGTAAAGAACTATACAAATGGCAATATCAAAAGTCAAATAGACTTGATAATAACATCAGATTAGCTGTATTTATGAGAGATAACTTTAAATGTGTAGACTGTAACTCTATAATTAAACTTCAAATGCACCATGCTAAACCAAAAAACAGTGGTGGAGCTGATAGTATTTATAACGGTGTAACTCTATGCGAAAAATGCCATATAAAAACTTTTGGCAAAGAATTGCAGATGATGGATAAATATTTAACCAAAATTGAAGGTAAGAATTTGTGTCTTAGACATCCAATGCACGTTATGCAGGGTAAAAAATATCTGCAAGTGGAACTTAAAAAAATAGCACCACTATCTTTGACTACGGGGGCCGATACTGCAAATCATAGAATAGACTGGAATATAGAAAAAAGTCATTCTAATGATGCTTTAGTCGTTTGTGGCACTGAAATTAAATCTACGGATATCAATATTAAAGACTGGTGTATAAAGCCTTTACGTAAAAAATCAAAGGGTGACATAGATTCTATTATTGATGGATTTAAATTAAGAGATTACGTTAAATATACCAAACGAAATGGCGTACGTTATATTGGATATATAACAGCATTGTATCCAGATAAAAAACAGTTTAATATGACAACTAAAGATAATATTGTACTTAAAAGATACGGATTAAAAAGTCTTGACCTTATTTCAAGACCGAATAGTATAAGGTTTTCATAAATTTAATAAAAATAAAAAGTGAGGTGAATACTGGTTTTTAACTTAAATGTTCATATATGTTTAGATTTAAGAAACCAGGATTATGAAAAAACTAAATTATAAAAAAGTTTTTTTGCTAGGAATAGGCTTTTTTGCAATTAGTGTTACTTGGTCAATATACAATGCTTTTGTTCCTAAAATATTAAGTAATTTTATAAGTAGTACAACAATAATAGGATTTATTATGACTATTGATAATTATTTTGCACTGTTTCTGCAACCTGCAGTTGGAATATTGAGTGATAAAATTGATACAAAACATGGAAAGCGAATGCCTTTCATAATGGTAGGTATGCCACTGTCAGTAGTGTTTATAATACTTGTGGCAAATTATAAAAATCTACCTATGCTAATAACATTTATAGTACTTATGAACCTTTCTATGAGCATTTTCAGATCACCTGTTATAGCTCTAATGCCAGATATAACTGCAAAGGAAAATAGAAGCAAGGCAAATAGCATAATAAATTTAATGGGTGGAATAGGGTCAGTTATAGCATATATTGTAGGATCTAAGCTATGGGATGTAGACCAGAAATACCCCTTTTACCTTGCTGCGGTATTAATGTGTTTTTCTTTTATTTTGCTTTTTAATGCTATAAAAGAAAGACGAGATGTAGAACATTATGAAAAAGATGAAGAGGCAAATAAAAGTTTTGCACAAAGTATAAAAGAAACTGTAAAAAATAAAAGTGTACTGTTTTTACTACTGGCTATATGTAGTTGGTTTATAGGTTTTGCAGGTATTGAGACGTTATTTACACTGTATGGTGAAAAATATTTAGGCATAAAGACAAGTGCAGCTGCATTTTCATTTACTTTCATTTCTATAGCCTTTTTGATATCAGCAATTCCAGCGGGGTTCCTAGGAACTAAGTTTGGTAAGAAAAAAACAATTATATGTGGAATAATTGGCATTGTTGTGAGCTTTTTAATTATAGCTTTCATGAAAAACATTTTATATATAAGAGGTATGTTTTTGATATGTGGTTTTTTCTGGGCTCTAATTAATATAAACTCTTACCCCTTTGTTACGGATATGGCGCCAAAAGGGAAAATAGGCACATTTACGGGGCTTTATTATCTTACGGCATCTGTAGCAGCTATAGTATCACCACCACTTTTAGGTTTTATAATCGATTTATTAGGTTATAAATATATGTTCTTTTATGGAGCTGTATTTTTCTTAATAGCTATATTATTTATTAATAAGGTGCATGAAAATAAATAACAAGACTTTTAATGTATATGGAAAAAGAATGCAATGTACTAAATATAATTGTGCAATGCATTCTTTTTTTTATTAGATAGTTATAAATTTTTAAAAATTATTCATTAATAAGGCGACATGTTTAGAGCCGAATTTTTAGCAAAGCGACAGGGCTTAAAGGCATAGGGATATCCATCACCACTTCATCCAATGCTAGTGCCTACTTATTTCGTTCGTGAGTATTTAGCAGTAATAAATTCCTTTATATTTGATAGATAATTACGGAATAAGAAAAAAATATGCATACAAATGAATAATTATTCATTGATATATAAATTTTAATGCCGATAGATAATAAAAATATCATCTGAATGCCTTTATCCAAGGCGTTTTAGCCTCAATACATTATTATTAGAACGATGTATATTGAAATGTGGTATTGACTTATGAATTATAATGCACTATAATGTATAAAAGTACATGATTTATTCTAATAATTTGGGGGGTAATATAAATGTCAAATACACAACTATTTCAATCGAAAAAAGAATTAGTAGGTTTTATTTCCGAATACCTCATCAAACATGATGATACTATAGCAATTATAAAAAAAGATTTAAGAAAAGATGTAATTAACTCTTTACTAATAAATGAAGATTTCAATATATTTAAAGATCTTTCAGATGAAGAAGAAAATGTTCTATTTTTAATCAAAACTGGTGATAAAGAAGGAAAGAATTTAAGTATTAAAATTTGTGATGCACATAATAAAAAAACTAAAGCTTTTAAGATGGTGGATATTGACAATATATTACTTGTAGATAATTTGATTACGGATGATGAAGCTGAAAGTATCACTTACTACAAAGAAATCACCAAAATGAAATTACAATAAATTTTTCCAAACAATAAAAACCCCAAACTGCCTTGGGGTTTTTATTATTTGAAAGAGCTTTTAGAGAATATGATTTAGTATAATTGAGTGAGTTGGAAAATGAAGTTTATTTGTTAGGAGAATAAAATAAAATTCACTTAACATTTAATAGTTTCGCCATATTATTTTTATTTAAACATTTGTAGGAGCTTATTATATAAAAAAACAGGAATATAAGAGTAAATCTTATAAGTCCTGTTTTTTTATTTGCTGTAAAAGGAGTGAATTCATGGCCACACCTTGTTTCTGAAGCAATGTTAATGAAAGATTTACTATTATGTTTTCTTTGAAAGTGTGGAAATTCATTTCAATAGGAAAGTCACTATTAAAAGGAGTCTTATCCATAAGGGTATATGTTTCATTAATTTTAATTTTACTTATCTCACAATTTATGGGTGGAGTATTGCAATTAATATATTCTTCATATTGAGTATCTTTTTCGTTTGTATATTCATAAGGATTTTTATGGTAATCACTATGAGAATTAATACAATCTGATGATATATAAATGGGTATATAATCTTCAGTTTTTTCTTTAGAAAACACAGGGGGGACTTTATACTGAATTAAAGTAGTATATTTAAAAGGAATATAAATTATAACAGATTCAGTATCTAAATTAATTATGTTATCATGCACATCTTTTGCTATAGAAAAATCTAATTTGTTTCTAATAAATCCCTCTAAAAATAATTTACCATTTAAAGGAGCAGAAATATCATCTTTTTCATACATAGGTAGTATTGTACTATTAGTTAAATATACATCCTTTTTCATATTTTTTATATCTAATGCAGGGTTTTTTAATTTGAATATGGATTCAATAGGAATATCTATATTTTTTTCTGCTATTATGATGGGAAGTGTTGCTACCCAACTTCCATTACAGTTAGTACATATTCTATCTTTCTGATTTTTTTTCACACTTAAGTCCTTTGGTTTTACATTGTTTTCTTTCTCAATACTTTCAGTAATAGATAATTCCTGTAAAATTCTTAATATGCTAATTAATTTTTTCAGTCCTAATTTATCATAGTTAATTTGTGATATCATTGTAATTCTCCTTTATTATAGGACTTAGGCATTTAAAGTTAAAATAGACTAGGCTAGATAAACTAGACTAGTATACAAGAAAGTAATTTTTAAGATGCCTTATGTATTTAAATATCATTAATTATGTAATATAAATTAAAGTCATTATATATAATTAACCGTTCTCCTAAAGCACAATATTAATTTTAGAAGAACGCCTATATCTAAATGTTTATATTTATATATTTACTAATCGCAGCGATTAAATCCAGCAGGACCTGGAATATTTACTTGTTGTACTTGCAATATTTTAACATTGATATATACAACCATTTTTTCAATAACTTTATTATAAAGTTGTACTTTTCCATTTAGAGGGCTGTTCATAGGATCTTTTAGAATATCCTCTTCGATAATTCTAACTGCTTCTAATTCAAAGTATGGATCTTCAGCAAAAGTTGTAGTATCTCCAACAGTAGTATTAACTAATGGTGGAATAACATATAGAACTTCTGTTACAACTGAAAACGGAACATCTACTGTTGTGTGAGCTATTCTACCACTTACAACTTTTTTATCTATACAGTCAGCAGTAGCATATTCTATATTTTTTCTTACAAATCCACTTATAAATAATTTTCCGCTAACGGGAACTCCATTCACGATTCTTCCTGATAATGGGAGCAATTTAGCTTGAGTTAAAACTACATTTTTCTTTATTCTTTTAATTTCATAGAATGGTTCTTTTAATTTAATTTCAGCTTCAACATCTATTTGAATATTTCTTTGAGTTAATACAACAGGAACTTTAACTACTAGAGGCCCATCAATACCATCTGGTATAATATTAACTCCAGCACTAAAGGGTAATGTTTGAGCGCTTACTTCACCACATTTTTCGCAAGGGTGAAATGTTTCTTTATTTTCCAAGAGTAATTCCTCCTTTAATTGAGGTCTTAAGACCTACTACATAATATGATAAAAATAAATAAATGTTACTTTAATATGTATTATATTTAAAAATTCATATAAGAAAGATAAAAGCATATAATAGTTGAAATAATATAGGTAAATGCAGTAATATATAATCAAGTAGGATATAATGGTCTTGTAGTAAAGTGCAAATAAAATAAACTTGATTAAAACATTGGGGTTGGTAATTATGTCGCAGCAAAATATTTTTGATGAAAAAGTTAATATTAAAGAAAAAGTAGAAATTGAGATTAAGGAACCTAATAAGTACAACGTAATCATTCATAATGATGATTATACAAGTATGGAGTTTGTTGTGCAGGTTTTAGTTGGAGTTTTTAAAAAACAGGTTGTGGAAGCCACGAAAATTATGTTTGATGTCCATAAAAAAGGTAGAGGCATTGCAGGAATTTATAGCTATGACGTAGGTGTAACAAAAATCATTCAAGCTATGGAGATGTGTGAGGAAAGTGGTTTCCCATTAAAATTAACCTTAGAAGAGGAGTAATTATGCAATTAGATAATATAGTAAATGAGATTATTACAGCAGCTTATAATGAAGCACAAATGTCCAATCATGAATATTTCACACCTGAACATATTCTTTACGCCTCTCTTTTTTTTGAAGAGGGAATTGACATAGTAGAGAATAGCGGTGGTAATGTTAAAAGATTAAAAAAACAAATAATTAAATTCCTAAAGGAAAATATAGATGTTGTAGAAGATGCAGAGCCAATTCAAACAATTGGAATCCAAACAATTTTATCATCTGCTGAAGATCACGTTATGCTTTCAGGAAAAGAGTTAGTTAAGATTGGTGATGTTATTGTAGCCATGTATGATGATGAGGAAAGTTTTGCTTCATATTTTTTGAGAAAACAACAAATGAAGAGACGGGATCTTCTCAATTATATAGCTCATGGTATATCTGTAGTAGATACTTTTGACTTTGCAGGGACAACAAATCATGAAGAAGAAGAGCCAGTTGAATTTGAGGAAGATGAAGAAGAAATAGAACACACTTTTGAAGATGAAATGGATAATGCCGGTGGAAAAGAAAACTTTTTAAGTAATTTTACTGTGGAGTTAACAGAAAAAGCCAGTAGAGGAGAAATGGATCCTCTTATAGGAAGGCAAGATATTCTACAAAGAACGCTGCAAGTTTTATGCAGGAGACTTAAAAACAATCCAGTGCATGTAGGTGAACCAGGGGTAGGTAAAACTGCTATCACAGAGGGTCTTGCACAATTAATTGTGGAAAATAAAGTACCGAAGCTATTGCAAGGGAGTAAGATATATTATTTGGATATGGGTTCTCTCCTGGCGGGAACAAAGTATAGAGGAGATTTTGAAGAACGTATAAAAAGAGTATTAAGGGAAATTAGTAAAGAAGAAAAGCCTATAGTGTATATTGATGAAATTCATACTATAGTTGGAGCGGGCGCAGTTTCTGGAGGGTCTATGGATGCTTCTAATATTTTAAAACCCTTTCTTGCAGATGGTAAGGTAAGATTCATAGGTTCAACTACTTATGATGAATATAAGAAGCATTTTGAAAAAGATAGTGCACTGGCAAGAAGATTCCAAAAGATTGAAGTGCCAGAGCCTTCCACTGAAGATACTTTTGATATACTTATGGGACTAAGGGATAGATACGAAGATTATCATAAAGTTACATACAAAGAGGAATCTTTAAGAACTGCAGTGGAATTATCTAGCAAGTATATTAAGGATAGATATCTTCCAGATAAAGCTATAGATATTATGGATGAAGCAGGAGCTTATGCTAGACTCAATGCTGAGCATAGTGAAGAAAATATTGTTATAACGGTAAGTGCAGTGGAAAAAATTGTAGCTTCTATTGCAAAAATTCCAGAGCAAAGCGTATCAAATAATGAAACTTTAACATTGAAAAATCTAGATAACAATTTAAAGAAACAAGTTTTCGGGCAAAGTGAAGCTATAGACACTCTAGTAAGAGCTATAAAGAGATCTAGAGCAGGGTTTAATGAAGAAGAAAAGCCTATAGCATCTCTGCTCTTTGTGGGTCCTACAGGAGTAGGAAAGACAGAAGTAAGTAAGCAATTATCAAAGAGTTTATCTATTCCACTTATTAGATTTGATATGAGCGAATACCAAGAGAAGCATACTGTGGCTAGACTTATTGGCGCACCACCAGGATATGTAGGTTATGAAGAGGGTGGACTATTAATTGAAGCCATTAAAAAAAATCCTCATTGCGTCTTACTTTTGGATGAAATAGAAAAAGCCCACCCTGATGTATATAATGTGCTACTTCAGGTTATGGACTATGCAACTCTGACAGACAATACTGGTAAAAAGGCAGATTTCAGGAATGTGATTTTAATAATGACATCCAACGCAGGAGCAAGAGAAGCTAGCAAAAATATAATTGGTTTTGGAGACAGAATAGAATCAGGGGGAGCAGTTACTAAAGAAGTGGAACGAGTGTTTTCTCCGGAATTTAGAAATAGATTGGATAATATTATTGTATTTAATAAAATTGATGAAGCTATGGCGCTTCAAATAGCTAAGAAAGCTATGAAACAATTTGAAGAAAAGCTTTTAACTAAAAATATAAAATTAGAGGTAACAGATAATTTATATGCTTGGTTAAGTAAAAAGGGCTATTCAGAGGCTTATGGCGCTAGAGAAATTAATAGGGTAGTTCAACAAGAGATAAAGACCTATTTTGTTGATGAAGTACTATTTGGAGAACTTTCAAATGGTGGTAGTGCAATAGTTGATATTGTTGATGGTAAACTTACAGTTATTAAACGAAATTAAAAAAAGATGTTGCTTTTATAAAAAGCAACATCTTTTTATTTAATATTCTCTGTTTTTGAAAATTTACTACTTAATATAATAATATCTACGGTTCTATTTTTTGCTTTTCCTATTTCAGTAGTATTAGTTGCTACTGGTCTATTTTCTCCATAGGCAACGGCTGATATCCTTTTAGGATAAATTCCCGCTTGTGAAATAAGAAGTTCTGTAACATTAGTCGCCCTAATAGCAGAAAGCTGCCAATTTGAGCTAAATTCATAATTGTTTATTGGTGTACTATCTGTATGCCCTTCTATTCTTACATAATTATCAACCTTATTTAGTATTTTCCCTATACTAATTAACTTTTTTATTGATTCAGCTTTAACATTTGCTTTACCACTATCAAAAAGCAGTGTACTAGTAAGGCTTACTTGAAGACCTCTTTCATCAATTTTAGTGGATGCACTATTACTTAATCCATTTTCTTTTAAATACTTGTCCACATTTTTTTTAATAGCTTCCATTTGATTTTCTTCTGCTGTTTTAGCTGCAGCAGTATCAGTTGCCGTATCAATTACTTTATCACTAGGCACTGTTACACTTATAGCCGATGAATCTCCCATAATAGTTGCACCACCACCCGAAAAGGCTGCATTAAGTGACTGTGCTAGCTGTTTATATTTAGTAGTATCTGAATTGCTTGATGCATACATAACAACAAAAAATATCATAAGTAAGGTTATTAGGTCTGAATAAGTTAAAAGCCATCGCTCATGATTAGGTTCTTTTTCCTCCCTTCTTTTCATTGTTATGCTCCTCCATTAGTCATTTCATTAAATCTTTTTATTTGTTTCTTATCCAGGAACCCTTTTAATTTTTCTGCTAAGATATTAGGATTCACACCTTCTTGCATAAGAAGTACAGCTTCTATTATTAGCTGTTTCTCTTTAATTTCTTCATTATTTAAATCTTTTAATCTTGCAGCCATAGGAAGCCATAATAAGTTGGCAGATCCAACACCATATAGTGTAGCTATAAATGCAACCGCAATTTTTTCTCCTAAAACAGCTGGGTCAGAAAGGTTACTTAAAACTTGTACCAGACCCATAACCGTACCTATAATGCCCATGGTAGGTGCAAATCCACCTGCTGCATCAAAGATTGCAGCGCCCTCTTTATGCCTATCATAGGTTGATTCAAGTTCGAATTCTAAAATAGTTTTTACCATTTGAGGTTCTACCCCATCCACAACCAGCTGCAAACCTTTTTTTATAAAAGGGTCTAATGCGTCAGTTATTTCGCCTTCAATGCTAAGTAAACCTTCTTTTCTAGTTTTAAAAGATAAATTTTTAAAATAGCTTACAATTTCAACTAAATCCTTATCTTTTGCTGTAAATATAAGTTTAAGCATTGCTGGAATATTCTTTAATTTTTTAGGAGAGAATCCGAGCCCTACGGATCCAATTGTACCTCCAAATACAATTATAGCAGCACTAGTAGCTGCAAGCATACCAGGACTTCCTCCTTCTAAAAGGAATGCACCTATCATTGAACCAAAACTTATTAGTACAAATAAAATTGAAAAAATATTCATAAATTCCCCCTATTCTTGCAGTTACATATTCTTTTTATTGTAACAACATGTAAAACATTTTAATATTAACAATAAATAAAATAATATCATACAATAACCTTCGGAGAAACTTATTTTTTATTTAGTGTTTAAAATAAATATTCATTAGATTTTTATTAGGTATTAAATTTTATTATAACTATTTTCTTGGAATAATCTCTATCCAGTACCCATCTGGATCCATAATAAAATATATCCCCATAGGTTTATTTTCGAAACATATGCATCTCATTTTTTTATGGTGTGCATAGGCTTCATCAAAATTATCTGTAGCTACAGCAAGATGAAATTCATTTTCGCCTAAATTGTAGCCTTCAGTTCTATCCTTTAGCCAAGTAAGTTCTAACTTATGACCAGTAGTTTCATCACCTAAAAATATAAGAGTAAAGCTATCATCGGTTGCATTAAATCTCCTAGTTTCTACAAAACCAAGTGCCTCTTTATAAAAATTCACGCTTTTTTCTAAATCCAATACATTTATATTATTATGATCAAAAGAAAATTTCATTTAATATAACCACCTTTTCAAATAATTTAATATATATCATATACTATATCATCATTATATATTTGTGGTAAAATAAGGGCAATATATTTATTAGTTAGTTATAATATTTAAAATATAAGGAGATACAATTATGGAAGAAATAAAAGCAAAAATATACTATATATATCATAGCGGCTTTGCAATTAAAACTAAAAACCATTTTTTAATATTTGATTATTATAAGGAACCTTTAGAAAATGATGAAACTCATAAGCCGTCAAAGGTATTGTCCACTGAAAATATTAAAGCAATGAAAAATACCTTTGTGTTTGCCTCACATAGTCATGAGGATCATTTTAACCCTAGCATTTTAAATTGGGAGAATTATAACAGTAATATAAAATATATATTTAGTAATGACATAACAGTAAATAAAAATAAACCTAGTTATAACTTTATAGAGGAAGATCAAGAAATAACATTGGAAGACCTTTACGTAAAAGCTTATGGTTCAACTGATATTGGTATATCTTTTTTAGTAAAAGTGGATGGATTAACTATTTTTCATGCGGGAGATCTAAATTGGTGGCACTGGAAAGAGGATAGCTTAGAGGAGCAAGCTATGGCGGAGTCATTATTTAAAGCTCAAATAGACAAGTTAAGTGAAGAAAAATCCATTGATATAGCTTTTTTTCCTGTAGACCCAAGACTCGAAGAATCTTATTTTATAGGGGGAGAGTATTTTGCAAGAAAAATTCAACCTAAATTACTTATACCTATGCATTTCGGAGAATCTGTAAATATTACTAGTGAATTTTCCGATAAAATGAGAAAAGATAACACAAAAGTAGTCCAAATAAATTATTCTGGTCAAGAGATAATATATTAAAATTTTTTTCACTATATTTGAATAAATTTAGTGATTTATGTTAATGATTTAAGTAACCAAATAAAAAAGCACTTGATGCAGTATTTTTTTTAGTCCCCCTAAATTAATATTGCATAAGGTGCTTTTTATATGGGTATAGATAATACTAAATCTATAAGAAACTAAAGACTAGAAAGTAAAAGTAATTTATTTATTTACATAATTTAATAGTTGTGATAACTTTATTGAGGGGAAATTAGAAAGCAGAAAACAGAAAGCGGGATATATAAAATGAGAAGCGAAACTAAAAATGAAAACACTTTAAATTATATTTATATTATTATTGGAGCTACAATACTGGCAGCAGGGGTAAATATGTTTTTGGCAAAAATAAAATTAGTAACAGGTGGAGTATCAGGTCTTGCCATTATTATTCAATATATTACAGAAAAACATTATGGCAGAGGAGTGCCTTTATGGCTTACTAATATTGTAGTAAATATACCATTATTTGCAATAGCTATAAAACTGAAGGGAAGACAATTTGTGGGCAAATCTATGTTTGCTGCAGCGTATTTATCTTTTGCTTTGTTTTATACAAGCTTTATACCCGCACCAGAGGTGGATTTTTTATTAGCGAGTATATTTGGTGGGGTATTAGTTGGTACAGGCTTAGGTTTCGTATTAAGAGCATCTGCTAGTACTGGTGGCACTGATTTAGCTGCAAATATCATAAAGGTTTATTTTAAAAATGTTCCTATAGCTAAAATTATATTAGTACTTGATTCAACTATAATAATAATAGGTGCTTTTGTATTTGGAGTTGAAAAGGCTATGTATGCGCTAATATCCATATACATAGTTGCTAAGGTTATAGATAGTATATTAGAAGGGATAAATTTTTCAAAAGCGGTATTTATTATTTCAGATAATTCCAAGGAAATTGCGGAAATATTAATGAGTGATTTAAAAAGAGGTGTAACAGGAATAAATGGAACAGGAATGTATACAAAGGGAGAAAAACAGGTACTATTTGTAGTAGTTGGTAAAAATGAAATAGTGCCTCTTCAAAAAATGGTCAAAGAAATAGACAAAAGCGCCTTTATTACAATTGCAGATGTGAGAGAAGTTTTGGGAGAAGGATTTACAGAATAAAAGTATAATATGTGTGCATAAATTAGGCAACATTTTCAAAGTATAATTGAAACTCTTCCTGCGCAAACTAGATTTAGAAAGGAAGTGATTATACTATGAATGATAGATTAAATGAAAAACCTGTTACATTTGATCACCCAGAAAAACTTACACAGGGAGTCTCTTTAGAAAAAGGCGATCTTGTAGCAAAAACTTTTGTAAATGAAGAGGACGGAGTTGTAAAAAATAATATCGTTATTGAAAATAAGGTTACTGGAGAAATAGCTAAGAGAGATGCGGTTATTGGTGAGATAGTTGATGATGAATTTGAAGAGGTCGATGAAGACGAAGAATTTTAAATGAGTATATTTGTTTCTATGAATGATGGCATAGATAATTAAGAGAGTATGTTTAAGAACAACTATTGGGTTAATTACTGATAGTTGTTTTTTCTGTTTTAAATTAATTTTTCAGAAACGAGGTTAGTACAAATGCATTAGGGCGTTATGCAGGGGCTATAGGGGCTGCATTAATGGCAGTTAAGTTATAAAAAAAATTTGACATTTATTATTAAAGATATTATAATTATGAATAGTATAAAAAAATAATTAGTGTATACACTAATTAGTATAATTTTTAAATATAAAGACTGTGAAGAGAAGAGTAAATATAAAAGGTAGTCATAGCGAGTTGGTGGTGGTGAAAGACCAATACGAAGTTTATATGGAAGAACATCTCAGAGTCTCTAACCGAAATCTGTAAGATAGTAGGCTTAGACGGGTCCAATCCGTTAGTTGTTGGGCAGTATCGAATATATAATTCTGTACTGAAATGAGTGGTCATATTTTATGACAAATTGGGTGGTATCGCGAAATTTTAGCCTTTCGTCCCTTTATTATTAAGGGAGGGAAGGCTTTTTTATTGTTAGTAAAAGTATAAAAATATAAGGAGGACAATTTTATGGAAAAATTGTTAGTAAAACAAATTTATAGAGAAAAAGAAAAATATCAGGATAAACAAGTATCTATCTCTGGATGGATAAGAACTTTAAGATCTTCTAAAGCATTTGGATTTATAGAAGTTAATGATGGAAGTTTCTTTAAAAACATTCAAGTAATATTTGAGGAAGGCTTAGAAAATTTTGCGGAGATAGCTAAATTACCTATAAGTTCTTCGTTGACTATAGAAGGAACATTAGTTGTAACACCGGATGCTAAACAACCTTTTGAGATTAAAGCTACTAAAATAGTTTTAGAAGGTATGTCTGATATTGACTATCCGTTGCAAAAGAAAAGACATTCTTTTGAGTTTTTAAGAACTATTGCACACCTTAGACCAAGAAGTAACGCCTTCTCAGCAGTATTTAGAGTACGTTCACTAACTGCTTTTGCTATACATGAGTTTTTTCAAAAGAGAAATTTTGTATACACACATACACCAATAATTACTGGTAGTGATTGCGAAGGTGCAGGTGAAATGTTCAGAATATCTACTCTTGATTTCAACGACATGCCTATGGGTGAAAATAAAAAAGTTGATTTCACAAAAGACTTTTTTGGTAAAGAAACTAGCTTAACTGTAAGTGGACAGCTTGCAGCAGAGGCTTATGCACTAGCTTTTAGAAGTGTTTATACTTTTGGACCAACATTTAGAGCCGAAAATTCTAACACAGCAAGACATGCAGCAGAGTTCTGGATGATAGAGCCTGAAATAGCTTTTGCAGATTTAAAAGATGATATGAAATTGGCAGAGGATATGATGAAATATATTATTAAATATGTTATGGAAAATGCTCCAGAAGAAATGGAATTTTTCAATAGTTTTGTAGATAAAGGTTTAATTGAAAGATTAAATAGTGTTGTAAATGCAGATTTTGGTCAAGTGACATATACTGAAGCTGTCGATATTCTACAAAAATCAGGAAAGGAATTCCAGTATCCAGTAACTTGGGGTTGCGATCTTCAAACAGAGCATGAAAGGTATTTAACAGAAGAAGTGTATAATAAACCATTATTTGTAACTGACTATCCAAAGGAAATAAAATCATTCTATATGAGAATAAATGATGATAACAAGACAGTTGCAGCCATGGACTTACTAGTACCAGGAGTAGGAGAGATTATCGGTGGAAGTCAAAGAGAAGAAAGACAAGACGTCTTAGAAGCTAGAATGGAAGAATGTGGTCTTAATAAAGATGATTATTGGTGGTACTTAGAGCTAAGAAAATACGGCGGAACTAAGCATGCTGGATTTGGACTAGGATTTGAAAGAGCTATTATGTATATTACAGGAATGAGCAACATAAGAGATGTTATTCCATTCCCAAGAACCACTGGTACTGCTGAGTTTTAATTGCAATTAGGGGGAAGTCAGCATGAAAAAAATAATTAAAGAATATATCTTAATAACAGTTGGGTTAGCACTGGTAGCTGCAGGATTTTATTTTTTCTTAGTACCTAATGATTTAGCAGTAGGCGGAGTTAGTGGTCTTGCCATGATTATAAATTGGTATATACCAGGCCTTTCCATTGGTGCTGTAATGCTTGTATTAAATGTGATTCTATTTATTATAGGATTTATATTTATAGGATCTAGTTTTGGGGTCAAGACAATTTATTCTAGTTTGGGGTTATCTGGAATGATATGGGTATTAGAGAAGGCATGCCCTATGAGCGGAAGTATAACAAATGATATATTTCTAGAATTAATCTTTGGAATATTAATTGGTGCAGTAGGAATGGGCATGGTATTTAACCAAAACGCTTCTACCGGAGGAACTGATATTATTGCTAAAATACTTAATAAATATTTTCACCTAGACATAGGTAAAGCATTGCTTATAGCTGATTTTTTCGTAACCATGTTGGCAGGCATAGCATTTGGACCTAAAATTGGTATGTATGCGTTGCTAGGAGTTATTATAAATGGATTTACTATTGATGCAGTTATTGCGGGAATGAATATTTGTAAAAAGATTGAAGTGGTTAGTTCAAAAGGGGAAGAGATAAAAAAATTTATTATTGAAGAGTTAGATAGAGGAGCCACTTTATACACTGCTAAAGGTGCCTATACTAATGAGGAAAAAGAAATTATAACCACTGTTTTAGATAAAAAACAGTTTATAAAATTAAAAATTTATATAAAACAAATTGATAAGAAAGCTTTTATTATCACATATAATGTACATGAAATTCTTGGAGAAGGTTTTAAGGACATAAACGAATAAAAAAATACAAGCTACTGACAAAGTCGGTAGCTTGTATTTTTTTTATAAGAAATATGTTCTAATTAAGACTTTATGTTCCTAATTAAGCTTCAACTGGAGCGCCTGTAGGACAAACACCAGCACAAGCTCCACAATCGATACAAGTATCAGCATCTATAACAAATATAGAATCTCCTTGGCTTATAGCGTTAACTGGACATTCAGACTCACAAGCTCCACAACTTACACATGCATCAGTAATTTTATATGACATAATAATCAACCTCCTTTATTTACTAATTTACCTATACATAGTATCATAACTAAACTAATAAATAAAGAGTTTTTTAGAAATAGCAAACTATCTTATCAAACATTAAGTGAACTGAATTAAATATAGTTACAGCTAAAAACTATATTTAAAACAGTCCACTTAATATAAATATATAGGTAGTTAGTAACTTTTAGCTGTATCTATATATTAAAGATGAGCTCATCTACTTAGCTGTGAGTTAATAACTATCGATAGTAGTTTATGTAAGAATGTATTAAAGTATACTTGATAAATTAAGAATGATTTATGTTTTTAGTTTTAAGTATTACCTGCTTATTATTAAAACGACAAAAAATTATTCTATTTAATATGGAATATGTATATTGGTGGGTTTTAGGATATATTATTCTATAAATAAGGGATATTCTCTTGATATAAATTGAAATAAGGGTTATTATAAAAATATTAACAAAGTAAATACATTATATGTACAAGCTTAATAAATTCTAAATAGGTGGTGTTTTTCATGCTAGCAAACAATTACATGGAAAATTTAATTGCAAAATACTATAAAAATTTTAATATACGTAAAAATATAGACTTGTGTGATAAAAAAATAAGCCTCTACGCTGAATACAAAGGCATAGGAGCACGAACCTTTATTACACAAAAGGATGTTATTGATAAATATGAATTTAATGAATATTGCATTGTTAACGTTTACAATTCCATTCATATGGAAGAAGTTATAGAATATACGGAGTATTTAAAGACTGTGATAAATAATTTGGTAGAGCCACATAGAGAACATAAGAGTTCTACTATTACAGGTGTAATTGTATGTGATACATCTGTAGATAAAAACACGGAAAATTTTATTAAAAAGTTCAAATTTACGAAACCTTATAAGCTGTATTTTCATGGGTGGAGTGACATAAGGTTACTATTAGTTGATTTAAGTAATAACCTGGTCATTTCAAATAAGCAGGGTAAAAGTGTTAAAAAGGTGTATATTCCTACATCTTTATAATAAATAGAGGGGGCTTATTAATGAACTCAATAGTACTACTGTTTCTAGGAATAATAATTTTTTTAACGGCTTACGTTACATACGGTGGATATCTAGCTAAAAAGTGGGGTATTGATACTAAAAAAGAAACCCCAGCCCACACGAAATTCGACAACGTAGACTACTGTCCCGCAGACGCAAGAATTCTTTTAGGACATCATTTTTCATCAATCGCTGGTGCTGGTCCTATAGCTGGTCCAATTCAGGCTGCTATTTTTGGCTGGATCCCAGTTTTCTTATGGATTGTTATTGGTAGTGTTCTTATAGGTGGTGCACATGATTTTGGTTCACTATTTGCATCAATTAGACATGATGGAAAATCTATAGGTGAAATTATTCGCATTAATATTGGCGAAAAAGGCAAAATGATATTTAATATTTTCGCATGGGTTACATTAGTACTTGTAGTCGCAGCTTTTACAGATATATGTGCTTCAACCTTTGCATATGATGCAGCGAGTCCTACACTTCTTACTGGTTCTCAGGCAGGAACTTCCTCTGTATTATTTATTTTTCTTGCTATGGCCTTTGGATTTGCTGTTTATAGAAAAAATGCCAGCATTGGAGTATCTACAATAGTAGGTGTTAGTTTATTATTTATATGTGTATGGATTGGTTATGTTTTCCCATTTATTAAGCTTACAAAATTTCAATGGGATATCCTTCTTTTAATTTACATTACTTTGGCATCAATACTTCCAGTTTGGATGCTATTACAACCAAGAGATTATTTATGTTCTTTCTTACTTTATGCAATGCTAGCTGGGGCAGTACTCGGAATATTCTTAACTCACCCTACTATGGAGCTCGCTGGGTTTACATCATTTACAGTTAAAAATCAAACACTATTTCCATTCTTATTTGTTACCGTTGCCTGTGGAGCGGTCTCAGGTTTTCACTCTTTGGTAGCTTCAGGTACTACATCAAAACAAATTACTAAAGAAGGTGATGCAAAACTTATAGGTTATGGTGCAATGCTTATTGAAGGTTTAGTTGCAATAGTTGCTCTTATCGCCGTAGGTTATGTTGCAAAATCACAAGGTACTCCAGCCCAAGTTTTTGCCAGTGGAGTTGCAGTCTTTATGAATAGTTTTGGAATACCACTTCAAATTGGAAAAGTTTTTGTTATTCTTGCCTTCTCTGCCTTTGCTTTAACAAGCTTAGATACTGCTACAAGAATTGGTAGATATATTTTCCAAGAATTTTTCACCAATGCATCTGAAAAAACTAAGAAAACATATGCAAATATTTATACGTCTACTTTTGTAACTGTATTTGCATCAGCTTCATTACTCGCATATGGTTATCAAAAGATTTGGCCAATCTTTGGTTCGGCAAACCAATTACTATCAGCACTCGCTTTACTTGCAGTAACTTCATGGCTTGCAAATTGTGGAAAGAAAACTGCTATGACTTTAATACCTATGATTTTTATGTTTGCAGTATCACTTTCCGCATTATTCCTACTTATTAAACAATATCTATTTAGTGACAATAAAAATATGATCCTAGGATCTTTTGCAATTCTGTTATTTATACTTGCAATAGTATTAATAATAGAAGCTTACAAGTCCTTAAGTGGCAAAGCAAAAGGTAAAAACGTAAGTGCTTAGAAAATACCCTAATTATTTAAGTAGAAAAGGTAGAGCAAGTTCATGATTTTAATGGACATGTTCTACCTTTTTTATATTTTAGGATTAATACTAAAATATACTATATAAGTTTATGATGATGCCACTTGCCACGTGGGTGGCACTTTATAGATATTAAATATTGTCATCATTAGCTAATGACTAATGAGTTTATCTTTGAATTGAATGAAAAGGGTTACTGGATTATAATAAAATTATAGTAATTAAGAAATTGTTTCTGCAGAAATTTTTAGTGATTACAAAAAATATAGGGGGGCAAGTATAATGTCAAACCTTCAAGTAAATGCTAAAACAAAAACCAAAGGAAAGACTCAAGAAAGAGTACAAAGTTTCGGACGATTTTTAAGCGGAATGGTACTTCCAAATATAGGTGCATTTATAGCCTGGGGACTAATAACAGCTTTGTTCATACCAACGGGATGGTATCCAAACGCTTGCTTTGCAAAATTAGTTGGTCCAATGATAACTTACCTTCTACCATTACTAATAGGATATACTGGCGGTAAAATGGTAGGCGGGGCAAGAGGTGGAGTAATTGGTGCAATTGCAACTATAGGAGTTGTAATAGGAGCTGATATTCCAATGTTTATGGGTGCAATGATAATGGGACCTTTAGGCGGTTATGTTATAAAGAAATTTGACGAATCTGTTGAAGGCAAAATACCAGCGGGCTTTGAAATGTTAGTAAATAATTTTTCAGCAGGTATCCTTGGTGCAATACTAGCAATGCTTGCATATGCAGGAATTGGACCAGTAGTTCAAGGTTTAAATAGTGTTTTAAAAACAGGAGTAGAAGCTATAGTAAATGCAGGATTATTACCATTAGCATCTTTGTTTATAGAACCAGGAAAAATTTTATTTTTAAATAATGCAATAAATCATGGAGTACTTGGACCAATAGGAATACAAGAAGCTAAAGAACTTGGAAAATCAGTATTCTTCCTACTAGAAGCAAATCCTGGTCCTGGACTTGGAATACTCGCAGCCTATTGGATGTTTTCAAAAGGTGCAGTTAAGCAATCGGCACCTGGAGCAATAATAATTCATTTCATTGGTGGAATACACGAAATTTATTTCCCTTATGTTTTGATGAATCCTTTGCTTGTAATAGCAGTAATTTGTGGTGGAGCTAGTGGAGTATTAACTTTCCAAATTTTTGGAGCAGGACTAATCGCAGCTGCATCTCCAGGAAGTATACTTGCAGTTATGGCAATGACTCCTAAGGGAGGGTATTTCGGAGTACTAGCAGGTGTGCTTGTAGCAGCTGTGGTTTCGTTCCTAGTTGCATCCGTAATAATAAAAAGAAGCAATGGCAAGACAACTGGAAATGAATTAGAAGAGGCAAAAGAAAAGGTAAGTGAGTTAAAAGGAATAAAAGTTAAGACTTTTAACAAAATAATATTTGCCTGTGATGCAGGTATGGGTTCAAGTGCAATGGGAGCAACAACTTTAAAAAATAAATTTAAAAAAGCAGGTTTTGATATAGATGTTGTTCACTGCGCAATTAATGAAATTCCAGCAAATGCTGAAATTGTTATTACTCATGAAACCCTAGCAGATAGGGCAAGAACAAAAGTACCAAAGGCAGAGATTATCCCAATTAAAAATTTCATAAATAGCCCTGAATATGATAAATTAGTAAATAGACTTTTATAATTTAAAAGCTAAATCATAAGAACAATGAAACACATTGATTTATTGTTCTTATGATTTAAAATAACTTTAATATAAGATTTAAATGAATTTGGAGGTATTTTATGCAGAATTACAAGATTAATTTACGCATAAAGAATATTTTGAAAAGTATATGCAAAGAGAATGATTATGTTACTATTGCGAAGATTGCAAAAGATTTAGATATTAGTGGTAGAACCGTACTCAGAGAAATTTCAGAGGTGGAGAGGTTTCTTAAAAGAAATGGAGTCACATTAGATAAAAAAACTGGAGTTGGTATTAAAGTATGTGGTAGTGATTTCGAGAAACAAAGTATTCTTAATCTATTAGACGGAGAAAAAGATGAGACAATCTATTCCCCACTAGAAAGAAAAAAAATAATAATTAGTGAACTACTTCAAAATCGCCAGCCAGTTAAGCTATATAATTTTACTACCACTCTAAAAGTTACAGAAGCAACTATAAGTAATGATTTAGAGAAGGCAGATGAATGGTTTAAAAAACACAGTTTAAATTTAATTAGAAAACAAGGACTCGGGGTATATGTAGAAGGAAAAGAGAACCATATAAGAAAAGCTATGGTTAGTTTAATTTATGAAAATACAAATGAAAGTCAGCTTTTAGGTTTAATAAGGCAAAATCTAACTGATTCAGAAATTGTATCAAAAGATATTGAAACTTCTTCACGTAATAGATTACTGAATCTTATAGATAACGAAACAATAAAAAAAATAGAGATTTCTGTTGAGAATATGGAGAAAGAAAGAAATTATAAGTTGACAGATAGTGCTTTTGTTGGACTAATTGTTCATCTTTCCCTTGCTATTGTAAGAATAAAGAAAGGTGACAAGATAACTATAAATCAGGAGTTTTTGAAAGAACTAAAGACTAGTGAGGAGTATTTAATTGCATCAAATTTGTCAATTGATATATCAAAAACATTTTCCATTAATATACCAGATGATGAAATTGGATATATAACAATGCACATCAAAGGATCTAGAAAACGTGATGAAAAAGAAAAAGCAGGTAATAAAATAATAGGAAGTTTTGAACTAATAAAATTATCAAAACAAGTTATTAATATAGCTGAAATTCAAACAGGACGATTCCTTGGAAATAATGAAAATTTATTAAATGGATTAGTAAATCATCTTGGAACAGCCATTACAAGGCTGAAAATGAACCTTGATATTAGAAATCCACTTTTAGAAGAAATCAAGGCTAACTATGCTGATTTAATGATAATTAGTAGTAAATGTGTTGAAGTAATTGAAAAACATATTGGCATAAAAATGCCTGAAGCTGAAATTGCGTTTATTGCTATGCATTTGGGAGCTGCAATTGAAAATAGTGAAACCCCAATTAAGCCTATTTACAAAGTTGCAATTGCTTGTGCTACAGGAATAGGAACTTCAAGACTTCTTGCTACAAGAATCGAAAGTGAATATGATAATATTCAAATTATAGATATAATATCTACTATTCACATTGAAGAGTGCTGGCTAAGAGAGGAAGAAATAGATTTCATTATATCTACAGTTAATATAGATAAATGCTTTAGACCAGTGGTAAGAGTAAATCCACTGCTCTTTCAGGAAGATAAAGATAATATAGCAAAACAAATAAAAGCACTGATAAACACAAATGTTAGTTATTCAAAAAAGAAAACAAATAAAGTTAAATTTAAGGAGAAATTGCTTTTATTAAAAACATATAGTGAAGCAATAATACAGCTTTTAGATAATTTTTTCTTGAGTGAAATTCCTGCAATAAGTAGCGTAGATGAATTAATAATGGAAGTTAGTAAGATAATAGGGCAGGATTTAGGAATAGAAGAAAAATTAAGAATAGCACTAAAAAATAGAGAAGAAAAAGGCAATATAATTGTAACAGGACATGAGATGATATTGCTTCATTGTAGAACAGACGCAGTTAAAGAACTATATTTTGGTGCGGTGAAGCTTTCAACCAAATTAGAATGCTTGAATGGTAAAAATGAAATAGAGAATGTTTTACTTGGAATTGTAATGCTTGCACCAGAAGATTGTAGTAAATTGCATTTAGAAGTTATAGGCTACGTAAGTAAAATGCTAATAGAAAGGGTGGACTTTCTTAAATATTTAAAAGCTATAGATGTAGACAAAGCTTTTAATGAATTAAATGATATTTTAAAAGAATTTTATAAGCAAAAAGTAAATAATTAATGGAGGCATGAGGTTATGATGAATATATCTGATACAAAACATAAAACCGCAGGAAAAACTCAAGAAAGAGTACAGGGTTTTGGACGATTCTTAAGCGGAATGGTACTTCCGAATATAGGCGCATTTATAGCTTGGGGACTAATAACAGCTTTGTTCATACCTACAGGTTGGTATCCAAATGCCTATTTTGCTAAATTAGTTGGTCCAATGATAACTTATCTTCTACCATTATTAATAGGATATACCGGAGGTAAAATGGTAGGTGGAGCACGAGGTGGAGTAATCGGTGCAATTGCGACTATTGGAGTTGTAATAGGAGCAGATATTCCAATGTTTATGGGCGCAATGATAATGGGTCCTTTAGGCGGTTATGTTATAAAGAAATTTGACGATTCTATTGAAGGCAAAATACCAGCAGGCTTCGAAATGTTAGTAAATAATTTTTCAGCAGGTATCCTTGGCGCAATACTAGCAATGCTTGCATATGCAGGAATTGGACCAGTAGTTCAAGGACTTAATACTATTTTGAAGACAGGAGTTGAAGCTATAGTAAATGCAGGATTATTACCATTGGCCTCTGTATTTATAGAACCGGGGAAGATATTATTTTTGAATAATGCAATAAATCATGGAGTCCTCGGACCAATAGGAATACAAGAAGCTAAAGAACTTGGAAAATCAGTGTTTTTCCTTCTAGAAGCAAATCCAGGTCCAGGCCTTGGAATACTAGCAGCCTATTGGATGTTTTCAAAAGGTGCGGTTAAGCAATCAGCACCTTCAGCAATAATAATTCATTTCATTGGTGGAATACATGAAATTTATTTCCCTTATGTATTAATGAATCCTTTGCTTATAATAGCAGTAATTTGTGGTGGGGCCAGTGGAGTATTAACTTTTCAAATATTTGGAGCAGGTCTAATCGCAGCAGCATCTCCAGGAAGTATACTTGCAGTTCTAGCAATGACTCCTAAGGGCGGATATTTCGGAGTACTAGCAGGGGTGCTTGTAGCAGCTGTGGTTTCATTCCTAGTTGCATCCGTAATAATAAAAAGCGGTAATAGTAAGTCAAGTGGAAATGAATTAGAAGAGGCAAAAGAAAAGGTAAGTGAGTTAAAAGGAGTTAAAGGTAAAACTTTTAATAAAATAATATTTGCCTGTGATGCAGGCATGGGTTCTAGTGCAATGGGAGCAACAATGTTAAAAACTAAGTTTAAAAAAGCTGGATATAAAATTGACGTAGTAAATTGTGCAATAGAAGATATTCCAATGGATGCTCAAATTGTTATTACTCATGAAAGTTTAACAGCAAGAGCGAAAAAAGCAGCTCCAAAGGCTGAGCACATATCAGTTAAAGACTTCATTGATAACGATGCCTTCGAGATGCTTTCAAGCAGATTACAACCAGCTCAAGTCATCCAAAGTGAAACAAGTTATGAAAATATGGATGACATGGAAGACAGCAAAATTCTTAAAAAGAAAAATATAAAACTAGGATTAGCAGCAACAGATAAATATACAGCAATTAAAATGGCAGGAAGATTACTGTTTGAAAGTGGCTATGTGGAAGAAGAATATATGGATGCTATGATTCAAAGAGAAGATGATCTTTCAACCTATATTGGTAAAGGCATAGCAATTCCTCATGGTGTTGGGGAGGCTAAGAAAAACATTAAAAAAACAGGAATGGTAGTACTTCAATTTCCAAATGGCGTGATGTTTGAGGAAGACTTGGCTTATTTAGTAATTGGTATTGCGGGAGTTGGAAATGAACATCTAGAGATACTTTCAAATATAGCTAATGCTATTGAAGGAGAAGATGATAGAATTACTAATATATTAAAGTGCACAGATGACGTCGAATACGTTTATAACTTATTTACAGTAAAATTTGAAAATTAAATTTGAATTAAGAGGTGAAGATATGATTACAACTATAACTTTAAACCCGGCAGTTGATAAGACTATTGAAATAAATAACTTTAGTGTAGGGAACGTTAATAGAGTTGCATCTATAAGGCTCGATGCTGGTGGAAAAGGAATTAATGTATCAAAAGTAATAAAAAATTTGGGCGCTGAGAGTAAAGCAATGGGAATACTTTCTGGTAAATCAGGTCAGTTCATAAAAGAATATTTGGATGGTATAAAGATTCTAAATGACTTTATTTTTACAGAAGGAGAAACAAGGACAAATATAAAAGTTGTAGACATGCTTAATCACACTAATACAGATATTAATGAAGCAGGGTCACAAGCAAGTTTAAAAGATTTAAATGAAGTAAGTGATAAAATTTTTAACAATATAAACAGTGAGGATATACTAATTCTGTCGGGAAGCGTGCCTAGCAATGTAGATAAGAATATTTATGGTAATTGGATTACTAAAGCAAAAGAAAAAGGAGCAAAGACTATATTAGATGCAGATGGTGAGTTACTTAAGTATGGTATTTTATCAGGACCTTACCTTGTAAAACCCAATATAGATGAGCTTGAAGGCATGTTTAATAAGAAAATAAATGGTATACCTGAAATCGCGGAAATAGCGAAAAGCTTATTAGACTATGGTATTGCTATTGTAGCGGTTTCCATTGGCAGTGAGGGCGCAGTTTTTGTAAATAAGGAGTGCTCAATATATGCGCGTGGCCTTAAGGTGGATGTGAAAAGTACAGTGGGAGCTGGTGATTCAATGGTCGCAGCCCTTGCATATTCCATCCAACAGGGTCTTAGCTTTGAAGCTACTGTGAAACTTGCGGTTGCTACAGGTGCAGCAAATGTAATGACTTCTGGCACAGAGGCAAGTGATATAAAAATAATTATAGAACTCGAAAAACGAGTAGAATTTGAATATTTATAAAATATAACAAAAGGTGGTAATATATATGAAAACAAGAGCAGTAAGATTATACGGAAAAAAAGATTTAAGAATGGATGAATTTGAACTTCCTGAAATAAAAGAGGATGAAATTTTAGTGAAAGTAGTATCAGATAGTATATGTATGTCTACTTATAAAGCAGCTATACTCGGTAGTGATCATAAGAGAGTACCTAGTGATATAGCAGTTAATCCAGTAATTGTAGGACATGAAATGGCAGGAGATATAGTACAGGTAGGTTCCAAATGGAAAAATGACTTTAAAGTTGGAAATAAATTTTCTATGCAACCTGCACTTAACTATAAAGGAAGTATGGATTCACCAGGATATTCTTATAGATATTGTGGAGGAGCTGCAACTTATATAATAGTTCCACAAGAAGTAATGGAACTTGGTTGTTTATTAAATTATGAAGGCAAAGCATATTATGAAGCTTCACTCGCAGAACCAATGTCTTGTATAATTGGAGGTTTTCATGCAAGTTTTCATACTGTAATGGGTAGTTATGAACACAATATGGGAATAGTTGAAGGTGGAAAGCTTGCAATGCTAGCAGCCGCTGGACCTATGGGACTAGGTGCAATTGACTATGCTATGCACTGTGATAGAAGACCGGGTTTAATTGTAGTAACTGATATAGAACAAAGCAGATTAGATAGGGCAAGAGCGATATTTACGGAGCAAGATGCAAAGAAAGCTGGAATAGAACTAATATTTGTAAATACAAAAGATATAGAAGATGTTCCGAACTATTTAAGAGACTTAACTGGTGGAACAGGTTTTGATGATGTATTTGTATATTCTCCAGTTAAACCAGTAGTTGAGCAAGGAGATAAGATATTAGGTAGAGATGGTTGCCTTAATTTCTTTGCTGGTCCTACAGATACTAAATTTTCAGCTACATTTAATTTTTATAATGTTCATTATCAGTCAACTCATACTATTGGTACCACTGGTGGGAATACAAATGATATGATTGAGTCATTAAGAATGACAGAAAAAAATATTATAAATCCAGCAGTTATGGTTACCCATATTGGAGGCTTGGATAGTGCAGCAGATGCAACACTTAAATTAACTGAAGTTCCAGCGGGTAAAAAACTAATATATACAAATATATTTATGGATATTACAGGAATTGATGAGTTTGAGGAAAAAGGTAAAGAGGATCCTCGCTTTAAAAAATTAGCGGAGATTACAAAAAACAATAAAGGACTTTGGTGTGAAGAGTCAGAAAACTACTTACTTGAAAATTGGAAAGTGAAATAAAAATATTATAAATAACCTTTGAAGAAAAAAATAAAGATCATCTATTCAGTATTTGAATAGATGATCTTTATTTAATAAAAAAGCTATAACTTATTTATTGAACAATTTAATTGCCCTATTAACAACATTTTCTGTTGTAAATCCAAATTCTTCGAATAGTGCATCTGCTGGTGCAGAAGCTCCAAATCTATCAATAGAAATTATATCTCCATCCAAGCCAACGTATTTATGCCATCCAAAGGAAGAAGCTGCCTCAACTGCCAATCTAACTCTTAGGTTTGATGGGAGTATAGCTTCCTGATACTCTTTTGATTGTGCTTCAAACAAGTCTAAGCAAGGCATGCTCACGACTCTAGCCTTTATACCCTTTTGATTTAATATCTTAGCTGCTTCATAAATAAATTCTACTTCAGAACCAGAAGCCATTAAAATAATATCAGGGGTCTTACCTTCCTCTTCATAAGTTTTTAATACATAAGCACCTTTAAAAGCTTCCATTGAGGTTTCGGCGTATAGTGGAAGATTCTGCCTTGTAAGTATTAAGGCAGTAGGAGTTGTTTTTGAAGTCATTGCAACGTACCAACCAGCAGCTGTTTCTTTAGAATCAGCTGGTCTAAACACATTAAAGTTTGGGAGAGCTCGGAGTGCTGCAAGATGTTCAATGGGTTCATGAGTAGGTCCATCTTCGCCAACGGCTATACTATCATGAGTTAAAACATAAGTTACTGGAAGATTCATAAGGGCAGATAATCTCATAGCACCCTTCATGTAATCACTAAATACAAAGAATGTTGAAACAAAAGGTTTAAGACCACCATGCACATAAATCCCATTTGCTATAGCTGCCATGGCATGCTCTCTTACTCCAAAATGAAGGTTAGTGCCAGTTCTATCTTCTCTTGAAAAATCACCCATGCTCTTCATATATGTTTTATTAGAAGGAGCAAGATCTGCTGAACCACCTATAAGGTTTGGTACATATTTTGCTAATATATTTATTATTTCTCCAGAAGAGTTTCTTGTTGCGGCTTTGCTTTCAAACTTCCACATTTCCTGAACTTTAAGTAAATCTGTAGAAAGTTCTCCGCTCTGCCATAGATCGTATTCTTTAGCAAGCTCTGGATTTTTTTCACTATACTGTGCATAAAGTGTGTTCCAAGTTTCTTCTTTTTTTGCAAGGTCTAATTTTACATTTTCCATATGTTGTATTACTTCATTTGGAACTGTAAATGGTTCTAGGTTCCAGCCTAAGCACTTTTTCATGGAAGCTATATTGGCTTCTCCAAGTGGTTCACCATGTGCTGAAGCAGTACCTTGTTTTTTAGCACAACCAAACCCTATAATAGTTTTAACTACAATAAAAGAAGGTTTATTTAGTTCAAGTTTTGCAGTTTCAATGGCACTACTTATTGCTTCCAGATCATTGCCATCTTCTACATATAAAACCTGCCATCCATAAGCATCATATCGCATGCCTACATCTTCTGTAAATGCAATATCGGTGCTTCCTTCTATAGATATACTATTTGAGTCATACATTACAATAAGTTTAGAAAGACCTAAGGTACCTGCTAAAGATGCTGCCTCTCCAGAGATTCCTTCCATATTATCGCCATCACCACATATAGCATAGGTATAATGATTTACAATAGCATGCTCACTTGTATTGAATTTTGCTGCAAGATGGCTTTCAGCTATAGCCATACCTACTGCATTAGCAATCCCCTGACCTAATGGGCCAGTGGTAATTTCAACACCATTTGTATGACCATACTCAGGATGACCAGGTGTTAAGCTTCCAAATTGTCTAAAATTCTTTAAATCCTCAATAGTTAGTCCATATCCAAAAAGATGGAGCAATGAATATTCAAGCATTGACCCATGCCCTGCGGATAATACAAATCTATCTCTATCCTGCCATTTTGAATTTAAAGGATTATGATTCATATGATTTGCCCATAGTGTATAGGCCATGGGAGCTACACCTAAGGGAAGTCCTGGATGTCCTGATTTCGCTTTTTCTATTGCCTCGGCAGATAGAACTCTTATAGTATCTACGGTTAGTTGTTCAATTTTACTCAATTTAGTTTCCTCCTTATTTACATACCTTATTTTTACAATGTTAAAAGCTACTAATAATAAATGTTTGTCATATAATAAATATAAAAGATTATCCTATATATTGCAAGAACTTATAATTTCAATTGTGATATTTAGGATAATATTTCACAACTGGCGGTCATTATTATTAGTGCATCATTTATTTTAGATACCTTATCCTCATTAGTAAGTACAACTAAATAGTCACCTGGAAAAATAACAGTGTCTCCTTTAGGGAGTATTTCATCTCCTCCTCGCTTAACTGCTACCAATAAACAATGGGAGGGCCATTTGACTTCTTTAATTTGTTTACCATCTAAATTTGATCCCATACATACTGCAAACTCTAAAATAGCCTTATCTTTGTTATTGCCAAGAGAAATTTTTTCTCCTGCATTATGTAAAAATTTTTCTAGTAATGATTCATATATAGGCTTTGATGCTAAAATATCCGCAACTATGTATGCAACTACAGATACAATAGCTAATGATAGGAAATGAGTAAAGGAACCAGTCATTTCAGTAATTAGAATAGTTCCAGTTATAGGTGCTCTAACTACAGCTGTAAAATATCCTGCCATTGCAAGTATTATAAAATTATTAATATACATGCTATCAAAATGTAAAAAATGTACAAGTGCTAATCCATAAACATTTCCTATTAAAGCTCCAATAGCGAGAAGTGGAAGGAAAATTCCACCTGGTGCACCTGATCCATAACTTACCATTGTGAATAAAAATTTTACGAGAACTAGAATCACTAAGATCGTTAAAGGTAAATTTCCTGTAACTAATGATGTTATAAGCTCATGCCCTCCACCTAAAACTTGTGGTAAAAAAATCCCAAGAATAACAGAAATTAATAAGGGTACTATGATTCTCATTTCTTTTGGGAGCCATTTTTGTTTTACATATAAGTTCTGAGTTTTCAAAAGAATCTTATTAAATACTACCCCTAAAACCCCTATAATAATCCCTAATAAAATTATATAAAAATAATATTTTAATGGCAATATAGGAAGGTTTTCAAAATTAAAAACAGGTTTTAAGCCAAAGAAACTACTAGCAACAAAAACAGCTGATAATGCTGCAGATAAAGTTGATAGCAAGACTAAGGGTGAAAAATTTTTGTGAATCTCTTCTAATGCAAACATTACACCGGCTAGTGGAGCATTAAAGGCAGCAGCGAGCCCTGCACTTGCACCACTTGTAATAAGATATTTTTCCTCTATTTTTACTCTTTTTAAAACTTTACTAAATCCCTGACCAACCGCTGCTCCTAACTGAACGGAAGGACCTTCGCGTCCAAGGGAAAGTCCTGATCCGATTGAAAGAACGCCTCCGATAAATTTACCAAGGATAACTCTCCACCATGTCATATCAAGTTTTCTAAGTAAAACTCCCTCCACCTGAGGGATTCCACTTCCGCTAATCATGGGTTCATGTTTAACCATTAATCCTATAATGTACCCAATAATTATTAAAGCTAAAACCCAGGGGAGGATAAGTATAGGCTTTATAGAAATAGCTTTATATATTTCAGTTACAAGAATTCCTGCCTTTGAAAGCGCAAAACGATACATTACAATTAGTAAACCAGTAACAATACCTATACCAATTCCCTCCAAAATAAGCTTTAATCTAAAGCTATTCCAGTGGAATAAGGTATTATAGGTATTACATTTGTTGTTTTTTTCTTTCATTTTTCTGCCTCCGTTATTATACAAACCGCTATTTTTAAAATATCAAAGCATTTAAATTAATTGCTTTATATGATATATTTTATCACATATAGACCTATATATAAAGGAAACCAAGCTTATTGAGAACTAAAAAACTGTATAAAATGCTTTATTCTTGAATATTCTCAGTGTTTTTTTTCATCTTGACTTCAATTTCTAAAAGTATTTTCTGTTGATAGAACATTAGTAAATAACAGATTGCACTAGCCATAAATAATAATACAAAGGAAGAAACTTTAAAAAGTATAAAGCCTACAACTATAAAACTAGCAAAATTCAATAGTGTAATATGAATTTTTTTAATGGAGTAGTAAGCTGCAGTTTTAAGAATATCTTTCCAACCTAAATAAAATCTTGAGATTATTGGGAATACATAAAGGCTTATTGAAAAAATAAAAACAATAATGATAAAAATAAAAGTAGTTATAATTCCTGGGTAATTATTTGAAATAAAGAATCTGGTATCAATAAATAATATACCTATTAAAAGCACTTCTAGAGTCCAAAAGAATAATGATTGAAAAAAATTAGCTTTATAAGCTTTAAAAAAGTCTTTTGTAATATTTAAATCTTTTTCCCTTATAAGTTTTCCCATTACACTAAGTAAAGCTGTTGCAGCAGGCCCTATAGGTATACAAGATATTAAAATAACAGAAATAAACCAGGGTGGAATTGATACTCCACCATTAGATAAAACCATAATTAAAACAATAATTATTGGAATATTGAGAAGGGAAAAGTATAGATTTCCTAAAAAAAACCAAAATATGTAATTAGTTATAGTGTGAATAGGTCCTTCACCAAATTCTCTTTTTGAATTAGCCATTTTTTCCTCCAATTGCATTTATCAAATGCTACCATTTAAATATATCTAAATAAATAGGTCTAATAATAAACATACTTTTATAACTAATTAAAATGTAACATAAATTGTGTGAAATGCAAATAGGTA
>Ga0209123_1000209_pt1 | contig 89704 bp, 80 predicted proteins | sample BarGraIncu00431A_FD_184500 | JGI IMG/M metagenome (GOLD analysis project Ga0209123, IMG submission 184500) | Arctic peat soil microbial communities from Barrow, Alaska, USA - Barrow Graham LP Incubations 004-31A (SPAdes) (version 2) | ecosystem: Environmental > Terrestrial > Soil > Wetlands >... | reverse complement strand
AATCTCAATGCCGTCAAAACCGAGACGTTTCGCATCACGGGCAGCCTGCCCAAAGGCTTTGACAATGTGATCAATTTCGGATAAGGTCATTGGCTCTGATACTTTTTCCCCTGAATTTACATCAATTCCTGATGGACCAATGGGCAAGGCCGTTGGATTAGGATTTTCCTCACTGATTTGACGCGCCATGCCAACATGCCATAACTGAGGAATAATTTTACCGCCGGCCTTATGGACCGCCTCTACAACATGTGACCAGCCATTAAGGGCTGCCGTCCCATGAAAATTAGGTTTACCCAGGCCTTGTGCGGCCGCAGGATGATTCACTAATGTCCCTTCAGTAATAATCAGCCCCACTTCATTTTCGGCACGTCGCCGATAATAACCTACCACATCGGCGCCTGGTATACCATTAGGGGAAAATCCTCTTGTCATGGGAGCCATGGCAATCCGATTTGTTAGTTTTAAATTTCCCAGGGTTACAGGTTGATATAATATCTCTACATCACTATTTTTAACGTCTTCATTGTGTCCCATCGTAATCTCTCCTCTTTTATAAGCTTAATTTCAATACTTGACGAACTACATCAGGAGTCACAGTACCTTTTTCACCTAGTTTGACCATTCCATGGGCTTTTAAACTAGTAATGATTTTTTCAACTACGTCTTGACCCAAACCATAATCAGCAAAATGAGTTTTAACACCCATCGCTTCAAAGAAATTCCGTGTCTTTTCAATAGCTAACTTGCGTTTTTCCGTAGCGGGCAGATCACTGGCTAGGTTCCAAATTCGCTCACCGTATTGGAGGAGTTTGGTTGATTTTTCTTCCTGCATCACGGCGAGCATAGCTGGTAATACAATAGCCAAGGTCTGAGCGTGGTCCAGTCCATATAAAACTGTAATTTCATGTCCTACCATATGAGTTGACCAATCTTGAGGTACACCACTACCAATTAGACCGTTTAAAGCTAAAGTCGCTGTCCACATTAGATTAGCCCGCACATCATAGTTTTCTGGATCAGCCAAAACTTTCGGACCTTCTTCTACCAACGTCAGCAGCAATCCTTCTGAGAAACGGTCCTGCACTTTACCGGCTACTGGATAGGTCATATATTGCTCCATCACATGAGTGAACGCATCAACAACCCCGTTGCTAATCTGTCTTGTAGGCAACGTATATGTATAAATTGGATCAAGTATGGAGAATTTAGGAAAAACGGCTGGACTCATGAACGCTAATTTCGCCTGTATGGCTTTTCTGGTAATCACCGCACCATTATTCATTTCTGACCCAGTCGCAGGCAACGTCAATACCGTCGCAAATGGTACGGCCTTATGTATCGGCAAACCCTGTACAATAAATTCCCAAGGATCACCTTGGGTGAAGGGTACAGCTGCTGCAATAAATTTGGTGCCGTCAATCACCGAACCACCGCCAACTGCCAGTAAAAAATCGTAACCCTCATTGCGAATTAATTCTACAGCCTTCATCAGCGTCTCATAGGTGGGGTTGGGCTCAATACCACCAAATTCCCCTAATTGATAATCCTTTAATTCGGTCTTGATAGCCTCTAGCAAACCAGTTTTCTTCACGCTGCCACCACCGTATAGCAATAAAACTTTACTGCCAGAAGGAATTTCCTTAGGCAATTGTAGGATCTGCCCTTTACCAAAGATAATTTTTGTTGGATTTACAAATTGGAAATTTTGCACAGTAACAACTCCTCAACTATTTTTTTATAACTTTTCTTTACTCTGTATTTTCAGTATACGACTGGTCATGTTAATTGTCAATGAAAAATAGGCTCGCTTTTTTCTATTACTGTGTATACTTTTTCAAGAAAGATCTGCCCTCCTTACCCTTTGAAATTCCATGAATGAACAGGCAAAGATCTTGTCGAACAATCACGAATATTATTAACATTATATAGCAAGAACTATAAGCTTATATTATACACACTGAAGGTTTTCAGGTGATTGAGTCTGGCTTATTTGTCATCGTCGATGGTGTGGAACAAAGTGGTCTAATGAATTGGATGATTGGGCAACTGACTTTTGTCGATTTCAATAATTATGGCGTGTTTACCACCGTTACCATTATCCTGTCTAACATCGTAAGTAATGTCCCAGCTATCTTGCTCTTGAAATTTTTTCTACCGAGCCATGATCCTAGCCTGTGGTGGACTCGCATGGCACTATTCACTACTGTCGCTGGCAATCTTACCATCACTGACAGTTTTGCTAATTTGATCGTCGTGGAAACGGCCAAACGAAACGGAATTCAAATCGGCTTTTTTGATTATTTCAAAGTCGGCTTTCCTTTGACTGTAATCATTACTATCGTTGGCTTTTTCCTGTTATGAGTCAGGAAAGGGTGGTCAAACGTCAAAAAAAGGTCTTAGCTGGATTTTTTAGCTAAGACCTTTATAAAGTGCGATATGGTAGCCCTAAGGGGAATTGAACCCCTGACTCCGCCTTGAGAGGGCAGCGTCTTAACCACTTGACCATAGGGCCATGATATGAATAGCTATTCTAGAGTGAATTGTTTTTACGAACTGATCTAGAATTGCCCCTAACAACTTACTAATGATAACTCTTTTAGCGCAAAATTGCAAGAGTTATCCGCAAATTATTCTATTTTCATCGTAGATATATACTTTATTCCTTGATCCATACGTGTTAGGCAGCATTCTTTTCCGAGTAGCACCATGACATCAAACAAGCCAGGACTCACCATGCGGCCTGTCAACGCCAACCGGGTCGGATGAATAAGGTCCCCACTTTTAAGACCCAACTTGTCCATCAGTTGCCCGTAAGCTTCCTCAGTATGCTGAACATCGAAACAAGTTACCTGGGCTAGGCAATCTCGGCATTGCCGTAGAAGATCGATTGCTTCCGGTTTTAAAAAGTATTTACGCTGGCCCTTTTCATCATAGGACTTTATATCCTTAAAGAAATATTCCATCCCTTCAGTTAACTCTACCAAGGTCTTGACCCTACTTCGTACGACATCAATTATATTTTTGATGGTATGATACTGCTGGACAGCTTGTTCTTCTGTGAGCAGTCCAGCACGGAGCAAGAAAGGGAGGGCCTCACGAGTTACATCCTCAATATTCATGGTGTTTAGATACTGACCGTTAATCCAAGCAAGCTTTTTAGTATCATAAATGGCTGCCTTTTTTGATACTTTAGTCAGCTCAAATTTTTCTACCGTTTCCCCCGGAGTGATAATTTCTTGTTCATCCCCCGTCGACCACCCTAAAAACGTCAAGTAATTCACAATGGCCGGTGCCAGAAAACCTTGTTCCCGGAATTCTTCAACCGATGTGGCACCATGCCGTTTACTAAGTTTACTACGATCAGGGGCCAAAATCATAGACAAGTGAGCAAATTGCACTTCTTTATAGCCTAAGGCTTGATAGAGTAATACTTGTTTCGGCGTGTTAGAAAGATGCTCTTCAGCACGAATAATATGACTAATACTCATGGCATTATCGTCAATAACACATGCGAAATTATAGGCAGGAATTTTGTTAGATTTCATGATGATCAGGTCGTCTAACTGATCCAAGCGAAAATTCACTTTACCATGAATTAAGTCGGTTACCGTTATTTGGCCATCATCAGGAACGCGTAGCCGAATTACGGCCTGTTCACCGGCTGCGATCCGTTGTAAGGCACTAGTGGCACTCTCACGACACTTGCCATCATAACGGAGCACCTGCCCCGCCTTGCGTTGTGTCTCTCTTGTCTGGGCTAATTCTTCCGGTGTACAAAAACAATAATACGCTTTTCCTTCCTTGATTAGCCGCTGCGCTTCCTTCTGATACAACTGTAAACGTTCTGACTGATAATAAGGTCCACATGGTCCACCGATTTCTGGTCCTTCATCCCAATCCATCCCCAGCCATTTCATACTGGCCAAAATTTGAGATACGGAATCTTCCTTCAATCGTTGTGTATCCGTATCCTCAATGCGCAAAATTAACTTTCCATGATGCTTGCGGGCAAAAAACCAATTAAATAAAGCGGTTCTTGCTCCACCAATATGTAAATAGCCCGTTGGACTCGGGGCAAATCTTACTCGAACAGCATTCAAAACGGGACACCTCCTACCTTAGTATGCCAAATTATTATACCACTGTGCTCACGATAAAACAAAGACTTGGCAAAAGCCAAGTCTTTGTTTTATCGTGAGCACATTATCTTAGATTATTTATTCTCGTTGTTTCCTTCATGTTCCCCATGACCTCCATAACCCCTATGTTGGAAACCGTAGCCAAGCTCTTGCGTATCCTTTTGAAAGGTTGCTTTATCAACGCCTAATGTAGTGGCGACATCTGACCACGTATTATTAATTTTTCTCATAGACAATACTTCACTGATTGGTTTGCTAGTATTTTTCGCCAATTCACTAGCCATGCCAATATCCCGACCACGATAGCCTTCTTGCAGTAAGCCTAAGGTCGTTTGTTTATCCAGGCCAATTTTTTTATTTAAGTTATTGGCAGTCATATTCTGACGGGTGGCTTGCATTTGTTCTTTTGTAATGCCCATGGTCGTAGCCACATCTTTCCATTTGTTATCAGCTGTCTTAAGACTAATAACATCTTCCAAGGACTTGCCACTAGCACTAGCTAAAAAAGCGGCTCTACCAATATCTCTGAAACTCATGCCATTGGCATTGTATTTTAAAATGGTATCTTTATCTATGCCAGAGACATCGGATAAACGTTGTGCTGCCTGTTCTGGGTTAACTTGATGATGTTTCATGGCTTTTTGGTGTTGCCCTGTCGGTGGCTGCTCTATTTCAGCTGCCTGAACAAGAAATGGACTGGCCGCAGCTGCCATAATAAACGTTCCTGCTACCATCGCAGCAATTGTATTTCGTGATAGGATTTTCATGAATATTCCCCCTATATTTGATATCAGCTCAATTAGCTGTTAAACTCAGTATATAGGTAAAATGTGACAAAAATATGACAGAAACATTCTTACATTTTTTCAATCAGGGTTGAATAACTAAGTCCCTTTTGCCAAGCACACCTCATTACGCCCGGCCTCTTTCGCCGCGTATAGGGCCCCATCTGCCTTAGCGATAAATATTTCCCCAGTCATGCCTGCCTCAAATGCAGCAACGCCAATACTGATGGTTAGAGTTCTCCCCATGGAACTTTCTTCACTAGAAAAAGGAAATTCTGCAACACTCGTCCGTATTCTCTCGGCAATCTCTACAGCATGAAGCCCATCGCAAATTGGCAGAATGATCAAGAATTCATCACCGCCAAAACGTCCTACCACATCTCCCGGTCGCACATTTTTCATAATGAGTGATCCCATCGCTGCGAGAATAGTATCGCCCTGGACGTGCCCGAGCAAATCATTATATCTTTTGAAATAATCGATATCTAACATCAACAGTGCTAACGCTTGGCCCGTGCTGACGGCTTGCTCCATCTCACGTTTAATCCGTTCGGCCAAATAGGAGGCATTGTACGACTGCGTCTTGCCGTCAATTGTTGATAAGACTTCCAGCCGTTGATTAGAAATCTCCAGTTCTGCCAAAATCCCAATAATATGTGCTTCGTTTTTTCGCACAATGTTTACCGGGTACTTATAAATACCTATTGCGATAGCCATTCCTAGTAGAACGAAGGCAATCAGTACCAGAATTTCGCCATGAATAATGGCCTGATGATTCCTGTCTTCCCAACTCAAAAACAGATAAGTCAGGGACAGAGAAAGGGCCACAATCAGTCCTACGGTACAGGATAATACAAACATTTGTCGGGAAAATTCTTGGGAGAATCCAAACTTATTTATCATATCACCTAACTCCTTAGTAGCCGCCATGGGCGATGATCAGCTGGGATCACAACGTTTAATCTTTCCTAATGAGTGGAAACGTCATCGACATTTATCAACATTTACTCCAAATAATACCTATTTAATATCATGTTCGATTTATTTATAGCAAATCCCTTTTAATTATCTACATATTAAGTAAAATATATCCAAAAAAATAAATTCTTCCTTTTTCAATGGATGAGTCAATAAAATTCGTCTCATTATCATGTGATCTGATGATCATAAAAGGAAAAATTTCTTCAATTCTGTGACCATGTCTGTTACACTTACATTGATATACTGTTAAGATTAAATTACACTCTAAAAGGCCTTACATAAATGGGGGAGATATTATGAATTTTATTGGCTATAGGACATTAAAGACCGTCATCAGTTCAGTGATTGCCATGTTGTTAGCAATGCATTTTGGCTTGCTATATGCAACGGCTGCAGGGATTATTGCCATTTTAAGTCTACAAAGTACGAAGAAACAATCCCTCCGGTTTGCAGGAAAAATGATTGGTGCTTTTCTCTTAGCCCTACTGATCTCGGTAGGATTGTTTAAGCTCCTAGGCTACAGTCCTTTAATCTTTGGTTTATTTCTATTGATTTTCATTCCTTTGTCGGTAAAATTGAAAGTGCAGGAAGGTATTGTTGTGAGTGCTGTACTCATTACTCAGTTATTATTTGAAAAAACAATTGAACTATCCTTCATTCTCAACCAACTCTCCTTAATGTTCATTGGCGTTAGTAGCGCATTAGTATTAAATTTATACATGCCAAGTTTTGAAAATGAGATTAAGAAAGAACAAGAACATATTGAGGAAATCATAAAAAATATCCTTGTAGATATGTCTACCTCATTACAAGCACAAACAGTTTCTATTAACGAAGAAGAACTCTTTATGACCCTTACATCACGCTTAAAGCGTGGTCGTGAAATGGCCTCTACTAATTACAATAATAGTTTATCTTCTAAAAACACCTATTATATTAACTACATGGATGTTAGATTACAACAGTTACATTGTTTACAAAACATGAGAAAACGTTTTGAAAGATTATTTATTACCTACACCCAAACAACGATGATCGCTGACTTCACAATAAAAGTAGCACCTTCCATACAAGAGTCCGACATGTCAGAAAAGCTCTTAGCAGACTTAAGCCAACTACGACAAAGCTTTACCACAATGCAACTCCCACAAAATCGGGAAGAATTTGAAAATAGGGTTATGTTGTATCAATTTTTAAATGATTTAGAAGAATTTTTGATGTTAGAGGAAATTCTTTCTTCTAACATCAAACAATAATTTTCACCCCTACGAATATATAATAAGGAAAATATCCTACAACCAATAAGGGTTGCAGGATATTTTCCTTATTATATATTCCTCACACTACCTCTTCTTATTTTATGCCGTTTATCATACTGTCAGAAATACTAGATAATTCCCCAGCCATTGATGCTAACTCCTGACTTGCTTTTGTCATGCCTTGGATCGAGGTTTCTTGACTTTGAACGGTATTATCAATGTTAACTTTTTTTATACTTGGAATCTATTGACAGCTTCTTGGAGATCCATGGCTAAATTGGCTAGACTTTGGCTAGACGAGGCAATTTCCTCCATAGATGCTGACTGTTCTTGGGTTGCAGCAGATACTGTCTGAGCTTCTTCTGTAGCCTTCTTACTCAAATGATCAATTTGATTCACTGAACTTACAATTTGTTGACTGCCAATCCCCATCTGATCAATGGCCAACGAAATCGCCTTCACCTGATCCGATACTTGAGTGACCAATACCACAATTTCCTGAAATGCAAGCCCAGCCGCATTGACAACTTCGGCCCCCAACTTAACTTCCCTAGTGCCATTATCCATGGCTAAAACGGCTTTATCCGTATCTCCTTGAATCCCACCAATCAATGAAGCAATCTGTTGTGTGGCCAATTGGGACTGTTCAGCCAGTTTACGAACTTCTTCAGCCACGACAGCAAACCCCCGTCCTTGTTCACCAGCACGTGCCGCCTCAATCGCAGCATTAAGAGCCAATAAATTAGTTTGCCCAGCAATACCTGAAATAGTAGCAACGATCTGGCCTATTTCTTTAGATCGTTCACCCAGCTCCCCGACTGCTTGGGCAGAGGTTTGTACCGTCTGTTCAATTTGTTGCATTTGAATGACCGCTTTATTGACGGCTTGATTACCTTGGGTTGCTTTATGGGCCGCCAAGTTAGATTGGGTGGCCACCTCATTGGTGGAAGCTGAAACCTGCTGAATACTTGCGGACATTTCTTCAACCACAGCGGAAGTCTCATTGGCCACCAGCAGTTGTTCTTGGGAACCAGTCGCCACATGGGTAATGGATATAGCCACTTGATTGGCGGCTTGGGCTGACTGCTCCGCACTGGCGGTCAGCTCTTCACTAGAAGCCGCCAACAGTGCAGACTGGGAGTGCACTGTTGTGACAAGTGCGCGCAACTGGGTCCTCATCTCGTGAAATCCTTTGGATAATTGTCCAATTTCATCTTCGGAAGAAACGTTTATTTCTCGTTCCCGCAAGTCGCCTCCCGCCAGTAATAGACATTCGTCACGCATGAGTAAAATAGGTTTTACAAATTGTTTGGCAATAAACAAAATGGCGACTACAGCGACCACTAGGCAAAGAATGGAAATGATAAGCATCATTCTTGCTAAGCTATCGACTTGGCGATTGGCTTCGGCCTTTGGCGCCGCTACCATCACAACCCAACGTTGGTCGCCTGGCAAATTGACGGGGGTGGCGATGGCAACTTTTTCCACACCATCAACAAAGTTATATAATCCGGTAGACTGTTTGCCAGTTTGAGCGGCTACCTTAAATAAATTAATCAACCGTTCGTCAAGTTCACTTTGTGGCAGCTTAAGTTCGGAATTAATCTTCTTATCGAGAAGATTTAGTTTTCCCACCAGATCTGGCTGCTGTGGATGGGCAATCAACATACCTGAATCGTCAGCGACCTGACCGTAACCCGTGTCCATAAACTTCAGATCTTTAATCATATTCGTCAGTCTGTCTGCCGAAAAGCTACCGAACAATACCCCCGTTAGTTGCCCATTATTCATCACAGGTACTGCTAGAATAACAGCTACTTTCCCTGTCGTATTGGAAATTAGAGGATTTGAGACAACAGCTTTTTTGGTGGCTATTACTTTTTTAAAATATTCTCGATCAACATAGGAAGCTTTTCTTCCTACACTATTTACCCCTGAGCCATCAGGCGTAATGAAAGTCACAGCGTCAAAACTACCCAGACGTTTTTGCATCTCTGCCATGGCTTGGATAATCTGAACCTGATCAGTGCCAGTACTGATTTGCTGAACACTGGCCAAATCCTCAAGTTGGGCTATCAGCTTTTCCATATCGGCTTGTACCCGATTGCTATAATCAGTGCCCACTGCTTTACCCGTATCATCGACACTCTTTACCAAAGATTTTTGCGCCAAGTAGTAACTAACACCCGATAATGAAATTAATACCACTAAGATAAGTGGTAATAGAACCAACAATAACCGAGTTTGGATATTTTTCACTTTCATATTAATATACTCCTTTTAAATAACTTTATATTGCAAAGAATGGATCTTACTAAGGGACTCGACATTTGCATATGAGGTCCGCCATGTAGTAAGTTTTCTTACGTTTTCTTTTGTGATATATCATTCTGATTGTCGTTCTTTTCTTTGAATTAGATCTGAATTCGAAAATATTATATCCACCAATAAAATAGCACCTAGCTATAAGAGTTAGGTACTTCCATTTCTTTCTATGCAGTTACAACTTAACGTTATAGCCGTTTTCGACAAAAAACTGTTTTTTTACATTTATAGACACCATTACATATATCTTACACCTTTTCCTACTGCAATACTATTGGTCCCTACTACAAAAAAAACAAGGGCTTATTGTATCATCACAACAATTATCCCTTGTTTCATTACACTATATTTTGTTTTAAATTCCAGATTCTAACATATAGCAATAGTAGCATCTTTGTTTCCATTTGGTCGAGAGATATTTCTAGGAATTCCTCAATTCTTCGTTTTCGCCAAATAACGGTATTGTGATGTATGAACAGTTGCTGAGCAACCGCCTTTAAATTTCCCTGTTCTAATATACATTCTAACGTAATTAATAGGTTACTTCCACGGACTTCATCATGCTCAGCAAGACGCCCGATGGTTTTTTGCACCATGGTACAGGTATTTTCATCCTGTAATAGCTGAAATGCAACTTCATAAAGTCCAATATCATCACCATGAATGACTGAGGAATCATCCACAGATGCTGCAATTACGACTGCCCTGTGCCCTTTCTCATAGGTATCTCGAAAGTTGACGGGAATGCTCGATGTGCCAGAAATACCAACTTTCACATCAAAATGAGGAAATACCTGTCCTATCTCGCCAATGATCTTTTTGGCAAATCCAATTTGGCTTTGCTTATTAGCCGCACTCAGATCGGATGCAGCAACCAATATAACGATATCATCATGACATCTCCATACTAAACCCCAGTCTCCTTCGGCTAGCCAAATTAATACTGCTTGTTTTCTTGCCATTAGGGGGGTAATCCCATTGCCAAGTATCTCAGTGTTATAAAGCAAATTATCAGTCAATTTTATGATAAAACAGCAATAAGCCACTTGAGTCTCAATTCCAAATTCATTAAGAGTTTTGATTATCTGTTCTACTGGATAATCATTGAATAATAATTTATTCAAATAGGTGCTACGACTATATAATTTATTAGTAAAAGCCAACTCTTTTTCCACGCTATGAATCCGTTCTTCAGCTTGTTTTTGTTCCGTAATATCTTGAGTAATCCCAAATAGTGTAACAGAGCACCCTTCCTCCTTAGTCATTACATTAATGCGGCAATATAACCAACCTAGAGAACCATCGGCCTTAATAATTCTAAATTGGAACTGGATATTTTGTTTCTCGTCAAGTCTAGCCAGTTTACCCTGCATACGATCAAGATCCGCGGGATATACCCGGCTACGCAAGAATTCTACCGTAGGTATAATCTCTTGCGGTACATAACCAAAATTTCGATACTGCTGATCCGACCAATAAAAGTAATGATTGGTCGAATCCCATTTAAAATACCCCACTTTAGCAATTTCCCCAGCCATCTGCATTTTAACTTGGTTGCTTGCCATTTTCTCTGTTAATCTTTGTTGTTTAGTTATGTCTCGTACTATGATCAATACAGTTACTATGTGACGCTTAACCTTCCACTCTGGCAGATAAGAAATTTGATAATATTTGTTTTTAATCTGCGACTCAAAAACTTCTTTTTTAACGGTTAAAAAAACCTTACACAAACGTTCTTCCCATTCTTCACATATTATTTGTTCCAAGCCAATGCTTTTAAACGTCTGCCCGATTAGTTCTTCCGCCGTTTTAGGCAAAGTATCATTATAATATAAAATATCTAAAATCGTACTGCTCCGATCTACGCGTACTACTAACATCTCTTCAGCCTTATTGATTGCACCTCTTCCTGACATTATCCATTCCTCCAAATCAGAATTTCATCATAACAACGGAAGAAAACCTAGATACAAAGCTTATCAAGCACCTATTAATAACCTCCTTTTTGCTAGCTATTGTGCCAAGTTCCGGTTGTCGATTAAGCCTTAAATTGTTCCACGCGGTTTCGCCCGCCATCTTTCCCCTGATAAACTGCAATATCGGCATTTTTAATGACTTCATCAATATCCATACCTTTATTATATACTGCTACGCCAAAGGTCATTGTGATGCATAAGTGTATCTCTTGGTATCTAAACTCTTTTTCTGCAATGGTCTGTCGAAATCTTTCTGCAAAATTTATTGCTCCATCTATGTTAATATAAGGCGGCGCATTTATAAAATTCTCTATTGTATCTAAAATAGCTGTATTTGTCTCATTTTGTGTTTCAACAATTACATGATCGACGGCTGTTTTCCAATTATAAAACACGACCCTACAATGATAATAGTCCCTGTCATTCAAAGAATAAATAACACTCTAATGCGCGTTTTATTGAGCTTTGATGTTGATCCACTCTTATCTACCGCTCCCTTTCATCAGGATGATCGCTTCCGTACATTCTTAGACCACTAGCTAGTTTTGGAAATACTTCGTAACTCTATTCCACCTTTTTACAAAAAACACCTCTACACTGCAGCGAAGTTGATAAATAATTTTCCCTAAATGGAAGAGTTATTTTCCCTAGCCGATAAAATGATGTATTCGATTAAAAATAGCCCTCGCAAACAATCAACCTAAAACTCTGTTAAATAGAATAGCCATAACTCACTTAGAAAGTAAGTTATGGCTATTCTATTTTTTTATATGACGAAGAGCCTGCAATAGCAAATTGGGTGACTTTATAAGAATATAATAAACGTGGCCGCCAAATTGACAATAATTCCGACAACAACGGGTATTACGCATCTTTTTGCCACTTGAAAGGGCGACACCTCAGCAATGCCCGCAATAGCTACCGTCGCCGCCGTGATCGGGGACAGACATCGACCAAAACCAGCCGTAAGTTCCATGGGGAGAAGTATAATCACTGGATCCACATGCAAATACGCCGCAATTTTGGGCGCCATGGCCGCGAAAGAAAAGAACGCTGCATTACCTGACCCCATAAGGAAAGCCGAAATGATCATAATGGCACTAATGGCCAGAACCATAGCATGCAAGCCAATACCACCTTGTTGGGCAGCCTCAATGAGTGTGTCCACTGCGCCAATCTTTACCAATCCTGCGCCGAAAAATTGTCCCGCAATGATCAAGGATACAACAATGGTAAACTGCTTGCCCATCCCCTGAAAGAACGTAATTAAATTATCTAAGACAAAACGACCATCACGATACCGAATAAATTCAAAAATCATGCTGATAATTGTACATAATAACATGGCACTGACAACATCAAGTTTTATCCCCGTATGAAATAAAGGGCTAAAAGCAATGACCAAAATCAAAGGAAGGGTTGGTAAGACGGCATAAATCAATGGTGGTTTATCCTTGTCAATTTTCATCGCCACTTCCCTTTGGACAAGGGCAACTTCATCTGTTTCCCGATTCATAACTCCCTCCCGTTTATCCCACCACGGCTGCACAAAATAGTGAGCAATACCAACCGCCACTAATGTTGGTATGTAAACGGGTAACTGATAATTTATAAAATATGTTACAGGGTCCAGACCAGCAGTGTGAGCCGCAAGGATGGCATTGGAGGATACGGCGCCAATATCCGTAAATTTTGCCGTCGTAATAATGGCTAAGGCTGATAGTTTACTAATTCCTGATTTAATGAGCAGTGGATACATGGTTAACATCAATAATAATGCTAACCCCGCATGACTGGGAATAAAGATACTAATGGCCTGTCCAATTAAATAGGCGAGAGACATAATGAGTAGCGGTGAATTCAGTAGCTTAAGGGGTCGTGTTGCCACTTCCACCAATGCTTGACTGGCACCACATTTCTCCATATATTGCACAAAACCAGCCACTGACATGATGGTCAGTCCCAAATCCGCTAGTGTGGTACTAAATATTTGTTTTAACGTACTAAAGATATCAAACCAAATGAAGCCTGTCGATTGTTTGGTTGGCAAAATCGGCCCCAGTCCCAGCACGACGGCACAAACCATCAATGCCACGCCGGCGACCACCAACACCCCTTGAGGTTTATATTTTTGGGACAACATATAACCAACCCACGCAATGATAACCACTGTAAGTAAAAGTCCTAGCACAAGTTTTTCCCCCAAAATTATATATTTTATCCGTAATTTTAATAAGTCATCTTTACATTTGCTTTTGCACACTCACTTTTTTGACTCTGCATTAGAATATATCATATATGATATATTCTAATGCAGAAACTACTCCTAATAGTATCAGAAATAGTATTCCACATCAACCACCTTATGACTGATCTGGGCAAAAATAAAAAGACTAATCTCCGGTCAAGGAAATTAGCCTTCAGTTTTCTGATCGGCTAGTTATTTATATCTGCCCACTCTATTAGCTTGCTCTAATAACTCATATTTTAATGTGTTCATTATAACAATATCAATTTAGTCTGTCAATATTAAAATAATAGGAGGACATGGCAATTACACAAATAATATTTATCATGATATAAAGGGTATTTTTACTCTCCCTTTTGACTATATTTTAAAATACCTGCGCATTTTATCAAAAGACCTTTTCTTGTGTTCATAAACCAAACTACTCATAGCCTTGGCATTTCCCTCTTTTATATAAAAAATCATATCTTTATGTTCTTTATTAGAGTTCTCGAGAATCTCTGGAAATATGTTAAAGACCATGCGCATTCTTTTTTCGGATTTAATCAGTCCAAAGATTGTATCAGCTAACAGTTGATTACCACTCGCCTGAATCATTACACTATGAAACTCAGTGTTGATCTTCCCATATGTTTCGATATCTTGTACTTGAAGAGCCTGATTCATTTGTACATAATAATCTTCAAGCTTTTTAATGATTAGGTCATCGGCATAAGCAACTGCCAGTTCTGCGGCGAAGGGCTCCAAGCATTCCCGCATAACCAACATTTCTTCTATATTTCGGGATGAAATCGTCGCCACTCTAGAACCAACATGGGGTATAGTTTCAACCAATCCCTCCACACTTAATTCTTTTAATGCTTCTCGAACAGGGATGTCGCTAATTCCATACTCGATTGCGATTTGCTTAATCACTAGATGAGTTCCTGGTTCCAAGGCCCCATCCATAATTTTTTTCTTAAGTTCTTGATAAATTGATGCAGCCTTGGTCATGGCAAGGAATGACATATTTTATTACACCTCACTCGGATTATTTTAGCTTTAACCAACCAATGGTATCATAACAGATTCCTTGGTGCAATGTCACTGCTTAACTAAATTGCGGGGAGCAAGACCAGACAGTACTCGAATGACTTCTTCCACAGCCATGATACCTACACGCTGAGAGGCCTCTCCTGTGCTAGCACCGATATGAGGCGTTAGAATAACATTGGATAAATTACACAATGGACTGCCCTGTAAGGGTTCTTGAGGGAAAGTATCTAGAGCAGCCCCTGCAATAATGCCTTGTCCCAACGCACTATATAAATCTTCTTCCACAACCAGTTCCCCTCGGGCAGTATTAATCAGATAAGCTGTAGACTTCATGGTTCGCAATGTTGTTTTGTTGATCATATGTATGGTATCGGGTAGTGCGGGAACGTGCAGGGATAAAAAGTCCGCCGTTGAAATAACCTTTGCTAAGGACAAATACCTTACCCTATACTTCTCCACAAGATCTTGGCGGGGATGAGTCGTATAGGCCACAACTTCCATATTAAATGCACTGGCCCGTTTAATGACTTCACCACCAATATTACCAGTGCCCACAATTCCTAGCCGTTTCCCTTCCAATTCTACACCAACAGATTTCTGCCATTGTCCGGTATGGAGGGTATGATTCAACTGAGGAATATTACGGGCCAAAGACAGAATAAGTCCTAATGTTAAATCTGCTACTGACTTACTATTGGTACCTGGGGTATTGGTAACGGGTATACCATAGGACTGAGCCGCCGCTACATCAATATTATTATAGCCGGCTCCGCTTTTGGCAATAATTTGCAAGGTCGGCAATCCAGCGGCCATAACCTTTTCCGTCACAACATCATTGCCAACGATCATCCCAGATACATTGGCCATTAAGTCCAGCATTTCATGCTCTTGTAATGGGCGGTCATAAGGATTGAGGATTACTTCATACCCGGCACTTTTAAGCTTAGCTAATGCTTCCGGTGATCTGCGAAAAACTAGGGCGGTAACTAACACTTTTTTTGACATAAAACCACTCCTTCGATTCAAGCCGTTCCATTATTCATTGAAATAAAACCCACAACTAGTTCTGTTGTGGGTTTTATCTCAATTATTTCACCGTTTCAACAACGGAAGCCTTAATTGTTTCATCCGTCAGTTCTTGTCCAAGTCCTGGAAGATCGGGTATTTCATACATACCATTTTCCGGCATATAATTGTATTTACAAGTTTTAGTATTGCCTTCTAGTAGTGCATAACGATGTAATTCATGAATGATAAAATTAGGAATGGCCGCTTCAATCTGTAATGCTGCTGCAGTAAGGATTGGCCCTCCACATACATGGATCTGCACTGTCATATCATAAGCATGAGCCATATCACATATTTTCTTGGCTTCCGTCAACCCACCACAAGTACCAAGATCTGGCTGAATAACGGATAAGGAACCGGCTTCAAAAAAAGGTACATATCCCCATCGGGTATAAATTCTTTCCCCCGCGGCAATGGGAATGTTAACATTATCAGCTACTTTTTTCATTTGCTTGGGATTCAGCGGCATAACTGGTTCTTCGTAGAAAAATATATCTAACTCTTCAATCATCCTGCCAAACTGGATGGCTGCAGTGGTATCGGTCAGAGCATGAGCCTCCACAATGATGTCAATGTCCGGTCCTACGGCTTCACGCATGGCGCGTAAGCGATTGTACCCTAAGCGTAGGGTCTTATTGGGAAGTGGACCGCACAGATTTTGTTTTTTAATATTACCAAATGCATCCATTTCATTTACATCTACTTTTATGGCGTCATACCCTTCAGCCACTGCGCGACAAGCCACTTCCGCATATTCCTGTGGTTCGATGAGAATAGCTTTTTCTTTGCCGGCCCCCCAACCAAACTGTAATTGGCTGGCATAAGTCCTGACCTTATCTCGGGTTTTCCCGCCTAACAATTGATAAATAGGAACATTAAGGACTTTGCCTTTAATATCCCACAAGGCAATATCGATAGCACTCATACCCGCCGATACCACCGTTCCTCCGCCTTGCCCCCAAAAAGTTTTCTTCTGCATTTTATCCCAAATGGCTTCATTTTTCATAGGATCCATCCCAATGAGTAGCTGGGATAAGTCTTTCGCCATGCCAAAACCTGCCGATGCACCAACGCCATAAGCAAGGCCCACTTCACCAAAACCAGAAATCCCCTCATCCGTGTTAATCCGTACGACAACAGGCCTCCATTTACTTGTTGATGACTTAAGATCATTGGCCACATCAATAATATCCACACTAATAATTTTCATGTTAATTTCCTCCTCTTATTTGCACACAATAAAATAAAGCTTTCTTACTATACCCTCTATTTAAACTTCTAATTTAAATACTTTGTTAATTCCTCTATATCCACAATTTTCTCCAAATTAAGTACGATATCCTTAATGTTGCGTGCCTTTTCATACCCAACCTCAGTCCCTGCTAAGGAAAGAAACTTCTCCTCGATGGCATCATAGCGAGGTGTATCATCCGCTGCCGTCACACTGGTTGCGAAAACCAGGCCATTTTTTAACTCCACCTTAACATCAGCTAACCGTTTAGGGAAAGCTTGAGTGGCTTCCTGTTTTTCAACTACTTTTACCTTTTTTGCCAAGGCAATAATCAGTGGATCTTGTAATTTATCAGCTGTAAACTCTGCTAATGTTACGGTCTTGCAAATAATGGCCACTGCAATACAGTAGGGCAAGGAAAATTTTGCGGCGTCCGCATTATTATGTTTCAACTCTCCAGTAAGATCAACTGCCGTCTGATACGTCTCAATTTGTATATGAGTAATTTCTTGTACTGACAATTCATGCTCGTCCATCATCATAAAAATTGCATCCAAGGGCGAATGAGTATGTCCACAAGACGAATACATCTTATAAAATGCTGTGTCAGAGATAAAGTGATGATCATTAATTTTAGTGATGGGTGTAACATCATATTCTTCTGAAGTTGCCACAATAAACCCTTTCTTGCCCATAATAATATCGGTAGGACCTGTAAAATCATTTTTCGCCAGCAAGACGGCTTGCACTCCGCTGTGGCAGGCATGTCCGATGTTTAATGGTTTGGCATATGTACCAAAGGTTTCTTGCAGGCCTGCCGCCATTGTTCCGGCAATCCCCAATGCCATTTGTGTTTTATCTTTATCCAGTTGGAATAAGGATGAAGCCGTTGCTGCGGCGGCAAACACTCCACAAGTACTCGTTGAATGCCACATCTTGTAATGAGATGGATTGATCGCCATCCCCAATCGAATGAGGAGCTCATAGCCGATAACAACCGCCATCAATAATTCTTTGCCCGTTCTGCCCAAATATTCGGCAACTGCCAACGCCGTCGGTACCGCGATGGCTCCCGGATGAGAAATCGCCAGCCTATGACCATCATCAAACTCTACCACATGACCAGTAAGACCATTGGCCAATACAGCTTGGCCAATTGGGACTTTGACTCCAGCTCGCAACAGGGTGGCTTGCTCTGCTCCACCATTATCCTTTACTAGCTGGGTCATAATATGGGATGGTTTTGTGTCAATACCGGCTAAGGCGCAACCAAGCCAATCCAGCACCCGATATTTTGCATCGTTTACAATACTTTCCGGCAATTGCTCATACTGTAATGAGGTGATAAATTCCGCCACTTTTTCCTGCAAATCAGTGGGTCCGTTTTGCATTTTTATATGACTCCCTTCTTTATTTCCACGATATAAGTTGAATTAAATATTCTTAATAGCAATCCTCCAAGATTGCCCTTTCCCACATTATATATAATATATAATATATAATTGTTTTTATCAATTGAAAAATAGCGTTGATAAGTTGTACTTACTTACCATTTCCTTATAGCGTATCTTGTAAGGGCTGGGAAAGGTCAATGCCAATCATAGAATTAGTTGCTAAATGCATAATCTCAAACAACTGGCGGGCTTGTTCCAAAATCAGGGCGCGTGTATTGGCTTGCTCACTATTTTCTGTCATATTACCTCCGTTGGAACTTACTGTTTCAAATCTTGCTAAGTAATTTTTTATAAGGCTCAATCATTTTAGTAATCAACAAATGTCCATAAATCTTCTTGCGGACCGCTGGAAATTTAATCAGCAATCCTAATAATAAATTACGCATCCGAATACGATAGTCCGTCTGAGGAAAATCATATAATGAATGCAACCAAGACAACCGCCTTTAATATCAATGTTGTGCAAATTGATTATTTCCACCTGTCACTGAAGATATGCAGCAAATTTCCCAATTATCCGGGTTACCCCATCTGTCACAATAACTACTTTCCGCCCCTGTGTGTCAACAGTAACCTGGTCCGGTTCAGGAATATATTCTGAATTATTTATGATGAGGGGGGGCATACACCTTACTTGAGAAGGCATCCCCCATCATGGCATGGAAAAAGCCCTGGGAAAATTGAAGTAATTCCCTTAGGACTCCCGTTGAGAACAACAATCTTCATGTTCATCTCTCCTCTGTTCTAACTCTTCAACGTTGAATAAAATCCACTTACAAGCAAATATTTTTATGATTGAATTTATCCTTAGATGTGATACTGTGAAATATCGTTTATTAGAAAAGCCAGCATCCTTTGTTCTTAAAGGATGCTGGCTTTTCTAATAAACGAACAACTTAATTCTAACCTGATCACTTCTCAGTCTAACGAAACAGTCCCTTGATTTTTTGAAATTAAATCTACTACACTAATATTTTCCCGCCGAAGATCTAAAAATGTTCCATCATAAGTCCGAATCATTGGTTGGGTCCAAGATTCAGGATTGATTATAATCACGATTGCTTTTTGTCCGTTACTTAAAAGAACATCACTTCCTATAAAATAATCCCGCATATTATCCAATATAGGAATACATACACTGGCATTAAATTTGTGGTGCATCTGCTCGGCAATGGTTTCCATTGCAACAAATGGTATTAACTTACGTCGATAGGCCCGATCAGAAGTCATAGCATCATATAAATCGGCGATGGCAACAAGAGTCGCGTATTCATGAATTTCAGAGCCATTTAACCCAAAGGGATAACCACTCCCATCAACGCTCTCATGGTGCTGCCAAACTGCCATTTTTATATCCTCAGAAATTTCATTTGAATTTTTCAAAAAGCCATAACCTTCTGCTGGGTGCTTTTTTATCGCGATGAATTCTGAATCCAATAATTTCCCCGGTTTATCAAGGATTTTCAACGGTACATGAAGCTTGCCAATATCATGGAGTAGCCCAGCCATAATAAGTTCTTTACATTGGGCATCGTCATAATGCAGCCAACTGGCAAATATACCTGTAATAACTGCTACATGTACTGAATGTTGAAAGGTATAATCAGAATGAGATCTTATTTCATATAAATAATCAAGAACTCCTGCCATGTGGAGTAAAGGGCTGATACTTTTATCAACGAGCTCACGTATTTCCCCTATTGGAATTTTTTTAGATTGCCCAATATCTTCAAATATTTTTTTTATAGCTTTAACAATGTCCTTATATTGATCAATAAATTGAGTTTGATCCTCTATGCCGTCAGTAATATAAAGAGAACTTATGCCCCAGCTAAAAAGTTTATCAATTCTTGATTTTGTTAAGTATGCACCTTTCTCCAACAATGTAGTACCGTCCTTGGATCTAACTACACGACCGACAATCATCCTTGGGGCTAAGTCATTTATATCCATTAATATCATTTAAAGCCTCCACATACTGATCGAAAATATATTCACATACTCAGTACTCAAATCACGAACATACCATCTTTTCCAATAAAATCAATTAATATCCTCTTAAATTTTCATGTTTATTATATCAGTCCTAACTATTCCCTGTCTATTAAAAACCAGGACTGAAGAATTGAATTTTGAGATTTATGTCCTAGTTGATTTTCTATTCTAAACAAAACGTTGCTAGTATTTTAAAAATAATTGGAGCGTTAATATCAACAACGGATTGAATCTATGGATACCTTTACGTTCTAATCCTTCAATTCATCATTGAGTTACTAGCCAAAAAATAGATTGATTTGATTATTACTATACCATATACTTAGTTATGAAACTAATTCCATGGAGGTTTTTATGAACTATACTCGTTCTGTCGGGCAGCGCATTAATATGCTCGGTCGACTCTTTGCCAAACAATTAAATGATCAAATTTTGAATACCGGGATTACTGGCAGCCAGTGGTCTGTTGTCACCCGGCTGTTACTTCATGGTGAATTAACACAAGCAATGCTGTGCGAACAACTTTCTGTAGAAGCCCCTACCATTTCAAAAACTCTTTATTCTATGGAAAAAGCCGGCTGGATCAACCGTATAGTAGATGAAAACGACAAACGAGAAAAAAAATCCATCCTCACAGATAAGGCTAAAGCACATATTCCAATCTGGCTTGAATTAGTGAATGATCTGAATACCCAGGCAATCAATGGCATTCCCAGTGAAGATATTGCCGTATTTGATCACGTACTTAACCAAATCCTTGAGAACTTGAGGAACCCTATCTAACACTGGAAGGAGTTAATTTCATGCAGCAAAGCAATAAGATCAGTAGTTTCCAATCCTGGAGTGTCTTGGCAGCAGCAACGGGTGTGAATGTTTCCATGGGTCTTAATTATTCCTGGAGCGTCATCCAAAAATCACTTATTACCGAGTGGCAGTGGACTAGCCTAGAGGCATCCCTGCCCTACACCATCTATGCAATCATGATTTCCCTCGCTATGCTTGTTGGTGGAAGATTACAGGACAAAGCAGGTCCACGACTTAGCATCAATTTAGGTGCCATCTTAATGGGGACAGGCTTAATCTCATGTAGTTTTTCTCATAGTCCCCTACTGACAGCATTTGCTTACTCAATCGCCGGCATCGGCGCCGGTATCTGTTATGCCACCACCATGCCCACCGTCATCAAATGGTTCTCCCCTGAAAAGAAAGGACTGGTTACGGGGATTGTTGTTAGTGGCAGTGGCCTCGCGCCTATTTATGTTTCACTCATTGCCAACTGGTTACTTGGACATTATGGTATTTCTAAGACCTTCCTAACTCTCGGTATTGGAATGTCTTCCTCTCTTCTTTTTATGTCTTTATTTATGAAGAACCCCCCTGCTGGTTATATACCACCATCAACAGTAGCTTCTGCATCTCAACAATCTACAGATACAATAAACCAGTCGACCAAGGACATGCACTGGCGTGAAATGATAAGGACTCCAACCTTTTACAAATTATGGTTTATGTACTTTTTTGTCTCTTCGGCAGGTTTGATGATTATCGGTCACATTACAAATATTGCGAAAAAACAAGCCAATTGGGAAAATGGCTTTTACTTAGTTGTATTAGTGGCCTTATTCAATACACTGGGCAGAATGGCCGCGGGATTTTTTTCCGACAGGTATGGTCGTATTGCAATTATGAAAGGTATCTTTTTGCTCCTAACCATTAATCTGATACTGTTCGCTCACTATTCCACCCCTGTACTATTGGCTGTTGGTACGGGAATCATTGGTTTTTGCTATGGCACCTGCCCTGCCCTTTTCCCACTGACGATCGCTGATTTTTATGGCACCAAAAATCTTGGTGCCAATTATGGAGTACTATTTACAGCATGGGGTAGCGCAGCTCTTCTTGGCCCCCTAATCGCTGGACTAGCCGTTGATATGACCGGCACATATTTGATCGCCTATGGAATTTCTGCCGTTCTACTCTTTGGGGCCTTTTTGTTATCCATGAGCATTAAAGAACAAAATAAAGAGGGAGTTATCACTGGCGAAGTCGCCCTTGATAACTCCCAGTCCTAATCAACAATAATCCTTTATTTTATGATAGCATATTGTGGCTACTGTTTTATCTTATAATATAAAATAGTAGCCACATCTTTATTCCCCTGTCACGACGAAACGTGGCCTTCCAAGTGTCGCCCAAAATGCTCTTATACTTGAAATCGATTGATAGCCTCGCGCAAATCCATGGCAAGCTTGGCTAGGCTCTGACTGGATGCAGCAATTTCTTCCATAGAGGCTGACTGTTCTTGGGTGGCAGCCGATACCGTCTGGGATTTTTCAGTAGCCTTCTTGCTCAAGTCATCAATTCGATTGACCGATCCTACGATTTGTTGGCTACCAATTGCCATCTGATCAATGGCCGAGGAAATTTCTCTCACTTGATCGGATACTTGCGTAACCAGTACCACAATTTCCTGGAATGCCAGCCCAGCAGCATTAACGACTGCAGACCCCAACTTAACTTCCCTAGTGCCATCATCCATGGCTAAAACTGCTTTATCCGTATCCCCCTGAATCCCACTAATCAATGAGCCTATCTGTTTTGTTGCAACTTGAGATTGCTCAGCCAATTTGCGAACTTCTTCAGCCACCACTGCAAAGCCACGTCCTTGTTCTCCCGCACGCGCCGCCTCAATGGCAGCATTCAGCGCCAATAAATTGGTCTGACCAGCAATCCCCGCAATGGTCGCAACGATTTGACCGATTTCTTTGGATCGCTCACCTAGCTCCGCTACTGCTTGGGCCGAAGTTTGAACTGTGTGTTCAATTTGTTGCATTTGAATGACCGCTTTATTCACTGCCGTATTACCTTCTTGTGCTTTATTAGCCGCTAAGTTAGATTGTGCCGCGACCTCATTGGTAGTAGCTGAAACCTGCTCGATGCTGACCGACATTTTTTCAACCACAGCAGACGTCTCATTGGCTACTGACATTTGTTCTTCGGAACCATTGGCCACATCGGTAATCGACACAGCTACTTGAGTGGCAGCCTGAGCCGACTGCTCGGCGCTCGCTGTCAGCTCTTCACTGGAAGCCGCCAGCTGTTCAGACTGGGAATGTACCGTTTTAACAAGTTCACGCAGATGGGTCCTCATCTCACGAAATCCTTTCGCCAATTGTCCAATTTCATCCTCAGACGAAACTTTTGCTGCCCGTTCTCGCAAGTCGCCCTGGGCTAATAGCAGACATTCATCACGAATGATCAAGATGGGTTTTACAAACTGTTTCGCGATGAATACACTGGCTAAAGCGGCTAACGCTAGACAAATGATACAAATAATAAGCATTGTTCTTGCTAAGCTATGAACTTGGCGTGTGGCTTCCACTTCAGGCGCCGCTACCATAACAACCCAGCGTTGGTCCCCTGGCAAATTGATAGGTGTGGCTACTGCAACTCTTTCCACTCCATCAACAAAGTTATAGACTCCTCTGGACTGTTCTCCCTTTTGAGCTGCCACTTTAAATAAATTGGTCAAACGTTCGTCAAGCTCACTTTGTGCCAATTTAAGTTCTGGATTGATTTTTTTCTCAAGGAGATTTAATTTTCCTACAAGGTCAGGTCGTTTTGGATGGGCTATAATCATCCCCGAATCATCAGAAACCTGACCATAACCTGTTTCCAAGAATTTCATGTCTTTCATCATCTCACTGAGTCTTTCCATCGAGAAGGTTCCAAGTAAGACCCCTGTTTCCTGCCCATTGTTCACCACAGGTACTGCCAAAACAATGGCTAGCTTTCCTGTAACTTTTGAAACGAGAGGATCAGAAATAGCAGCCTTTTTTGTTGCTAATACCTTTTTAAAATATTCTCGATCACCATAAAAAGCCTCTTGCCCTGTACTGTTAACCCCTGAACCATCAGGTGAAATGAAGACAACAACATCAAAAACGCCAAGACGTTTTTGCATGTCGGCCATGGCTTGGCTAATCTGTACCTTATCCACGCCGGTACGAATACGCTCATTACTTGCCAACTCCGTTAGTTGAGCTATCATCTTTTCCATATCAGCTTCTACCCGTTTGCTATAATCAGTTCCTACGGCTCTACCTGTATCATCTACACTCTTGGCCAAAGATTCCTTAGCTAGATAATAACTAACACCAGATAGGGCCATTAGCACCACCAAAATAAGGGGTAACAGACTTAGGAGTAAACGTGTTTGGATATTTTTCACTTTCATCTTAATAGACTCCTTTAAATAAAATTATAATTTCAATACTCCATTTTCTATCGGACAACATTCTTTCAACGTATGCACAGTCTTGGTACCATTATATCTTGCAATAAAAAAGTACCCAGCTCAACGAGTTAGGTACTTCTATTTTTCCATATGAAGTTACAACCTAACACTATCCACATTTCCGACACACTAACTGCATTTTTTACATTTACAGCCACTATTAGACATATTTTACCCTATTTCCCTCTTGAATACTATTGGTACTTACTACAAAAAAAACAAGAAACTACTGTATTTTTGCAACAATAGCCTCTTGTTTTACTATACTATAGTTTGTTTTAAATTCCATATTTTGATATATAATAAGAGTAACATCTTTGTCTCCATTGTATCAAGGGATATTTCCAATAATTCTTCAATCTTTCGTTTGCGCCAAATCACTGTATTATGATGTACAAAAAGTTCCTCCGCAACCGCTTTTAAGCTCTTATATTCTAATATACATTGTAACGTAATTAATAAGTTACTCCCACGAGCTTCATCATGCTCAGCAAGTCGCCCTACGGTATTTTGTACCATGGTACAGATGTTTGTATCTTGTAATAATTGAAATGCAACTTCATAAAGTCCAATGTCATCAACATGGATTGCTGAAGAAAGCTCCATGGATGCGGCAATTACGACGGCCCGATGAGCCTTTTCATAGAGATCCCGAAAGTTCAGTGGAATGCTAGATATGCCTGAAATACCAACTTTTACATAAAAATGTGGGAAGAGTTTTTCTATGTTCACAATGATATCTTTGGCAAATCGAATTTGACTTTGCTTATTGGCAGCAATCTGATCGGATATGGAAGTCAGTAGGACAATATTGTCATGACATCGCCATACTACCCCCCACTGGCTTTCTGCTAGCCAGATTAAAACGGCTTGTTTTCTTTCTCGGAGGGGAGTCATTCTATCCTTAAGTCTCTTAGTATTATCAGCTAGCTTCTCTACCAATTGCACCACAAAACAGCACCGGGGCATTTCAGTTTCAATACCAAATTCATTAAGTGCTGTGGTTATATGGGCGACAGGGTAATCATTAAATAGTAAATTATTCAAATACGTACTACGACTATATAATAGATTTGTAAATGCCAACTCTTGTTCCACTCTATGCATCTGTTCTTCAGCACGTTTTTGCTGTGTAATTTCCTGAGTGACCCCCAATATTTTAGTAGGGTTTCCTTGCTCATTCCTAATGACACTGGCGCGAGAATGCAACCAACCCATTGATCCATCGGCCTTAATCACTCTAAATTGGCATTCCTGATATGATTTCTTGTACAGTTCGGCCCGTGCTGCTTGCACAAGATCCCAATCCTCAGGATGTATTCGTTCATGAAATATTTCTAGGGTGGGTGTCACTTCACCAAGAGTATATCCTAAATTTCTATACTGTTGATCAGACCAATAAAGATGACACTTTGTTGGATCCCATTCAAAATAGCCTACTTTGGCAATTTCTCCTGCCAGCCTAGTACTTCTCTCCTTGGCTGCCAGCAAGTCATTGGCTATTTGCAGTTGCTCGGTGAGTCCTTGTAACTCCAGTTCTAATTCTTTCCGTTTTGTAATATCCTGAAAGGTGCCAAACTTCCTTAGAAGCTGACCATTGTGATCAAATACTGACTGCACTAAACTATGCAGCCATCCGACAGAACCATCTTTTTTAATAATCCGATATTCACTATCGAAAAATTCTTCGGGTGGCATCTGAACAATCTCTGCTCTTACCATTTCTACATCCTCGGGATGAATACGACTTAACAAAAACTCAATGGATGGCAGCTGTTCTTGGGGGGCTACATTAATATTTTTGTAGAGCTGATCCGACCAATATAACTTCTCATAAACAACATCTCGCTCAAAATAGCCTAACATGGCAAATTGCAGAGCCTTTTCTAATTGGACCCGACTGACCAACAGTGTTGCTTTTAATTTTTGTTCTTTACTTATATCCCGGATGATGGCCATTACCGTTTCAACTTGTCCCTTAACCTTCTCCTCTGGCAAATAAGAAATTTGATAATATCGATTTTTCATCTGCAGTTGGAAAACTTCTTTTTTCCCCTTTAAAAAGACCTTTTGTAAGCGTTCTGTACATTCTTCACGGTCTGTCGTTGCCAAGCCAATGCTTTTAAAAGTCTTCCCCATTATTCGTTCAGCAAATCCAGTAAATCTTTTATCGTGATACACAATATGCAAAATCCTACTGCTATCATCGACCTGTAACACTAGTACCTCTTCAGTATGGTCAATGGGGTTTATGATTGGCATCATGTGTTCCTCCAAAATAGAATTGTATTGTAACGACAACTGAAAAGGAGTCTTAGGTTCTCCGACTTGCAATGATGGCAGTAATATCTTTTATAGCCGCTAGCACCAAATTATTGGGTGACTTGGCAATCAACGCCAGTTCGGCTAATTTGCAAACTTCTTACTATGCACATTCGCCATATAACATAAATTCCCTTTCATTTTTCTACATTTTATTACATTCTTTCCCTCATCAGTATTATGTAGACAGTATGTTATTTAAGCAGTATCTATACCCATCATACATTACAAATAGCCCTAAAAAAAATAGGCATAACTCACTCTAAAAGCAAGTTATACCTATTTCCTCTATTAGAAAAAAGAACGTGGGAAAACAAGATAAGAATCCTGTAAAATTTCTCGAAGAAAATTTACAGGATTTTTCACCATTATATATGTATTCGCCTAGTCTTTGCAACTAAATCCCTTGTCCCGTCTTGTACGGTCATTTAATAATATTTACAACATTTTGATTTCGTTTAGGAGTATTAAGAGGTTCTACCTGTTTATAACCAAGCCCAACCGAACAAAATGGCTTATAACCATCTGGTATACCTAACTGTTGTCGATATGTTTGACCATGAGGTGAATCAAATGCGAATAAAACAAGATTGATCCAGCACGAACCAAGTCCCATTGCCTCTGCCGCTAGCAACATATTTTGATTAGCAGCAGCACAATCCGATTCAATTGCCATGCCTTGCTCTTTACCAGAAACAATAATCAACGTAGGGGCACCATAAAAAATATTAAATTTTTCGTTATTCACCATTTTACGAAGATGCTCATTATCCAGTTGTTTAGCAGCTTCTTTGGCGTCACGATTCAAGTTGTCAAGGAGTTCTTGCTTCTGTATAACCGTAAAATGCCAAGCCTGCTGATTACCAGCGGTAGGCGCATACATCCCAGCTTCCAATATCTCTTGTAAATCTTCATCTTTAATTTGCTCAGTCTTAAAACTCCGAATGCTGCGTCGTTTTTTAATGGTTACCAAAGTCTCATTAATATTCATTAATATTCCCCCAAACTATTTTTTTATACTAACTCCATAATACCACTTTACCATCTAACAGTTACTATAATAATTTTTTCATTGCCGGAATAATGTCCAATGGTTCTATCGTTGGCTCAAATCTTTCTACAACATTACCTTGCCGATCAATAAGAAATTTAGTAAAGTTCCATTTTATAGAATCCCCGACTAGAGATTCAGGAAATTTTTCTTGTAAGAAATCCTGTAACATTTTCCCCTTTGGAGTGGTTACATCAAATCCTTTAAACGAAGCGGCTTGGCTTAAATATTGAAAAAGCGGGTGAGCATTAGTGCCTCTTACCTCACTTTTTTCGAAGAGGGGAAATTTATCAATCGGAGCAGTCAACCTAATATCTTTTTCCGCTTGGCTTTTCGATAAAAATTTTTTCTCTTACCATTATAATGACAAAATCAAGGTAAGATTATTGCATTAAAAATGCCATAATCTCATATTTATTTCTTTAACTAGCGGGCTTACGTTTGAAATTACTGAGTAAAGTCTGCATCAGCTCATGCCAACCACAAAAAATAGAGGGACAGATGTATTGCTTTGAAACAATGCACCTGTCCCTCTATTTGCTCATTATCCATATTTTCTATATGAACCGTTACATTTTATCCCCTGTCACGTCCGAATAAGATGAGTCCTTCCTACAAAAAAGGCAACAAGGGGGCTGTCGCATTAGCAATATAAATTTATTGCTAATGCGACAGCCCCTTCTACTTATTTTACATTATTCGACTTATATAACAGCTTTCTTTTTGTAATTACCAATGATAGCTTCTAATGACTTGTATCAAATGGATTTCATTCTTTAGACCTTAAATTTTTGTACTACGGCATTCAGTTCAGTTGCCAGCCCAGCTAATGATTGTGCATTATCGCTAATTTCATGCATACTAGCTGCTTGTTCTTCGGTAGAAGCCGCAACGGTTTGAACACCTGCGGATGTAGCATCTGCTAGGGTTCGAATGGTTTCTACACTGGCTACCATGGATTGTGTACCCGTTGCCGTTTCGTCAATCGCAGCAGCAATCTGTTCGATGCCATCTTTAACAGTCGTTAACCTTTTTGCGATGACTTCAAAGCCTTGTTGTGTATCAAGTGCCGATTTTTTACATTTTTCTACTTCGTCATTTGCTCTTTCCACCGCACTAACTGATATGCCAATTTCATTCCCCATATGATTAATAATTCCCGTAATTTCTTGGGAAGATTTTGCACTTTGTTCAGCTAGCTTACGAACTTCCTCAGCTACAACAGCAAAGCCACGACCTGCTTCCCCGGCCCTGGCAGCTTCAATGGCCGCATTTAACGCTAGAAGATTGGTTTGTCCCGCAAGGTTAGTAATCACATCAACAATGCCCTTAATGTCTTGGGACCCTTGCGCCAGCTTAGCTGTCACATTTGTAATTTCCGTCATGGAAAAAGTAACATTTTCATTTTGTTCCACAACGGCTTGTAACATGGACATACCGTGCCCCACTTCTACCACTGCATTTTGTGTCGTAGTGTTGACTTGTGTGGCATGAGCATTAATTTCTTCTGTTCCAGCTGATATTTCTTCCACCGTAGCAGAAATACTGGTAATACTGTCAGAATTCTTCGAAGCGCCCTCCGCAATTTCCTCTGTGCTTTTCGCCACCATATCAACTGCTTTTAGCTGTCCCGCTACCGTCGCACCTAATTCTTCACTTGATGCCGCCAGTGTTTGAGAGTTGGCATGGAGCTGATCCACCATTTCTTTGAGGGACTTGCGCATTGAATTTAAAATACTACCCATATCACCGATTTCATCATTGCGGCGAATGATGATATCCTTCTCCCTAAGGTCAAGCTGTCCAATCGTCGCTAGTGATTTGGTGAGATAACTAAAACGCATGGCAAGGTTGCGACTATACCAGATTACCACTATGGCAACCAGTATAATAATCGCTATACTAAAAATGATTATATTTTTACTATTGCTTTGCGCCTGAGTAATCATAGCAGTACTTTTTCCACTCATAGACTTTTGTTGTAATTCAGCGAGCTTTGTAAAATGATCTTCAATATCCTTTGTATGTTGACGCCCTTCAGTCGTCAATTGAGTTAAGTTGGGATCATTGGTTTTCTTAGCAGTTATCATTTTCTCCACAAGTCCTTGATAGTCGTTTAAAATTTCATCAAGTTTAGCACCTTCGATGATGATATCTTGACTAGTCGCAGTAGTACCAGCATTAAACTTCTTGACGCTTTCTATTGCCTTTTTCATATCTTCCCGATAGTCTTGTTCATAAATTGCTCCATCAGGATAAAGTAAAATTCCACGAAAATTAAGAAGAGCCCTGACATAGTCCATATGGGCATCTTTAATCGATATTGTTCTCACTACTGTATGAGTTACTAACTCACCTGATGTTTTGCTCAATGAGAGATAATTGTATATTGTAGCGCCTAAAGCTGATAGCAGAAGTAGTGCGACAATCCCAAACATACTCGTTAGTTGAACAATAATAGGTAACCGTTTTTGCTGATTCATTGAAAAATACACTCCTACGTTTCTATATTTACTACGAAAAATTCTTGGTACTTACAGCAAGGTTTTCCTTATAAGCTCTTAGTATCAAGTAAATCAATTAACTGGGCAATTTCCGGTTTGGGAACTTGACCATTGGCACCAATGGCTTCGCCTTTACGACGCATCTCTTCATTTCATAGGTTCACTCATAAAACGCCTCCATTTTCTATTGATTTTCATCATCATTTCATAATAAGTCCTTATACCTTTGCCCCATGTTTGCCCCTACTTTGTCTTCAAACTGCCAACCGTGAAAGAAGCCCTCGTTACCTTATCCGTCATACCCCTTACTCTTAGTCCTATCTCCCCTCTGCGCCATTCCCTATACTAATTCTAACTGTACTCTATGTAAACCTCGAGTACAAAACTATCGTTTATTATCAAAACTCCCTATTATTATCCCATGCCACTCTCACCCACACCATCCCTATAAAGTGATGATTTTCGACAATAGAAATAGACGAACATTATCCATTTTTGATAATGTTCGTCTATTTCTATTGAATACTATACATGATTTAGCTTATGGAGTTGAATGGCTACCGCCAATGCTAAACGAGTTTGGTAAGCATCAAGGGCAACATCCAATATCTTCTCAATGCGTTTTTGACGGAATACAATGGTCTTAGGATGAAGAAACTGCTTATCGGCTGTTTCTCGCACACTCGAACCGCGCAGAATTTCTTCGAGAGTGGCTAAATAATTAATTTTTCTTTCCCGATCATAGTCAATCAGTTTCCCAATATGTCTTTGGATATATTCTTGCGCAGCATCTCTCTTTAAGATCTCAGTTATGAGCTGAAATATGCCTGCTTCTCGGTAATGGACGATATCCGTCCCTTCCACCACCTGGCAGCGAGCGGCAATGGCAGCACTGAGAGCTTGCTGGCAACTATTTTTTAAACCTTGAATACCAGTATGCACGTCGCTAACACCCACACTTACGACGATACTAGAATCACATTCTAATAATTTATCTCTGATCAGCCTAGCTATTACCACGCTCTGCGGCCATTGGCTAGTTTTGAATGTTGCCTGACATAAAATACCGATACCTTCACGGCAATCCCAAGCTACGGAGTTAGGTATGTCGCTAAAGGCATCCATTATGATATCCTTGAATTTTTGGACATTATTTACCTGCTCCCCCTGTGATACGATCTGATTAAAATCAAATTTATCACTAAGAAAATTACAAGCAAAGATGGGTAAGCTCAGATCAAAACCAATCTTGCTAGAAAGGTAGGCCAGATTTCCATCGTTACTCTCTCGCCCATTAAGAATAGCGTGAATAAAATCGCTTCGGCGCCGCAGCTCATAGGTTACATGCAACATTTTTTCTGTTCGGCATTGATCTGTAATATCCGTCGCGATAATCGCCACCGCATTTTTGCCATTAACCTTGTGACTCAATGGCACTGTACGCCCTAAAATAAAGCGTTTTTCTTGGCCAATCTTCATTTCCCGAATAGCGGTCTTTTTTTCTCCCGTTGCAATGGCCTGCCGCACTTGGTTGAGGACAAAATGTGCATCTTCTTCTTGTAGCACCTGGAAAACGGAAAGTCCTCGGTACTCTTCTTTGGGTCGCAAGAGTAAATCTTGATTGCCAAATGCTTCTATATATTGCCCATCCCCATCAATAATGAAACTTACATCAGAGACTGCTTCTGCAAAATCTCTTACTCGTTTCTCACTTTCCAAATATAATTCATCTGTCCGTTTATGATCGGTAACATCAATAATGATGAAATGCAGCAATACCTTGCCTCGGATACTGACCGGCCCAGAATAGATTTCCACGTCCCGTATACTGCCATCTTTTAATCGGTGACGAAATGGTATGGACTTACAGTAATCCTTACTGACTTTTGACATGTTTTCTATTACTTCTTCAGATGACCCAACGTTAATTTGGAATATAGTCATAACTTCTAATTCTTCGAAAGTATATCCGTAAAAATCCACGGTTGCTTGGTTTACATAGATAATTTTCCCACTAACGAAATCGATAATGAGTTTAACTACAGGACTTTTCATAAATAATTGTCGATAGTTGTGTTCATTATCCTGCAATGCTTGTTCAGCTAGCTCGCGATCATTAAGGTCCCTCAGCACTGTCAATTTCCTTGTAATGCCCTCATCATCAGGCTCATTAATGGTCTCACTTTTATTGTTTTCAATTAGGTCAAGTGGACCAAACCTAATCTCTTCGATTGCTTTTTCATTTATCCTTCTGCTACTCATCTAAATTCACCGCCGTATATTAATGTTTTCCTGTGACAATTTTCTCTCTTGGTAAAATGAATATTTGCACCTCTTGGAATAAGCAACCCCATTTATCTTACATGAACTCCCCATTCAAACGAATCATTAAGAAACATAAAAAGTAGTCCTAACTTTTTTAAGATAAGTTAAGACTACTTTCGCTTTATAATACACCAAATCCTGCTATTTTCTTACATTTTTCCTGTTTATTCTACCAGTATACGTGATCCGACGAGTCTGTTCTGCCCCCACGAATAACAGACATAACATATACGTATCAACAACTCCTAAGGGGACGAATGCTTCTTTATCGGCAACTACCCATCCAGCAAGTTGACAACTGGATATCAACGTCTCTGCACAATATATTGACGATTTAGAAATACCCCCGCTGTCTCTGTTTAATAATAAGATTTCATCACGTATTATCAGAGTAGCAAAAATCAACATGCAGAATAAATTCCATTGCTATGGGCAATCTAATCATTAGATACTGAGGCTCGGAGTGATGAGTAACGGGGAGGGGGTAGGTGTATTATGTCAAATTTATTTTGGTTTAATTGTTTAGGGGTTATTGGTGTAGGAACCGCCGCCTTTAGTATTTATAAAAAGAGAGGCCTCACTGAGTTATCCACATGGATAGTTTTTTATCTATTTGCCACTGGAATTACCTGGTTAGGCGAATTTACCGTTCTTGGTTTTTTTGACAGTTACGCCTATAAACCCCATGTATTCAGTGACTCATGGGCCGAAAATCTTTTAGGACATCTCATACTCAACTCGACTTTATATCCTGGAATGGCAATTCTAATCGTGGCATACTCTATGGGCTATAAATGGATTTCCTTACTTAGCGTTGGGAACGTGCTCATTGAATATTTCTTTGTAAAATTTGGGATGTACGAACAGCATTGGTGGAACTACTACATGACGGGCACTGCAGTTTTTCTCGTTCTTACCATTGCCCAAAAATGGTTCTCCATCATGAATCAAAAGCGACATGGATTACCACGCTTCATTACCTTATATTTTGTTTCACTAGTCATCATCCACATTTCCTTTCCCGTGTTATTACTTCTCGACAAACAATATTATGGTATGGCCTTGACGCAGAACCTATACCGGTCCAGCATCATATTTATACTGTCATACCATTTACTCGAAGCACTCATCGTGGTGGGTTTTTCATATCTTAATAAATGGTACTGGAAATTAATCCCCTTCGTGATCTCTTTCTTAGGCCAAAGTATCCTAGCGAATAGGGGCATTCTAATTTTTCGGGATGGGTGGACCCTATTTTATACGATATTCATTTATGCTATATCCATAACAGTTTGTATGCTTGTCGAAAAATACACCTTGCAGCCTCAGATAAACGAGAAACCAAAATGAGCCTTTAATCTTGTTAATAAAGATCTCTATTTTTTGTTGATTTTGTCTTAATTAAAACTTTCATTATAATCTACTCTTTTTAACAGGACAAGAATGTATAGGCATATAACGCAGATGAGCGCTAGTATTTGATATAACATAAATATACTGATATATTCTAGCAATAGTCCACCTCCTATATTTCCAATTGCCCCCCCAACCCCCATCGCTGCTGCATGCAAGGTTATGGCTGATGTTCTCATTTTGGCAGGACTAATTTTATTAACGTATTGCAACGAAGTAATCAAGTAAAAAGTATAAGTAACACCCTGCATCATTTGAATCACTAATACGGGGATATAATCATCACACAAAGAATCTAAGAAATACCGCAGAGCAAATAACGCCACCCCAAGGATATATAAATTAAGTTCACCATATTTGCCTATGAGTTTTGCGCTAAAATAGAATGCAGGCAATTCACTTATGGCGATAATAAACCACACCATACCAAGTTGGGTAACGTCGCCCCCTGTCTTCTCAATTAAAACAGGTATATAACTCGAATTGCTACCATTGGAAATATTAGTAAGAATAACTGTGACAATCAAAAGTATAAATTTCTTATAGCGAATCAATTTTACTACATCATCAAAAGTAACATTCTTCCTCGTGGCTTTACCTATATAGTCAATGCTAAACAGCGACAACACGCCAAGGAACATCAGAATTGAATAAATAATGTAAGAAGTGTTTATCCCGGTCTTTTTTATAATATAGCCCATCAATAATGCTACGACCGCATAGCCAAATGAGCCCATAAGTCGAATTTTACCATACTGCAGTTTTTTATATTGTTCGATAATCTCATAACAATAAGCATCTGCAATTGGCACAACTGGACTCTGAGAGCTCATTAATAGGATTATACTCACTATAATCCAGTAAAAACTGTTAGCAAGAATGAGTGAGTAAACAAGCAATGCACTGAAAAGCATCGTTATAATGATAATCCTTCGTTTATTGGAATACTTATCGGTGATAAAGCCCCAAATAGGCTGAACAATTACACCCGTCATGGAAATAGTAGCAAAAGTTATACCCATTTCCGTATAACTTAATCCCTTCGCTTGAAAGTAATAAATCAGAAAGGGATAAATACAAGCCAGCGCTCCATAAATTGCAATGTATATTACACTCAACTTTATCGATAATGTTTTATGTTCCATCATTACTTCCCTATTGTACTTCCCTTTATTAATTGCTAAATGCTATTTTATAAATTCTTTCCATCTTATCTTTTTATTATAATCCTTAATGAAAAAATAAAAAGAAGCAGGGCATTAGGCATTAAAACGGTACCCCGTTCCCCAAAGTGTTTCAATAAATTGCGGGTTAGATGTATCTTTTTCAATTTTTTTGCGGATTTTTTGAATATGAACAGCAACTGTTGCATTATCACCGTAACACTCATCACCCCATATGGTATCGAAAATGTGTGCTTTGGTAAAAACAATATTAGGATTGGTAGCCAAAAATAATAATAGCTCATATTCCTTAGTAGTTAATTGAACCGGTACACCATTCACCAACACTTTATGGGATGCTAGGTTAATTTCCAAGCCTTTATGTAGGATAATTTCACAAAAAGAATGACCTTTTAAACGTTCATAACGCTTAATATGAGATTTAATCCGAGCAATGAGCTCTGCAGGACTAAAGGGTTTTGTCAAATAATCATCTGCCCCAAATTCCAGGCCCCTAATTTTATCAATATCATCATAACGCGCTGAGACAATGATGATAGGAATCTCTAGTTTTTTCCGAATTTCGCGAATAATTTCAAAGCCATCTTTCTGTGGCAGCATCAAATCAACGACAATCACATCATACATACCCGTCATTGCTTTTTTCAGACCTAACACGCCATCTTGGACAATTTCGGCAGTATAGCCATTTAATTGAAGATAGTCCCTTTCAAGTTCAGCAATATCCATGTCATCTTCAATAATTAATACGTGTTTCATATTATAATCTCATCCCCACACCCTTGCAAAATCGGAAGCATTATCGTAAAACAAGTCCCTTCCTGTTCTTTACTCGAAACAGTAATTTCCCCGCCGTGGGCTTCGATAAGTTCTTTAGCAATGGCCAGCCCCAGTCCAGTGCACATATAATTTTTCTTTCGTTCCACATCAATACGATAAAAGCGGTCAAAAATATGGGATAGTTTTTCTGGGGCAATGCCGTGTCCATTATCTTGAATTGCAAGATAGATACCATTATCTTGTTGATACATACTGATTGTTATTGATAAACCCTTTTCCGGCCCATGTTGGACGGCGTTACTAATAATATTGTTAAAAGCCTGATGAAATCTTTTGCCATCAATATTTATACGATAATCTTGCTCAAGCTCTGTTTTATATTGAAATTTAATATTTTTGTCTTCTAGGTCAAACTTATATTCTGCCATAAAATCATCCATGAAAGCAGCAATTTCCATGTACTCGTAATTAAAATCCAATTTTTGTATATCTAATTTTGAAAATAAGAACAGATCATCAATCAGTTTATTAATATAAAGTGTATTATGATGAATGGTTTTTAAATACTTATCCCTGTCGCCCTCAAATTTAATATTCTCATCCAATAAAGCCTCAATATAGCCCTGAATGGCTGTTATTGGTGTTTTTAAGTCATGAGAAATATTAGCAATGAGTGTTTTGCGATTTTCTTCATACTCATTTTGTATCCTTTCATTCTCATATAATCTTTGCGCCATTTCGTTAAAAGAAAAAATCAATAAGCCCAGATCATTGGGGACATCACATTCTACTTTTACATTATAATTTCCTTTGGCAATTTCATCGATACCTAGCTTAAGTTTTTCAATGGGCGTAAAGATCCGTTTCTCTAAACGTAGCATAAAAATAAACTGACCTATTTCTTTAATACTAATAATAACTGCAAAAAAAATACCAATGCCTTTAAAGCCGACCCAACTAAATAACAAATATAAAATCAAGATATTGAACAACACGATCGCCGGCCTGAAATATCGAAAATATTGATGATATTTATGAAATTCTCGATGATGATGCTGATGTATTTTGGCGAACGTGGCAAAAAATTTATCATCACATTGATTTTCTCCATTGGGATGAGGTTTGTTGCATCTCAACACCTAAATCACCTACACTTTCTCTCTTATGTGTCTTATTATATTGTAAATAGGGAAAAGGGCGCAAACCTTTCTTTTAGTTTGCACCCAATAATATCGTCGTGATTATTTAGTAAGTTCCAACTCAGCAATGACACTGAGAGCATGCTGTTCATGTTGTTGTACGCCGTCAAAAGCTATCACTATTTTATCAATTTCATAATCGTTACTGACCGACATGGCCAATGAGAATGTACCTTTCCCTAAGCAACCAAACTCTTTCATAAAGCAGCATTGATCCTGATGGGGGGAAGATGCAGCATGACTCATTTTTTCCTGGAGAAGTATCTTAATATCTTCAGGTAGTTCTGTGAGCTCTAATGTAGCAAGAATGGTTTTATCCTCTTGCTGCTCGACCTTGATGTTATCTAAGAGACTTAATATAAAGGCCAGTTTGGTGAGTTTTGTCTTGAGGCCCCCGCATTGGCCATCGCCATGATGCATATGTTTAAATAATTTATGATGTTTACCATTGTCGAGGCAATGATTTGTAAATTCGGTAGTACTTTGATGTTTAACTTGTTTTCCTTCATAATCTACCTCGGAAGTTATATTTGCCCTAGTCTGTTTCGTCAGTAGATTTTTTTGAAATTGATTTTTTACATAAAAAATCTTTGCTTGATCTTTTTCTACTTTCACCGTTGCCACACCATTGACAACCTCTTTGCTCCGTAGCGTCGTAACCACATCGTATAAAAATTTAAGTTTATTCATCTTGTTAATAAGCCCCCTTTATTTGTTATGAGCTTATTATAAGAAAAGATTTTAAACTGGCATTAAAATCTTTATAAATATTTTATAAACTTTTATAAAATATTCATAAACTTTAGCAATGAATCTATCATTCACACGAGACCTTCTTATGATTCCTATGGCAGACATAGGAAAACGCGCAAACAAAATAGCCTTACCCCTGTATTATGCAAAGGTTGAGGCTATTTTTTAATAGAATGATGAGCCAGAGAACCGTGACCGGGCTCGCATGTAAGAAGTAGGGATCATCAATCCCTACTTATCTTGCCTGAGTATATATTTCCCCTATATCTTCCATATCCAAGGTTTGGAAATTACCGATGGTTCTGGCATTTTTAAAACTGCACTTGTACGCCAACTCATTAATCTGCTCGTCCGTTACTTCAACACCTAGTTCTCGGATAGAGGTAGGCATACCAATGGATCGATAGAAATCCTCCATTGCTTTGATCCCCTCGAGAGCCGTCTTTTCCGGAGCATTGAAATCATTGGATATACCCAGCACATTCACCGCAAACTGTACAAAACGCATGACATCCGTCTTGTATACATAACGTGCCCAACTTCCCCACACCGCCGACAAGCCCGCGCCATGAGCTACATCGAACATACCGCCCAATTCATGTTCTAATTGATGACACGCCCAGTCACCAACAGAACCGCACCCTGTTAGGCCATTGTGGGAAAGGCTTCCAGCCCACATAACTTCTGCACGTGCATCATAATTCTTTGGTTCCTTCATCAGTATTCTTGCGTTGCGGATCACGGTCCTCATCAAGCCTTCACTGATACTATCCGTTACTTCCATGCTTGGTTCCGTGGTGAAATAACGTTCCATCGTATGCATCAAGATATCAGTACAGCCACTTTCCGTCTGATATTCTGGTAAAGTATAGGTCAACTCTGGATTCATAATAGCGAATTTGCATCGTGCATAGTCCGTGTTACAACCTCTCTTCAACCACCCTTCTTCCTTGGTGATCACAGAGGAATTGCTCATTTCACTACCCGCAGCCGCAATGGTCAGAATAACGCCGATTGGCAGACAACCAGTCGCCTGTGCTTTGCCATTATACAAATCCCACACATCACAGTCATTTGCCATACCATAACCGATGGCTTTGGCGGAATCAATAACGCTACCACCACCCACCGCTAGAATGAAGTCAACCGTCTCTTTTTTGCATAGTTCAATGCCTTCATACACTTTAGAGAGCCTTGGGTTGGGCACCACACCACCCAGGGCTACATAGTCGATCCCTGCTAGTGTCAGAGAATCAAACACTTTATCCAGCAGACCGGATTTCTTCGCGCTACTTCCTCCAAAGTGAACCAGCACCTTTTTACAATTTTGAGCTTGAATAAGGCTTCCAGTCTGCGTTTCCGCATTTTTACCGAAAACCACTTTGGTAGGGGTATAATATTCGAAATTTTTCATAACTAACACACTCCTGCATTTTTTATAGGATAGAGTAGCTCAGGCTACAATACCATTTTAACCCTTAATAACCTATCTCTAGCATATCAATTTTTGAAGTAAATTACTATACCTATAACATTCATATCCGGTGCCATTCAGATTATTGGAACAGTAGCTACTCCATTTAAGATATAATAAAGTTCTCTTAACCAATCCTCATGGAGAAAAAAGTCTTTTCAGATGAGTCATTATTCCCCCAATGGTCCCGCTCAGGATTTTATCCTCTGAGCGAGCATTATAAGTAGTTGCGTCAACATTTCCTCGAATTCTTTATGGTATTTGGGGATGACCTCGACTTCTTCATTACTGAGTGAACTTTGAAAAGTTGACGCAACTTCATATAATTTTTTTGCCCCAATACTTCCGGAGCTACTTTTTATCTTATGCACTATTTGTGCTGCCTCTTTATAGTCTTCCTTTTCAATTGCCTTGTTTAGGATCAAAGAAGTCTCTTTATTTTCATTGTAATATTCTTTTAAAACCAAGTCATAAAGATCTTTTCTCCCACCCATATGTCTGATTCCATCTTTCTCATCTAACACAACTTGACCGACCTTGATCCGGTCTCCTTGTTTTGCTTCATCCTTTACTTTTATGAGCAAACCTTCTTTATATGGTTTGACCACTTGCCATATCTTTGCGACAAATTGTTCAGGGTCAAAGGGTTTGCTGATATAGTGGTTAATTCCAATGCTACTACACTTTTCCTCAACCCCTGCTATGGCATCTGCAGTCATAGCAATAATTGGAATATTGCCATCCACATTTCTAATGAGACTTGTTGCTTCATAACCGTTCATTACGGGCATATGAATATCCATTAATACTAAATCCAGATCCTTTTGATTTTTCAAAAAAAGTTCATAGCCTTCCATGCCATTATCTGCAAGTGTCACTCTAAATCCAGACTGTACCAGAATGGATTGGGCAATGAATTGGTTGGTTTTATTATCCTCAATAATTAAAACATGATAAGGATACTCAACCATAAAGGGTTCCTGTTTAGTGATCAGCGCTGAACTATCATGTATCTCGAGCACATTAATCTTAAAAGTTTCAACAATACCATTGTATAAAATGGAAGGTATGATGGGTTTTGTTATGCCAAAATCCAGTCCTGCATCTTCCAGATTTTCGAAAAGTTCGTCTTTCGATAAGGGAATCATTACTATAAATTTGGGTACTTCTTTAAGCCAAGGCAACCTTTTTACTTTGGTACAAAATGCAATGCCCCCATCTAGTGGAGTCTCATGATCCACAATCAATAAATTATAAGTTTTTCCATCCTCCATTGATACCTTCTCCATAAGCTCGATTGCTCTCGCTTCTGAGGGCGCAAATTCAGCAACCATATTAAAAGAATTTAAATAATCTCTTAATAAAGTTCTATAAAAAACGCTCTTTTCTACAACAAGGACTCGGATATTTTGAAAATAAACAGATGCATCTTTTTTCTTTTCCTCATAATTTTTATTTCGATCAGCTTCCAAGGTCAGTTGTATATTAAAGGTTGAACCTTCATCTAATGCACTATATACCTCTATGCCGCCCCCCATTTTCTCAACTAAGCTCTTAACGATGGACAAACCAAGTCCAGTACCACCAAATCGCCTGCTAATACTAGAATCACCTTGGCTAAAGGGTGTAAAAAGTTGTTCCAGTTGCTGGCTAGACATACCAATGCCCGTGTCCTTAATACTAAACTCAATGATATAAGAATCCTTTACCTTAGCTACCAATCGGATAGAAACAGAAACAGCACCGTCCTTGGTGAACTTTACAGCATTATTTACTATATTTAATAATACCTGTTGAATTCTCTTCTGGTCCCCCCAAAAGAATGCTGGTATCTCAGTATCTCTCTTCATAGAAAAATCAATATTTTGCTCATCGATTTTAAAGGATACAATATTGATTAACTGTTCTAAAACATCATCTAAATTAAAAGAAATTCTTTCAATCTCTATTTTCTCAGCCTCGATCTTTGAAAAATCCAAGATGTCATTGATGATGCCTAACATATCCCGCGCTGCCCTGGTTATTTTATCTACATATTTTTTTTGAACCGTTGTCAAATCTGTCTTTTTAATTACATAAGCCATTCCTGTAATTGCGTTTAATGGTGTTCTAATCTCGTGAGACATCCTCGCCAAAAAGGCTGATTTGACATGATTTGCATACTCTGCCTCTTCTTTGGTGATCTGCAAAGCTTTCTCAATCTGTTTACGCGCTTTTACCTCTCTTCGTAATTTAACGATCCAATAGAGGGAAACAAGAAAAATAATAGCAATCACGACACCAATAACCCCAGCGATTCTGATGATTTGCGTATAATCGTTCTTTTTTTCCACACCAATCCAATGATTATCAATATTTATTTTTTCTTCATATGTTATATCTGCTAGCGCCTTATTGAGTATGCTGACGAGTATTGGCCAGTCCTTTCTTACCGCAAAATAAAGGGATTGTTTCTCTTCCGACTCCACTTTCACATACTTTAAATTTGTAATACCATTTGCTTTTATTAAATAGTTTGAAGTGGCAAAATTGCCGATAAATGCTTCTTCTCTTCCATCTGAAACAGCTCTAAGGGCTTCGTCAACATTAGCATAAAGGCTGGGCACTATGGATTCAAAAGCTTTTAGATAGCTATGATGAGAGCTGTTGGTCTGTACGGCTACCTTATGATTCATTACATCAGAAAAGTTCTTTATTGTATTATTTTTTTCATTTATATAGACAACTCTTTGAAAGGCATAATAAGGCTCTGAATATAAAAAGTATCGTTCTCGCTCTTTCGTTTTCGAAACGCAGGGAAAAGCATCCAATTGCTTTAATACACCCTTGTCATATGCTTCGGGCCAGCTCAGATTCTTTTCAACTACTAGTTCTAGGCCCGTCCGTTCACTGATCAATTTAATATAATCCGCTGCAATACCTTTATACACGCCATCTGTATCGAAAAACTCATAGGGAATAAACTTAGGGTCAACACCAAGATGAATCACAGAGTGCTCTTTAATAAAAGCTTTCTCTTCCTGCGTAAACTGAATATCCCTTTGGGCAGCAAAACAAATATTAATTATAATCGGAAGCACGACTATGCTAAGAAGAATATTCCTAAGTAATTTCATATGTCTCACCCTATTTCATCTTGTTCCTGAGTGTACTTAATACCTATCTCTTTTATCTGTTCTTCAATGGCTAAAAAGGCATCGACGAGACTCGGATCAAAGTGTTTCCCCCTCTCCCCTTTTATTAATAACAAAGCCTCTTCATGTTTGAGTGCTGCTTTATACACCCTTTTACTTATTAAAGCATCATATACATCAACAATCGCCATTAAGCGCCCAGGAAGTGGAATTCCTTCGCCCTTAAGCCCTTTTGGATATCCTGAGCCATCATATTTTTCATGATGTCCACCGATACATTCTATTGCTGTTTTTACAAAGGAAGGAATGCGATCCTCTATAACTTCATATTTTAGTGCATTTACGCCATAGGTAGTATGGCGCTTCATGATTTCAAATTCCTCAAAGGTAAGTTTGCCGGGTTTTAAAAGAATACTATCAGGTATTCCTACTTTCCCAATATCGTGTAAAGGTGCCGTATCAAAAAGTTCTTCAATATAAGTTTCTGATAATATATGGCAATATTCTTCCTTATTGCTTAGCTGTTCACATAGGGCTTTTATCATCCACTGTGTTCTTTTTGTATGATTACAGGACTCAATATCTCTTACTTCTAATAAACCAATCAGAGCATGAATGGTAATATCTCTCGTTAACACCAGTTCCTTCGTTCGTTTCTGTACTATTTCCTCTAAAATAGCGTTATTTCGTTCCAATGACTTATTGTTATTCTTCAGTTTAATATGGATTTCAATTCTCTTTCTTAGGGATTCAAGATTTAACGGTTTGCGAATATAATCTACTGCTCCAAGCCCCAATCCTCTTATTTCATTCTCCATTTCATCATAGTTAGTCAGAATTATGGTTATGATTTTTTTATAGTTTTCATTCTGCCCAATGGCTTCTAAAACCTGAAAGCCATTCATTTTTGGCATATTTAAGTCTAAAATTATTAAATCCATATTGGGTTCCTTTTCAAGAACGTCCATAGCCTCAATACCATTACTTGCTAAAAACAAATGATAGTCATTTAATATATTTTCAATCATAACCCGATCTGTCTTTGAATCATCTACTACCAATATTTTAATGTCCACATTAGCCACCCTTTCCCTTATGAGTTTATTATTTCATCAGTGTTTTATTGCCTTCAGCCTCAATCCTGTTGTATAATACTCATCTTTTATGGTTTGCCATTTAGGAACCGGAACATCAATACTTGCTCTCTTAAATCCTTTTAAAAATGAAAGATATAATAAGGTCTGATAATTTATAGAATTCCATAAAGAGCAAAAGTATCCTGCCAAATTTCTACAAAAATTTGACAGGATACTTTTGTCCTTATAAATGATTTCGGGATTTGGTTCCTATTTTAGCGCAGCGAGCTTATTCCATAATTTTTTTATGAATGGCTGCAAGAAATTTCGCACCATTTGCGATTACCATCTCATCAATATCGAAGGCCGCATTGTGGTGACCACCACCTGTAGGCGTGCCATATAAGACGAACATAGCCTTTCCACCCCGACTTTGCACCCGCTGCATCATCACAGTGAAATCTTCCGATCCATTCAAGCCAGCTTCAAGTAAAACCTGTTTCACCGACGGGAGAGATTGAGCCACCTTAGAGCCTAGCACGACCAACTCAGGGGAATTTATTCCCCCACAGGCTACAGCGGCAGGCTTAATCTCAAGTTCTAAACCATACATTATAGCGGCGCCTTGTAGAATTTCCTTGGCCTTAGAGACCATATAGTTGTTAATTTCGTCTGTAGCGCCCCGAGTCTCCAGCCAAAAGCTAGCCCGGTCAGCAATAACATTCCAATCCGTCCCAGCCTCTATCGTTCCCACATTAACTCGTGAAGCTCCATTGCCATGGCGTGCAATGGCATATAGATTGGTTACTGCCACACATGCACCTAATAGCGCATTCTTACCTTCGTCTGGGCGGATGGCCGCATGGGATGCGCGACCACGGAACGCAACCTCAAACCGAGATACAGGGTATATGTTATTTACGTTTATGGCAATCTGCCCAATTTGTTTTACACTAGTGCCAACATGTCCTGACAACAGATAATCTACATCATCGACGATCCCCGCCGCTACCATCGCTGCCGCGCCAGAAAGATTTTCTTCGTTAGGCTGAAAAATAAACTTAATTGTTCCTTTCACAGCCTCCCGATTTTCACTAAAATAGCGAGCCAGCAATAGTCCCATTGCAGTGTGGGCATCGTGCCCGCACATGTGCGCATACCCTGGATTTTGTGATGCAAATCCTTCACAAGCTGGTCTATGTCCAGAATCACTGGCTTCACACACCTCATTGGAGTCGATATCAAACCGAAAGGCAACAGTCGGACCAGGTCTATCACCCTTCAGCACTGCTACCACACCAGTAAGCCCGCCTTTGGCCCCGGCAATGAACTTTTCCTTGACGCCAAACTTCAATGCCCGCTGATACTCTTCATTGTGTTTTTCAGCATTTGGCGAAAGGATGAGTTTCTCTGGATCGATCACATTTTTTCCTAATGATAAGGTATAACCCCATGCGGAAAGTTTTTCAGCTATCACTCCAGTGGCATAATATTCTAACCACGCTGGTTGGGGACATTTGTGCAATTGGCGACGCCAAGTCACCGCTTCTTCAAAATATCTGTCAATTATTTCATCTTGCTTGAGATGCATTTCCATTTTATTACACTACCTTTTTTTTATAATTAAGCACTAAATTGGCCTTCATTACCTGGAATACAAACTATACAAAGAAATACGGCAAGAGAGAATCATCTCCTGCCGTATAAAAAGGTGATTTCCGGTATTGATTCTAATATTATAAAGAACTAACTTTAGTTTTAATTGACATTTTTTCACGTTGCTCTTTAACAGGACTATAGGATAAGAAACTAACAACAACAAAACAAACTAAATTAACTACCAGAGCAACAAACCCTGCATTGAGATTCATTCCCCCAATTGGGAAAGGATCCATTTTCCCCAAAATCAGCACGAATACCAATACCTCGCCAATAATTAATCCGGTATATGCACCCAGCTTGGTGGCCCTTTTCCAGAAGAGTCCCAATACAATCATTGGGAAAAATTGCGTCACACCAGAGTAACCAGTGAGCAGTAAGTTAACCAGCATATTGGGAAGAAAGATCGCTAGACATAAGGCAATACACGTAATAACCAATACTGCAGCCCGGGCAAGAAAAGCCACTTGTTCGGACGTGGCGTTCTGCCCAACTGTTTTGCAATAAATCCCGCGTGTACACAGCATTGACGTAGATAGGAGCAAATCGGCCGCTGGGATCATACAAGCTAACGCACCAGCACCACCAACCATCCCCAGAGCCCAACCAGGAAAAGTTTCCCTAACCATCGTCATAAACGCCATATCAGGTGTTTTTAATGGTGCATCGAGAACTAATAAGGCCGTGAAACCAACCAACATTGGAAAAAGAAAACAGATTTGATAAAGGGGTAAGTAAACGGCATTGTGTCGAAGAACGTTAGGATCACGAGCACTAAAGCTATTTGGCACAAAATGTGGCCACATATAAAACCCTAAACCTGTTAGCATTAAAGTCGACATCGTCCAACTGACATCAAGATTCTTAGTCGCCCCTGGCAATGTCAGAAATCCTGGTTTCGCCACATCTAATGCTTCAAACATTCCGCCGACACTTCCAAAATAATGCATGGGAAGATAAATTCCAAAAAAAGCGACAGCAACAATCATGGCAACATCTTTGATTACAGCTGTTGATGCAACACCTTTTAAGCCACTTAAGTATACAAAAGAAGCAACTAAAACGAAGGCAATTAGCATGGCAGGAACACGTGTAAGTTGCCCATATGAGCAAGTTTCAATGATCAATCCTAACCCAGTTAGCTGCAACTGCAAATATGGTATCAAAAAAGCCACGCCAATTACGGCTGTGAGCACTGCTAATGTTCTGCTTTTATATAGATGTTCGACTAAATCTGGCTGCGTCATTAAACCGTATTTTTTACCAAGAGGAGATATCTTCGGCAATACGTAATAACCAACCACATAGGCCAACGCACCGTAACCTATCATGTAAAATGTGGGTGCCCCCCGGTTATAAGCCCAACCACTGGCACCAAGAAAGGCAAACGCAGTATAAATTTCACCAGCCAGTACAAACCAGCTTAGCCACCTACCGAAGTTACGGCCACCAACAGCCCATTCTTCCAGGCTCATTTTTTTCTTCATACCAGGCCTTATACCGATAATCGTGGCAACAATAATAAATAAAAAGATAATCAGAAGTGAAACTGTTTCATTACCCATACTATGTAGTACCATCCTTTAAACCGTATTTTAACATTCACCATCTTTGTGTGAATCAATCCTGTATATTATTTTTAAACACGCAAAAGTTACAAATATTCCAGCGACGAGCCAAAACGCTAAGAAAGGCAATCCCATAATGATGGGATGAACCTTATTTACAAATGGAATCATACCAACAATCCAAATAAAAGGGATTACTGTTAAAATTATTTTTAATATCTTCATGCTTTATCCCTCCTTTCTTCAAAAAAAAGAGATGCCAGTTACGGCACCTCATCTTTGAGATCGATATTATACGCTTTATTATAATATAAAATTTCCCATATTGCAATCAGTTTTGCCACAACCTCATGGAAGAACAAGGGGTTCCACTCACTTTCTCTGGTAACAGTCTTCCGTGAGAGTTGCTAAGACTAAGGTTGTTAGGCTATTACGATTCTATGTATCTGACAAGATTCGAAAGGGACAATAAGCTTCCCCCTCCCTTAAAAGACAGAAGAACCGCCCCTATGTCCGCATTATCGTTTATTGATTAAGCATACCAATTCTAACCATCCACTTACGGCACAATTCTGGCCATTCTGCACCTGGCAGACCTTGAATTCGATCAATCCCAAAGCCATGGATGTTCTGGTTTAAAAACAGTCAATGATGGTTTTGTAATGCCTGTAACAGCACGATCAGGGGAAAATGCCGTCTTACTTCTTTCTACCACTGTATATTTCGCCGGTGAGTTCTCTGATCCTGGTGCTCCCCCTGGCCATCATTCAATGACGTCCTTGTTCTTTATGGGTGTGGCGCTTGCCTTTTTATTTACTTACATGCTTTGCGATCAATCTACAAAGAATTGACATCAACAGTATATTCTAGTTTGCTGGCCACTTCTTGAGATACACTCGCTCCAAATAGTTGCCTCAATAAATAAAAACCTAATTCCAATCCTGAGCTTACCCCGCCTGCTGTAATGATTTTCCCATCCTGAACCACCTTTGAAGAAATAACTTGTACCGAATATGATTCTAGCTCTGAAAAAGCCGTATGATAAGTAGTTGCTTTCTTCCCGGTAAGTAACCCAGCCTCCGCCAGTAAAAAAGCCCCCGTGCAGACAGAAGTAACATAGGTAGCAGTGATCATTTGTTTTTGAATGAACTCTATGATAGGGACATTCTTCATCGCTGCTAATCTACCTTTGCCACCTGGAACTACTAGAATGTCTAAAGTCGGGCAACCTTGCAGCGTCGTGTCTGGCATGACTTTCATGCCATTAAATCCACATAGTAGCGCGGTAGATTCAGCTACCATCAGAACCTTCGTGCTACTTGGTCGTATTTTATTCACATAGCTTAACACCTCAAACGGCCCTACAAAATCTAGTTCTTCCACTTCAGGAAATATGAGTATACCAATTGTCACCATCTTTATCACTCCTCTTGTTTTAAAAACCCATTAAACGTTTTACTTCTCTGGAATTTTCCAATGATGTCAGTAACTCCAGTAGTTTGAATGCCACATCAAGGGCCGTCGCTGGAGAGGATGAGGTAATAATATTTCTATCGATTACAATAGGTTGGTTAAGGACTTCAACTCCAAAAGCAGACAACTGTTGTTGACGCAATTCATTAAGATGATAAGTCGTTCCTTTTCGCACGTCTAGAACTCCACTTTTTCCGATTAGCAAGGCTCGAATACCTATTAACTATTTTTTTCTCTTAAGACCGTTTTTATCATGCTCTGGGCATTTAATATAAAAGCTTGAATTGGCTGTTCCAACCTACTTTGTTCATCACGAAACACTTTTTCATATTCACTTAAAAGTTGCTCTTCATCATATCCCTCCTCCCCTCCATGAAGAATAAACTTTTTTGTTTCCTCCACAGCCAAAATACAATTTTCCCAGTAGTCAAGGGTATCACTTTCATTCACCAGACCAAAATGAGGGGAAATGATAAATCGCGGATTTAATTTCTTACATATATGGATGGAATCAATGGCATCAGAACAGCTTGTTATAAACGCAGGATAAACTTTTCCGGATTTACTCATATATCCTGTAGATTCACTGGGAAATAGGGTTTCCTTATTAATCAAAAATGATAATGAACATTTTGTATGACCTTTTGTTTCAATTACCTTAATGCTTAAACTGCCCAGATCCACCACATCTCCATCACAAATAATAGTATCTACCTTCAACATCTCATCATCATATTCTTTTATCGGATCTGCATCATAACTTTTGCTAGCTTGCATACTAAGACTTCTAATTATTTTTAAAGCATTGGGTCTCTTTAAAATTCGTTGTGCATATTCAGCTCCGAGCACCCTGCTATTCGACCATTCCTCTTTTATATAAGGAATGGCGCCGATGTGATCATAATGGGAATGGCTAATAAAGATATAATCTAACCTCTTTTTACCAAGCACTTGTTTGATATTTCTAATAAGGTTAGACGCACAATATGCCATGCCACAATCGATTAATGCTGTTTTTTCCTCGCCCACTAGTAAAAAAGCGTTACCACCCTTTCCACCTGTGACATCTACAATTCTATCCATTAATTAATCATCCTTTTCTTGTCGTCACTATAAAACTCACCAATCTCTAAATGAAAATTTATAGCCATCAGAAAATAATCACATGGCTTTATTTTTGATTAACTTAAATTGATCCTCCTCAATAAAGTATCAAATGTTAGTATAGCAGTTTTTATATTTATGGACAATATACTTAAAAAAGCGATATTCCTCCACCGATAATTTAAAAGCGACCCTAATGACTTACATATAATGAGACTCTATCCCCAAAAGGGATGGAGTCTCACAATTTTTGAGTCATGTTATTTATTTGTCGTTGCCATTATATGATCGACATTTCATACCGCCTAGCTACTTCTTTCCAGTCAATTACTTGAAAGAAACTCTCGATATAATCGGCACGCAGGTTTTTGTACTTTAAATAATAAGCATGCTCCCAAACATCAATAGGGAGAATGGGTATCCATTTTCTTTCCCTGTCCATAAGTGGATTATCTTGATTTGGAGTGGTGCTCACTGCAAGATTTCCTGTTGAATCAGTGGAAAGCCACGCCCACCCTGAGCCAAATCTAGCAAGAGCTGCAGACTTTATTTTTTCCTTAAAAGCAGCAAAACTTCCAAAATCCTTCTCAATTTGTTTTTTTAGAACCCCTGTCGGTTCTCCGCCACCTTGGGGTGAAAGAATTGTAAAATAGAGATTGTGATTATAGTATCCGCCCCCGTTATTTTGGATGGCAGCCCGCAACGTTGTATCGGAAATAGCAGGCAGGTCTGCCAAGATTTCCTCCACAGTCTTGCTGGATAGTTCTGATACCTTCTCCAACGCCGTATTAAAATTATTGGTATAAGCGACATGATGCTTGGTATAATGCGTCCTCATAGTAAGTTCATCAATATGAGGTTCCAAGGCCTCAAATCCATATTTTAATTCTACCTGTTTCATCTTAGAAACCTCCTTTAATTATCGGTTGTGTCTATATCATACTCTCTCAATAAAAAGTATTCAAGACTTTTTACTAATTTTAACTAATTAATAATTATTGTTTTATAATTTCTTATTCAAAGCTTGAGTGACATAGTTATATCCATTAAGATACAACTCCACCCTACAAATAGTTTATCCTAAAGCTCGTTGCCTTACTTAAAATAATGAGTATAATCTCGGCGTAAGTCTTCAATATCAAACTTCATTTTATCCAAATGTTGACCAATGGTCTGCATCCCCAACGTTACATTTTTTTCTCGAATAGCACTCACAAGTTGCTGATGCTGATGTATGATAGGTAACGCATCATATCCACCAGCGATATTTAATATTCTTACCCTATTGTAATGGGTATTCATTTGCTGAATCATTGACCAAATGCGCGTCTTCTTGCATCCGATAAAAATAGTTTTATGTAAAGCTTCATCAAGCTCGTAAAATTTTAAATAATTTTTTTCCTTAAGACACAATTCTTGTAGAGCCATATTGGATTGAAGTTCAAAAAAAGATTCAGTAGGAAACTCAAGGCAAGCTATGGCAATAACGGCTTTCTCAACTGTTTCTCGCAAAAACTTTGACTCCTTAACATTTTCAATATCAATCAGTGATACGTAAGTCCCTTTCTGGGGTAAAATATCGAGCAGATATTCTTGTGATAATTGAATAAACGCTTCTCTAACTGGAGTTCTACTTACACCCAATAGTTGGGATATGTCCTTTTCCGATAAAGCACTACCAGGGGCAATCTTTAACTGCATGATATTAAATTTTAGAAATCGATATACATAGTCCCGCGTAGATTCTTGGGAATTTTTTTCAATTACAGTAAACTCCATAGTTTTCCCTCTCATTTCTTTTTATTTCATACTAATATACTGGTATAACAAAATTGTCCTCTCATTTCCATAGCTACTGTCCTCTTACAATCTCATAAATTATTTTTTTATGGCTATTTTAACTAATTCTCCACGCGTGTTGAGTCCAAAGAATCATAAAAATACTACGGTGTCCTATTTTTAGACTCAGAAAAGGGATAACACATTCTTAATAGCCTAAAAAGATCCTTCCAGCTAAAAGGCCGAAAGGATCTTTATACGACTCACTCCCTCTTTTATAAATATTTTTCCAATGTAAATCGTACCGCACCAGTCCCAGATATCATTTCCGTAAAATAGCCTTCAATTTTTTCCCCTAAACCGATGGTGTAAAGATTTACCCCAAATAATTGGTCATTAGAAAGGATTGGCTTCAAGTTATCTCCTACAGACTGCTTATCGCCAAATTTTATCATCGAGATATAAGTTTGCAGTGTACCCAACATAGGATCTGAACTTAAGTTCATTTCATGCCCCTGGTCATCAAGTCCCATCAGATATCGACACCAGCCAGCGATCACAAGAGGGATGTACTTAAGATTTTTTGCATCTAAATCCGTTCTTTGACAATAGGCTTTTATTGTCTCTCCGAATCGTATACCTACCTTTTGAGATGTATCTGTCGCAATTCTTTGCGGTGTATCAGGGATATACGGATTAGGAAATCTTACATCAATCACTTCTCTTATAAACTCTGCTGGGTCTATAATTTGAGGATTAACAACAACTGGCATTCCTTCTTCATAACCTATTTTTTCTACCATTTTTTTCAGTTGAGGATCTTTCATTTCGTCTGCAATCAATGTATATCCTAACAAACATCCGAAAATTGCCAGAGAAGTATGTAAGGGATTCAAACACGTACATACCTTCATCATTTCAACTCTGTCCACGGTCTGTCGATCGGTAAAAATTACACCCACCTGTTCCAGTGGCATACGACCATTGGGGAACTTATCTTCAATGACTAAGTACTGCGGCTTCTCGGCATTAACAAAAGGAGCAATAAATGTATTTTTATTCGTGCAAAGAATCTCTGTACTTGCAAAACCACTTTCGTTCAAAGCCTTTTTAACGCTGTCCGCAGGTCTAGGTGTAATTTTATCGATCATGCTCCATGGAAAAGATACTTTATCAGGGTTATTGATATATTTCAGAAACCCCTCTTCCACTAAACCTTTTTCAGCCCATTTCTTAGCAATTATTTCAACTGAATGATAAAGTTTATCTCCATTGTGAGAACAATTATCCATGCTGACAAACGCAATGGGTAATTCACCGTTTTTATACCGAGTATAAGCCAATGATGTAATTTTAGCCATTACACTTTTAGGTCGTTGGGGGCCATTGACCATATCTTGCTGCACATCAGCTGAATAGTCGCCCGCAGCATTATTGATACTATAACCTTTCTCAGTTATCGTAAAACTGGCTATCTGTAGAGAAGCTTTAGAAAATATAGTTTGGATTCTCTGCCAGTCATTTTCTCTTGATGAATCCCCTACTAGACTCTCACTTATGCTTCCGATAATTTTTTTTTCTAAACTACCATCAGTGTTCATAGTCGCCAACAAACCTAAATTGTCATAAGGGGCATAAATCTTTTCTATAATTTCATAATCATAGGTTTCTACAACAACAATTCCTGTATCCACTTTGCCTTGGTTGAGAAGTGTATTTTGTAGCATGGCGATAAACCCTCTAAAAATATTCCCAGCCCCAAAGTGCACCCATGTAGGATTTTCTTTTGTCAAAGTCGACATGTCATCATAATTAAATTTTATATTCTCAATACCCGCATCTTCCCACAGGGAACTATTTTTTATACTTTCTTTATTTAAATGTAACATCTCAAAACCCTTCCTTTTTTTACAAAATAAAATCAAACGCTAATTCCTTATCGTGTTAATTAATAATACAATTTTCACTTCCTATACTTCAATATCCAAATACTCTTTTATATTATTGTAGCATATTCCTTTTATCATTTTACCTAGAAAATCATAATCCGGATAGAAACTGCCATCCTCTACCCAGCTACCAACCAGATTACATACAATTCTTCTAAAATATTCGTGCCTTGTATATGAAATAAAGCTTCTCGAATCAGTCAACATGCCAATAAATCTTGAAAATAATCCGATGCTAGCTAGAGCCTTCATTTGGTCTATCATACCATCTTCATGATCGTTAAACCACCATGCCGAACCAAATTGGATCTTGCCTGGCACATCACTTTGGAAGTTTCCAATCATTGAGGATAGTAGATGGTTATCTCTAGGATTCAAACAATACAAGATTGTTTTGGGAAGTGAGCCTGATTGATCTAAGTCATCCAATAAATTGGCCAGTTGATTACCAATGGTAAAATCTGCTATTGTGTCAAAACCAGTATTAATGCCCAGAGAATTGAGCATCCTAGTATTTGTATTTCGTAATGCACCCATATGGAGTTGCATGGCCCATCCATGTTTTGCATACTCTTTTCCCAAATTAATTAGCATAGCCGACCGAAATTTTATTTGTTCTTCCACTGTCAATCTTTCGTTTTGTAACCCCTTATTAAATATGTTACTGATCTCAGCTTGATTGCTTTTCATGTAAAAAGCATCAGCTAATCCATGATCAGACAAGCGGCAACCAACGGCATGAAAGTCTTTAATTCTACGTTGCAAAGCTTCCAGAAAATCCTCAATGGTTTTAATTGTAATGCCCGTAATACTCCCCAGTGTATTCGTCCAGTCTTGAAACTTTTCATGACCAATTTCTATGGCAATATCAGGCCTAAAAGTGGGAAGAACTCGTACATCAAATGTTTCATCAGCATTTATCTTTTTATGATACTCTAAGGTATCAATTGGGTCATCGGTTGTACAAAGAGCTTTTACATTGGACTTTTTGATCAAATTTCTTGCTGAAAACTCTTTTTTTTCTAACATAACATTACATTTTTCCCATATTTCATCCGCGGTTTCTGCAGTTAGATAATCCTGAATCCCAAAGTATTTCCTAAGTTCAAAATATGTCCATTGTAATAGGGGATTGCCGATTGTATAAGGAACGGTTTCAGCCCATTTTCTGAACTTTTCCTGATCGCTTTTATTACCTGTAATGTATTCCTCTGGTATACCATTGGCTCGTAAGGCTCTCCATTTGTAATGGTCCCCACTTAGCCAGAGTTGAGTTATATTTTCAAATTTCCTGTCCTCGGCTATTTCCCGCACGGGAAGATGACAATGATAGTCAAAAATGGGCATGTCTTTTGCATACTCAAAATATAATTTTTTAGCAGTTTCTGTCTCTAATAAATAATTTTCATCCATAAATTCATTCAATTATATCACCCACCATTTCAATTTTATATAAGAAAAGACTTGGCTTGAGCCAAGTCTTCAGACGCAGACAGAAGACTTAATCGAAGAAATCATCTACTTTCTGATTCTATTAGAAATACTGTTGCAAAATAAGCAAGATGGGAATTCACTAAGGTTATTACAAACCTCCCAGTAACATGGTCTCCCTTACTGATCATGAATATACTTCTTACCATTGTGATAATAAGAAGTATATTCATCGTCTTTATTGTCCGCGCTTTATTGCATCCCAAATCCCTTGCAAATAATTAGCACCTAACGCTCGATCGTAGAGTCCATAACCTGGACGACCTTTTTCGCCCCAAATCATTCGTCCATGATCGGGACGAATGGGTCCTGTGAAGCCAATATCATGAAAAGCCTTCATAATTTCATATATATCAAGAGAAGAATCATCCTCTTTGTGAGCAACTTCATTAAAAACACCTGGTTGGTGAATTTTAATATTTCGTACATGCCCAAAATGAACACGCCCAAGTTTGCCAAAATGGCGAATAATATCTGGCATGTCATTCTCAGCATTAGCCCCTAAGGCCCCTGTACAAAGAGTCAGTCCATTATATGGACTATCAACCAGTTTAATCAGACGATCTAAATTTACTTTGGAGGTAACAATCCGCGGAAGACCAAAAATTGGCCACGGTGGATCATCGGGATGAATAGCCATTTTTATATCACACTCAGCGGCAACGGGAATGATACCTTCCAAAAAGTATTTAAGGTTATCAAACAACTGATCTTCATCGATTTCTTTATACATTTCAAACAATTCATTCAAATGTTTCAAACGTTCAGGTTCCCATCCTGGTAGTTCAAAACCATTAGAGCCTTTTTGCATGTCCGCTACAAGTTGCTTAGGGTCTAATTTTCGTATTACCCTATCGTCATAAGCCAAAGCATTTGAGCCATCTGGAAATTCTTTGGCCAATTCATCCCGCATCCAATCAAATACAGGCATAAAATTATAACAAATTACTTTTACGCCAGCCTTCCCAAGATTGCGTAAGGTCTGATTATAGTTTTCAATATATAAGTCCCGGGTTGGTAATCCCAATTTAATGTCTTCATGAACATTCACACTTTCAATGGTTTCAAATAATAAACCATTGTCTTCTACGTCTTTCTTGACTGCCATGATTGCATCCAATGGCCAAACTTCGCCTACCGGAATGTCAAACAAGGCCGTAACGATTCCTTTCATCCCAGGAATTTGCCTGATATATTGCAAAGGAATACTATCATTTTTTTCACCAAACCAACGAAATGACATTATCATCCGAATCATCTCCTTCCTCGATAAAACAATGTGAATTAAACGGATTAGCTCTTAACTGTCTAGAACTCTGCATTGCCGTTCCTTCTCACCTTATCTTATTTATATTGTACTACCATACTAGTATGATTACAATATTTTTTTGAGAAATTATTTTTAATTTTACATTTTTTTTATAAACCTTGTTCAATGAAAATTTAATGTACACTTAGCTTGGTAACGAAGGCATTGTCATATTAACTATTAACAGAATATACTTTCTAATTGACAATAATTATCATTTGATTTATAGTTAATTCATAGATTAAAGGTCGTTGATTTTATAAGCAATCCACTCATTCTTATTGCTTGGGAATTTTCACCTTGCCCGGGAAAAATAAAATTTCTCCTACGAAAGACGTAGGAGGAACATTATACAGTTGGTTCAAAAAGCTTATTTAAAATGGATCGGCCAATCCCGAGAGTCTAGTAACAATTAAGGAGGAAATAAACATGAAAAAACTTTCAACATCCCTACTATTAGGTTTTTCTATTATCACACTAATGGGTAACGCTTCTGCTCAGTCAACTACTATTCAATCTTGGGACGGAACAGCAGAAAAAAGAAATGGTAACTATTCCGAACTTGTAGCACCAATCGATTATAGTAATGTAGGTAAACTTACTAGTAGCTTAGAGACAATGCAACCTTGGAAAGAAACTGCCGAAAAAAGAAATGGTGACTATTCCGAATTTGTAGCACCAACCGATTATAGTAATGTGGGGAAACTTACTAGTAGCTTAGAGACAATGCAACCTTGGAAAGAAACTGCCGAAAAAAGAAACGGTGACTACTATGAATTTGTAGCGCCGGCAGATTATACTAAGGGTGTTGTTTAATAAGATACCCGTTATCAATAATAATTGAATAATTTTGCAAAAACATGAAGTGACCCCCTTGTATTGAACATTCTAGAGAAAATTCAATACAAGGGGGTCACTTCATCATAAATGCCCTAACTTTCAATTGCTGAAACTCATTATAGGCTTATATCACTCATATATTCTAATTGCCATAATTGTTTTTCGGATATGATCTTAAAATATCAGCACTAAGCTTTGCTAATGGTTTCATATCTTCAACATCCTATTCATTTAGTGAATATATTCAATTGTTGTCTTACCTCAGCTGGACTCATGGGTTCTTTATCCATCAAGAAGGCAACGATGAAGGCGCTGATAATTTGCAGGATAACCAGAAATAATAATACTTTTAGCTTAAGGAATAAAAAAGCCCGCCAATCCAATTAAAGACTGGTGGACTTAATTTATTTAATGACGATTACAACTATGTTCATATATGGTACCATTATTGCTGAAGTATTTCCCTCTGGCCATGGGTAACCCGATCTTTCAATTCTGCTCGTTTGGCGTCATTCCACTTCTCCGTGGTACCAACAAGATAACCTGTGATTCTGCGAATACGTTCAAATGGCACAACCTCAAACGTGCAATCTATATTTATATAATCTCCATCTACGGTAACAGCAGCCTTGATTATCTTATGCGTACTCTTGGCCTGTTGCCGTGTTAAGTATACCGTTAATTCCTGGTCACTGATTTCTCCCGTTACGGAAACTTGGATTTTGTTAATTGTTCTGACATCCATTTTATAAGACTTCCTTTTTCACTTTTCTTAGATAAGTATACGCCACTAAGCTAATAAATAGCAAGGCGGACAAATAGCATATTTAAGCTTAAATAAAATTCCATTAATAGCTAAGACCCTAACCTTTATTATCTAACGGTTAGGGTCTCATCAGCATTTTAAAAATAGATAACGCATTTTCTCGCGACTGTTGCAACGATAATTGCTAAAGAAAATAATGAGAATATATTCATTGTTATTTTATCACCACCTTAATGATACTTTATCACTAATAATGGTTAGATTCTAATTGTAATATTTGTCTATTTGCTATTACTTTCGCCCAAGGAAATCAGCTCAGCCATTGTAGAGATGATGTAGTCTGGCTCTGCCACCATAACATCTGCCCACGGAACCTCCGACCAGCGAACTGCAACGGTCTTAACACCAGCCCTCCCTCCGCTCAAGATGTCAAAAGGACTATCACCAACCATAAGGCAGTCCTGAGGTGCCAGCCTAAGTTTGGCTAAGGCTAATTGTACCGGTTCCGGATGAGGTTTAGTATTCTGACATTGATCGGCGCTAATCACTACGGAAAAATATTTGTCCATATCAAACAACTTTAAGCCACGCATGGCTGTGGCATATTTTTTAGAAGTAACAATCCCCAACAGCACGCCATCATTATGCAGCCCACGTATTGCCTCTGCTACCCCTACAAAGATTTTTGCCAATTGATCATGATGTATATCCTGGTATTCACGAAAAGTTTTCGTCATTTCCTCGACCTTATCCGGTCCTAAAAATTCAAGTGCCGCTCTAGCAGTCTTGCCAAAGAAGGCTCTAACAATATCAATATCCACCTCACGCTTGTAATGTACTGCAATCGTATGCTGAAAAGATTTGATAATCAACTCATTCGTATCCAGCAACGTTCCGTCAAGATCAAATAAAATCCCTTTATAACGCAAAATTTTTCCTCCTGTGCAACATTTGTCACTATATGACTCAATGGCTCCATTATACTTCCATTTTAGATGATTGCCTACATTGCCCCAGCAGTTAATTTTTCCATGGAATTACACGCCGTTCCACCCAATTCCTAATTGTCCGTAGCCTACTAAAATGCAACAACGCCCATCCGTTAAAAGGCGAGAGCTGTTCTCGGTATATTACCTTTTTTTCTATAATAATAAGCTGCTGGAAAGTCGATCTACTTTCCAGCAACTTATTATTTAATTTATTCGTTGATAATCAAGCCAAATAGTTTTGAAAAGCCAACTGCTTGTTGTGGGGAAATGATACACCCTTGTACATCTTCTATGGTAACACCAATTTGTCTAAATTCACAGCTACTTAAATCAATGCCTGCCAGTTTTGTTCCAGAGAATTGAATCTCATTTAAACTTGAATTTAAAAAAGATACATTGAGTAATGTTGATGTGTAAAAATCAGCATTGGCTAATGAACTGTTATGAAACTTCACCTGTTTGCAATTTGCATTACGAAAGGTCGCATAATCCCCATAGCAGTGATCAAATAGTACATTGCGTAAGGTTGCTCCCATTAAATTGATGCCTACAACCTTACAATCTTTCATTTCGACTCGGTGCATAATGGCTTCATTAAAGTCTACATTGGATAAATCACACTTCTTAAAAATAACATCGGTCAATTCTAATCCACTAAAATCAACTTGTTGGAAGATCACATTTTCAAATATGATCTTCTCAAAAAATACACTTTGCGCCCTTTGATTCTCAATGATACAATTACTAATTTTGCCCATTTTGAAATAATCTTCATTACAAATCTTTTTATCTTGAAATGTAACTTCTTCTAATTCTTTCGGAATATCTGGTGATAAAATTTTCATTTGTGTTTCTAACTTCTTCATACGAATAACCTCCTCAAAATAAATCTAAATACCAACACTATTAGCGTATCAATATATGAAAAATTAATATTAGTTACCGAGCGAGATATATTTACATATATAATCAAAGCTATGAAAAAAAATGACCTCAGCAAAATTAAATAATCATGTTGCTGTACTGTTTTCACCTGTTTCAATATCCTCAGAATCATTGCTGAAAATAACAAAAAAGTAATGCGGATACACAGTATTGTATTAAAAGCAGAACTGAACCCTACATTTAAATAATCAGCAGTGACCAAAAGAGTAACAAAAGAAGAACATATCAATATTACAAATTTGGTTTGCAACAAATCATCTTTGAGATAAAATTTTTCAAATAAACTATTTGGAGTGGAATGGCATATACTCCCTTGCACTTACTTACACCTCATTTATTTTAGGATAAGTTGATGGCGTACAATATATTTACATTTTTGTGTTTTCATCTCTATATTGGCTAGCAAGTGTTAATCAACCATTGTATTTGATCAAGGTAGTATATCAATAAAAACCATTTTATGTCAAGAATTCGTCAGAATCGATTCACCTTTGACGAAAAGAACAAAACAGGGATTGGGTTTATTCTTTTAGACAATTTATGAATTAATCCTTTATCATTGGCAGGGTTTTTATATTTTTTGGTAAATATAAATGTTACGAAAGATGATTCCCCCCCTTTATAATCTTAGCTTTTTACAAGAGCAATAAAAGGAGACTTTAAGATATGGATTTTCTAAATCTCGCACGCGATATTGACATTTTTGAAAAGAATTTGGAAACCCATGAAGAGATTACCTTCCTCAGTCGGATTGAAGCCATTGACCAACAATCTATCTTTATTTCTCCACCATTCAAAAAAGATTGCTATTGGCAATCCTTGCGCGGGGAGGTGGGAACAGTATTTAGTGCACGTGTAGGCACTGAGCGATGTTCCTATTTTTTTGACACTCAACTTATCGACATTAACTCTACCCCCGCCGAACTATGGGAAATGTCCCTGCCCACGAATGTCACAAAGATGCAACGGCGACAATATGTAAGACTTGCCATCCTCTTAGACGTGACCATCAAATTTATTGATCCTTATACGAAAGATATTACTACCGTTACAAAAGATATCAGCGCAGGCGGAGTGCAAATTATCCTAGAAGAACCACCAACTGATTTAGATGTTAAAATTATATTACCCCTCAGTAAGGACGTCACCATTGAAGCAAAAGGGGCGATTATTAGAGTAGCATTCCCCACAACTTCACGGCGATGTTTTACAATTGCTATAAAATTCAACGAGATGCCCAACGAAAAGCAAGAGCAAATCACAAAATATATCTTTCATAAAGAAGTGGAACGTCGACAAAAAGAAAAACATTTATTTGGCAAAAGCTTACGTTCGGATCAGCGGAATTTGTGATACCAAAAATAATCATCAACTGTCTTACTAGCCTGTATTTTTAAAAAATTCACCCCTTTGCCTAGCTAAAAACAGTACTCCCATCCCCCTATTGAAGTGATAATGATATAGGAGTCTTAAGGATTGATGGAAAAGTTTCTAATTATCGGAGAAGGAGAACCCTTTGCTTTTATTGAAGTATATGAGCTATAATGACGATAACTCTTATCAAGTTCTATATGGTTTCCACGGGAGTTTTAGATCTTTTAACAATGCTCGATTACTGATACACGATTAATAAAACTTGAACCAAGTCAACAACAAATACTTATGAAAGAGGTAAGCAAATATGATAGCTATTACAGAAGATATGTTAAACAGTCTTGAGGATTTTAAAAACAAGTTACAACAATACAATGAGGGTACATTAGAAAGTCTAAAACCCTTTACCTCTATTATGGGCATTTACAAAGAAGGGCCTAAGGATACCTATATGGTAAGGTCGAGAATCGCTGGTGGAGTCACAACAATACACCAACTGCAAGAAATAAGTAATATCGCTAAAAAATACGGAATAGAAATGCGTATTACAACAAGGCAAGACCTTCAATTTCATTCAGTAAAAGTCCAAAAGCTGGCTAATGTGTTAGACGACTTATTGAAATGTGGACTCATTACACGAGGTGCCGGTGGAGACGGTGTCAGAAATATTGCCTGCTCACCTCTTTCAGGAGTCGCGCAAGATGAAATTTTTGATGTCACTCCCTATGTTAAGGCCGTTACTAATTATATGATGGAAGATCCTACTAATCTTAAATTGCCAAGAAAATATAAAATAGCGTTCTCAAATAGTGTCGAAGATACAGCGAATGCCACCATCGCTGATATAGGATTCATCGCAAAGATCGTCAATGGTCAAAGAGGTTTTGAAGTCTATGGGGGCGGTGGACTTGGCGCTAATGCTAGATTAGCTTTAAAACTTGAAGACTTCATAGCAGATACGGAAGCCTTATTTTATGCACAAGCAATGAAACAAGTCTTCGCACGAGAAGGGGATCGAACCAATCGACATAAAGCTAGATTAAGATTTGTTGTGCAAAGATTAGGCGAAGAAGAGTTTATCAAGATGTTTAGAATCGAACTGGATCAATTAAAGAAATCTGGACAGAAATTACAGCTTTCTATCGATCCATCAAATGATGACCTGCTCGACACTAAGGCAACGACACCATCGGCTTGGGAAAATAAATATAAAAATGTAATCGTGCCTCAAAAACAAACAGGATATTACTCTTTATATATTCACCCTCGAAAAGGGATGATTACGACTCTCAATCTCGATGAATTGCTAGCTGTCTTAGCAAACTTAGATTATAAAATCTCCATAAGATTGACATTAACCCAAGGGCTTTTTGTCAGAGATCTGAAAGAAAAAGATGCACAACACTTACTAGAGCTAACATCCACTTTTTCATCTATATTTAATATGGAAAATTCTGTTGCATGCGTGGGCCCAACCATTTGTAATTTTGGTATTAATAATTCTCAAGAATTATTACACAATATCCTTGAAGCTCTCAAGGATGCATCCGATGCTATCAAAGCGGCATTACCGAGGATACTTATATCAGGATGCCCTAATTCTTGCTCACAACATCAAAAAGGACTTATCGGACTTACTGGAAGAAGAAGTCGTACCGAAAATGGCGTCATACCTACTTATTCTATCTCCTTCAACGGAAAAGTCGGTCCTGGCATCGCAAAATTCGGAGATGTTTATGGGGATATTCCTGAGGAAAAGATAGCTAACCTCTTATTGGATTTAGCTACCTTGAAAATTAATTCAGGGTATACATGTTTTATTGAATTTATAGAAAAGAAAGATGACGACGTCAGAGCATTAGTAGCCAATTACTCTATCTAGGAACTTATAATTTCTCTCCATATGTCTGTTCATTTGCTCCCGTCTTTTTTGGATGCACGATACCACTCCACTATTGAATAAGAAAAGGTGATTTTTATAGGCTTTAATAGCAAGGTTTACGAAATCGTCAGCCATATCCCCACGGGGAAAGTTGTTTCTTATGGGCAAGTTGCTTCCATGGCGGGAAATTGTCGGGCATCCCGGGCGGTGGGTTATGCACTGCATCGCAATCCTTATTATGGGTCAGTACCTTGTCACAGGGTAGTTTTCCAAAACGGCCATCTCACTGATGGGTTTGCCTTTGGGGGCAAAGACGTGCAACGCGAATTACTAGAAGCCGAAGGAGTTACCTTCGACAAAGATGGCTGTGTCAACATGAAGGAATGTCGCTGGAATGGGCCCTCAGTCAGCCCTATATTCTGATAATACAAGAAACGTCCATATCATATGTCTAAGGATATGGGCGTTTCTTTATTTTTCTATTCTTCTTACATTAAAACATACTACATAGCATTGCGCCCGCAAAAGCAACGACAGAAGCAATCGTTGTAGAAAGTGTCCATGTTTTAAAAGTATCCTGTACTGACATGCCAAAGTATTCTTTAACGATCCAAAAGCCTGAGTCATTTACATGTGAAAGTCCAACTCCGCCCGCCCCAATCGCTACACAGATAAGTGATGGATTGAGATTAGGGAAACTAGGGATAATTGGAAGTATTATTCCTGCGGCGGTAACCATGGCAACAGTAGTGGAACCTACAGCAAATCGCATGATAAGAGCAATCACCCATGCTAAGAGTATGGGATTCATATGAAGGTTCATAAGAACTCCGCCTAATGCTTTGCCTATTCCACTGTCCTGTAGCACCTGATTAAATGCCCCACCTGCACCGATAACGAGCAATATACCTGCTACTGGTCCAAAGCAACTGTCAGTTATTTTTAATATGTCTTCTTTCTTCAAACCTCTTGAAAAGCCAAGGGTAAAATAGCAAAAGATTGCTGAAATCAAAAGTGCTGTGATTGGATTTCCTATAAATGATATCAGCGGTAAAAACGTCGCGTCTTTCGGTAATATTAATTCAGCAATCGTTTTTATTACCATGATGATCATTGGTAAAAGTATTGTAAAGAGTGTAATTGTGAATCCCGGCAGTTTTTGATCTGGTATCAATTCGCTTTTAAAAAGCTGTGCTGGCGGATTAGCCTTAACATACTTGGATATGATATTACCAAAAATTGGTCCAGCTATAATGGCCGCAGGTAATCCAATCAACAAAGAGTAGATAATCGTTGTTCCAACATCTGCCTTAAGGGTACCAACAATTGCTAAGGCCGCTGGATGTGGAGGTACCAAACCATGTACTACGATCAAACCAGCTACAACAGGAATTCCGATTTTTATGAGTGACATCTTGGTTTGCATGGCAATACTAAACATAACCGGAATTAATAAAACAAAACCGACTTGAAAGAAGACCGGAATACCACAAATAAAGGCTACAAACATCATGGCCCAATGAGCATTTTTTTCACCAAAGGCGTTAATTAAGGTTTTTGCCAGACGCTGGGCCCCACCTGAAACCTCAAGCATTTTTCCAAGAATTGTTCCAAGGCCAAGAACAGTGGCAAGAAATCCTAAAGTATTTCCCATACCTGTCTGAAAGGAACCTGCAATTTTCTCAAAAGGCATTCCTGCTAAAACACCAAGGGTGAGACCAGAAATCGTTAATGCAACAAATGCGCTCACTTTTAGTCTCATAATAAGAAATACAATTAAAGCAATTGCAGCAAGGAGGCATACCACTAAATATGTTACATCACTCATGTTTAAGCCCTCCAACTCTATTTTTGTTTTTTTACAGAACTCAGCTTAAGAGTGTTACAAACCGTTCAACTGTTGCGCTCATCCTATGACGTGCATCCATTAGCACGGTTTCAAAACGCAACCCTTTTTCCGTATTCTTAGCTAAAAACTCTCTCGCTGCCATGACTGCCCCTGTTGAAATTTCTGTATTCACATTGATTTTAGCCACACCTAATGATACTGCCTTTTTAATAGAGTTATCAGGTATGCCCGAGCAGCCATGTAAAACAATCGGGACATGAACAGCCTGAGCAATTTCATCAAGGCGTGGAAAATCTAGGGTCGGTATTCCTTTATAAATACCATGGGCATTGCCGACAGCAATAGCCAATGCATCAATGCCCGTACCGTTTACATAGGCAGCGGCATCTTCCACTCTGGTATACCCGTTCCCTAAATCTAAGCCCTTCTCCCAGGTACCATCTTCATTATTCATATAGCCAAGTTCACCCTCGACGCTTACGCCCACTGCATGAGCATACTCTACAATATATTTTGTCTTTTGAATATTTTCAGAGAGGGACAAAGCTGAGCCATCATACATAACTGAAGTAAAACCAGCCCGAATGGCGCGCGCAATTGATGTTAGTTCCTTTGCATGATCAAGGTGCAGAGTTACCTGAATATCGAGTGGGGTACAAATCTCCTTAACAATGGAGGCAATCACTTCCACTGGCGCATGAGTAAAATAGCCTTCCCCGAAGGAAATAATGACAGGTGATTTTAGGCGGTTAGCGGCCTCAACGACTGCCAGAATGGTCTCCAAATTGTATACATTAAAAGCACCAACCGCCTTTTTCTCCTGTTTTGCCGCGTTCAGCAAATGACTTAATGTTGTTAGCATCCTGGTGACTCCTTACATTTGTTATTTGCTACCAAGCATCTCAACAACTTCTTTTAAGGTTGTTGTTGTACCCACATTTCCTGGAAAAATAATATAGGGAAGTCCAGGAAATTTACTTTCGTTGCCAGTAAGCCACACTGGTACACCTGGTGCAACTTGCCCAGCAACCGTTGCTTTTTTCACTGCCAAGCCTTTTGTTCCTACGTCACTTGATGTAATACCACCTTTAGCAATAATGAAGCTTGGCTTCGTTTGAATGCGCTGTACTATGCTTGTTACAGAATCGGATATTTTTACAGCAACTTTGAGTTCTTCTTCCTTATTATCAACCCCAAGCTCAAAACGTTTACGTCCAGTATAGACGGCTACTGTTTCTCCATTTTTAATGTGTTCTTCGGCTATTTTTACAATACGGCTGATTTCTGCTTCTAATACTGCGGTCGATTCTAATACCAAGAGATGATTAAATTCGATGAAATTCACAAAATCTAATGTTTTTAGTTCTTCAAACTGTTCTGTTGTTTTTTTTACATGGGACCCGATAATGACGAGGCCACCTGTCGTGCTGCCTTCGGCAACCAAATCTTTTTTAATAAGTAGTGGTTTATCGCTTATCCCACCAATGACTTTAGTAAAGGCAGCCGCTGTGCGGAACATGAAGTTTTTCCCTGCAGCCATGGCTTTAATAAGAGCAATGGAGAATACTTTTACATCCACGTAGTCAACAGCGTTGACAACTACTTTACCAAAATCAGAAACTTTTTCCAATTGCGCAACAATTCCATCAATGTCAAAACTTCTAATACTCGCTAAAGAAATATAGGTAATATCCTTAGCTTTATAGGCGCCTTTGGTTTTTTCTTCGATATAATCCCCCAGATTGGAGCTAACATAACCAAAGGTTTTATCTTTGGCAAACTCGGTTTGTCCAGCTGGAGTCAAATAGTCACCTTCCTGTACATAATGCACATTTCCGATGGTAAAACGTCCACCTTCTTTAAAAATAGGCATAAGCACTTCACCGTCAATTTTTGTCGTACCGTCTTTTTCAAGAGCGTCTTTAAGTACTTTAGTTTCAAGGGGATAATGCCCGCGCAGTGTAGAGTCTCCTCTGCTGATAACCATAAAATCCTTGCCGACTTTTTTGGATATTTCTAAAATGTTAGCTGCCATTTCCTCATGGGCTTTGGCGGTCTCTTCTTCGGTAAAACTCCGGGAATTAGTCAAAATAAAAAACATGGAATTTGCTTCTTTGAATCCAGCCTCGATGTTTTCCTTTGACCAATCAGTATATACGGATATTCCATGTACAGTTTGTATCCCCGTCGGATCATCATCCAGTACAATAATTTTTTTATCAAAGCTTTGTAAAGCTTTCCCGATTTCTCCATTAACCTTATCTTCATCAATCTCTGGAATTGCGCTAAATATTTCAAATTTTAATACTTTTTCCATGCTGCACACTCCTCTTAAATTGTACGGAATAGATGGTCTGCCACCTATTCCGCCTTAATTAACTTTTAATGCAAATTAGCTGTGTTTTTTCACTTCAACGCCAGCAATTTTTTCATAGAATTGAACAATTCCGCCATGGTCATCCATAATGTGACCGTCAGCTTTTAAGCTGTGCATGATTTGTTTTAATTGGCTAGTAAGAAGTAAAGGAACATCAAGGCTTTGCGCCGTATCCATCACATTTGTTATATCTTTTAAGTTGATGGCAAGGGTTCCACCTGGTTTAAAGTTACGATTGTACATCATAGGAGCTTTTGCATCAAGGACAGCGCTGCCTGCAAGACCGCCGCGGATTGCTTGATACACTTTTTCCGGATTAGCACCAGCTTTTTGTGCAAGCACAAGGGCTTCAGATACAGCCGCAATATTTAAGTTAACGATAATTTGATTGGCCAATTTAGCTACAGAACCGCTGCCGTTAGGGCCTATAACAGTAACTGATTTCCCCATTGCCAAGAAAACATCTTTAATTTTTTCAACAACAGCTTCGTCACCACCAATCATATAGGCAAGTGTTGCATTGATCGCGCCAGGTTCCCCACCACTTACTGGTGAATCTAGGAATGGGCAGTCATATTTTGCTGTAACAGCAGCAAATTTCTGAGAATCTACTGGAGATACAGAACTCATATCAACAATCACTGTACCAGGTTTTGCGCCAGCCAAGATACCATCTTCTGCTTCTAAAAGAGACTTTACAATTGCTGCATTGGGTACAATCGTAATAACAACATCACTAACAGCTGCCAATTCTTTAGGAGAAGTAGCTGCTTTAGCTCCAGCTTCGACCAATGCTTCCACCGCTTTGGGATTAACATCATAAACAATCGTATCAATACCAGCTTTTAATAAATTTAATGCCATCGGTTTTCCCATAATACCTAACCCAATAAAACCAACTTTTCTCATCTTTGTTTGCCCCCTTATTTTATTAAAAACATATAAACGGCGCCAAACCATCATCTACTTTCATTTCTTTGCGCAGACTATTTTGCACAAGCGTCCTTTATATGTTTAAATTCCTTCATTAATTATTGCTTATTATTACATTATAAATGGCTACTATATCTCCCCATTTATAGTACAATCCTCAATCTCTATATGAAGCATACTGCATGTAGTGCGTAGCACACCGGTTGTTTTAAAAAATAAAAGAAATATTTCTTTATATTTCTTTATATTTCTTTATATTTTAATCAAAATTAATTGTACTCATCAATTCTTCCGTATTCTGCATATGTTTTTGGAGCGAAGCAAATGCCCCATGTTCATCACCATTTTTAATGCATTCAAACAATTCTTGATGTTCATTAATAGCATCGGCCATTCTAAGATCCTTTTGCAAGGACTTAAATATTACACGTTCAATACGTGATCGTAATATTTGAATTGTACTAACAAAATACTCATTATTTGTATAATTAATAATCCCAAAATGAAAATCTACATCGGCTCTCATAAATTCAAACGACTTTTCTTTTTTATTATTAGCACTTTTTTCTAATTGTAGATATTCCTCAAGATTAGACAGCAATTCCTGTGCGTCTTCTTTATGAATATTCCTCGCCAAAAACATAGCACTGTATCCCTCAATAGCTATCCTCACCTGAAGAATTTTTTTTAATTCTTCAAATGACATGGGCTTTATCATAATGCCTCGACTAGGATATATGTCTACTAAATTTTCCTGTTTAAGTTGTAAAATAGCTTCCCTGACAGGAGTTCTAGAAATACTAAGAGTCGTGGCAAATAATTGTTCTGAGTAGATCTCTCCACATATTAATTCGCCATTCATAATTGCCGTCTTTAAATAATCATAAACCTGATCCTTTAAAGATATTCTCTGTAAAATATAAAGCACCACCATATTCGTATACTTTGATTAATTTAATTATTCAGTTAACTATATAATATTCTGAAAAGCATCTTCCTGTACGTAGCATACCGCACTCATCCAAACTTGTCAATAATCTTTTTATTAACTATTTCAAATCATTTTAATACATCTAGTCAAGATCTTTTTGTTATAAGGGCCCCCTTCCTTAAATCCACATGTGAACACCTATCATAATGATGGTTATCAGTTACCATGCATGAAGCAAAAAAAAACAAAGCGCCTATATTTCATAATAAGTACATTTCTATTATGAAATTGTAGCCCGATAACAAGATCCCTTTACTTCTTTACCTAATAACATAATGTATATAAAGATCTTTTTTTTCTGATAAATCAATGACAGTACCATCTTCTTGCTGCACAATAGAATGTGATGGTTTATCTTTATTTACAAATACAACTCGTCCTTGTTGACCATTAGAGAGAGCGACTAGATTACCAGAGAGAAAATTCATCATATTGTCAGTAAAAGTCATACAAACTTTAGTATCAAGGCGATAAATTTCATTGCGAACTTTTTCCAAGCTAAAGTAAGGGCTAAGCGCACCAGGAGTATCACAATTAATCGTAAGCATTTCATCAAACATATCAGCAACCGCTATAATTTTCGCATAAGGATGGATATCTTCTGACGATAACTGCTTGGGATAACCCGTACCATCTTCGCGTTCATGATGATCTAATATACCCAACAAGACACTTTGTGCAATATTGGGTATTTTGCACACCAAGTCATAACCAATTGAAGGATGTGTTTTATATAGTTCATAATCCTTAGAGGCAAGCATATAGGGTTTATTCAATATTTCTGCTGGCAGTTGAGATTTGCCCACATCATGTAATAGCCCTACCAGGGCAATGGCACTAATACTGTCTGGGGGGAACTTGAGCCATGTCGCAATCAAGGCCGCAATCGCACTTACATTAACACTATGGCGAAAAGTATAATCATCACACTCTGGTAGGTTATATAATTGGTCAATCACATTGCCCGTCGTCGATACACTATCCACTATTTCATCAGCAGCTCGTGCAAATGTTTCAATAGGAACTTCTTGCGTTTGACGAATATTATCAAAGGTCTTTTGTACAATTATAACCGATTGATTATAGCTATTAATGAATTTTTGAATCTTGGGATCCACGACGGGATTGGTTGTGATTTCAGTAATAATCTCAACTTTATCAATGTTCCACTTTCGCAACTTTTCTATTAGGTTTTTATTAATAATGGTACTACTCGTTGCTAGTACCGAACCACTCTCAGTGTAGATATCACGGGCTAGTTCCATCCCTGGTACTAAAAATTCTACTTTCTGTTCGACTATTTTTTGTATTGCCTGTGATTTAATGCTAATCATCTGATACCTCCTAAACATTATCAACCATCTTTAGGGGCTCACTTATCCCTACTATATGATTTCCACATTGCCCCATATACCAAAACAACATGCTAGTAATATAGCTATAAAAGAGTCTACTAAAATAAATTAAGCATGCAATATAATTCCACATATTCTTTAATTATCCTGCAATTTCAAATAGAAATGAATGTTTTAACTATATTCAGGACCTATGCGTATAATGGCACTAGCAAGTCGAAGGATAATGCCTGCTTGCAGCGTGATCCGCCAAGCGCTGATCTTCCTCGGATAAGACATTTCTGCTTTCACTCCTCTTTTTTGTCTAACTCTTTATTCAGCAAGCCACTCGCCCATTCACCTGGCTTCTGCTACCACTTCGGTTTGCGTTTGAAAATCTTCGGGCTTACGTGTCCCGCCAGCAATAAGAATTTTATAAACACCAAAACCGAGGAATAAAAGGTTCTTACCCATATGTTCAAAATAGTGGTGGAACATCGACACACAGTATACATCCTATACTACAATACTATTCCACTAAATAACAAGTACGCACTTAAATGTATTATAGTATCTTATTTATACATTCGGTTCTTCACAATATCATTCACATATGTATTATCGAGTTTACCACTTTAATTCGACGTACTCTACGATACGTTTATTGATAATATTTGAGATATACTCTAAACTTAACTTCGGAGGTGATACTAATGAATTGCGATAAAGTCGGCAAGTTAATATATAATCTGCGAAAAGAAAAAGATATGACGCAAAAGCAATTAGCTGATTTAATGAACATTAGTGACAAAACAATAAGCAAATGGGAGCGGGGCCTTGGATGTCCTGATGTATCATTACTCCCGGAAGTAGCACAGATTCTTGGAGTCAACATTGAAGAAATCCTCTTAGGTAAACTTGAGCTAAACGAAACGACTGGAGGAAATATGAAAAAGCTTAAATTTTATGTCTGCCCCCAATGTAATAATCTCATGACTGCAACAGAAGATGCCAATATTTCATGTTGCGGGAAGAGATTGGAAGCATGTGTTGCAGAAAAAGCAAACCATAACCATTTACTAGAGATAGAGTCTGTTGAAGATGAACTGTATGTTTCATCATCCCATGACATGAAAAAAGAGCATTATATATCTTTTGTTGCTTATGTCACGGGAGATAGAGTTTTTATTATAAAGCAATATCCTGAATGGAATATGCAATTTCGTTTTCACAAGTTAGGGCACGGCAAACTCTATTTTTATTGTTCAAATCATGGGCTATTTTATCAATTGATTTAAGCGACTTAAAAGCACTAAGAAATTATCCTTATATTTACAATTAAGAAATGTTCTTAATTATCCCAGTAGCTGGACAAGTACTAGACATCGCCTCTCTCTTACTGAGCAGATTGTAAACGACTTCGGCAATAACCCGCTCGGCTTTATGAGTACCTTCTGCCTCTTCCAAATCTCGCATCAATTGATTCTCATCAAGGTAAGTAATATCCAGAGTAGTAACGATATGAATTAAATTGCCTACATTGAGTGTCAGAACATTGCTATATAAACTTTTCCACTCTTCAGGCACAGAAAACTCTCCACCTCCCGATCGAATAAAAATAAGAGGATGATACTTTCCAACCTCTTGCCAGATATCAAGAGGTCGTCGCCGAATCTGTGGCATAAGTAGCATATCGATCGCCTTACCAGCCTCACTAAAAGACATTGCTTCTTGACACGTAAGCATTCGAAAACCAATAGATTCCCACACTCCTGGTACATGCGACAAAGGAATCGAAAATAAAGAGTACACAATCATCCATCCTTTCCTTTTTTGGCTGATTATTTTTCCTTGAACGATAGACATACACCAGAACAAAAGCTATTCATTGATTCCATCAATCGATAATCGTGCATGATTTTCCCGTATTTATCCGGGATATTTTTCAAAAGCTCTAAAATATGAAGCTTTGACAGCCAATCATTCCTGCTTTCATCCTTCACATAAGTTTGTTAAGCTTTGCTGGATCTCTATTAACTGTTTGGCTGGAACTCCACCATCCAAGGCTGAGAGCAAACTTAAATAAAAATCATCAGTCTGCTGAGTCATGTGTAAGATAAGTTCTCCAAATTCACCCTCTATGACATTTCCATATAGAGCCTGTATCCGGTTTTGTTCATATTGTAAATACACATCTGCAGATATGTTAAGCACACGATACATTTCATCACTCATTAATTTATTTTCATGTTTTTCAAAAAATGATTTTGGATTTTTAAAAAAAGCCATTGCTTTCGAAAACACCCCATACTGAATGTCTTTGAAAGCTACTTCAAAATCAATTTGTGCTTTATTCTCAGATTCAAAAAGGGAAAAAGATAAATCCGGATTAATCTCACAAATCATTTCGACAAGCGTTCTTTGATACTCTGCTGTTATTTTTTCCGCAAAGCGGTCCATTCTTACAGTCGTTGCTCTCATTTCCTGTGCAAAGTCAAACCCAATTTGTTCGAGTAATTCACCTAGTGCACTTTGCAAAACTTTTTTCAAGTTGCGGCCATCATCACGTAACACACTAGGATTGAATGCTTCTTTAAAGAAACCATTAAAACGTAAAAAAACCCGTTGCTTTATATAATAAATTAATTCTTCTGTTTCCTGATGCAGGCGTTTTTTTAAATTTTGAGCTGTCTGCTGCACAAGAATTGCGTTTATAGCCGCTTTCTCTGCAACCATATTTGCCCGTTTTTGCTGTTTAACCGTAGCATCTTCCCTGGTACTATCAATAAGCTTTGCGACTAAACGAGAAACACGGGTCAGTTCTTTTTCGGATGCTGCAACCGCCAAGCTCGCCAAATCATTTGTAATAAAATGATAAAAAACTTCCTCAAAAGCTGACATTCCTGAAACAGGAAGGGTTATTTTTTCTTGCTTTTCCTTCAGTGCATTTAAGCTTGCTAATGAAAATAAATGGGGATTTCTGACTCCATATTTTATTAGTTGCTCATGGACATATTCAATAACGGTTTCTTTTTCTTCCTCGTTATCAGCCAAATCAATGGCGTTTATAATAAAAAACATTTTATCTAATTGAAATGACTCTTTTACACGTCCCAGCTGAATTAAAAACTCCCGATCTGCTTTTGAAAATGCATGATTATAGTAGGTTACAAACAAAATGGCATCCGAATTTTTGATAAAGTCAAACGCCACTCCTGTATGACGAGCATTAATTGAATCTGCCCCAGGAGTATCGACTAAAGTAATTCCTTTGCGGGTTAACGGACAATCATAATAAAGATCAATCCATTCGACAAAACAGGATTTTTCTTCCATTACAACATACTCACTAAATTCAGCGATCGTTGTTTTGAGTACTGTACCTAGCTGCTGGCTAAAAGCACCATACCCCCGGGTAAATGCCTGCAAGAAAGCATAATTTGTCTTCTCCGCTGCCCCCTGATGGTCCAAATTCCCATTGATTTTTTCTACTTTTGCCCTTGCATCTGCCAAACTTTCCCCATGAAAATCAAATAGTTTCAAGGCATGATTTACATCTTCCAGCATGATATGTTCCTCTTTAAGCTTAATGAGAACAGTCTCATGCGGATATTCCCCATTAACCGGCTTAATTTTTGTGATTGCCGCTGTCATTGGATTTGGTGAAACAGGTAAAACTCTTTCTCCGATTAGCGCATTAGCAAAAGAAGATTTACCGGCACTAAATGCCCCGAATAATGCAACAGTAAAACCTTTATGATCAAGTCTTTCCGCTTTCTCCTCCAGTCCACCTGCAAGCGACCTAAATCCCGGTAGCTCCTGAACAAGCTGTGCAGTCTTCTTCAATTTTTCAGCTGTCTGTTTCATCCGATCTGAGGCTTGTCCAGGTAATGGGGAGTTTTCTTTTAGGATCGGCCTGTTCATCGGGATACTCGCTTTTTTCTGTACCGGCTGGACATGCTCGGTTTTCCCATAAACTACCTCAAATTCCTCTTCTGCTCGATCAAACAAATGAACATGGTCAGGCCTTAGCCCACTTGTCTCGATAAGCAGCGTTTCCAGTGACCTTTGCGCAAGGCTCTCAGCTGACTCATATTTTTTCACCTGCTCAAGTGCGGTGATATATCGCTTTAGGCTTGCTGATTTTTGGTTTAATCGTACTTGGATGGCTGTATTTCTGTCATGAAAAGAATTTAAGATTTCGATTTTAAGATCACATACACCGCTTTTAGTCAAACGTTTAATTTCGTTTGCCACACTATCCGTATAATTTATAACATAAGTGTCTGATAAACGTGCCCCCGTTTTTACAGCGGTTGCTAATAATTCCCGTGGAAAATGAACATTCAAGCTCTGGATCTTGGCAAGCAGTTCTTTATTTGAGACCCCCTTTACCTTTAAAAAACCCAGCAAAAAATCACGAAGATGCCACTCTACCTGTGCTTTTGTTTTTTCCAGTATATCCTGGTAAAAGAGATTCAGTCTTTCCTCTCTCGTAGCCAACGTTTTTTGTTTTGTAAATAGCCATCCAACCTTAAATTCACTCTGACAGGATTCAAGATAGGACTCAGCAAGGGCCCTCGTTTGAAACGGCATTAAATAGGCATTGGTCATAATTTTATTGACACCAGAATCAAATTCCCGTTCTACCTTTAAGGGACCCTCGCTTAAAGCGTTTTTCTCTTCACTCAGCCTATCATAGTTATCAGCTAAATCTTCCTGCTCCTCAGCAGATAATTCATTTAAAATTTCCTTAAACGGCCCTAGCTCCAGTTCATCTTTTTTCTTTGTTGAATCCAAATGGTCTTTGATAATCTTTTGCAGAGAATGAAAAATAGATGGAAGAAGTAAACTGTCTTTCTCCTTTAACCGCTCCGCTAAAAAAGCCTGCAACTGGGGAAATTGATTATATTCATGGTCATTTTTTTTTAAAGAGGTATAAAAAATATTAGCCGGTTTTACTCCCCAGGATGAGAATGATTCAACCACACTTGTTTTAAATTCAGAAAAGGAAAGTTCCTCATTGGAATGCTTATCAATTTGGTTAATAACAAGATAAACCTCTTTGCCGGCCTCTGTTAATTCTTTTGTAAACATGAAATTGAGTTCTGATTGCACATGATTATAATCCATTACATACAAAATCAAATCCGCAAGGTGAATGGCAGATTCCGTTGCAATACGATGGGCGTCATCTGCAGAATCAATACCGGGAGTATCTATAATAACGGTTTTACTTGGTAGCGGGGAATCTGAATGGCTAATTTCAATTTCCTGGATTTGATCCCCATCCTTGCAATAGTTTTTCACCATTTTATAATCATATGGAGGGAGATATAAACGTGGTTTGCCTTTTTTGAAAAACACCTTTACACACTCGTCTCCAGCTTTGATTTTCACAAGATTGGCACTAGTTGGAATCGGGCTTGACGGTAGTAAATTTTCCCCCACCAAGTGATTAATCATCATTGATTTTCCTGCAGAAAAATGTCCGCAAAATGCAATGGTAAATTCCTCATTTACTAATTTTCCTGCTAACTGCTTAGCTTTTACCGCATTTTCTTGATCACAATGTTCTACTAAATATTCATAAACAGCTAAAAGCTTCCCCTTTAGTGATCGAATTTCCACTTGACGATTCCCAGTTTGGATCATAAACAAATTCCCCTTATAACAAACTTTATAATTTGTTTTATTTTACACTATATTGTCACGTATAGGCAACGTTATGTTCTTCACTACGACAGGAGTTAATCACCCCCCATATAAGCAGCACAGAAACAAAGTCTCAACCATGCTTTTAATATGCTCCCCTTTTAGTAGTAGGTTTTTAGTATTTAACCTGTCTACCTATAGAAGAGCACATTAAATTACACCAAGGTTGAGACCATTTTACACTATTAGAGACGGTACGGTCCTGCGTACCACCACATCTAACAACAAAATCAGTTAGGGCTTATCGTCCCCTTAATTTCCTTTTGAAGCGTACAAAGGGTTTGGCACTCTGACCAAATCTTCATAGTTCATTTTTAACTCTTGAAATGCTTTTAATATATTCACAGGAACATCAACGTGCGCAATATAGCCTTTTCCAATAGGACCATATCCATTAGTATTATCTAACAATCTGGGAATTTCGCCCAACAACAAAGATATATATCTTTCTAAAGTCCACATACCCCAAATATCTGACGGTTCAATAACTAATTTTTCATTTCTCACTTCAATTTTAACTGTATATGAAGCAAAATTTATTACTTCAACTTCTGAGTTTTGAAGATACTTACGAAAACCAGCATCCATCCTACACTGCATCGTCGAATCTTGAACGATAACAATATTATTGGGACAAAGTTTATTTTGTTTCATAACATCTAAAGCATAAGTAACATTATTTCCACAATTGGTTGAATTTCGCTCGATCAAAATTTCATCAATACCATATTTCCATCTTATATATTCACACATAACGTCTGCTTCTGGTTTCCCTGAAGTTACTATTTCAGGATAAGTATTATGTACAGTCTGACGCAAACTCTCTGTAGTATGTCCTTCTCCCCCAACAATCATTAACTCTTTGGAAAAATTGTTTAACATAGCTTCCCCAACTACATCACAACCATGTGGTATACTACCACCAAATAAAATCAGCATATCCGCTTGCGAAATTTCATACTTTTCTTTTAAAGCATCACTTGATAAAGCATTTATATCTCTTTTCCCAAGAAACTCACTTAGTAAATTTATGTTATCTTTAACCCTGTAAAAATCCATTTAAAGACCTCCCTACTTCTGTAATATTAACCACCTTGAAACAGAAGGACAGGCTTTTTTTCTTACTATTTTCCAGCAGGTTTCTATACCCCTGCTAACCGACGACGCAGTTCTTGGACTTATGTTTTCCTTTGTATAAAGCATCATCTGCATTTTTTATACTTGCATCAATGCCTAAATTTCGGTCAAACTCTGCTACGCCCAATGTCATTGTGAGCGACAGCATCTTTCCCTGATAGGAAAAATCTGAATTCTCCATACCTTGCCGTATTCTTTCGGCAATAATTTTACCGTCCTCAAGATTAAATTCAGGTAACATCAGCAAAAATTCTTCGCCGCCCCAGCGCGCTATTGCATTTTCTTCCCCTATGACCGACTTCATCATGCCAGCGACCTCTTTGAGAACCAAATCACCGCAGTTATGACCATAGGTATCGTTTACATTCTTAAAGTCATCAATATCAGCTAATATAAACGTTATCTTACTCTGTTTTTCTTTTAAATCATCTACTTTTTCTTTAATTTGTTGTGTCATATACCTTCGATTCATCAGGCCTGTCAGAAAATCTGTCCTGGCAATGATCTCTAATTTTTCCAGCAAGTCCTTTAATTCCTGATTCTTAGCTCCTAGCTCTTTTGCATATTCTTGCAAGGTTTCTTTGGACTTTTTCAAGTCTAAATGCACCTTTATCCGGGCACACAGTTCACTAGAATAGAAAGGTTTGGTTATATAATCCTGCCCTCCCGCTTCAAATCCCTTGACGATGTCCCGCGAAGTAGAAACAGAGGTGATGAAAATTACTGGGATATCACAAGTCGTACTTTGTCTCTTAAGCACCTTGCAAATAGAAAGGCCATCCATACCAGGCATAATTATATCCATCAGTATCAAATCTGGCATCGTTTCATTAATCAGTTCCAATGCCACCTGACCACTCGTTGCTTCAAGTATCTCATATTCTTCACCTAAAAATCGTCTAATTATTTTTATTTCCACCAAACTATCGTCAACAATTAAAATCTTCGACATATTACCACCTACTTCAATTTAAAAACTATTTTTCAATATTCCCCATCCACAAGACGGCTTCTATATATAGCCTTTTAGCAGTCTCATCGTCTAGCTTAATCGTTTGGCGATATATGTCATACTTATCCCAGTTACCTTGTTCATAGGCAATGACTGTTTCCAGCATTGAGGTCAGCCTACTTGGTTTACGCTGAAGGGCGCCAGAGACATTATCATTTAAGGGAAGTTCTGCAAGAATTTTATCCATCGGTTTGTCAAGAAGTGCATCCATCAGAGAAAACATGCCCGTTAAAAAAGCGTCACTTATCTGATTTTTAAGCCCTAATGACTCCGCAATCAGCTCAACAAAACGACCACGTATTATAGATGTTACAATGAGTTCGCTAGGTTTATCTTGTCCGATCCCCTTTAGTAGTACAAGGGTAACGAATTTAGACAGTTTCTCATTCCCCATCATTGCCACGGCTTGCTTGATGGAGCTAATTTTCTCTTTGAGGCCAAAACCTACAGAATTAACATATTTAAGAATTTTGTAGGAAAGGGATATATCTCTATGAATGATCTCTTCAAGCCGCTTTATTCCAACCTTAGGATTATTCAGTTCTTTCAACAACTTAAAATAGACCAATTTATTGCCTTGAATATCATGAGTATCTACGACCACAGGCTTGCAGAAAAAGTAACCTTGGAACAGAGTATAACCCCAGGATAACGCCAGACGGTATTGTTCATAGGTTTCTACTTTTTCGGCAAGGAAGATAAGGTGCTTGTTCCTACGGAATTGCTTTGTGATGGCCTCACAGTAAGATGCATGACTCATTAAGAAATCAATTTTAATAATGTCAGCGATATCGATAAGAGGATCCATTCGTGGGTGATACACAAAATCATCCAAGACAATTTTATAACCATTGGCCTTTAGCTTTTCACAAGCTGCCAAGGTTAATGCATCTGGCTCCACTGTTTCCAATATTTCAACAGCGATATCTCTGTTTGGCAAGAAGGTCATCACATCACTGATCAGCAGTCGGCGAGAAAAATTGACGAAAGCAAGTTTACCCTGGGTTAATTTTTCCATACCGAATAAAAACATACTATTTGTTAATACACTTGAAGTTGCCTGATCTGGATCGCATGGGGTAAAGGCATTAATAGCCATAGAAGCATCAACTGCATTGCTTCTATATAATAACTCATAGCCATAAATTCGTAAGTTGGTATCAAAAATCGGTTGACGCGCGATGCATTCAGCCATTAATTCTAGCCACCCTTATTATAAATTGCATACTATATACAAAATAATAGTTCAAGCTTGAGCTATCAAAACAATATAATTCTCATTACGCAGACTAAATAGAACCAATTATTCTTCAACTCTATAAATACTATCTGCTATACTGTAAATAATTCTATACTTCTCAACAAATACCTCCAAGTCTTTCAAAAAAATACATTTTCAGCTATTTGTTAAGTTATTTTCTATACTCGGCACAAGCAACCTGTCCCATGCTCCTTGCAACTTTTTATTCAATAAAACTCTACTGTATTAAATATCTGGCTAGTGAGAGCATTGACTCTATTGAAGAATTTCGTAAAGATAAATTCTTTCGGAAAGCTCTTCATATCGATCATTCCCCTTCTAGCCCGACATTACGGCAACGCTTAGATGTCGGTGCGACACATCCCGATTGGCTGAACATCATTGCCGGAGAATCCATTTCTCTGCTAAAAACAATACAGGCTCCACTAACGCCAATCTATATTGCTCGAGAAAATACTGAAGGAAAGCAGGAACAACATTCCTATATTCCGATTGACTGTGACGTCTCACCATTTGATAATTCTAAAACCTAGAAAGAAGGCGTTTCCAGAGCCTATAAGAATTTTGATGGCTATGCCCCTATGTTTGCCTATATTGGAGTGGAAGGCTATGCGCTTCATACTGAATTGCGTGCTGGTAGCGATCATTGTCAAAAAAAAGCTTTTCGCCGCCGGATCAAAACTGTAATTCAGACCATGATTACTTTTGCTTCCCGGTTGGTATATCATGCGCGAAGGTATTATCTACACTTTGGGAAAGATAATCCTTGATTTGCTACGTTTCAAGCCATTTACACAACACTAGCATAAAAACGTTATTAATGACTACCGGGGATATAATAAGATTAATCTATGATAAACACTAGTCGGAGAGTGGCTTATTAGGGTTAACTATTACTAAATATTCCTTAAGATCACATAAAACTCCTGCCAAATTAACAAAAATTTGACAGGAGTTCTTCGTTTTTCCCTATTATAAATGATACGGCCCCCGATTAATCTTAAGTCCTCGATACACTTGTTCTACAAGTCAGAGCCGAAAGACGTGGGTAGGACCCGGGGACGGTCAGAAACCACCTGCTTCCCTTTAGTTATAAAAAAAGTTGCAACACAGCGGCTGCAACTTTTTTTCTATTTAGTTTACGCAAAAAATCTCATGATAATCATGGCAATGCAAGTATTAAGTACACTTGTTAGCATTAAAAGGGGCCAGTATTTTTTGGGGACATCAGCCACACCAAGAAGGCGTCCCATGTATTGCAGCTGAGATCCCATTAAAAACAATGCAGGAATCAGTATGGTAACATGCGTACCATTTAAAATTCCTTTACTAAATAAGCTGACAGCAATACCTGTTCCCGCTCCAGCCGACAGCCAGGTTGTAAGCAGTACAGTAACTGCCTGCCCTGGTAAGCCAAATATGCCCATTAATGGTGCAAACAACTTTCCTACAATCTCCATAATACCAAAAAGATTTAAAATTTCTGCGATTACGAATGCCATAATAACATTTGGCAATAAATTGTTTGTGGCAACTTGAAAGCCTTTACGTGCCCCAATTACAAATATATCAAAAGGATTATTAGATACTGTCGTTTTGTCCCTATTGCTCATTACTAAAATCCTCCTTGTATACCGTGCTTAATACAAAGCGAACAAATACAGCACCCACAAATTTTAATACAACCATTAATAGCAAAGGGAGAATAACAGGTACTGTTAAAGAAGCAAATAAGGCTGAACCAATTGCAAAATAATTATTAATCAGACCAGCACCTGAATACTGCCAGGCACCCATTACGACTAATTCTTTTTTCGTAATGTGCTGCTCATCATATAGTTCTTTGGTCAGAACAGCACCCGCATCCGTACTTTGTAAATCTGTAATGAGCGCTAAACCGGCAAGTCCAGGAATACCCAACAGTGGTTTAAGAAAAGGAGTAAGCAATTTATGTGCTGCACGAATTGCTCCATAATGAGTAAAGATTTCCAAACACCCTAACGCCAGCATAACGGTAGGAACCAAGGAAAGCGCAAATAAAAAACCAGCCTTCGCACTGACTCCGCCTACACCCATAAACGTATTGTTAGCTGGCTCTTTCATGGTACCAAATGAGCCACCCAATGTAGTAAAATCAAATGCACTTAACCATTTCATTCCGTCAACCTTCATAAAAAGGCCTGAGAAAAATAAAATCGCAAAAATTAATGCTATATATGCACCTGGACTGGCTTTCCACTCATTTGCAGGTTGCATATTTTTTTCTTCTGCCATAAATATCCCTCCATTAAGAAACTTAATTACAACGAATTCTCCGATAAAACTGTTGAATAAATTGATGCAATCCATCGTGTTAAAAATTATACAAATTTATTACTGATAAGTCAATAAAAAGTCAAATTCCTTCAAATTCTCCCCTAAGTAAAACTTGAAAAATACTGCCATATTCGTTATAATTTAGCCTGGAGGGGATTTTATGTCAAGAGTAAATGAGTTGTACGACTTTTTACACACTATACCAGAATTAGGTTTCGAGGAACATAAGACAGCCGCATTTTTGTCGAGTGAACTAAAAAAATGCGGGCTTACTGTTACTGAAAATATTGGAGGTACTACCGGAGTAGTTGGCGTCTATGATAGCGGCATAAAGGGGCCCACCGTTGTCTTACGAGCTGATATCGATGCATTAGGACATCTGATTAATGGTAAATTATACGCTATGCATACATGTGGTCATGATGCCCACTCTGCCATGGTGCTTACCGCTACCGAGGAATTGATAAAAACAGGTTCGGTGAAAAAGGGGAAATTGAAAATTCTCTTTCAGCCGGCTGAAGAATTGGGAACAGGCGCACTAGCCATGATTAAGAGTGGAGTAATTGACGACGTGGATATGATCTTAGGTGTTCATTTACGCCCAATCGAAGAAGTTGCCATGGGAAAGGCAACCCCGGCTTTATATCACGCAGCATCCCAAAGATTAAAGGGAGTATTTCAAGGAGTTCCCGCGCATGGTGCACGACCTCATCTTGGCGTAAACGCCATTGACGCTGCGGTTGCGGCAATCAATGCTGTCAACGCCATACACTTAAATCCAAATGAATCCTATAGTATTAAAGCTACCCAGTTTATTTCCGATTCAGGTGTTACCAATGCTATTCCTGCGGAAGCAACCGTCATCTGGGATGTTCGTTCCGAGTTAAACAGCACTATGGATACTTTATTAGAAAAAGCAAAAATTTCGATTATTGCCGGCGCTGCCACTGTAGGTGCAACCGTTGATGTCACTAACTATAACAGCATTCCGGCCGCTGAATATTCTAAGGAAATGATTGACGTGTTATCAGAAGCAATTCTAGCTGAGTATGGCTCGGAGGGACTCTGTAAACCAATTAAGACCGCTGGCGGCGAAGACTTTCATTTTTATATTAAGAAGAAACCATCGATTAAAGCAGGCTATTTTGGATTAGGCTGTAATTTAACACCAGGCCTTCATCATCCGAATATGAATTTTGATAAAAGTGCCCTCGAAAAAGGAAAAAATGTACTCATCTATGCTGTTCAAAAAGTATTGAGCTAGTAAAATAAAAAGTGGGGAGGAAGTAACAGGCATTACTTCCTCCCCACTTTTTATGTACCACTGGAGACGGTTTCTATTGCAGAAAACACGGGGACAAGAAAACACGGGGACAGGGAGTCTGTTTCATGATTTCCAAACCCTTGTTGACGATAGACCCGTTATTCGCGCTATCTGCCGTATAGTCGTACCGTCAACTTCTTTCATGACTCGCAATATGTCGTCTTGTTTTTCCCTCATCTCATTGCAAATTTTTATTGCGCTAATGCCGAATTCTTGTGTGACTAGTTGCCTAAGGTCATCATCACTCACATTAACCTTAAATTCTGGAAATTCCAGACAGACATCTCCATTCGTTTCTCTTAAGAACTTTACAAATCGTACAACTGCTTTATCGGGTTTATTCGAGAACATATTTAAGGCATATTCTTTATCAATAATCCGCCCTCTGTCAGTGTATTGACTATAGCTGCTCCATTTATAATCCGCTACATCGTTTGTTATCTTTGCCTTTATGGGATTCTGATGGATATATCTCAGGACCGTTACGAAATAACTGTCAGTTTCCACGGCTTCGCTTTTAAATCTTTCTTGAAATAAATGGCCGCATCGGTCATGCTTACCGTTATACCAGATAACGTAGCTCGAGCTGATTCGTTGAATCATCATGCTAATGGATTCCTGGATTTCTTGTATTAAGATGTGAATATGGTTATCCATTAAGCAGTAGGCAAAAAATCGACATTGGCTGACCTTTTTGCATTTTTCGAAAACTTCGATTAATTTCAGTCGGTCTTCATCATCCTCAAAGATGCTTTGTCGGTTGATAGCCCGTAATATAATATGATATATTCCACTACTACTTTTTACTCTTGCTTTTCTTGCCACAATCTTCACCTCTGAGAGATTATATTATCTTTTCAAAACAATGTCCCAGTATGTTTTCTTGGCAATTACCAGAACTCCAATAAGAGTATACCCCTTTTTGCAAAACGATATCCCTGTCCCCATGTTTCTGTCCCCATGTTTCCCCCTTGCTTTTCCCTATAAATTTTATACAAAATACTGTTTCTAACTCAATAATAATTTAACTCCAGCGTCACCCATAATAATTATTTTACTGATACATGGGTATTATCTTCAATATAAAATCTCCAAGGAAAATTTTTCGCTTCTTCGGCATAATCAATCCCGATACGTTTAGCAGTAATGATACTCAATATTTCATTTTCCCCTTCTGTCACATAAAGGTTATCACTGCATAAATCCTCTCCATTGGCACTTTTATCTATGGATAAGGCTCTGCATAATTTCCCCGGTCCATTGGTTAAAATTCTTATCTGACCTTTAGTTAACTCTTTATACGACTTTTTAAATCGATTCTGGGCCAATAGGTCGAGACCTTCTATAGGCTCACCAGCCCTTATCAGCACCGCTTGCGGCGTGCCTTCTTCCCTGGTGACGATATTAAAGCAATAATACATACCATAAATCATAAATACATAAGAAAATCCTGGCCCTCCATACATAACCTCTACTCTTGACGTTCTTTTTCCACCATAAGAATGGGCCGCCTTATCAGTAATTCCCATATAAGCTTCCGTTTCCACAATTTTTACAGAAAGTTTTTGACCATTTATTTCATGCACAAGCACCTTTCCCAAGAGTTCTTTAGCAACGAGTAATGAATCTCTATTGTAAAATTCCCTATCTAATGGTTTCATTTTACTAAAACTCCTTTGCAATCAGTTCGACTTAGTAAGCACTTCCTATAATCAAGCTCTCTCAACCATATCATATATGTATTTTCCACAAAGCTCAAATTACCCTGCATATATAAAAACGGTATCAGTCTAGCTGATACGAACGAAGGGGTCGATTATTTGGGATGTCAAATTCTATCGTTACAGCAATTCTGATTTTAGCTGGTGGAGCTACACTAAACCTGCCAAAACTATACAATGCAAAAGGAGCGTCTCAGAATAAGACAGAAAATCCTATTCTGAGACACTCCCTTTTGCATTTTCAGATATAAAATTAAGGCTGTCTCAAATTTTTATTTTGAGACAGCCCCTTTGTATTGAGCTTAATTAAACATACCGTAAACGTGATTCCTACAGCGGGGTTACCTGTTCCAAATTGATCTTTCTAGTCGGGAACGGAATTATTATTCCTTCCTGTTGGTAACGGACATGAAGTTTCTTGATGAATTCATGACGGATAAGGTACTGATCCGTTACAGTCTCGACCCGCAGGATAACATTTAAGTTAATGCTGGACTCGGCGAAACTGAAGTACCGAACGAGCGGCTCAAAACTGTTGATGCCTCCCTCCGTTTCTTGGAGAATTTCTTTCGCAACCGCGACAGTAACTTTCTCCACATGATCCAAATCACTTTCATAGCTGACTCCTATGGGGATGGCAATGGAACATTCGGCAAACGGTTGCGCATAATTGATAATTGTGGATGAAGCAAATTTTTGGTTGGGTATGACCACCATATTCTCAGTGGCAGTTTTCAGTGTGGTATTGCGCCAGTTCATGTCCACTACATGGCCCTCTTCGCTGGTCGCTAATTTAACAAAGTCACCTATCTTGATTTGTTTGGCCACCAGAATATTGATACCGGAAAATAAATTGGCCAGAGTATCCTGCAGCGCCAAAGCGACAGCCAAGCCGCCAACGCCCAAAGCGGTGAGCAACGGAGAGATCGCGACTCCGAAAGATTCAAGCAGAAACACTATGCCGATGGCGTAAACGGCCAGGTCAATTGTTGTGGCTAAGATCGAAGTGGAAGCAAAGGCTCCGGATCTTTTTCCGAACCTTTGCTTAAGATAACCGGAGGCCAGACGCGCGACCAAAAGGCTCAGGGACAAAATGAGAAGGGAGTGGAACAGCCTCTGGAGAAATAGTAGCGGCTGCGGTGGAATTGCCAGCATTTCCATAATAGCGTTGAGGCCAATGAGAATGCCAAGCAATATGGGTATTCCCCTAAATGTTTCTTGCAACAGGGAATAAGAGATGTTGGTTTTTTTTGCGACTATTTTGAACAGTCGCTTAAATACCTGCTGGATTATGATGATACCTAACGCAAAACTAAAGAAGTAAACCAGCAATTGCGTTTTGAGGTCGCCGTTTGTGAATCTGGTTCCTATTTCAGTAAATATTTCAATCATTAAATCCTCCTAAAATATAGTAATTTATAGCGAGTTTTTTCAACTGAGCAATAATGTTATTCAATTCCTATAATACATAAAGGCTGACTTTCAAGGCATAATCTTTGGATTGTCTAGCTCAATATAATCACTAAGTAAATATCTCAAACTATCGAATTTTCTATTCTCTAAATTCACAAATACTTATAATATAATACTACGTTACCTAAAGGAATTTGTACATAAACTATCACATAGTGATTTCGTTCTTCTGCGTATCGGGTCAAACGGCGAATTTTTTTTAAAATCATGTGTCAAAGGGACAGGTCCTTTGACACATGCACCTTTCTTACCATTTCACGGTTTAACTCCAATGTAGCCGCAATCGTTCTTAATGAAAGGTTGGATTTCTCCATCAGATGCTTTATCAGTTCCTCTCTTAGCGATTTATTGGCTACACTTTTCAGATCATTGATTCGCATTCCTTTTTCAACCAAACACCTAATCTAAGATAAAGGTATACAAAAATTTGATACCAGAAATATAGTTGTTGATGCTACTAGCAGAAAGCTTTCTTTCTTATCTCAAAAAAAATGTGTAGGATACCAATTAGGAAACCACCAGGTAAACCAGTAAGCAGGTATTAGTAGCAAATAATTGATAATGATCCAAGCTATTTTGTAATCTGGTATTACTATGACAAAAAGGCTAAGGGCAGCTTGGATTAAGAAAAGAATTCCCCAAAAGCCCGTCAAGATACGATTAATTGTAGAGAATAAAGTGCTATTAACAATGGGTGCTGGATAATTCCATTTTGCATAATCAGTAGTTAATGGTATGTTGCCAACTAGTGTTCCCAGCCAAGCTCCAGCTAAAGCAATATAACTCAATATCGTACCATAAACGGTAATTACATCTGATGTTAATAAGGTGATTACTACTGAGATAGCAAAAAATATGACAGCACAACGATCCATCCATGTCACATTAATATATTTGCGACGATACATATATATCAGGATGCTTACTAGTAACGGCAGTACAATCGTAAAGATAGTATCAAGACCAGGTCTATTTAATATCCAAAATATTGTCCATGGAATAAAAGATATTCCCAGCCATGTCATACCATTTATTTTAAGCGGCCCATCAGGAATGGTTACCATCGTTTTTTTTTACTAGTTGGTTGAGATATCATCGTGGTATCAGCACTTTTGAATAATGTATTAAACATGATTAAGATTTGGATATTGCCTTCCACACGATATTGACCTTCCATAAAAGCTTGTTGCCCATCGATCTTACCACATGATAGATCCATCCACACTTGGGCTGGTGTATGAATGGTGATATCAGGTTTACTATCTGCTATACCAGCAAAAGCACTACATTGACCATCTTCAATTTTCAAATAGTATTTTTCATCGGCTGTATCGGTAACATAAAATGCAATGGTAGCTTTAAAATTTCCTGCTGCTTGTGGCTGAAATGCCAGTGGCATTCCTGCAATAACATCACGTATCGTGGTCAATTGCGCTGTAGGAATGAGTGGCTCACAATACTTAGTATCTGAGGTCGTATATAACGGTGCCCTCCCCAAAGCTTCATCTAAGGTCGGCGGTGTTTCACCAGGAACATGCCAACTAGCATTCGCCATAGCAACAAATGTTTCTACTGTAACAAAATCTTTGCTTAATATTGTTGCTGTTTGCGCAGAAATTTTACCTGCCGTAATAAATTCTTTGCCGGCTTCATAGGCGGCATCCAGATACCACAAAATCTGTTGCTCGGCTTCTGGCACTGCCAATAGTTCGCCTGCCGTACATAGTATCGTGTTATCGAGGGATCGTTCTTGCTTATCTAAAATGCTAAATTGTTTGAGTAGTGCGTCAAAATAATAACGTTCTATAAAGCCACAGTTTGATATTAATACTGTGGCTTTCGGATAATCTTGGTACCGAAGGGGATGACCAAAATGTTCTCCTTGTTTTATGATATAAGGCATCACTAGTGGTAAGGTTCGTTCCATAACTCGTTGAAGTCTGGCAGTCATTCCATAATAGTACAAAGGCGTCGCCCAAACAATAACGTCAACGTTTCTAATTTTTTCTAATAAGGCAGGCATATCATCATTAAAAATACACTTTCCTGGTGTCTTTTTCCAACAGGAAAAGCAACCTGTACAGTCATGGACATCAAGATCAACGGCATAAACCGTTTCCGTCACGGCACCCGCCTCTTTAGCACCTGCTAGAAATGGTTGTAAAATCTTATCAGTATTACTGGTACGGCCACGTGGACTACCGTTAATGGCTAGTATTTTTATACTCATTTTGCCATTTCACCCTTTCTTCAATGGATTTAATACATTCTTCAGCCCATTCAATGGAGGTTTTTGTATGCTTAATACCCATATTTAAAGTAAGTTGCCAGAAAAATGCTTTATCCGTTCCAGCTTTAATCATTTGTTGATAATTTTTAATTACAGTATCCGTATTCCCTAAGGTGCTCAAAGTTTCTTGTTGTTCCCGCAAAAAGCGCTTTATTTCATATAGTAAGTCTGGTAGTTCTAATTGAGATGCGAAAAATATCCTAACCAAAAAATCAGAACGTACAGGCTCATGCAATATAGCAGGGAATTTTTCTAACCATTTCAAAAAAGCTGTATTACCTGCTTCTGTAATCGTATAAATACGCTTATCGGGTTTAGCGTCTTGTTTTTCAATTTCAGATCTCAACCATCCGTGGGTTTCCATATTATTGAGTTCACGATAAATCTGGCTCATTTGTGCATTCCAAAAATGATTAATCGATTGATCAAAAACTCGCTTCAATTCGTAACCCGTCATCGGTGCATATGACAACAATCCTAGTAAAGTATGACCTAGTGACAAAAAGCATTTCCCCTTCCGCACAATATAATACAAGTTATATATAACAAGTTGAGTATAATTATATTATACTTGTTACATATAACTTGTCAATATCTAGAAAAAAATATAATTGCGTAAAAATATTAAAGATCCTATAAATTTATACAGTCTTACTTTTCGCGTTATATATTATCTCACAAATAAAAAGCCTCTCAATAAAAAAATGAAGTGCACCCTGTCAAGTAGACAGATGAAAAAACAAAAATATCCGACACCAATCAATTATGATTGGTGTCATTTTTTAAGCTACTGAACGCAGGTATTGCCTGTATTCCAAAGGTGTCATACAGT
>Ga0209123_1000208_pt1 | contig 89842 bp, 78 predicted proteins | sample BarGraIncu00431A_FD_184500 | JGI IMG/M metagenome (GOLD analysis project Ga0209123, IMG submission 184500) | Arctic peat soil microbial communities from Barrow, Alaska, USA - Barrow Graham LP Incubations 004-31A (SPAdes) (version 2) | ecosystem: Environmental > Terrestrial > Soil > Wetlands >... | reverse complement strand
AAATTTGGCGGCGCGGGTAAGGAATCCTCTGTTCCGCTACGCTCCACAAAGGATTCCTTACCCGTAGAAGCGACATCGACAGCAACAGCAAAACTGGGGCAGCGCCGTGCAGCTGTATTTGAAGCAGAAAGTGCTTCTTAAACTACGCAGATATTTGTCTGGACAGATGGGTCCACTTTACCAGTAGCCCGTCGTATGAAAGATTGATTTCCGCATCGGGCAGTTGATTGATGCCCTTGAAGTATGCGGCAAACGCCTTGTCGTATTTGTCGAAGTTGGTTTCGCTCTTTACTAACATTAGGCGGGCTAAATAATAGAACTCATCCAGCGTCGCGTGGGTGACATTTTTTTGCAGGGCTTCCAGCAGATGGAGAAATTCCTTGATGGAGACAGGAATGCCTGCGCCCTTAAGTGCAAAGAAAAAATTTATTAGCAAGATAAGCTCGGCAAGGCGATTGCTATTTTATTTACGGGAGACAGAAACCAGACGCTCGAACATTTCGACATCCTGTTCATTTTTCATCAGCGCACCATGGAATGGCGGTACGGCACGCGTCCCATCCTTACCGTTTAATGTTTCGGGCGTGACGCCTTCTGCAATCAACAACTTGATCCAGTCAAGCAACTCGGACGTAGTTGGTTTCTTTTTCAGATTGGATAAATCGCGCAGCTGATAAAATAACTCCAGAGCGCTTATCAGCAATTCCTGTTGAAGATTGGGATAATGTACATTGACAATATGTGCCATTGTTTCCTTGTCAGGAAACTTGATGTAATGGAAAAAACACCGGCGCGAAAATGCGTCTGGCAGTTCTTTTTCATTGTTTGATGTGATTATGACAAGCGGTCGGTGTTTGGCGACCACCGTTTCACGCGTTTCATAAACATAGAATTCCATGCGGTCTAACTCGCGCAGCAAGTCATTTGGAAATTCAATATCAGCTTTGTCGACTTCATCAATTAGCAACACCACAGGTTCATTGGAAATAAATGTCTGCCAAAGTACACCCTTGATGATGTAGTTACTTATATTATTGACGCGCTCATCACCGAGTTGTGAATCACGCAAACGAGAGACAGCATCGTATTCATACAAACCTTGCTGCGCTTTGGTAGTTGATTTTATATGCCATTGCAGCAGTGGCATATTGAGCGCGGCGGCAACTTCTTCTGCCTAAGTTGTTTTGCCGGTGCCTGGCTCGCCCTTTATCAAGAGTGGACGTTGCAGGGCCAGTGCGGCATTGACTGCAAGTGTCAGGTCGTCTGTGGCAAGGTAGTTCTCGGTTCCTTGAAACTTCTTGCCTCGCGGCTCATTTTGTCCCATTGCTGAAAGATATTCATAATAACAATAATAATTTCAGTATAAGCGAGAAGTTAAATGGGCATTGGTCTGGGCAACTGGCAGAACCCAAATGCACTTGTGCAAATGACAATTTACATATAAAAAGAAATGCTCAGCAGTCTGCATTGCGCAAGGGTGGGGATTAGATTATAATCTGCCCGTTATACGAAGTTGGCCCGTAAATTATTTGTGGCTGGCGGATCAAGTTGCGCAAAAACTAGAAGATGGGCTGTTGCCCATTTTTTTTTTCTTGGACGGATTCGTGCCATGCTTGGAGATACGCTTTGCAATTGCTTGACCTGATTGAAAAAACAGTTGCCGGACTCGGTTATGAACTCGTTGATTTCGAGAGGGCGGGGCGTGGGCTTTTGTGTGTTTACATTGATTTCCAGCCACAAGATGCAGACAAGGGGCAGATTTCAGTTTCCGATTGTGAAAAGGTAAGTAATCAACTTTCACATGTGCTCACGGTGGAAGATGTAGCTTACGAAAGGCTGGAAGTGTCCTCACCTGGACTTGACCGCCCTTTAAAGAAGCTGGCAGATTATGTCCGGTTTTCCGGGCAAGAGGTTCTGGTCAAGTTGCGTATGCCTGTGCCGGGAATGCCTAGCCGTAAATCGTATCAGGGCATTATGCATGCGCCGGATGGCAATAATTTGAAGCTTGAATTTGAAGGAAAGGAAGGGCCAGCGATGCTGGAATTTACCCTCGCTGATGTTGAGAAGGCACGTTTGGTGCCCCATGTGAATTTTAGGAGCAGAAAAGTATGAGTCTTGAAATTCTGCAGCTAGTTGATGTACTGGCGCGCGAAAAGAATGTAGACAAGGAAGTTGTCTTCGGTGCGCTAGAGCACGCGCTCGCACTGGCAACCAAGAAACGTTACGAAGGCGATGCTGATATTCGCGTTGCTATTGATCGTGATACAGGCGAGTCGCAGTCTTTCCGTCGCTGGCACGTTGTGCCCGATGAGGCGGGACTGCAAATGCCTGATCAGGAAATTCTGTTTTTCGAAGCGAAAGAAGAATATCCGGACATCGAGGTCGATGAGTATATCGAGGAAGAAATCGACTCGGTTGAGTTTGGTCGCCGTTTTGCGCAAGATACCAAGCAGGTTGTGCTGCAGAAGATTCGTGATGCCGAGCGTGAACAGATTCTTGTCGATTTCATGGAGCGCGGCGATTCGCTGGTAACGGGCACCATCAAGCGCATGGAGCGTGGTGATGCGATCGTAGAGTCGGGAAAGATTGAAGCTCGACTGCCGCGTGATCAGATGATCCCGAAGGAGAATCTGCGTCCCGGCGATCGTGTTCGTGCCTTTATTCAGCAAATTGACCGAAATGCTCGTGGTCCCCAGGTAATTTTGTCGCGTACCTCGCCACAATTCATCATGCGGCTGTTTGAAATGGAAGTTCCGGAAATCGAACAGGGTCTGCTTGAAATCAAATCGGCTGCTCGTGACGCGGGTGTACGCGCCAAGATTGCGGTCTTTACCAACGATAGACGCATCGATCCAATCGGTACTTGTGTTGGCATGCGCGGTTCACGTGTACAAGCTGTCACCGGTGAGTTGGGTGGTGAGCGTGTAGATATTGTCCTGTGGTCGGAAGATCCTGCGCAGTTTGTGATTGGTGCTTTGGCGCCCGCCAATGTGTCTTCAATTGTGGTGGACGAAGACAAGCACGCGATGGATGTGGTGGTTGATGAGGATAATCTGGCGATAGCAATTGGACGCAGCGGGCAGAATGTACGCCTTGCTTCCGAGCTGACTGGCTGGAAAATAAATATCATGACGCAGGAGGAGTCGAAAGACAAATCGGCGGCAGAAACGGCAGCAGTTCGCGCCTTATTCGTCGAAAAGCTGGATGTGGATCAGGAAGTGGCAGATATTCTAGTGGAAGAGGGTTTTTCCAGTCTGGAAGAAATTGCTTACGTTCCAATCAACGAGATGCTGGAAATTGAAGCTTTTGACGAGGAAACGGTCAACGAACTTCGCAACCGTGCACGTGATGTGCTCGTAAGGGATGCGATTGCTTCCGAGGAAGGGATGGAGGGTATGGAAGATGCTCTCATCAATCTCGAAGGCATGGATCGTACCATTGCAGGCAAGCTTGGGATGGCTGGCATCAAGACCGTTAAAGCATTTGCAGGTCTTGCATACGACGAATTTGGTGCCATTCTTGCTCTGCCGAGCGAGCGTGTGCGCGCGTTGCTGGCAAATAGTTTTGAAGACGTAAGCGATGAAGAGATGAAACTCATTGACGTCATGTATGACAATCATGCGAAGGCGTTGCAGGCAAAGGCATGGAGTCTTGCTGAAGCCAGTTAATTGGTAGTTTCACCAAGCAACATTCGCAGCGTCAAAGAGAAAAGAGGACTGAATGGCGAGTAGTAACAACGTAGCCCAATTTGCTGCCGAGCTGAAAATGCCGGCAGACGTACTCCTTGCGCAATTGCGTACGGCAGGAGTCGATAAAGTATCGGCCACAGATCCATTGACCAAGGAAGATAAGGACATGCTCCTTGGTCATCTGCGTCGTGCTCATGGCACCTCGCCTGACAGCGAAAAGAAAAAAATTACCGTGACCCGCAAGGAAACCTCGGAAATCAAACAGGCAGATGCTTCTGGCAAGTCGCGCACGATCCAGGTTGAGGTGCGCAAAAAGCGTACTTTCGTCCAGAGGGATGAAACGGTTGCTGATGAAGTGCCGCCGCAGTCTGTTGCTCCAGTTATTGATGAGGCGGAGCTTGCTCGTCGTACCGATGAGGCTAGGCGCCAAGCTGAATTGATCGCGCGTCAGGAAGCCGATCTGCGTGAAAAGCAGGCGCATTTGGCAAGGCTTGAGGCTGAGAAGGAAGCGCAAGCAATTACAGCAAAGAAGGCTAAAGAAAAGGCTGAAAAATCGCAAAAAGCAGAAAAAATTGAGCCCGTAGTTGTTGAGGTTCAACCTGTAGTGGAAGACGAGAAGAAGGCCGCTATCGACGAGGCTAAAAAAGCAGCCGATGCCAAAAAAGCAGCTGAATTGGCAGCCAAGACAGCGCTGGCAGCAAAGACTGCTGCTGAACAGGTGGCAACAACTGAACGTGCGCGCAAGATTGTTGAAGATGAAGTTGCTCAGATCAAGTTGATGATGAGTACACCACGCAAAGTGGTTAAGGCGCCAGAACCAGCGCCTGTTCCTGTCAGGGCACCGGAAGGTACTTTGCGTAAGCCGGCAGAGAAAAAGCCTGGCGAGAAAAAAGAAGAGAAAAAGCCAGCGATGGCGGATAAAAAATCCATCAAGTCTGCCAATGTCTCATCGACATGGAAGGAAGATGCTAGCAAGAAGCGTGGTGCCGGCATCAAGACACGTGGCGCACCGGCTGGTGCTCCAGGTGCACGTGAGGGTTGGCGTGGTAGCGGTCCTAAAGGCCGTCGCTCGGCTCAGACGGAAGATCACGTATCAAATTTCCAGCAGCCTACAGAGGCGGTCGTTAAGGATGTGCATGTTCCAGAAACGATTACCGTTGCTGAACTTGCGCACAAAATGTCTGTGAAGGCTTCTGAGGTCATCAAGCATTTGATGAAGCTTGGGCAGATGGTGACGATCAATCAGGTGCTCGATCAAGAAACAGCAATGATTTTGGTCGAAGAAATGGGGCACGTCGCAATTCCAGCGAAGATCGACGACATGGAAACGATGCTTGCGGACGAAGGCCCGCACGTCGAGTATGTGGCACAGCCACGTGCGCCAGTCGTTACCGTAATGGGTCACGTTGATCATGGTAAAACCTCATTGCTTGACTATATTCGACGTACCAAGGTGGCTTCTGGCGAGGCTGGTGGTATTACCCAGCACATCGGTGCTTACCATGTAAAAACGCCGCGTGGCATGATCACCTTCCTCGATACGCCAGGCCATGAAGCATTTACGGCAATGCGTGCTCGTGGTGCGCAAGCGACCGATATTGTCATTCTTGTTGTGGCGGCGGACGATGGCGTTATGCCACAGACCAAGGAAGCTATTGCTCACGCAAAAGCAGCGGGTGTTCCTCTGGTTGTCGCGATCAATAAAATTGACAAGCCGGGTGCGAATCCTGATCGTGTTTCACAGGAACTGATTGCTGAACAAGTTGTGCCTGAAGAATACGGCGGCGATTCACCATTTGTGCCAGTGTCTGCAAAGACTGGTCAAGGTATTGATTCCCTGCTAGAGAATGTGCTGCTTCAGGCTGAAGTGCTGGAGCTCACCGCACCGATCGATGCGCCAGCTAAAGGCATTGTGATTGAATCTCGACTCGACAAGGGACGCGGCCCGGTTGCAACGGTGCTGGTCCAGTCCGGTACCTTGAAGCGTGGCGATGTCGTCTTGGCCGGTTCATCTTATGGTCGTGTTCGCGCGATGCTGGATGAAAATGGTAAAGCTGTGCTTGAGGCAGGACCTTGTATCCCTGTTGAAATTCAAGGCCTGACGGGTGTTCCTGCTGCAGGTGAAGAAGTGGTCGTGATGGCCGACGAGCGTAAAGCACGTGAGATCGGCATGTTCCGTCAAGGCAAGTATCGCGACGTCAAACTGGCGAAACAGCATGCAGCCAAGCTGGAAAACATGTTTGAAAATATTGGTGAAGGCGAGGTCAAGAGCCTGCCGATGATCATCAAGACGGACGTGCAAGGCTCGCAGGAAGCTTTGGTTCATGCCATGCAGAAGCTGTCGACCGACGAAGTTCGTGTGCAGATCGTTCACTCAGCTGTTGGTGGTATTTCTGAGTCGGACGTGAACCTTGCTGTCGCATCGAAAGCCGTCATTATTGGTTTCAATACACGTGCTGATGTACAGGCACGCAACCAAGCTGAAGCTAACGGTGTCGATATTCGTTATTACAACATCATTTATGATGCGATCGATGAAGTGAAGGCAGCTATGTCCGGCATGTTGCCACCTGAGAAGCGCGAACACATACTTGGTATGGTTGAAGTTCGTCAGGTCATCTTGCTTAGCCGGGTTGGCGCGATCGCTGGCTGTCTGGTGCTGGATGGATTGGTAAGGCGTGGTTCGCTAGTGCGTCTGTTGCGCGACAATGTGGTTATCTGGACCGGTGAAATTGATACCCTTAAGCGTTTTAAGGACGATGCTAAGGAAGTGAAGTCTGGCTTTGAATGCGGTTTGACGCTGAAGAATAACAATGACATCAAGGAAGGCGATCAACTCGAAGTATTCGAGGTGCAGGAGATTGCTCGTACCTTGTAGTCGTAATTTCATCGTAAGGGACATGGGCCATGGCAAAACATAGCAAATCAATTCCGGCGCGTGGTTTGCGCGTGGCCGATCAGATTCAGCGCGATCTATCTGAAATTCTTGCGGCTGATTTGAAAGACCCAAGAGTGGGCATGGTGACGATTTTGGAGGTGCAGGTGACTCCGGATTATGCTCACGCAAAGGTTTTTTTCACCACCCTCACCGACGATCCGAAGGGTGTGCAGGATACGGTCGATGCGCTTACCCGCGCATCGGGCTTTATTCGCGCTCAACTCGGCAAGCGTTTGCATATCCATACGCTACCGCAATTAAGTTTTGTGCATGACATATCAACGGTGCGCGGCATGGCCTTATCCAACCTGATTGATCAGGCCAATGCCGTACGCGCCAAGGATGCAGACGAAGTCTGATCCAATTTTAGATCACCTGTCACTTTGCTGACCTGGCGCTGTCTTATTATTTGTAATATCTGCAATTCATCTTCGAGTCTCAAATGATTGGGAGGTGAATTGACACAGATATTTACGTCGCTTTTCTCTACTATTTTGCGAACCTAACATGGCGAATTTCCCGCCCCAAAAACAGCGCGTCACGGTTGACGGCGTCATGCTGCTGGATAAGCCTATTGGTTTTTCCAGCAACGATGCGCTGATCAAGACCAAACGCTTGCTCAATGCCAAAAAAGGCGGACATACCGGTACGCTTGATCCGTTTGCGACCGGGCTTTTGCCTTTGTGCTTTGGTGAAGCGACCAAATTTGCACAGGATTTGTTAGATGCCGACAAGACCTACAACACAGTGGTCCATCTGGGCATTACTACAACAACCGGCGATACAGAAGGGCAGGTTACTGCTACGTCTGAGATGGATGTCAGTCGTGAGCAGATTGAAGACGTTCTACTGCAATTCCAGGGAGACATCAAGCAAGTGCCGCCAATGTATTCTGCATTGAAGCGAGATGGCAAGCCTTTGTATGAATATGCGCGCGCTGGCGTAACGCTTGAGCGTGAGGCTCGCGACGTTACCATCTACGAACTTGAGTTTCTGGACTATCAAAAACCTTACCTAACTTTGCGCGTCAAGTGCAGCAAGGGAACTTACATCCGTGTGTTAGGCGAGGATATTGGTAGTGCACTGGGTTGCGGCGCGCATTTGCAGGCCTTGCGGCGCATCCAGGTCGGGCACTTAATGCTGGAGCAGGCGCATACGCTCGAATCAATCGAGGCATTGCCGGAACAGGATCGTATTGCCATGCTGGCATCTGCAGATAGCTTGCTTTCCACCTTTCCTGCCCTAATGCTGACGCCCGAACTGGCTCAGCGTTTTCTGCACGGGCAGAGGCTGCCGCTCGTCAAGGAAGGTGTTGCCATGCCTGTCGCTGAAGGGCGGGTGCGAGTCTATCGTGAGACGGATGGGCAGCTGCTTGGCACCGGTATCATCAAGGAGTTTGGCATTTTGGCGCCTGAAAGATTGATTTCTAGCCCAAGCCTTTGAAATTAAGCGATATTTTCTGCTTGCTGGCAGCAGGTCTGTTATAATGTTCGGTTCCCCTATACCAAAGACATAAGAAGTATGACAAACACCAAGCGCGCTATCCGCAACATTGCCATCATCGCTCACGTTGACCATGGCAAGACTACACTCGTCGACAAGTTGCTTCGACAGTCCGGCACCTTCCGCGATAATCAGCAAGTTGAGGCTCGCGTGATGGATTCTAACGATCTTGAAAAAGAACGTGGCATTACGATTCTGTCGAAAAACTGTGCGGTCGAGTATGAAGGTACGCACATCAACATCGTTGATACCCCAGGCCATGCCGACTTCGGCGGTGAGGTTGAGCGTGTGTTATCGATGGTAGATAGCGTCTTGTTGCTGGTCGATGCTCAAGAAGGCCCAATGCCGCAAACACGTTTTGTGACGCGCAAAGCGCTTGCTTTGGGTTTGAAGCCTATTGTTGTTATCAATAAAATTGACCGACCTGGTGCGCGCCCTGACTGGGCAATTAATGCCACTTTTGAATTGTTCGACAAACTGGGCGCAACCGAAGAGCAGTTGGATTTCCCAGTGGTGTTTGCATCGGCCTTGAATGGTTATGCCAGCCTTGACCCAACAGTGCGCGAAGGTGATATGAAGCCGCTGTTTGAGGCGATCTTGCGTCACGTGCCAGCACGTAACGATGATCAGGACGGCCCGCTGCAACTTCAAATTTCTTCACTCGACTATTCTTCCTATGTCGGCAAGATCGGCATTGGCCGTATCACCCGCGGTCGTGTCAAAGCATTGCAAGACGTCATCATCATGGATGGCCCAGAAGGCACGCCGATCAAGGCACGCATCAACCAGGTTTTGAATTTCAAGGGTCTGGAGCGCGTGCTGGTTGATGAAGCAGTTGCCGGCGATATCGTATTGATCAACGGTATCGACGAGATCGGTATCGGTACTACGGTTTGTGCACCAGACACCCCAGATGCTTTGCCTATGCTGACGGTGGATGAGCCAACCTTGACGATGAATTTCATGGTCAACAATTCGCCTCTGGCTGGACGTGAAGGCAAGTTTGTCACCAGTCGCCAGTTGCGTGAGCGTCTTGATCGTGAATTGAAAGCCAACGTTGCATTGCGTGTGGCACCAACCGACGATGATACGATTTTTGAAGTGTCCGGCCGCGGTGAGTTGCACCTGACAATTTTGATTGAAAACATGCGCCGCGAAGGATTTGAGTTGGCGGTTTCGCGTCCTCGCGTTGTATACAAGATGGTTGATGGCGTGCGCCACGAACCGTTTGAATTGCTGTCCGTTGATGTGGAAGAAACCAATCAAGGCGGCGTGATGGAAGAGTTAGGCCGTCGCCGTGGTGATTTGCAAAATATGGAATCCGATGGCAAAGGTCGTGTTCGTCTTGAATACCGCATCCCAGCACGTGGTTTGATCGGCTTCCAGGGCGAATTCATGACTCTGACGCGCGGTACCGGTTTGATGAGCCACATTTTTGACGAATACGCAGCGGTAGACAACACCAAAGGCGAAATGGCAAGCCGTCGCAATGGCGTGTTGATTTCGCAGGATGATGGCGCAGCTGTTGCCTATGCAATCTGGAAACTGCAAGATCGTGGCCGCATGTTTGTGGTTCACAACGATCCAGTATATGAAGGCATGATCATTGGCATCCACTCGCGCGACAACGATCTGGTAGTAAACCCGATCAAGGGCAAGCAATTGACCAACGTGCGTTCGTCGGGTACCGACGAAGCGGTACGTCTGGTGCCACCAGTGATGATGTCGCTTGAGTATGCGGTGGAATTCATTGACGACGACGAACTGGTCGAAATTACGCCAAAAAGCATACGTTTGCGCAAACGCTACTTGAAAGAGCATGAGCGTAAAAAGGCATCGCGTGAAGCTGCGTAATAGTTAGTTGTACCTGAGGCCGAATCCGGCCTCAGTCTTCTCATGTGAAATCAAATGTCACATCGCAGAGCATTGTATCTGATGGTTTGTGCCGCCACCCTGTGGAGTATCGCGGGTGTCTTCACCCGCCATCTGGATACGGTGCATGGTTTCGAAATCACATTTTGGCGCAGTCTGTTCACGGCGATATTTGTTGCTGCCACCCTGGTTTTGCAGCAAAAGTCGAGTGTCTTCGCCAAGGTGCGTGCTGTTGGCACAATTGGCCTGTTGTCCGGTTTTTTCTGGGGCATCATGTTCAGTTGTTTCATGATGGCGCTTACGATGACCACAGTCGCCAATACGCTGGTGGTAGACAGTGTTGCCCCCTTCCTGACGGTTCTACTGTCATGGATATTTCTCAAGCAGCGAACATCGCTTCGCACCTGGTTTGCAATTTCCCTAGCTAGTCTCGGCATACTCTGGATGTTTATCGGCAGCATGGCTGAGTTTGGCTCTCAACATCTGGCCGGCATGGCTGTTGCACTGGTGGTGCCGATTGCAGCTGCCAGTAATTTTGTGATTCTCAAGAAGATAGGGCATGACACCGATCTGGTTCCCACGGTACTGATAGGTGCGTTGTTTTCCGCTTGCCTGATGTTACCTTTGGCATTGCCTTTGAGCGCTTCTGCACATGACATATTAATGATGGCGATTCTTGGGGTATTTCAATTGGGCCTGCCATGCATATTGCTAGTCAGGGCATCGCGCTATCTGTCGGCCCCAGAGATATCCTTGCTGGCAATGCTGGAGATTATTTTGGGCCCATTTTGGACGTGGCTTGGCGCTGGCGAGGTTCCCTCACCGGCGACGCTGATAGGCGGTGCATTTGTATTGGCAGCGCTGATTTGGAATGAGTTGGCGATGTTGCGACAGGCTAAGTTGATGGAAAAAGTTTGCTCTGCTGAGAGTCGTGCTGGCTGACTGGCGCATTATGACAACAAAAATTGGTGTTTATTGGTGCGCTTTGCAAAATCTATTAAAGCGCCTTGACACGCAGTGTTGTCAGCTTGTTTAATGCAAGTTACAGAAGAATCTGTAGGGCGCAATAGATATACTGCCGATAGCCAGGTATTGACAGCATAATTGTGAAATTCAACCTTTATGTGAAGGAAAAGAGAGTGAATAAAACTGAATTAGTAGAGCATATCGCCACGACTGCCGATATCTCCAAAGCAGCTGCAGGACGTGCATTGGATGCAATGGTCGGCGCGGTAAAAACGACGCTGAAAAAAAATGGAAGTGTAGTGCTAGTTGGCTTTGGTACCTTCACTGTTGGCAAGCGCGCAGCCCGTATTGGACGTAATCCGCGTACCGGAGAAGAAATAAAAATCAAAGCAGCGAAAGTTCCTAAATTTAAAGCTGGTAAAGCTTTGAAAGATGCTGTAAACTAACGTTTTTATCGCGGTGACAAGCGATTAAATGTTTGGCTAAGTAGTAGTTGCGGGGGCTTAGCTCAGTTGGTAGAGCGGCGCCCTTACAAGGCGTAGGTCGGGAGTTCGAGCCTCTCAGCCCCCACCAGCAAAAGCCAGACATAAATTGGAGTGGTAGTTCAGTCGGTTAGAATACCGGCCTGTCACGCCGGGGGTCGCGGGTTCGAGTCCCGTCCACTCCGCCAAAACAAAAAAAGGCGAACGAAAGTTCGCCTTTTTTCTTATGTAGTATCACTTTGCTGTTTTTACTTATTGGTCGACTGTCATGCTTGAATTTATCCGCACACACCAGCGCCTGACGCAATTCATCCTTTTGCTCTTTATTGTTCCTTCATTTGCTTTTGTTGGTCTCGAAGGATACAGCCGGATGTCTGACGGCGATAATGTTGTGGCGAAAGTTGCCGGCCAAAAAATCAATCAGCAGGATTGGGATACTGCACTGCGCGAGCAAGCTGATCGCGTGCGCCAGACCTATGGCCCGCAAGTCGACGCCAAGGTATTTGAGTCGCCTGAATTCAAGAATGGCGTGCTGGATAGTTTAGTCATCCAGAAGGCGCTGTCCGCCGAAGCTGCCAAACGCAATTTGTCCGTGTCGGATCAGATGCTGCAGCAGGCGATCATGGGTATTCCTGGTTTGACCAAGGCCGATGGTAAGTTTGATTCCGAGCGTTATAAGGCTTTTCTCTCTGCCCGAGGCATGACGGTGGAGATGTTTGAAGCGAGTGTGCGCCACGATATTGCCTTGCAACAAATCAGAAGCGCAGTACAGAGCAGTGTCTTTGTTCCTCAGGAAGTCGCCAATCGAATTTCAGATATTGCCGCGCAAGAGCGCGACACGCAGCAGTTGCGTTTTGATTCCACTAGCTATTTGTCGAAGGTGAATGTCACTGACGACATGCTGACTGAGTTCTATAATAAGAACGCTGCACTGTTCGAAATTCCTGAGCAGATGTCAGTAGAGTATGTAGTTCTGACCGGCGCGACCGCTGTCGCGGGCATTACGGTATCGGATGCTGACATCAAGGCTTTTTACGAACAGAACGCACAGCGTTACACCACGGATGAGCAGCGCCGCGCCAGTCATATTCTGATTTCCGTGAAGAAAGACGCATCGGACGCTGACAAGGCTGCAGCCAAAGCCAAGGCAGAAAATCTGCTGGCACAGGTACGCAAGAAACCGTCTGATTTTGCCAAACTCGCCAAGGAAAACTCACAGGATCCAGGCTCTGCAGTTAAGGGTGGCGATCTTGGTTTCTTTGGCAAAGGCATGATGGTCAAGCCTTTCGAGGAAACGGCATTCAAGCTCAAAAAAGGCGACATCAGCGATCTGGTGCAGTCTGATTTTGGTTTTCATATCATCATGCTGACGGATGCCAAGGCAGCCGGGACCAAGCCCTTGAGCGAAGTCAAGCCAGAAATTACGCTTGAAATCAAGCGTCAGCTGGCATCCAAAAAATACACTGAAGTTTCAGAAACCTTTACCAATACCGTTTACGAACAGGCTGACAGCCTCAAGCCGGTGGCTGACAAGCTCAAGCTCAAGATCGAAACAGCATCTGGCCTAACGCGTCAGGTCAACCCTAAAATGGCACCGGGTGCGCCTTATAACAATGAACGGTTCCTGAAGGCCTTGTTCTCAGATGATGCGATCAAGAATAAGCGCAATTCCGAAGCGGTAGAAATCGCACCGAATGTGTTGATTGCTGGTCGCGTAGTTGACTACAAGCCAACCTCAAAACGTCCATTTGAAGAAGTCAAGGCTGCCATCAAGGAGCGCGTATCGTTAGATCAGGCGACGGCCCTTGCAAAAGCTGATGGCGAAGCCAGATTGGCCAAGTTGAAAGCGGGCGGTGACGCAACTGGGTTTGGGGAAGTTAAACCAGTGTCGCGTGCGAAGGGTAAAACCGTTCATCCAGCTGTACTGATGGCTGTGTTGAAGGCAGATACGACCAAGCTGCCAGCTTATGTCGGTGTTGATTTCCCGCTGCAAGGTTATGGCATTTATCGCATCTCCAAGGTGACGGTCGTGCCATCAGATAAGGCGCGTCGCCAGGCTGAGCAGCAACAGATCAACACGATGATGTCTGAGCAGGAAATGCTCGCTTACATCAACGCGGTAAAACTTAAAGCCAAGGCTGAAATCCTGAAGCCGGCCAAAGAAAACGACGCACCGGTTGATGTAAAAAATTAAACATTAATTCAGACCTGTTAGATCAAGGTCTGCACTAGAATCGGGTCAGCAGCTTATTTTCGTTTAGCGAAAATATCTCTGGCCCTTTTTTTAATCTATCAGTCACCCACCCATCATTATGTCAGACATTCCCTTCCTGAAGGAACTCGGCCTTGAAGTTGTCCGTATGGCTGACGGCGAGTCTGAGGTTGCAATTGACCTGTCTTTGCGGCATACCAATAGCTGGCAGGTAATGCATGGCGGTGTCACGATGACTTTGCTCGACGTTTGCATGTCGAGGGCGGCACGCTCACTCGATCCGCAAGCAACCTCTGCCGCCACGATCGAAATGAAGACCAGTTTTTTCCGACCTGGCGGTCAGGTCAGCGATCGCATGATCGCCAAGGGGCGGGTGTTATACAAATCGACGACCCTGTACTACTGCGAGGGAGAAGTCTGGAACGGCGACAAACTGGTCGCAAAATCGATGGGAACCTTCAAAACCATCAAGCGGCAGAACATAGCCAAAAAACTGATGAATTCAACTTCCTGAGCCAGCATCTGCACTAATCGGCTTGTTATCGTTCAGGTCCAGAAAGCCTTTGACCAGCCGGTAAGCTTTCCACAGCCAGGCGCCAAGCCAGATCAGGATCGCTAGTGGAATGCCAAAAAACGTGATGAACAGCACAAATCCCAGCACGCACCAACCCATATACCACCAGAAGGTCCGAATCTGCCAGTTGTGATGGCTGTAAACGAAGGTGCCAGCCGCATCGTTGCGCTTTAAATAGCTAACGATCAGCGGTATCCACGACAGCATGCCCAAGGAGAGTACCAGACTGGCGCCATGCAGCAGATAAAGCCACCAAGCCAGCTCCTTGATCGAATGCGTTTTTGCGTCAAGGGTAATGTCGTCTGCCATCAGTGACTCCTGTGAGTGTGTACTGCGATTCATTATGCAATATGAATCGTATTTTTGCTTGCTTTATAACTTTACAACTAATAACGCGCCGCGTTATTAGTTGGCTCAAAATCGGCCTGTTTGGGCTTATATTTGCAATTTCAGGAGCTAAAATGCTCCAAATAATGACGAAATTTATGTGTTTTTATGGGGGTATATGCCTTAATCGCGATGAGAGCAAGATAATACGAGCGGGAGGTTAAATACCGGTCTGGGTATACCTAATTGCCGTGATGCCACCCGCAAGCTGCCGTCAATCGGTTCAAGCCAGCGCGCACTGCCGGAATCAACTCCCCCGCGGATAAGCCAATCGGGCCTATCCCTTGTTTGACTAATTCATCGGCAGCCGCGCCGTGTAGCCAGCATGCCGCCAGCGCGGCATCTCGCACTGCCCAGGATTGCCCAAGTAAAGCGCCGCAAATGCCTGCCAGCACATCGCCGCTGCCAGCGGTCGCCAATGCCGGGTTGCCAGTCGGGTTGATGACAGTGTCGCCATTGGGATCGGCAATCACACTGCCGGAGCCCTTCAAAATCACAGTTGCGTTAAATTGTTTTGCCAGTTTGCACGCTGCGCCAAGCCGGTCAGCTTGTACTTGCTGGCTGCTGATGCCGAGCAGGCGTGCCGCTTCCAGCGGGTGCGGCGTCATAAGCGTGGCATCGCGCCGGTATTGGGTGCGGTGTTGCAAGCGTGGTTCCGCCGCAATCAGGTTCAATGCATCGGCGTCCAGCACAATCGGCTGGCGGCTGGTCAATGCCTGTGCCAGCAAGTCATGCGCGCTGCGCGATTGACCCAGCCCGGGACCCACAACCAACACGGCAGACGATAGATCAAAGTCTTGCGCGTTGCGACACATCAGTTCCGGTTGGGCGCTGTCATAGGCCGGTGCATTGTCCAAAAATATTGGATACACGCGTCCTGCGCCTGCCTGCAAGGCTGCGCGCGCCGCCAGCACCGGCGCACCCGCCATGCCGTGCGCACCGCCAACAATAGCGACATTGCCGTAGCTACCTTTGTGCGAGTCATGTGGGCGCTGCTTGAGTGAGCGCGCAAACAGCTCGATTTCATTCAGCCAGCAATGTGGGGCAGGGTAGTGTTGCGGCTCGATGTTGAGCGATGCGACCATCACCTGTCCGGCGTAATCGCGCCCTTGCAGCGTATGCAGGCCGGGTTTGTCGGCGATGAAGCTGATGGTATGACTGGCGCGGAGCGCGGTGCCAGCGCCCACAATTGCACCACTATCTGTATCGAGGCCACTGGGGGCGTCGAGCGCCAACACAGGACATTTGAGTTGATTAACCGTTTCAACCAAAGTTTGCAGGTCGCCGGTGATGGGCTTGGTCAGTCCGATGCCGAACAGGCCGTCTATAATCAGCGACCATTTTGTCGAATGGATAAATGAACTTGCCACCTCAATGGTCGTCACATCCCTGAAGCGCGCCGGACTGAGGTGCGCGCGTTTGAGCGCCCGTTGCGCGTCGGCAGGCTGCCTGTCGGGTTGCGCATACAGCAAGACAGAAACTTGTACGCCAGCGTGCGCCAGGTGTGCGGCGACTTCCAGCGCATCGCCGCCATTATTGCCGGGGCCGGTGAGAATCAGCGCAGTAGCGGCGTTTTTGTCATCCGGCAGCAGTTCCAGCGCATAATTGGCCGCTGCCAGACCGGCGCGTGCCATCAGGGTGCCTGACGGCAATACTGCCGCCGCAGACTGTTCAATGTTGCGGATTTCGGCTGTAGTATGAAGAATATGCATGGTAGGCAGACAATTCTATTAGCTAAGAATGGTGAACAAGCTGAATGGGTGTAGAAATCCCTACTATTTTGCGGTAGAATTGCGAGTTCTTGAAATTTGTTTCAGGAATAAACATTATTAAATCGCGAATCCGGTCACAAAGGGTGCTCAAAAGAGTGACTGATCGGGTTCCAGACCTAACCCTGGAGATTATATGTCCGTAACCATGCGTGAAATGCTGGAAGCTGGTGTCCATTTTGGCCATCAAACTCGTTTTTGGAATCCAAAGATGGCACCGTTCATCTTCGGCCATCGCAACAAAATTCATATCGTCAACCTGGAAAAAACCCTGGGTATGTACCAGGAGGCGATGAAGTACGTCCGTCAATTGTCCGCAAATCGCGGCACCATTCTGATGGTTGGCACCAAGCGTCAAGCTCGCGATATCGTCGCGGCAGAAGCCAAGCGTGCTGGCGTTCCCTATGTGGACCAACGCTGGTTGGGCGGCATGCTGACCAATTTCAAGACCATCAAAACCTCTATCAAACGCCTCAAGGATATGGAAGCTGCAGTTGCAGACGGCTCCGTTGAAAAGATGAGCAAGAAAGAATCGCTGCTGTTCTCGCGTGAAATGATCAAGCTGGAAAAAGCTATTGGCGGTATCAAGGATATGGATGGCATACCTGATGCAATTTTCGTGGTTGACGTTGGTTACCATAAAGGCGCAGTGACTGAAGCTGCCAAGTTGGGCATTCCTGTCATCGGCGTAGTCGATACTAACCATTCGCCAGATGGTTTGGCTTATGTGATTCCAGGCAACGACGACTCATCCAAAGCAATCATGTTGTACGCGCGTGGCGTGGCTGATGCCATCCTCGAAGGCCGTGCAAATGCAATGCAAAATGTTGTTGAAGCTATCAAGGGCGACGAATTCGTCGAAGTTAGCGAAGCGAATTAATTCACTTTTCTGATTTTCTGTCTTAAGAGCAGGGTGGCATGGTCCGCCCTGTTTTTAAACAAAGCATATTTTGATCTGGCGCGGACTTCGCGCCCACTCACCAGGAGAAGAACATGGCGGCAATTACCGCAGCGATGGTAGGCGAACTGCGCGCAAAGACTGATGCGCCAATGATGGAATGCAAAAAGGCACTGACTGAAGCCGATGGCGATATGGTCAGAGCTGAAGAAATCTTGCGTGTCAAACTGGGCAGCAAGGCATCCAAGGCATCGGCACGTGTGACGGCAGAAGGCGTTATTACCGCTTATATTTCCGGCGGCGTTGGCGCGCTGGTGGAAGTTAACTGCGAAACCGACTTTGTAACAAAGAATGACGACTTCCTCGCCTTGGCGAATGCATGCGCTAAACTGGTTGCAGAAAACAATCCTGCGGATGTTGCAGCACTGTCCGCACTGCCACTCGACGGTAAGACAGTCGAAGAGCAGCGCACTACGTTGGTTGGCCGTATTGGTGAAAACATGTCGATCCGCCGTTTTTCGCGTTTCGAAACCCGCGGCAAGCTGGCTTCTTACCTGCATGGCACACGCATCGGCGTGATGGTTGAATTTGATGGTGCTGATGACCAAGTCGGCAAAGATGTAGCGATGCATATTGCTGCGATGAAGCCAGTTTCGCTTTCTTCCGAGGAAGTGCCTGCTGATTTGATTCAGAAGGAACGTTCGGTTGCTGAGCTAAAAGCGGCAGAGTCAGGCAAACCTGCAGAGATCGTCACCAAGATGGTCGAAGGATCGATTCAAAAGTTCTTGAAGGAAGTGTCGCTGCTGAACCAGCCTTTCGTCAAAAACGACAAGCAGTCGGTAGAGCAGATGCTAAAAGCAACTAGCACAAGCGTGAAAGCCTTTGCGATGTATGTGGTGGGCGAAGGTATCGAAAAGCGTCAGGATGATTTTGCGGCAGAGGTAGCCGCCCAAGTCGCTGCCGCCAAGCAAGCGTAATAACAAAAACGGGCCGAAAGGCCCGTTTTCATAACAGGTTGTTTGCATGTGGGTTCATTCGGCAACAATGGCGCACCCATATTCAAGCAGTTTGATAAAAAACTGGATTTGCAGCAGCATTTTGCAGCAAAATAGATGAAGTGCGAGCAAATCCAGGTAAGAATAGTGCCCATAAACTGTACAACCACAGGAACGATGATCATGACAAAACCTGTCTATAAGCGCATTCTTCTCAAACTCTCAGGCGAAGCCCTAATGGGCGAAGATCAGTATGGCATCAACCGTACCGCGATAGAGCGTATGGTGGCGGATGTGGCTGAGGTGGCGAGGATGGGCGTTGAAGTCGCCATCGTCATTGGTGGCGGCAATATCTTTCGTGGCGTTGCACCTGGCGCGCAGGGCATGGATCGCGCCACAGCTGACTACATGGGTATGTTGGCGACGGTGATGAACGCACTGGCGCTGGCTGATGCGATGCGGCAGGCAGATCTGATCGCGCGCGTGATGTCGGCCATCAAGGTCGAGCAAGTGGTGGAGCCCTATGTCCGCCCCAAGGCATTGCAATATCTGGAAGAAGGAAAAATCGTCATTTTTGCAGCAGGAACCGGCAATCCGTTTTTTACGACGGATACGGCTGCGGCACTGCGTGGTTCGGAAATCGGTGCAGAAATCGTGCTTAAAGCGACCAAGGTCGATGGCGTGTACACTGCTGATCCGATGAAGGATGCTTCTGCGACGCGCTACTCAACGATTTCATTCGACGAAGCGCTGGGCCAGCATCTCGATGTAATGGATGCGACTGCTTTTGCGCTTTGTCGCGACCAGAAATTACCAATCAAAGTCTTTTCCATCAATAAACCCGGCGCGCTTAAGCGTGTGGTGTTGGGGCAAGATGAGGGAACGCTGGTTCATATCTGATGCATCTTCCTGCGTTTTAGCTGGATTTGTTTTTTAGATTTTAGTATTTGTATTAATGCGATTTGATAGTGGAGAACAGGATGACCATCGCTGATGTCAAGAACAACGCTCAGCAGAAAATGCTGAAATCGATCGACACGCTGAAAGCGGATCTTGCCAAGATTCGCACAGGACGGGCTCATACCGGGATTCTCGATCATGTGCATGTCGATTATTACGGTACGCCGACACTGATTACCCAAGTGGCAAATGTAACCCTGCTCGATGCGCGCACGATTTCGGTTCAGCCTTGGGAAAAGAAGATGGTCGCGGCCATTGAAAGAGCAATTCGCGATTCTGATCTTGGTCTGAATCCATCGTCCCAGGGCGAGATAATTCGCGTACCAACGCCACCGTTGACCGAGGAACGCCGTAAGGAAATGGTCAAAATTGTCAAGGTTGAAGGAGAAGATGCCAAGATTGCTATTCGCAATATTCGCCGAGATGCGAATGAAGGTCTGAAGAAGCTGCTCAAGGACAAGGATTGCTCCGAGGATGACGAGCGCCGTTCGCAGGATGAAGTGCAAAAACTCACTGACAAATTCATTGCCGACATTGACAAGCTGGTTGTCGATAAGGAAAAAGAAGTGTTGACAGTTTGAGTGACCAAGCCCTCTCTCAATCCCCCCACTCCATGACAGGCACAAGTTCGACGCTGAGCGTACCGGAAATAACTTCCGTGCCTCGGCATGTCGCCGTCATTATGGATGGCAATGGGCGCTGGGCTACCAAGCGCTTTTTGCCGCGCGTGGCGGGTCATGTCAAAGGTTTGGAAGCCGTCCGCAACATGGTGGAAGCCTGTGTTGAGCGAGGCATCGAGTTTCTTACTGTGTTTGCGTTCAGTTCTGAGAATTGGCGCCGTCCGCCAGATGAAGTGTCGTTTCTGATGAAATTGTTCATGACGACACTGGAGCGCGAAGTGTCTAAATTACACGCCAATGGCATTAGCCTGAAAGTGGTTGGCGACATGAGCCGTTTTGACGAGAAACTGCAAAAAAGGATCGCCAATGCTGAGCGCAAAACGGCAAATAACTCCAGGTTAACCCTGACGATTTGCGCCAACTATGGCGGGCGCTGGGATGTGATGCAGGCGGTTAAAAAAATGCTCTCTGCCAATCCTGGCCTGGAGGATTTTAGCGAGGAGCAGTTGACGCCGCATCTTTCTTTGGCATATGCACCCGAGCCGGATCTTTTTATTCGCACTGGTGGAGAAAAGCGCATATCTAACTTCCTGATATGGCAACTTGCGTATACCGAAATGTATTTTACGGATACCTTCTGGCCCGACTTTGATGGCCATGCCTTGGATGCAGCCATAGCGTCATACCAGCAGAGGGAGCGGCGCTTCGGTCGCACCAGTGAGCAGTTGGCGAAACAATAGAGACTTGACGATGTTGAAAACGCGCGTAATTACCGCCCTAATTCTTTTTTGCGCTCTCCTGTTCCTGCTTTTTTCGGGATACAACTTGGCGCTTGAAGTGTTTTTTACTATTTTCTTTGCCGCCGCGTCGTGGGAGAGTTTTCGCCTGTTTGGGAATACCTATCCTGCATGGAGCGCAGCAATCTGGGCATGCACCTTTCCCGCCATTATTTATACGACAGACATCTCTAAATTTTCCGCTCTCTTGGGTTTGTGCGTCGCAATGTGGTTTGTCCGTTTTATTCCGACTTTAAAAATAGGCTTGCCGCCGCTTCGTGGTTTTCCTAACCGCCTGTTGAGTGCCATGTATGCGGTGGCGCTACTGGGATTTTTTCTTGGCGGTTATGCCTTATACCGTCATTCGCCGCTATTCTTGCTATCCATTATTTCGATCGTACTGATTGCTGATATAGGTGCTTATGTTTTTGGAAAAACGCTAGGCAAGCGCAAGCTTGCGCCATCGATTTCGCCGTCGAAAACCTGGGAAGGGGCGATCGGCGGATGGCTCTCGGTGCTGGTGTTTGCTGTGCTTGTCACCATGATCCCGGTGTTTCAGGATACTTTCATGGTCAAATTTCAGGCACGGCTAGGCTGGTTTGGTTTGTTGGGTGTGCTGACGCTGCTGGTGGCTTGCAGTGTGGTTGGTGACCTGTTTGAATCAGGCCTGAAGCGCCGCATGAATATGAAGGACAGCAGCAATCTTCTTCCCGGGCATGGCGGCGTTCTGGATCGCATTGATGCCTTGATGCCAGTGCTGCCACTGGCCTGCCTGCTGGATTTGTTGATATAGCCGGGCAGGATCTATGCAGCGTATAACCATACTGGGCGCCACAGGATCGATCGGTGTTTCAACGCTGGATGTACTTGCCCGCCATCCTGATCGTTATTCCGTCTATGCGCTGACAGCGCAAAGTAGCGTCGAGGCGCTTGCTGTCCAGTGCGAAAAATTCCGCCCACAAGTCGCTGTTGTCGGTAGCCCGGATGCGGCTCAGGCCTTGCATCGACTGTTGCGTCAGAAGGGTCTGAAAACCGAAGTCGAACATGGCATGAAAGCCTTGTGCGAAGTCGCCAGCGCGACAGAATGTGATGCGGTGATGGCAGCGATTGTTGGCGCTGCTGGTCTGGAACCGTCATTGGCGGCAGCTAGATCAGGCAAGAAGGTCATGCTGGCGAACAAGGAAGCTCTGGTAATGTCAGGCCAGTTGTTCATGGATGCCGTAGCTGCCAGCGGTGCCACGCTGTTGCCGATTGATAGCGAACACAATGCGATTTTTCAATGTCTGCCGCAGGCCTATCAACGTTCTCCATTCCAACACGGCGTCGCCAAGGTTTTATTGACTGCATCCGGTGGCCCATTTCTTACGCGTGCCGTTGCGACGCTCGATCTTGTGACGCCGGAAGAGGCAGTGGCCCATCCAAAATGGGTAATGGGGCGAAAGATATCGGTTGATTCAGCCACGATGATGAACAAGGGCCTGGAGGTGATTGAGGCGCACTGGCTGTTTGGCGTACCGGCAAGTCAGATCGAAGTGGTGATTCATCCCCAAAGTGTGATCCATTCGATGGTATCCTATGTCGATGGGTCAGTACTGGCGCAGCTCGGCAATCCAGATATGCGTACTCCGATTGCCCATGCACTGGCGTACCCGGAGCGCATCGCTTCCGGTGTCAGCCACCTGGATTTGACTAAGATGGGAAATTTGCAATTTGAGCGTCCTGACTTTGCGCGTTTCCCATGCTTGAAATTGGCGTATGACGCAATGAAGGCGGGGGGTGCCACACCCGCCATCCTGAATGCTGCAAACGAGGTTGCGGTACAGGCTTTTCTCGACAGGAGAATAGGGTTTCGGATGATAGATACGCTGATAGGACGGGTACTGGACAGGGTCGTTCCTGATAGGGATGTCGCCGACATCGAGCATTTGCTGGAGCAGGATCGTGCTGCCCGTGAAGCTGCTCGTGCCCTGATTAACCGCATTTAAGGCCTACCATGCAATTTCTTCAGACCTTTATCGCATTTCTCGTTGCCATCGGTTTGCTGGTTGTCGTGCATGAGCTTGGCCATTATCTGGTAGCACGCTGGTGTGGCGTCAAAGTGCTGCGGTTTTCTATCGGCATGGGCAAGGTCCTGTACTCTCGCCGGTTTGGCAAGGATCAGACAGAATGGGCAATTTCCCTATTGCCATTCGGTGGCTATGTGCAGATGCTGGATGCCAAAGACAAGGGGCAGGACTTAAGCGATCTGCCACCTGATGAGTTGAAGCGGGAATTCAACAGTCAGAATGTGTGGCGACGCATAGCGATCGTCATTGCCGGACCTGCGTCAAATTTCATCCTCGCCATCCTGGTGCTTACGGCGCTTTATATTTATGGCATTCCGGGAGCGTCCACTAAGCTGCGCGCAATTCCTGAAAACAGTATTGCCTGGCAGGCAGGTTTGCGTGGCGGCGAGCTGGTAACAGCTGTCAATGGCGAGCCGGTTCGTATCTGGTCGGAGTTCAGCTGGAAAGTGGTTCAGGCAGCGGTTGACCAAATCCCTGTGCAGCTGGAAGTGCTGCGTAATGATAGCGCTGCTCCCGACGGGACAAAAACTGCCTTTCTTACGATTCCGGTAGATAGCTTGTCGGCGAAGGATCTCGATAAAAATTTCCTGCGCAAGATCGGAATTGACCTTGCCAGACCGAGGGCGCAACTGGGGCAAATTGTTCCGGATGGCCCTGCGATGCGGGCAGGGTTGCAGGAAGGCGATTTTATTGACAGCGTGAACGGTCAGTCTGTAATCGATGGGCTGGCGCTGGTTGAGTTGGTTCGTGCATCGCCCGATAAGCCCTTGCGGCTAAGCGGCGTGCGTGGCGGGCAACCCTTTGAAGCGACGGTGACGCCTGAAGCGCACACGGACAGTGCTGTCACGACGGGAAGAATTCAGGCAGAAGTTCCACTGGGTGTAGAAATGGCTGTAGCGAGCGACTCAATGTTTGTGGCTTTGCATAAGGCGGTCATCAGGACTTGGGATACGTCTGTTTTATCCGTCAAGATGATAGGAAAAATGGTGGTGGGAGAGGTTTCCTGGAAGAATATTTCTGGCCCTATCACGATAGCGGATTACGCTGGGAAAACCTCCCGTATCGGCCCCGTCAGTTACCTCAGCTTTATCGCATTTATCAGCATCAGCCTTGGTGTGATGAATTTGCTCCCCATTCCTGTTTTAGATGGGGGGCTTTTGCTGTATTATTCCATGGAGATTGTAAGCGGACGCCCAATTTCTGAGCGAGCGGGTATGATTGCGCAGCGAGCTGGCTTGGCAATGCTCGTGAGTTTGATGCTTGTTGCCGTATTTAATGACATTGCCCGACTTCTGCTCTAAGACTCAGCTGCCCGTTTGGGAAGTGACCCGATAACAAAACGATAGCCAAATGAAATTACATCCCGAGAGTTTCCTCCCCCCATTTTTTCGCCGCCACGCTATTGCGGTCGCTGTTTTTGCTCTGTGCTCAGGTCAGGCGCTCGCAGTCGACCCTTTTACTGTCAAAGATATTCGGATAGAAGGCATACAGCGTACTGAAGCTGGCACGGTTTTCAGCTATCTGCCAGTACGGGTCGGTGAAACTTTTACTGATGAAAAAGGCGCTACTGCGCTCAAGGCGCTTTATGCAACCGGCTTCTTCAAGGATGTGCGGATCGAAACGGAAGGCAATGTACTGGTAGTCTTTGTAGAGGAGCGTCCCGCTGTTGCAAGCGTTGACTTCTCCGGTGTCAAAGAATTTGAAAAGGACGTGCTGACCAAGGCACTGAAAGAAATCGGGCTGGCAGAGGGACGAATCTACGATAAGTCGCAGGCTGATCGTGCTGAGCAGGAACTCAAGCGCCAATATCTATCCCGTGGCTTGTATGCAGTGCAAATTACAACCACGACGACGCCGGTCGAGCGCAACCGTGTTGCGATCAATTTTAGCGTAATCGAAGGTGATGCCACCAAAATAAGGAAAATCAACATCGTCGGGAATAAGGCATTTTCAGATAGCACCTTGCTTCGTCAGGTCAATCTTACGACTCCTGGTTGGCTCACTTGGCTGACAAAAACCGATCAATACTCAAAGCAAAAATTAACGGCCGATATTGAATCCTTGAAGTCCTATTATCAGGACCGCGGCTATATTGAGATGCAGATCGAGTCGACCCAGGTCACCATCACGCCGGACAAGAAGGATATTTACCTGACGATCAATGTCAAAGAAGGCGATAAATTCACGGTGTCTGACGTGAAGGTCGAGGGGCAGTTGTTCGACCAGGATGAGGCGATTAAGAAATTACTGTTGTTGAAAAAAGGCGATGTCTATTCTGCCGAGAAAATGACGCAAAGCACCAAGAAAATTGCCGAGCATATGGGCAATTTCGGCTATGCCTTTGCGAACGTGAACCCGAACCCCATCATTGACCGCGAAAAGAAAGAAGTCGCATTCACGATATTCGTCGATCCTGGCAAGCGGGTCTATGTGCGCCGCATGAATATTGCTGGCAATGCCAAGACACGTGATGAGGTCATTCGTCGTGAGTTCCGTCAGGTTGAAGGTTCCTGGTATGACGGCAGCAAGATTAAACTGTCGCGCGACCGGGTAGATCGCACCGGTTATTTCAGCGAAGTCGGGATTGAAACGCCAGAGGTTCCTGGCATCAATGACCAGGTGGATGTAAACCTGAAGGTGGTGGAAAAACCGACCGGTATGGTTTCACTGGGAGCAGGTTATTCTCAGGCTGAAAGTGTCATGCTGTCAGGGTCCATTCAGCAGGAAAATTTTGCCGGGACCGGCAACACGGTTGGACTATCGGCTAACACCAGTTCCCGCTACCGGACAATTGTCTTGAACCAGACGAATCCGTATTTTACTGACGATGGCATAAGCCGGACCTATGAAGTTTTTTATCGCACGCAACGCCCGCCATTGTTGAATACCAGCGATTACAAGGTGCAGACGGTGGGCGGCAATGTCAAGTTCGGTGTGCCTTTCTCAGAGAAGGATAGGGTATTTTTTGGAGTGGGTGTAGAGCGCACGAAGGTTGAAACATTTACTGGCAGTCCGCTCATTTACAGGCAATTTGTCGAACAGTTAGGGGGACCATTAGCTAGTGCGAATCTGCCGGGCACCGTGGCTGCGACATCCATTCCTCTAACCATCGGCTGGCAGCGAGACGGTCGCGACAGTGCGTTGGTGCCGACGGTAGGCCAACTGATGCGTGCCAATTTTGAGGTGTCGCCAGCTGGAGACCTGAAGTATTACAAGGCTACCTATCAACATCAATACTATCAACCTTTGTCGAGTGTGATGACGCTGGCACTGAATGGCCAGTTTGATTATGGTCATGGTTTGGGCGGCAATCCTTACCCAGTTATCAAGAACGTGTATGCGGGTGGTATCGGTACGGTGCGTGGCTATGAGTCTGCGTCTATCGGCGGCATGGAAACAGATTCATTAGGTAACACGCAAGCTAACGGCGGCAGCCGACGCTTGTTTGGCAATGTCGAGCTGCAATTCCCGTTCACCGCAGCTGGCAAGGATCGCACGCTACGTTGGTTCACCTTTGTTGATGGTGGTACCGTATGGAAAGAAGGCGATAAAATGAGTTTCTCCGGCGATAATGGCTTGCGTTACTCAGTCGGTGTGGGCCTCAGCTGGCAATCCCCGATAGGTCCGCTGAAGCTAAGTTACGGTTATGCCTTGAATCCAAAACCTGAAGATAGAAAGCAACCGATTCAGTTTACGATTGGCACCGGCTTCTAATGAAGCGGTGGCATAATTTTTTCATTTGATTATTGGAGAATTGCCTTGAAGTCCCGAACACAAACAATATTCAAAACGGCCGCCTTGCTTGCTTTTTGCCTGTTCTCGTTTGCCAATGCGCAAGCCGAAGAATCAAGGATTGGCCATGTGTCTTCCGACCGCATCATGCGCGAGTCTGCGCCAGCCAAAGCAGCTGAAACCAAGATCGAGCGCGAGTTTTCCAGTCGCAATAAGGAACTGGTCGATATCTCAGCGCGCTTGAAGTCGATGGCAGAAAAGCTTGATAAGGACATGTCTGTACTCTCCGAGTCAGATCGCATCAAGCGCCAGCGTGAATTAACTGATCTCGACCAGGCATTCCAGAGCAAGCAGCGCGCCTTTAGGCAGGATTTGAATCAACGCCGAAATGAAGAAATCGCCGCAGTCGTCAATCGCGTGCAAATTGTGATCAAGAAAATTGCCGAGACAGAAAAGTTTGACATCATTCTGCAAGATGCCATTTATTTCAGCCCACGTGTCGACATCACCGACAAGGTGCTGAAGGCCTTGGGTAAGTAAAAGCTTACGATGGCTACTCGACTGGCTGAACTGGTCGAACGTTTTGGTGGGCAACTGGTGGGCGATGCGGATATTGAGGTATCCAGCATTGCCCCATTGGATGCTGCCAACGCGTCGAACATTACATTTCTCTCCAACTCCAAATTTAGATCGGTAGCTGCGCAATCTGAGGCAGCTGCATTGATTTTGTCGCCTGACGACGATGAAATCATTGGTGCGTCATTTCAGGGTGCGCGCATTATTACCGGCAACCCCTACGCTTATTTTGCAAGAGCGGCACAATTTTTTGCAAATCTAAAGAAACCACCTCCAGTTCCCGGCATTCACCCTAGTGCGTGCGTTGATCCATCCGCAAAGATTGCGTCAACCGCAGTCATTGGCCCCCATGTCACGGTTGAGGCCGAAGTGGAAATTGCTGACCACGCTGTGATTGATGCAGGGTGTTTTATTGGACGTGGCGCAAAAATTGGTGCGAATACACATCTCTATCCCCGTGTTGTTTTCATGGAGTTTTGCATAATTGGCGAGAATGGACTCATTTTCCCGGGTGCAGTGATCGGCTCGGATGGTTTTGGTTTAGCCAACGACGGTGGAAAATGGATCAAGATCCCGCAATCGGGGCGGGTGGTGATCGGCAATGATGTACAGATTGGCGCTAATACGACTGTTGACCGGGGCGCATTGGTCGACACGGTGATTGAAGATGGCGTCAAGCTCGATAATCAAATTCAGATCGGCCACAATTGCCATATTGGTGCCCACACTGCGATGGCGGGTTGCGTTGGGGTTGGTGGCAGTACGATAGTCGGAAAATACTGCACCTTGGGCGGCGCAGTCGGCGTGGCCGGACATTTGACGATCGCAGATCACGTTCACGTCGCAGCTGCAGGCAATGTGTCGCGTTCGCTTTTGGAGCCTGGCCATTACGGCGGATCATTCCCGCTGGCGAAGCAGGAAGATTGGCAAAAATCGGCAGCCGTTGTGCGCAATCTGGCGTCGATGCGCGATAGGGTTCGCGCACTAGAAAAAACGATAAAGGCACTTACAGAAGAATGAATATGAAAACTCTCGACGTTACAGAAATCAGAAAATATCTCCCACACCGTTACCCAATGTTGTTGGTAGATCGCGTGCTTGACTGGGAATCTGGCAAAAAAATTACAGCACTCAAGAATATTTCGATCAATGAAGAAGTATTCAACGGTCATTTTCCGCATCGCCCAGTTATGCCTGGCGTCATGATGATTGAGGCTTTGGCGCAAACAGCAGCGTTGCTGACATTTCTGACGGTTGGTCACCAGCCGGATGAAAATTCAGTAGTGTACTTTGCTGGTATTGATAATGCTCGTTTCAAGCGCCCAGTCGTGCCGGGCGACCAACTGATTATGGAAGCTGAAATTTTACGCAGTTCACGCGGCGTCTGGAAGTTTAAGGCGTCTGCATCAGTTGATGGCCAGCTTGCAGTTGAAGCAGAGTTAATGTGCACGATACGCAGCGCATCTGACGCCAGCAAACAAGTGGGGATGTAATGGCGATTATTCACGCCACCGCTTTGGTGGATGCCAAGGCGGAGCTGGATGCTTCGGTTGAAGTTGGCGCCTTTTCAGTTATTGGCCCGAACGTCAAGATTGGTGCCGGTACCCATATTGGTCCGCATGTCGTCATTGAAGGCCATACAAGCATCGGTCGTGACAACCGTTTTTTCCAGTTTTCGTCGATAGGCGGCGCCCCGCAAGATAAAAAATACGCGGGAGAACCCACGCGACTTGAAATCGGCGATCGCAACACCATACGCGAATTCTGCACCTTCAATACTGGCACGTCGCAGGATACTGGCGTGACCAGACTTGGCAACGACAACTGGATCATGGCATACGTGCATATTGCGCATGACTGCCTGATCGGCAGCAACACAATTTTTGCGAACAATACCACGCTGGGCGGACATGTCCATGTTGGTGACTGGGTGATTCTTGGTGGTGCTACCTTGATCCATCAATTCTGCAAGGTAGGCGCACACGCGATGACTGCTTTTGGCACTGGGCTGTCGCAGGATCTCCTGCCATTCGTGATGGCTTCTGGGCAGCCAGCATCAACCCATGGCATCAACAGCGAAGGTTTACGCCGTCGCGGTTTTTCAGCGCAGCAAATTTCCGATATTCGTAATGCCTACAAGCTGCTGTTCCGTTCTGGTTTGACCTTGGAGCAGGCGAAAGCCGAGTTGGCGAATGAAGCGGCAAAATCAGAAGAATCGGCGGTTCACCTGAATTTTATGCGCACCTTCCTCGATGGTGTGACGCGTGGCCTCGTCCGATAAAATTTCTTTGGCCATGGTTGCCGGAGAAACCTCCGGCGACTTGCTCGCCAGTCGCATGTTATCGGCATTGCGCCCGCAACTGCCCGATGCGCTGATACACGGCATCGGCGGTCCCAGAATGGCTGAATATGGTTTCATAAGCGATTTTCCGATGGAAAAATTATCGGTGCGTGGTCTGTTTGAGGTGCTGGCGCATTATCGCGAAATCAAAGGCATACAGACCGCATTGCGTGACCGATTGCTGGAAGAAAAGCCGGCTGTTTTTATCGGTGTCGATGCGCCAGACTTCAATCTGGGCCTAGAAATTCAGCTAAAAAATTCCGGCATCCCGACAATGCACTTCATCAGCCCATCAATCTGGGCATGGCGTGGCGGACGCATCAAAAAAATTGCAAAAGCCGTCTCGCACATGCTGGTGGTGTTCCCTTTTGAAGAAGAAATTTACCGCAAGGCGGGGATCCCGGCGACCTATGTCGGTCACCCTCTCGCCGAAGTAATACCCATGGTGCCGGACGTCGCTGACGCGCGACGCACGCTAGGATTGTCGCCTGATGCGACTGTGCTTGCGATTCTGCCTGGCAGCCGAATGTCGGAACTGAAATACAATACTGTCGCATTTATCGAAGCGGCCAAAATCCTGGCACAGCGTGATCCATCTATCCAGTTTGTAGTGCCGATGGCGGGAGAAAAACAGCGCCAATATTTTGATGAGTTGATTGCGCAGGCAGGGTTGCAGGACGTGCCACTGCGCGTGATAGACGGGCAATCGTATTCGGCTATGGCTGCAGCGGATGCGGTGCTGGTCGCATCCGGTACGGCTACGCTCGAAGTTGCCTTGCATAAAAAGCCGATGGTGATCGGCTACAAGATGATGCGTGCATCGTGGGAAATTTTGCGTCACATGAGTTATCAACCCTGGGTTGGGCTGCCCAACATTCTTGCCAGCGATTTTATTGTGCCGGAGTTGTTGCAGCATGCTGCAACGCCGCTGGCGCTGGCGGATGCACTGTGGCTGCAATTAAATGATATGCAAAACCGTGAAGTTTTACGACAGCGTTTCACCGACATGCACCATAGTTTGCTGCGCAATACCGCACAGGAAAGTGCGCAGGCAGTATTGAATGTGATGAGCCGCTCATGAAAAACGGAAATTCCAATTTACCTTTGTTCGATGATGCCTGGCTGGACGAACTGGTCTGTGGCGTAGATGAAGCAGGGCGCGGGCCACTCGCCGGACCGGTATATGCGGCAGCTGTGATACTCGACCCAGCTAATCCTATTGCAGGTTTGCGCGATTCAAAAAAGCTGACCGAGGCGCGGCGCGATATTCTGGCAGAGCAGATCAAGACCCACGCTCTGGCGTGGTCGATCGCATATTGCACCGAAGCCGAAATCGATGAAATCAATATTCTGCAAGCCTCCATGCTGGCAATGCGACGTGCGGTTGAAGCTTTGAGCATCACGCCGACACTGGCGCTGATCGACGGCAATCGCTGCCCGCAGATGCTGGTTCGCTCAGAAGCCATCGTCAAGGGCGACTCGAAGGTTGCGGCCATTTCTGCTGCGTCCATCCTCGCCAAAACTGCGCGCGATGCAGTTTGTCTGGAGCTGCACCAACAGTACCCGCAGTATGCATTCAATCAACACAAGGGCTACCCGACCGCGCTGCATCTGGAGCGTCTGCGTGAACATGGTGTGTCGCCGGTGCATCGCAAATCGTATGGTCCGGTACGAGTATTGCTGAGCAGATAGTATGAAAACGATCACCTCCCGCGACAATGCCTTGTACAAGGAATGGAAACAGCTCGCATCCAGTTCTCAGGCGCGTAAGAAAGCGGGGCGGTCAATTCTTGACGGCGTTCATTTGTGCCAGATGTATTTGCAGCAGATGGGTGCACCGCTGGTATGTGTCCTCAGTGAATCTGCGCTGGCGCTGCCAGATGTTGCCGCCATCGTCGCTGTATGCGAGGCATCCTGCGTCGTGCTGCCGGATGCGCTTTACAACCCATTGAGTCAGGTTGAAAACGGCGTCGGCCTGTTATTTGTGATCGACACGCCCAAGCAGACATCTCCCGATCGGTTGACGCAATCCGCAGTTCTGCTCGATCAGGTGCAAGATCCAGGCAATCTAGGGTCGATTCTGCGTAGCGCTGCGGCTGCCGGTATCGAGCAGGTGTTTTGTAGCGCTGGCACTGCGCTTGCGTGGTCGCCACGCGTCTTGCGTGCAGGTATGGGGGCGCATTTTTTGTTGCAGATAGTCGAGAATGTCGATTTGGCAGCATTGATGCACGCATCCGACATGCCAATACTCGCAACCAGCCCGCACGCTTCCCAGACCTTGTATGAGATTGACCTGCAGCAGCCGGTCGCGTGGCTATTCGGGCATGAGGGGCAGGGCGTGGCGGAAAACCTGCTATCGCTGGCAACGCAGTCCATTTCTATCCCGCATCTGGGTGCGATGGAGTCACTCAACGTCGCCGCCAGCGCGGCGGTTTGCTTCTTCGAGCAGGTGCGGCAGCGCAGATAGCGCGCGCACGAAGTGTATATACTACTGCCTGTATTTATCCTTCCGCCCGTACTATATGGATCTCCGCCATATTCAGGCATATACTCCCGTCAAAAATGATATTTTAAGAGCTAAAAACAGCTATTTTTTGACTTTGCGGGAGTCAAAATGGCAGAAAATGCCCATTTTTATGACAACTAATAACGCGTCGCGTTATTAGTGTGCTTTGGCCCAGACGTAAAAAAAGCGCGAGAACTTCCGCGCCTTCACCATCATTCTGGAGTCAGAGTGATTTTCGCTGCACGAAAAAAACTCTGACCCCAATTTTTATTACAAACTATCGCCGAAATCTGCGCGGAACTTCGCCAGCAGCTTGTTGTGCCAGTCCGAGGTGCCATTCAGTTTGCCGAAGAAGAAACGCAGCATTTTTGGTTCTTCAAAAAATTTCAGGCCGCCCACCAGATCGCGATTTTTGTAGAGCCAGATAATGCGGTCGACGGCGTATTTCACCTGTGACAACGTGAATACGCGGCGCGGCATCGCCAGGCGCAACAATTCCATGTTCGAGTAGGTTTCATTGCCGTTTTCATCGCGCTGCTCGGACACCGAACCGCGCTCCATGCCGCGTACGCCAGCCACCAGATATAGCGCGGCGGCCAAGGCGCCAGCCGGATATTGGGTTTGCGGTACGTGTGGCAGAAAGGCGCCGGCATTGATGTGGCAACCGAGGCCTCCAGGCGGAGTAATAACCGGTACACCATTCTTGTGCAACTCGTTCACCATGTATTCGATGAACTGTGGTCCTTGGCTAATCATGTCCTCGTCCATCGTTTCATCGAGCCCGACCGTCAATGCTTCGATTTCGCGGATAGACATGCCACCGTAAGTCAGGAAACCTTCATATAGCGTGACTAGTTCACGCATCTTCATGTAGGACTCATGGCTGTTGGTGCAGATGCCACCGCCACGCGCGCAGCCCAGCTTGCGTGCCGAGAAATAGATGATGTCACACAGATCACTGATTTCGCGGGTGATCTCGCGCACGCTCATGTTCTTGCAAGCGGCTTCGCGCGTTTTGATGAAATGCAGGTTGTCAGCTAGCAAGCTGGCATCGAATACCGACATGATGCCGTGCTTTTTGCAGATGGCACTGACTTGGCGCAGGTTTTCCAGCGAGTGAGGCTGGCCACCGATCAGATTAGTACCGGTTTCAATCCGAACAAAAGCGATCTTTGCTGCGCCATGTTTGTTGATCAGTCCTTCCAGTGCCACCGTATCCATGTTGCCCTTGAACGGGCAGTCGCTGGTGAACTTCAGGCCTTCTTCGATAATTATTTCTTCGACCGAGCCGCCGTTGAGCATGATGTGTGCTTTGGTGGTCGTGAAGTGGTAATTCATCGGCACAATCGAGCCGGGCGTGACAAAGACCTTGGAAATGATGTTTTCAGCCGCGCGGCCCTGGTGCACAGGCAGGAAATAATCGGTATTGAAAATTTCCTTTATCTTGCTTTCCAGACGGCTGAAAGATTCGGAGCCGGCATAGCTGTCGTCGGCGACCATCATTGATGCCAGCTGTTGATCGCTCATCGCATTGACGCCGCTGTCGGTCAGCATGTCGAGGAAAATATCGCGGTTTTTCAGCAGGAAAGTGTTGTTGCCGGCTTCGTTAATGGCTTGCAAGCGGCGTTCGATGGGGACTAGGTCGAGCTTCTGAACGATACGCACTTTGTGCATTTCGAGGGGAACTTGTTCCCCGGAGTAAAATTTGACTTTAGACATTGAATTGTTCCGTTAGTAGTTGATACGTAAACAAAAGTAAAAGCCATTAATTTTATTACCCACAATCAATATATGCAAACTAAGTTCATGAAATTATTGAAAAAGTTGACACTGACTGTCGTTGTTTTGAGTTGCTTTACTGTTAATGCTTTTGCGCTGGATGCCAGCGAAGCCGTCACGGTGATCCCGCTGCTGAAAACAAGCACCAGTTGGGACGGTCAAGCCCTCGCCTATCCACCGGGAAAAGCAGATATTACGACGCTGCGGGTTGAAATCGCGCCGGGCACAGAAACCGGCTGGCACACGCACAGCGTGCCGTCGTTTGCAGTAATGCTTGAAGGAAGTCTTGAGGTGCGTCTGAAGGATAGCAGGGTTAAGCAACTACAGGCTGGCGACGTACTGGCGGAGGTGGTGGATACGCTGCACAACGGCCGCAATGCGGGTGAGGTGCCGGTCAAGCTGGTGGTGTTTTATGCGGGCGTGGAGGGGCAGGAAAATAGTGCAAAGGGGCGGTGGTGACGTGGGGTTATATTGATGCATCAATCTAGGCAATGTGTTCTTGTCTGTGCCAAAGCTACTCAAATTAATGAATTGGCAGTGATGCATTAAGGAGATTCGTATGTTTTTTATTTCTTTTAGACGTGTCATGTTGTGGATGCTCTCGGCAGTGATGCTGCTCTTATGGCAGACCGCATTCGCCGGACCAATCCTTAACCGTATCATGGAGCGCCGCATGGCGCAGCAGCAAGATGTCATCGCAGATGAATCCGGTGTCTCCCGCCAAGTATCCTTGCCTGCTGGTGCGCGGATCGTGCGCGATTTTCAATATGGTACGGATAAAAGGCAACGCATGGACATCTACCTGCCATGGCAAGCGGTAGGTGCGCCGGTGATCTTCATGGTGCATGGCGGTGGCTGGCGCATCGGTGACAAGGGCATGAAGTCTGTTGTTGAAAATAAAATGAACCGCTGGGTACCCAAGGGACTCATTTTCATCTCGGTTAATTACCGGATGGTGCCGGATGCGGATCCGATTGAACAGGAAAATGATATTGCCCGGGCGCTAGCAGCGGCCCAAGGCAAGGCGGCAACTTTGGGCGGGGACCCGACAAAATTCATCCTGATGGGGCACTCGGCAGGTGCGCATCTTGTCGCCTTGCTGGCGGCGTCGCCCGCGACTGCTTATAAGCTCGGCGCGGGCCCGTGGATCGGCGCGATTTCACTTGATAGCGGAGCGATCGATGTCATACAGATCATGCAGACAAGACACTTCTCACTATTTGACCAGGCATTCGGGAGTGATGCTGCGTACTGGAAAAAGGCGTCACCCTATCATGAGCTTACTGCTCAAGCGACGCCCTTTCTTGTGGTGTGTTTGGCTCAGCGCCGGGTTTCATGTCCACAGGCACGCAAATTTGTCGACAGGGCAGTCTCCTTGCATGTGCGTGCCAGTGTGCTGGAGCAGAATCTATCGCACAAGGATATCAACCAGCAACTGGGCCTTGAAGGCAGCTATACCGATGCGGTCGAGTCGTTCATGGGCTCACTGGACTCATCCGTCATGCGAATATTGAAAGACAGGCGTATACCGTGAAAGAGGCGTTATGGGTTGGTGGGATCAGTACGCCTGTTTGATCGCGAGCACCGCCTGATTGCGCAAGGTACGCAGCAAGGAGAGTTCTTTCTCTGGAATCACAATGTCGCCAGCGTGCTCGCAGTCGGCATAAATCATCGCGACCGGATTGCTTTTGAGGCAGAGCGGAAAGATCACGAATGTTTCCGCCCCTATTTTTTTGGTAAACCAGTCTGGAATATGTTCAGCCATGCTGGGCGCGCCTGAATTGCTGATCAGGATATCTGCGCCCTTGGATAATGCCGCATGAAATATATTGTGCGTATCGGCTAGCGAGAAGTCAAAGCGTTTTGCAACTTCCATTGCATTGGAGCCAAATCCAAAACGTCCGACCATAGTATTGCTTTTGATATCACGTATACACAGAATGACCCGACGGAAGCCTTTCGCGCGGTACATCGTTTCAAGGATGATACGCAGCACATCATTGAGTTTGTAATCCTCAACTAGGGTATTGCTGATGTCCTGTATGCCGGCTGCCAGAATGGCTTCTATATCATTCTTGTCGGGTGCCCGTGTCGTATCGCCAAGCATCGGGTTTGCCAGCACGCCGTCAAGTACCTGTTCTGAAAGTACCGTAATGGGCAGGTTCTCTGCATCGGCAGTGGCTTCTGCTTCATCGGATTCTTCGACATTGATGCCTATCACCGATTTGATTTGCCGCCCGAATTCAGTTTGCCGTAAATCGAGGTTGATGATGGCCGCAAATTGCGACATGGTCTTGATAGATTTTTCCAGCGTATTCTGCAGCTCTTGTTCTGAAAGTGAAGTGCTTTTGCAAAAACGGTCTTTTAATTTCTGCAAATCGCATTTCCACTGATCGGGGCTGCTTCCAGCGACTGCGTTGCATAATTCATTCGCGAAACCGGACATGACTCTCAGGCGCTCTTCTGCTGTGACCGGCTTGAGGATACTGCCAGCAGGTAGTTTGCGCATGCTGTTGATTATCAGGCTAGGGAAGCCCCAATTGTGTGCAATCTCGATCCCCATATCTTCAAAGGTGATGCCCAGCGTTTTCACCATCGCAGACTCCTCGGTGCAATCTGTTTGCTGCATGAGGTTTTTTATCTGCTCGGTTTCTTCTGGAAAATAATAATGGCACAAGAGCCGCCCCAAGTTGCAAAACATCGCGCAGATGAATGCCTGCTCGGGGTCGCATAGCGACGTTTTATTGCTGAGGTCTTTGCCTAGGATGCCCGCCAGATTGGTTCTAAGGAATTCTTCCTTCAACTGCGCGGCGTTAACCTTGTTTTGCAGATGCTCGAACAGCACAACGGTGATGGCGATATTGCGCACGGTATCAAAACCGAGAACCAGTACAGCTCTTGAGACGGTACTGATATTGCCGCCGCTGGCATGACGGTAGTAGGCCGCATTGACGAGACGCAGTATCTTGTTGGTCAGCGAAAAATCCTTGAGTATCGAATTGGAGAGCTGTACCACGCTCTCCTTTTCTGAACTGGCAATTTTATTGATTGCACTCACGGTCTCAGACAGAGCCGGAAAATCGCTCTGGTGCTGCATACGCCTTAGCAGGAATTCGATGGTGCTCTGTGTGGTATTAGCCATAGGCGCTTCTTTTTAGGCGGTCATGAAAGATAAAATTTTGCTTTGGCGATTTACAGCGCCAATCGCATCTCAGACATCTTCGTCAGCTTGTCTTTTACTAATTTGAACCCGAACTGCTTGGCAAAACTCATCATTTGCCTATTCTCCTTCGTAGCCTGAGTGACCAGTTCTACTGTGCCACGGCTGCGGCAATAAGGAATCATTTTATTCATCAGGACTGCGCCCAGACCTTTTCGCTTCATATCCGAGCGCACGACGATGACAAATTCAGCACGCACGTTATCGGGGTCAGCAAAGGCTCGGACCACACCCATCGTTTGGTATTTGCCATCATCGCCTTTTGCGGTCGCAATGAAAGCCATTTCACGGTCATAGTCGATGAGCACAGAGCGGGATCGTTGCAGTTGCGGCAGCTGTTTGGCCTTCGGCTGAAAACGCATACGGAAATCATCTGGGGACAGTGCGCTGATGAACTCGGCATGCTGTAATTCATCTTCCGGCTGGATCGGACGTAGCAGCAGCGGCTTACCGTCCCAAGTGACCCATTCTTCCAGCTCCTTTGGATACGGGCGAATTGCGAGCCGTTCCGTGCCGGAAGTAGTGGCTGGCTCAACCACGATGCGCGCGTCCAGCGCGAGTACACCGGTTTCATCAGCGAGCAAAGGATTGATGTCGAGTTCGACAATTTCTGGGATGTCGCAGATCAATTGCGATACTTGCGTCAGCGTCAGGTAGATCGCGTCGAAATTCACCGCCGGCACATTGCGGTAGCCCGCCAGCAGTTTTGCGACCCGCGTGCGCGATACCATGTCCTTCGCCAGAGCCAGATTGAGCGGTGGCAAGCCAACCGTACTATCGGCCAGCACTTCAACGGCGACACCACCCTGACCGAACAGGATGACGGGCCCAAATACCGGATCGGTTGCGGCACCGATAATCAGTTCAAACGCTTTCGGCTTGCGCGCCATTTGCTGTACGCTGAAACCGGTCAGCGTTGCGTTGGGTTCAACTTTACGCAGTCGGCGCAACATGCCTGACGCAGCGGCTTCTACCTGTTCCTTTGTTTCTAGATCGAGCACAACGCCACCGACTTCGGATTTGTGTGAAATATCTGGGGAGAGAATTTTGACTGCGACCGGAAAGCCGATTTCTCCCGCGACTTGCACTGCTTCGTCAGGTGTTAGTGCGACGCGTGTTTCGACCACGGGAATGCCGTAGGCAGCAAAGACTGACTTGGCTTCCGGTTCGGTCAACATTTTGCGTCCGGAGGCCAGTGCGCCGCGGACGATTGAAACGGCAGTTGCTGTATCAGGAGTAAATTCTACCGGCGCTGAAGGCGGCGTTTGCATCAACATCTCTTGGTTGCGGCGATATTCGACCACTTGCAGAAATCCGCCCACAGCCTGTTCCGGCGTGTCATAAGTCGGGATGCCAGCTTGGCGGAAAATGGTGCGCGCCCTTGTCAGAGTATCGCCACCCATCCAGCAACCAAAGATGTTGCGTGTCGAGTGTTTGAACACGTTTGCCAGTGCAGTGGCGATTTCGCTGCTGGGTACGATTGCAGTCGGTGCATGCAGGAACAGGATTGCCCCGGTCTCAGGCGTATCGAGCAGTAGCTTCAAGGTTTCGACATACCGTTCGACAGGCGCGTCGCCGATGATGTCCACTGGATTCGCACGCGACCACATCGCGGGCAGGATTGCATCCATCCTGATCCGGATATCTTCTGGTAGTGGTGCCAGTTTGCCTTTGCCAAGGATCAACGCATCGGTTGCCATTACACCTACGCCACCGCCATTGGTGATGATGGTCAGCTTGTCGCTTTCAAGTGGGCGTGTACGCGCCAAGGTTTCTACCGCATCGAACAATTCTTCTGTCGTGTTGACGCGCAACATGCCAGCGCGGCGAATGGCTGCGTCGTACACATCGTCTGCGCCTGCCAATGCGCCAGTATGAGATGCGGCCGCCTCCGCGCCTTCTGGTACGCGCCCGGCTTTGATGATCAGCACCGGTTTGATGCGTGCTGCGGTGCGTGCGGCAGACAGGAATTTACGCGCTTCCTGCACGGACTCGACATACAGCAGGATGGCGCTGGTATTGTTGTCTAACGCGAGATAGTCGAGGATGTCGCCAAAATCGACGTCGGCACTGTCGCCCAGCGAGATGAAGTGCGAAAAGCCAATATCTTTTGATTTTGCCCAGTCGAGTACGGCAGTTGTGAGGGCGCCCGATTGCGATACGAAGGCCAGACTCCCAGGCTGTGCACTGGTATGCGAAAAGCTGGCATTCAGGCCAATGCCTGGAACAATCAAGCCAACACAATTCGGGCCAAGGATGCGCAACAGGTAGGGCTTGGCTGCAGCCAGCATCGCATCTTTGATGGTGCGGCCTTGTTCATCTTTGACGCGAGTCAAGCCAGCGGTCAGCACAATCGCAGCCTTGGTGCCGCGTTCGCCTAGTTCAGCTATCAGTGCGGGGATGGACTCAGGCGGGGTGCAGATGACAGCAAGCTCGGGTGTTTCAGGCAAATCAGCGACTGACGCATAGGCATGTACGCTCGCCACACTTTTCTGGCGCGGATTCACTGGCAAGATCACGCCTTGGAATCCACCTGCCAACAGGTTTTCCATCACTCTTGCCCCGATGCTGCGCTGCTTATTGGATGCGCCTATGACAGCAACTGATTTTGGATTGAAAAGGTGAACGAGATTTCTGATAGTCATTGTCGGTCCTCGTGTATGCGTGTTTTTTATATTGCGTCTGTCAGAAAATCGGTGAGCGTCTGCTTATGTCATTGTCAATCCGGGAGTAATAAAAAAAATTTGCGTAATGTCACTATTGGAGAATATTGTCCCACAAGAAATTATTATGCACAGATTGCATCAAGTGCATGGCATTTTCTTAACCCTCCCTTGGTTCCAGCTTGATTTCTTGCAGAATGGTAGTTGCAATTTCTTCAATTGATTTTGAGGTTGATGAGAGCCAGCGGATACCCTCTCTTTGCATCATTTTTTCCGCTTGCTGGACTTCCTGCCGGCAGTTTTCTAGAGAGGCGTATTTACTATTGGGCAAGCGCTCATGGCGAATCTCGGAAAGACGCTGGGCGTTGATGCTCAAGCCGAACAGTTTTTCTTTGTAGGTCATCAGCACGGATGGCAGACAGTCACGTTCAAAATCTTCTGGAATGAGCGGATAGTTTGCGGCTTTGATGCCATATTTCATTGCGAGATATAGGCTGGTCGGTGTTTTGCCAGAGCGCGACACGCCAACCAGTATGACGTCGGCGCTGGCAAGATTCTTGTGTGATTGACCATCGTCGTGTGCCAGCGAGAAGTTGATTGCTTCCATTCGGTCCTTGTATTCCTCGCTATCGGTACTTTTATGGCTGCGCCCGATGACTTGTGCCGACACGATTCCTAGTTCTTGTTCCAACGGTGAAACGAAAGTTTGAATTAAATCAAATTGCAGTGCGGTAGATTGCCTGATGATCTCAAATAATTCAGTTTTTGCCAGTGTGGAAAATACGATCGGACGTATGTTGTTTGTTTCGTAATTTTCATTGATTTGCCTGACTGCCTCGTTCGCTTTCTCCTTGTTATCTATAAAGGGCAAACGAACTTTGCTGAAGGGTGTATCGAACTGCGAAAGAACTGAATGAGCGAGGGTTTCTGCCGTAATGCCTGTTCCGTCTGAAACGATGAAGACAGTGCGGGCAGATGCGGACGATGGTTGGTTTATGTTTTCTGGCATGAGTTATTCGCAAGTTAATTGCACAAACAGTAGGGAGAGCATACCTGTTGTCGACCACATCATCAATTTTTTTGGTGTATCCGCAAATCAATATCATTGGATCGTGTGATGCACTAATTCAGGTGGAGTGGTGCATAGGTGTTTTTGCCATTGTTCACTTGCATACCTGCTACAGCCAAGCTTTTCTGTAAATCCTCTATCACTGAATGGATCGGACTTTTATTGAGTTCTCCACTTATTCAAGTTGGGGGGGTATGAAGAACATGAAAATTGCCACACAGCTTGCAATTTGCTTCACGTTGGTCTTGTTGTTAATGATGCTGATTACCGGTATCGGCATCTGGCGACTGAAAGAAGCCGGCGGCGCAACAGATTTCATGGTCAAGGAAGTTATGCACAAGGAGCGACTTGCCGCCAAGTGGCTGAATGCCACCACCGCCAACAGCATACGCACAGTCGCCTTAACCAAAAGTCTCGACCAGGATGAGCAGAGCTACTATCGAAAGGCCATTTCGACCACCACCAAAGAGATTAATGATATCCAAAAAAGCCTCGATCAATTGAAAAAAGAGGCGGCTGAATCACAGCTATTCGTCGTGGTGGCAGATCGACGAGCCGCCTACATCAATGCGCGCAATGCAGTATTCAAGGCCAAGGATAAGGGGGGTATGGCCGAGACGCGCTACCTGGTTGAAACGTCCATGAAGCCGACACTGGATGCCTATGTAGTCAGCGTGAACAATGTACTCGACTTTCAGAAAGAGCAAATTGATAAGTCAGCCTCTTCGATTGAGGGCAATTTTCAATATGGGAGCATGCTGTTGATCGGCATCAGTCTTGCTGCAATCCTGGTTAGTATCATGGCGGCGACTTTGATTTCTCGCAGGCTGCTCCGTCAACTTGGCGGCGAGCCAAAATATGCGGCTGACATTGCCAAGCACATTGCCAGCGGCGATCTTTCTATTGAGATAAAAATCCGAAAAAATGATCATGAGAGCCTACTGTTCGCTATCAAGACCATGCGTGACAGCCTATTCGATATCGTTAGCAAGGGGAGAGTGGGAACTAATGTCATTGCGACAGCATCAAATCAGATAGCCACTGGTAATTTGGATCTATCATCGCGGACGGAGCATCAGGCGAGTTTTCTGCAAGAGGCTTCCTCCACCATGCTGGAATTGACCTGTACCATTAAGCAGAACGGTGAAAATACGCGCCAGGCCAATCAGTTGGTTATGTCGGCGTCCGATGTTGCGCTCAAGGGTGGGGTCGTTGTGTCGAAGGTGGTCGATACGATGGGGTCGATCCATGAATCGTCCAGAAAAATTGTTGACATCATCAGTGTCATCGATAGCATTGCTTTCCAGACCAATATCCTTGCGCTAAACGCGGCAGTTGAAGCAGCTCGTGCTGGTGAGCAGGGGAAAGGTTTTGCTGTGGTCGCCTCCGAGGTGCGTAGTTTGGCGCAGCGTTCAGCGGTGGCAGCGCAGGAAATCAAGGCATTGATTGATGATTCCGTAAGCAGGGTAGAAGCCGGCAGCAAGCTGGTTAATCAGGCCGGAGCAACGATGAGCGAAGTAGTTGATAGCGTGCGTCGAGTGACCGATATCATGGGTGCGATCACTACTGCCATTCAGGAACAAGTTGAAAACGTTGAACAAGTTAATACGGCGGTTTCCAACATGGATACTGTGACACAACAAAATGCAGCATTGGTCGAACAAGCTGCCGCAGCAACCATGTCCTTGCAAGATCAGGCAAAAAATCTAGTCGATGCTGTCAATATTTTCAAACTGGGGGGCGGTTCAGATGGAGGCCGCAGGCTTGTCCTAGCTGATTTTAAGCACAGCCTAATCTTTGCTGCTGCAAAAAGCCCGAAAGGAATTATCGGGCTTTTTTTGTGGCTTAGACAACTCTAAGTGTTTTTTGGATAATCCCAAATTTTGCCTCATTACCGGAGAGCGCTTATTCGGCGCCACCAACCGTGCTGCCGCAGCCAGATATGTAGTGACTCGACCTGTGTTGCCAGTAACTGACTAACCCAGCGCAGCATTGCTGCCTGAGGGTCCGTGCGCAGATTTTTCCGGCATTTCTATTTAGTAAATGGGGCGTCTTTCATGGTAAAATTAAAAGTTACTCGCATTAACTGAAATTCGTCTTAAATCATTATTTTTATTGGAGTTTTTTTAAAATGGCAATCGAACGCACCCTGTCGATCATCAAACCGGACGCAGTCGCTAAAAACGTGATTGGTCAAATTTATTCCCGCTTCGAAGGCGCTGGCCTGAAAGTCATCGCTGCGCGCATGGCGCAACTGTCGAAAGCGGAAGCTGAAGGCTTTTATGCAGTTCACAAAGATCGTCCGTTCTTCAAGGATCTGGTTGATTTCATGATTTCCGGTCCTGTCATGGTTCAGGCGCTGGAAGGCGAAAACGCCATTGCAAAAAATCGCGACCTGATGGGCGCAACCGATCCGAAGAAGGCTGATAAAGGCACAATTCGCGCAGATTTCGCCGATTCGATTGATGCTAATGCTGTACATGGCTCAGATGCAGCGGAAACCGCAGCAGTAGAAATCGCGTATTTCTTCCCTGCGCTGAACGTGTATTCGCGTTAATTTGAATGTTTGTGCTATTTGCCCCTACTAAATTTGCTTTGCATGGTGGGGTGCGTGGCGCGACGGAATGATGACATGACGGCTATCACCAATTTGCTGGACCTCGATCCTGCGCAACTCGTCGCCTACTGTGGCGAGTTGGGTGAGAAACCGTTTCGCGCGAAGCAATTACAGCGCTGGATACACCAGTATGGTGTCAGCGATTTCGACGCGATGACCGATCTGGCAAAATCCTTGCGCAGCAAATTGGCTGGGCGTGCAATCATCGTTGCGCCACCCGTTATCAGCGACAATACGTCGCAAGATGGCACTCGCAAGTGGCTGCTGGATGTCGGGCAGGGCAATGCGATCGAAACTGTCTACATACCCGAAGAAAATCGTGGCACGCTGTGCGTTTCGACACAAGCGGGTTGCGCAGTCAATTGCCGCTTCTGTTCAACCGGCAAGCAGGGCTTTAGCCGCAACCTGACGACGGGTGAGATCATCGGCCAGCTCTGGATGGCGGAATTCGCATTACGCAAGACCAAGGGCATCGAGTCCGGTCCGAAAGGTGAGCGTCAGATCACGAATGTGGTGTTGATGGGTATGGGCGAACCTTTGCTGAATTATGATGCCAACGTTAGTGCATTGAAATTGATGCTGGACGATAATTCCTATGGACTGTCGCGCCGTCGAGTTACTTTGTCGACCAGTGGTGTAGTCCCGATGATTGACCGTTTGTCGCAAGATTGTCCGGTGGCGCTGGCGGTGTCGCTGCATGCATCGAATGATGCATTGCGCGACAATTTGATCCCCTTGAATCGCAAACATCCGTTGGCAAGTTTGATGGAGGCCTGTAAGCGTTATCTTGAATACGCACCACGAGATTTCATCACTTTTGAATATTGCATGCTAGATGGCGTCAACGATACTGATGAGCACGCGCGAGAATTGATCGCGCTGGTCAAGAATAAGGCTAATCCAGTGTCGTGCAAATTTAACTTGATTCCATTCAATCCATTCCCAGAGTCCGGTTTGACTCGCTCGAACAATGCGCGCATTAAGGCATTTGCGCAAATCCTGATGGATGCCGACATCGTCACGACGACGCGCAAGACGCGCGGCGAAGACATCGATGCGGCTTGTGGGCAATTGGCGGGTGAGGTGCAGGATCGCACCCGTGTACAGGAGCGCATGAGTAAAATGGCGGAGTACCAAAACAAATTTGGCAAGGATTTTGGCCGTATCGTGGAGGATCGTACGTGAATACTATAAAAATATGGTGCAGCTTAAGATTTGGGATAGCGATTCTTGCCGTTGTATGGATGGCGGGGTGCACATCTGTAGGCGGGAGCGGTCAGGCTGAATTGCTAACAAGCTCTGACTTGACCGTGGCTCAGCGGCGGGCGTCGATCCGCTTGCAGTTGGCTGTTGGTTATTATGAGCAAAAGCAAATGAGTACTGCGCTGGATGAAATCAAGCAGGCTCTGGTCATCTATCCCGAATATTCTGATGCCTATACGGTGCGGGGGATGATTTATATGGCAATGGGTGAAATGCCTTTAGCTGAGGATAATTTCAAGCGTGCCATGAGTTTGGCGCCGCATAACCCTGAACTATCCAATAATTACGGCTGGTTTTTGTGCCAGAACGGGCAGGAAGCGAAATCTATCCCTTATTTTGAAGTGGCCATTAAAAGCCATACCTACCAATCTCCGGCGAAGGCATTGAACAATGCTGGCGTTTGCAGCCTTAAACTGAAAGATGGCAAGGCTGCCGAGCAATACTTTACACGAGCATTCAAATTCGACCCGTCGAGTCCGGAAACGAATATCAATTTTGCGAAAATGTATTACGAGCGCAAAGAGTATGATCGGGCGTATTTTTATGTCAGTCGCGTAACAAAACCTGAGTCAATGTCGGCAGATTTTTTATGGCTTGCTATCAAGCTTGGGCGCAAACGTGGCGATCGCGAGGCTGAGTCTACTCATGTTGCGCAGTTGCGGCGTAAATTTCCTAATTCAGTAGAGTATGCCACTTATCAAAGGGGGGCGTTTGATGAGTGATATAGAGTTGAATCAGAGCGAAGTTCAAGACTTGGCGCAGCCGCAAGGTGGGCAAGTGATGACTCCCGGTGCGCTTCTTGCGGTGCGTAGGAATGAGCTAGGTTTGACGGTTGATCGAGTGGCCGAGCAGTTAAAAATGACGCCACGTCAGATTCTGGCGATTGAAAACGACAATGATTCGACTGTGAATAGCAAGTCTGTTTATCGGGGTTTTGTCCGTGCTTATGCGAAGGTCTTAAAAATGGATGCGGCGCCGTTGATTGCATTGATTGCTGATAATGCTGCCGATGCACCAAGCTTGCCGTCAGCCAAAATTGGCGTATCAACACCTTTTTCGGAAACGCGTTTTCCAGCTAGCGGTCGGCGTGGGCATCAGTCAAAAAGCATGATGATTGCGATTGTAGTTGTCGCGTTAGTGATAGGAATTTTGTTGGTGCAGAAAATGGGCTGGATTCCCAGTATTTCCGAAGCGATGTTTACGCATTCAGAGAAACCTGCGGAAACTGCACCAGCTACTGATACAGCAACTGCAAATATCTCTGACCCCGCGGCTGTGCCGACCGAGGGGGGTAGCAATGACAAACTGGTGCAGACCGAATTGCCGCCTGTAGATGTTGCGTCCCAGTTAGCGCCTGTATCAGCGAATGCGACTGTGCCTGAGGATGCAGCGGTCGTACAGCAGCCAGTGGTGGATGATGCCGGCCAAACTGCACCTACAGCAGGTAGTAATACGAGCAATGCATTGGTGTTGAAATTGCGTGAAGATTCATGGGTAGAAATAAGGCGCGCCAATGGCAGTATCTTGATTTCACGTTTGGTGTCTGCAGGCGCGACCGAGGCGTTTGAATTAACTGAGCCGCTGCAGCTGATACTGGGCAATGGGTTGGGGGTTGACGCAAGCTTGCGCGGTGTTCAACTGCAGATGACACCTGAAGCAGGCTCAAAAGTCGTCAAACTGAGTGTGAAGTAAGCGAAGTATCCATGTCATCTGGTAATCAAGAAATTTTTTCTGGTCCTCTTGCGCGTTCTGTAATGCGCAAGGTGGTGATCCAGCATGGTTCTCGCTTGGTTGTTGTGGGCGGCGGCGCACCGGTCGTCGTACAGTCGATGACGAATACCGATACGGCTGATGTAATTGGTACGGCGATTCAGATTGCCGAACTGGCTCGCGCCGGTTCTGAATTGGTACGCATCACGGTTAATACATCTGAGGCTGCGGCGGCAGTACCAGTCATACGAGAGCAACTCGACCGGATGGGGATTGACGTTCCCTTGGTCGGTGATTTTCATTACAACGGCCATACGCTGCTGAAATCCTATCCGGATTGTGCGCAGGCCCTGTCAAAATATCGGATCAATCCGGGCAATGTCGGCCAAGGCGCAAAACGAGATACGCAGTTTGCGCAAATGATTGAAGTCGCGTGCAAATATGACAAGCCGGTTCGCATCGGTGTCAATTGGGGCAGTCTGGATCAGGACTTGTTGGCACGTATCATGGATGAAAATGCGCAACGGGCGGTGCCATGGAATGCGCAAGGTGTGATGTATGAAGCATTGATTACGTCAGCCATCGATAGTGCAAAGTTGGCAGAAAGTTTAGGGCTGCTTGGTGACATGATTATCCTGTCATGCAAAGTTTCTGGCGTACAGGATTTGATTGCGGTATACCGTGAGTTGTCGCGACGTTGCAATTATGCGTTGCATCTAGGTTTGACCGAGGCAGGCATGGGTAGCAAGGGTATAGTCGCATCGACGGCGGCAATGGCTGTTTTGCTTCAGGAAGGCATAGGTGACACGATTCGCGTTTCATTGACGCCAGAACCGGGTGGGGATCGCACGAAAGAGATTATTGTTGCACAGGAAATACTACAGACCATGGGATTGCGAAAATTCGCGCCGATGGTCATTGCTTGCCCTGGATGCGGACGCACGACTTCAACAGTATTCCAGGAGTTGGCAAACAGCATACAGACTTATTTACGTACTCAGATGCCGGAGTGGAAATTGCAATATCTCGGTGTTGAGAGCATGAGTGTTGCCGTGATGGGGTGCATCGTCAATGGCCCGGGTGAGTCTAAGCATGCGAATATTGGCATTAGCTTACCTGGAACGGGCGAAGCAAATGCTGCGCCTGTGTTTATCGATGGCGCAAAACATGTCACATTGCGCGGCGATAGAATTGCTGAAGAATTCCAGATTATCGTGCTTGAATATATCAAAACACATTATGGAAAAGAGGCGGTTGTTGCCTGATTACGCAGCATAATAGCAATAGAACGAGCATGACAGAAAAAATAAAAAAAATTGTTGGCATCAAGGGAATGAATGACATCCTGCCTTCGGACGCGCCGCTTTGGGAGTTGTTCGAGAATACTGTCGAGTCGGTATTGAAGAGTTATGGCTATCAACAGATTCGGACGCCGATTGTCGAAGAAACGGCTTTATTTGCGCGTGGACTGGGTTCCGTGACCGATATCGTTGAAAAAGAAATGTATTCGTTCGAAGATTCGATGAATGGCGATAACCTGACCTTACGTCCAGAGAGTACGGCAGGTGTGGTGCGTGCTGTGCTGGAGCATAACCTGACGTATGACGGCCCCAAACGTCTTTGGTATGCGGGTCCGATGTTCCGTCACGAAAGACCGCAACGAGGTCGTTATCGCCAGTTTCATCAAATTGGCGCCGAAGCTATTGGTTTCGTTGGTCCTGACATTGATGCTGAGTTGATTATGCTTTGCCAGCGCTTATGGGACGATCTGGGATTGAATAAAATTCGTCTTGAACTGAACTCCATCGGCAATGCAGATGAACGGCAGAAACATCGCGCGGACCTGATTGCATATTTTGAGCTGCATAAGGATGTGCTGGATGGCGAAGCGCAGCGGCGTCTATATTCCAACCCCTTGCGCATACTTGATACCAAAAATCCGGCGATGCAGGAGATGGTGAATGCGGCACCTAAGCTAGTTGATTATCTGGATGCCGAATCGCTTGAACATTTTGAGGGTGTACAAAATATTCTGCGCCACAACAATATTCCATTCAAGATCAACACCAGACTGGTGCGCGGCATGGATTATTACAACCGCACCGTGTTCGAGTGGGTGTCGGATGAACTGGGCTCGCAAGGAACAGTCTGTGGCGGCGGTCGCTACGACCCGTTAGTTGAGATGTTCGGCGGAAAATATACGCCAGCCTGTGGTTTTGCGATGGGTGTTGAGCGTTTGATTGAGTTGATGCGCGCTTCAGGCGAAGCTGTGACATTGAATCAATGTGACGTTTATCTGGTGCATCAGGGTGATACCGCCCAGCTTCAGGCATCTGTATTGTCGGAGCGTTTGCGTGATGCGGGCCTAGATGTCGTGTTACATTGCGCATCGGCAGGCGGAGCCAGCAGCTTCAAGGCGCAAATGAAGCGAGCGAATACCAGCGGTGCAGCCTACGCGATCATTATTGGCGAGGATGAAATCGCCAACGGCACAGCATCGGTCAAGGCAATGCGTTCCAGTGATTCTGAAAATAATCAGAGCAGCGTTCAGTTTGACCAGGTTGCAGAATACCTTGTTGATCAAATTCTCGGGCACGATGACGAGGATAATCACAAAAATACCGATCATCATCATTAACCTTATATCAAAAAATTATGGCATACGATCTTGAAGAACAAGAACAGATAGACCAGCTCAAGGCTTGGTGGAAACAATACGGCAATCTGGTGACATGGCTGCTCATTATTGCCCTTTCCATCTACTCCGCGTGGGGAGCTTGGAAGTATTATCAGCGGAATCAGGCGCTACAGGCGTCCCAGTTGAACGATGAATTACAAAAGGCCGTATCGGCAAAAGATAATGCCAAGGTACAGCGTGCCGCAACGGATATGCAGAATAAATTTTCTGGTACTGCTTATGCGCAAATGGCCGGATTGGTTGCGTCCAAGCAAGCTTTCGATGTAGGCGATTCGAAATCAGCAAAAGCGCAACTGGAATGGGTGGCTGCCAATGCCATTGACGATGAATACCGGGCAATGGCAAAGATCCGTCTGGCCGGTATTTTGCTGGATGAAAAAGCCTACGATGAAGGCTTGAAGCTGCTTTCTGGCGAGTCTTCTGTATCGTTTGCAGGTTTGGCTGCTGAGCGCAAGGGTGATATTTTGGTCGCGCAAAACAAGCTGGATGAAGCGCGCGCAGCCTATCAATTGGCACTGGATAAGACCGATGCCAAAGATCCTGGCAGGCAATTGATTCAATTAAAGCTGGACGGCATTGGTGGCGCGTCAGTAAAGTCGGCTAGCTAATTACCAGGTAAGGAGTAGATATGAACAACGTACTGAGGATGCTGGGTCTGGGAACCTTGGTTTTGGTGGCTGGATGTTCATCATGGAACCCGTTTGTCGCTAAAGTTGATCCAAGTAATGTGCCAGCGGCATTAGTGGATTTCAAGCCAAGTATGTCGGTACGTACTGTTTGGTCCACCTCTATCGGGAAATCAGGCAATTATGTCTTTTCGCCCGCCAACGCACGTAACAGCATTTTTGCCGCTGCTGAGAATGGCTCCATTTCACGTATTTCCGCAGTTACCGGCGACACAATTTGGCACATCCAAGCTGGCATGACGCTGACGGCTGGTGTTGGTACTGATGGTAATACCCTTGCCGTTGCCGGTGAAAAAGGCGTGGTGTTGGCTTTTGATTCTGACGGCAAATTGTTGTGGAAAGCACAGGCTTCGAGCGAGATATTATCCGCACCTGCAATTGGGAGGGGCGTAGTGGTAGTGCGAAGCGTTGACAACCGAATTGCTGCTTATGATGTCGCCTCAGGTAAACAGAAGTGGTCTGTGCTTCGCAGCACGCCAGCTTTGAGCCTACGATCTGCCCCCGGCATGACAATCGTCGGACCGAGCATTGTAATCGCGATGCCAGGTGGACGACTTTTATCCCTGTCTCTTGAAAATGGCGGCGTTTACTGGGAGGCTGCCATCGGTGATCCTCGTGGAGTGACTGAGTTGGAACGCATGACTGATGTTTCTGGTTTTCCCGCTGCGTACGGCAATGACGTATGTGCTGCAGCATATCAGGGTCGTGTCGGTTGTCTTGATGTTGTGAAGGGTTCCGGTCGCTGGGCGAAGAAGTTGTCGAGTAGTGTCGGAGTTGGCATCGATGAGCAGTATGTTTATGCTGCAGACGATCGTGGCGCAGTCTATGCGTTTACCCGCGAAAGTGGGCAAAGTGTCTGGCGCAACGAAAAGCTAGCAAACCGCGGTCTTTCCACCCCGATTTCTGCTGGACGTATTGTCGCTGTTGCTGACAACCAGGGTTATGTCCATTTCCTGTCAAAAGAAAACGGCGCATTCGTCGGCCGTAGTGGCAGCGATGGCAGCCAGATTCTTGCGGCACCTATTATCGCGGGCTCTTTTTTGGTATTTCAAACCAAGTCAGGGACGCTATTTGCTGTTACGGGTGATAACGCTCAATGAAACCAGTCATTGCCCTTGTGGGCCGCCCCAATGTGGGCAAATCAACGCTATTCAACCGCTTGACCAGATCGCGTGATGCGCTGGTTGCAGACATCCCTGGATTGACGCGCGACCGTCACTATGGCGAGGGGCGGATGGGAGATCGACCTTTCCTCGTGATAGATACGGGCGGGTTTGAGCCGGTTGCCAAAGACGGCATCATGTACCAAATGGCAAGGCAGACCAAGCAGGCGGTGGCTGAAGCCGATGTTGTGATTTTCATCGTCGATGGGCGCCAGGGCATGACGCCGCATGACAAGACCATTACCGATTTTTTGCGTAAAACCGGGCGGCCAGTCATGTTGGTTGTTAACAAAACTGAAGGCATGAGGTATACCTCGGTTGCAGCTGATTTTTATGAGTTGGGTCTGGGTGATCCGGCGGTAATTTCATCAGCACATGGTGATGGTGTGCATGAAATGCTGGATGAAGCGCTTGATTTGGTACAGGCACAAAATCCTGAGGTTGAGGGCGAGGCAGAAATAGGTGGTGGCGGTGTCAAGATTGCCATCGTCGGACGGCCTAACGTTGGCAAATCGACGTTGGTGAATGCGCTGCTGGGTGAGGAGCGTGTTATTGCTTTTGACATGCCGGGCACTACACGGGATGCAATCGAAATTCCATTTGAGCGTGATGGTAAACATTACACGTTGATTGATACTGCGGGCATACGTAAACGTGGCAAAGTTTTCGAGGCAATCGAAAAGTTTTCCGTAGTCAAAACCTTGCGCGCGATCTCAGAAGCCAATGTCGTGATTTTGTTGTTGGATGCACAGCAAGATATATCCGAGCAGGATGCACATATTGCCGGCTTTATACTTGAGTCAGGCAGGGCGTTGGTAGTTGGCGTTAACAAGTGGGATGGGCTGCAGTCAGACCGTCGTGACGAGATTAAGCAGGATATTGAGCGAAAATTGCACTTCCTGAATTTTGCCAAATTTCATTTTGTTTCAGCTCTGAAATCAACCGGAATAGCGCTGCTGATGAAGTCGGTGGATTCCGCCTATAAAGCTGCGATGGTTAAATTGCCAACGCCGAAATTGACACGTGCATTGGAAGAAGCAGTGGAGCATCAGCAACCGCGGAGAAAAGGTCAATTTCGCCCCAAAATGCGTTATGCACATCAAGGTGGGCAGAACCCGCCGATTATCGTTATTCATGGTAATGCCCTCGATGCGATCGGCGATTCTTACAAACGTTACCTTGAAAAGCATTTCCGCGACACTTTCTCGCTCATAGGTACTCCGTTGCGCATTGAGTTCCGCACAGGGAAGAACCCGTTTACCAAGCCATAATGTAAGAATTTGTATTACATCAATTGCGATATCCCGTATTTGTATAGAATGTAAACGAATGCGTTGTACGGAACTTCTTAGCTACTTGAAATATTTATATTGGTCTCCAACTAATTAACATAACAACATAATGGAGCTGTCATGAGCACAAACAAAGGGCAAACCTTACAAGACCCGTTCCTGAACCTTCTGCGCAAGGAACACATTCCGGTATCAATTTATTTGGTTAACGGAATTAAACTTCAGGGACAGATCGAATCATTCGACCAATATGTGGTTTTGCTGCGTAATACCGTGACACAAATGGTATACAAGCACGCAATTTCTACAGTTGTCCCTGCGCGTGCTGTCACGCTCAGCGTTGAAGCCGAATCCTGACCGCGCTTTTTCCCGCTTTGCCAATTTGATACAAGTATGCGCGCAGCTTTAGTTGGTGTTGACTTTGGCAAAGGGGATTTTGCTGCCAATCTGAGTGAGTTATCGTTGCTGGCCCAATCGGCTGGCGCGATTCCTGTCGTCACGATTACAGCAAAGCGTTCCAGCCCTGATGCAGCTTTATTTGTAGGCTCAGGCAAGGCTGATGAAGTGGTCAACGCGATTGCTGATTACCGGATTGATGTTGTCATCTTCAATCACGCGCTTTCTCCTGCGCAACAGCGTAATCTTGAGCGTCACCTCAAAGTAAATGTCGTTGATCGAACCAGTCTGATACTAGATATTTTCGCCCAGCGTGCGCAAAGCCATGAAGGTAAGGTCCAGGTTGAGTTGGCACAACTTCAGCATCTGGCGACGCGCCTAGTTCGGGGGTGGACCCATCTTGATCGAGAAAAGGGCGGGATCGGCTTACGTGGCCCAGGTGAGACCCAGCTTGAAACAGATCGCCGCCTGATTGGTACACGGGTCAAAGCCCTGCGTCAGCGTCTGGAAAAATTACACCGACAGCGCGAAACACAGCGCAAGGCGAGGAGCCGTGGACACACTTTTTCGGTGTCTCTGGTTGGCTATACGAATGCAGGGAAATCATCCTTGTTTAACGCACTGGCAAAAGCCGGGGTGTACGTCGCCGATCAATTATTTGCGACGCTGGACACGACATCGCGCCGTATTTATCTGGAAGAAGTCGGCAATGTCGTCTTGTCAGATACGGTTGGGTTTGTGCGTGATCTGCCTCACCAATTAGTTGCAGCATTTCGTGCGACCCTGGAAGAGACAATTCATGCGGATTTGCTGCTACATGTTGTTGATGCTGCAAGTCCTACGCGGATGGAGCAGATCCAGCAGGTCAATCTTGTTTTAAAGGAAATCGGGGCGGACCATATCCCACAGATTTTAGTTTGGAACAAGATTGATGCTGCCGGTCTTGACCCGATTTTGGAGCGTGATGAGTATGATAAAATAGAACGCGTTTTTGCCAGTGCTCGCACGGGTGCTGGGCTTGATTTATTGCGCCAAGCTATTGTCGAATTTGCAAAAGTAAGCAGAGAAGCGCGCATTCCGGAAGCCATTGTGGACGATAAGCACGATGAGCTGGATATGCAGGTTCCAATCAATGATTAAAGTCGGTTCAATCCAGAATGCCTCTTAACTCAATAAAAAAATTCGGTATCAAGTTTTCTGATCTCTGGGGGCGCGGTTCTGAAAGCGACGAAGAGGCCAAGAAGGACCGTGAAACCAGGCCACCCGATCTGGATAAGCTCTGGCACAATTTTAATATGCGTCTGAACAGTCTTTTTAAAAGAAAAAAAGGCGGTAGTGACGGCGGCAAGGGTGGTGAGCCCAGCTCCAATAACGAATACCAAGGCCTTGGTCTGGCCATGACGATCCTGGGCCTGGTCATCGCAGCTTACTGGATGATCAGTGGTACTTTCCTCGTTCCTGAGGGTCATGCCGGAATTGTGATGACGTTCGGCCAGCACACCGATACCAAACAGCCGGGTTACACCTGGAGATGGCCTTATCCTTTCCAAAGCCACGAAGTAGTAAATGTCTCCTCTGCGCGCAAGGTGGAAGTTGGATTCCGCAGTGCTGAAAAAAGCAGACAAGCCAAAGAAGCCTTGATGTTGACCAGTGATGACAACATTGTCGATATTCAATTTGCCGTTCAGTACCGGGTAAAGAGTGCATCCGATTGGGCCTTTAGCAACAGCGGCGAACAGGAAGATATCGTCAGACAGCTTGCCGAATCTGCTATGCGTGAAGTCGTTGGCAAGAACAAGATGGATTTTGTACTAAATGAAGGGCGCGACAAAATTGCGCAGGACGCGATCCGCCTGATGCAAACTGCTTTTGATAACTATGTCTCTGGCGTGCAGGTTACGAACGTTACGATGCAGGCAGTACAGCCGCCAGATAAAGCACAGGCAGCATTTGAAGATGTGACTAAGGCTGGATCGGAGCGTGAGCGGCTGAAAAATGATGGCAAGGCGTATGCCAACGAGGTACTCCCGAAGGCACGTGCTGCAGCAGCGCGCTTGACTCAGGACGCCGAGGGTTACCGTTCACGGGTGGTTGTGAATGCCGAAGGTGACACCGAGCGCTTCAAGTTGATACTTGCTGAATATCAAAAATCGCCTGTTGTGACGCGCGACCGGATGTATATCGAAACCATGCAGCAGATTTATACCAGCACCAGCAAAGTGATGGTCGATACTAAAAATGGCAGCACGGTGTATTTGCCGCTGGATAAAATCATGGCGCAGACAGCATCACATGATGTACCAGCAGCCAAACCTGTTGCCCAGGCTGCAGTCGAGTCAGCAGCACCATCACCAGCTGCATCTGCGTCTGTAATCGCTCAACCTGTTGCGGCACAACCAGCCCCTGCCGCCAAGGGCATTCCGTCTACGCGTGCGCGTGAATCTCGTGATCGAGAGGCGCGATAATGAAAAAAATTCTTTGGCTGATTATTGTTGGCCTGATTGCATTTCCAATAGTTTCAAGCTCGGGCTTCATTCTGGACCAGCGCCAGTCTGCCATTGTGTTTTCGATGGGTGAGGTCAAACAAGTCGTCACTGAATCTGGATGGCACTTTAAATTACCTACTCCGCTGCAAAATGTCGTCTTCATTGACAAGCGCATTCTGACATCTGATTCGACTGAGCCGAACCGGACCATCACCGCTGACAAAAAGAGCATTCTGATCGATCCATTAATCAAATGGCGCGTGGTAGATCCTAAGCTGTATTTCCTCAGTTTTTCTGGCAATGAGCAGCGGGCGCAGGATCGTATAGCGCAAATCGCCAGGGTGGCATTCAACGAAGAGATCGCCAAACTCATAGCCAGCGAAGTGATTTCAGGCGATCGCGCTAGGTTAATGGGTGAGACGCAGAAAAGAATGTTGGCTGAGGCAAAAAATGTTGGGATAGATATTGTCGATGTTCGGCTTAAACGTGTTGATTACACTGATGCTGAAATTTCTACTGTGTATGCACGTATGAGCGCGGACAGGGCGCGCTTGGCCAGTGAAGTGCGGGCGACTGGCGCTACCGAACTGGAAAGTATCCGTACTGAAGCTGACAAACAAAAAGCGCTTATCCTCGCTGAGGGCTATCGCGACGCACAGAAAATTCGCGGGGAGGGTGATGCAAAAGCCTCTCGGCTGTATGCGCAGGCCTTTGGACAGAATCCGGAATTTGCAAAGTTCTATCGTAGCCTTGAAGCCTATCGCGCAAGTTTCAGCAATCGCAGTGACGTGATGGTGCTTGATACTTCTTCTGATTTCTTCAAGTATATGAAGAACCCGAAGCCGAGCGGCACAAAATAAAACCGAGCCGCTATCTGAATAACTTATGGAGACCCTTGTCCGGTTTATTGTCTGCTCTTTTCACAGTACGTCACTGTGATATTTTTGTGAGCCCGGTAGGGGTCTTGTCCTGCAATTTTTCACCCATTTCATTTTGTCATGCAAAATTGGCTTCTTCCTGAATATATTGCCGATGTCTTGCCCGCGGAAGCGCGCAAGATAGAGGAATTACGACGCGTGATACTCGACAATTTCCGTTTGTACGGATACGAGTTGATCATGCCGCCGATGCTTGAATATCTCGAGTCGCTGCTGACAGGCGCGGGGCAAGATACCGATCTCTATACGTTCCGCTTGATCGATCAACTGTCCGGACGCACGATGGGGATACGCGCCGATATGACGCCGCAGGTAGCACGCATTGATGCGCATCTGCTCAACCGGACTTCGGTTACCCGCCTGTGTTATGCCGGTAGCGTGTTGCATGCACGTCCATCCGGTCTGTATGCAACGCGCGAACCGCTGCAGATTGGCGCTGAAATTTACGGTCATGCTGGACTGGAATCCGATGCGGAAATTCAGGAACTGGCTCTGGTCTCGCTGCAACTGGCTGGTATCTCCGGTATTTGCATGGACTTATGCCATGCAGGCGTATTGCGTGCGTTGATCGCCAACGAACCAAGCATTCAGAAACATGAATCGGCGTTGTTCAGCCTGCTTGAAGCCAAAGACATTTCCGGTATTGCCGAACTGACTGTGGATTTTGACACAACCACACGCAACGCATTGCTTGCTTTGCCTGAACTGTATGGCGACGTCTCAGTGATTGCGCGTGCACGCGCTGTCTTGCCACAACTTTCTGGCATAACAAAATCGCTGGATGAACTAGAAACGCTAGCCAACATGGCAGAGGGTGCCACTGTGACGATTGATCTGGCGGATTTGCGCGGTTACCACTACCATAGCGGCGTTATGTTCGCAGCCTATGTGCCCGGCTTGCCGAATGCGCTGGCGCGAGGCGGGCGTTACGACCACGTTGGCGAAGCTTTTGGGCGGGCACGTCCCGCTACAGGATTCTCGATGGATCTGCGAGAATTGGCGCGTCTATTGCCATGTGCAGAACCAAAACGCTCGATACGGGCACCGTGGGGCAAGTCACCTGAGCTGCGCGCCAGAATTAGCGAATTGCGTAGTGAGGGCGAGGTAGTGATCCAGAGCATGCCAGGGCAAGGTAATGAGCAGGATGAATTTGATTGTGATCGCGAGCTGGTGCCTGATAATGGTAACTGGACACTGAAAAACTTGAGTAACTAATAAAACAATAAAACTATGGCAAAAAATGTCGTTGTAGTAGGCACCCAGTGGGGTGACGAAGGCAAGGGAAAAATCGTTGACTGGCTGACTGACCATGCACAAGCAGTTGTGCGCTTTCAAGGGGGGCACAATGCGGGGCATACCCTCGTCATCAAGGGCCAAAAAACAGCTTTGCAATTGATTCCATCCGGCATCATGCGCCCGGGCGTCGCCTGCTATATTGGCAATGGCGTGGTGTTGTCCGTTCCTGATTTGCTGCGTGAAATTGACCGGCTCGAAGCGCTTGGCGTTGAAGTTATGTCGCGCCTGAAAATCTCGGAAGCCTGTCCTGCAATCTTGCCATACCATGTGGCTGTTGATCTGGCGCGTGAAGTTGCTCGTGGCGATGCCAAAATTGGTACGACTGGCAAGGGCATCGGCCCAGCCTACGAAGACAAGGTGGCGCGTCGTGCAATCCGTGTGGCGGATTTGCTCAACGAGAAGCGCTTTGCCGAGAAACTGCGTGAAAACCTCGACTATCACAACCACGTGCTGGTTAATTTCCTGCATGCCCCCGCAATTGATTATCAAAAGACGTTAGACGATGCGCTTGCCCTAGTGCCGCGTTTGCGCCCGCTCGTAGCAGATGTGCCGAGTGCGCTGCACAACACATTTAAAGCTGGATCTAACCTGCTGTTTGAAGGCGCGCAGGGCAGCATGCTTGATGTCGACCATGGCACCTATCCGTATGTCACATCCAGCAACTGTGTTGCCGGCAATGCCGCAGCCGGTTCTGGCGTTGGCCCGAACATGCTGCATTATGTCCTTGGCATCACCAAGGCATACACCACGCGTGTTGGCTCTGGCCCATTCCCGTCCGAATTGCCGACTGATCAGGGCGTTGGCCAGCATCTGTCCAAAGTCGGTATGGAATTCGGTACGGTTACTGGTCGTCCCCGTCGTTGCGGTTGGTACGACGCTGCATTGCTGAAGCGTTCAGTGCAAATCAACGGCGTTACCGGTATCTGCCTGACCAAGCTCGATGTGCTTGATGGCATCGAGTCGCTTAAATTGTGTATTGGTTATAAGCTGGATGGCAAAGAAATTGATATTTTCCCAGTGGGCGCAGAAGACGCTGCACACTGCGAACCTATCTACGAAGAAATGCCAGGCTGGACTGAAAAAACGTTGGGTGCACAATCGCTAGATGCGCTACCCGCTAACGCACGCGCCTACATCAAGCGGATTGAGGAGTTGGTTGGCGTGCCGATCGATATGGTATCGACTGGGCCAGATCGTGAAGAAACGCTGGTGCTGCGCCACCCGTTCAAATAATTTCAGCCGTTTTTGTATTGCAAAGTCTCGCCATTTAGTTGGCGAGGCTTTTTGCTTTTTGGTATATACACTGCCGTGTATTAAACCTCCCGCCTGTATTATTTGGCTCTCCAGCGTATTTGTGCGTATACCCCCGTCAAAAAGGCTATTTTAACGACGAAAAAGCGCAATTTCACGGCTTCCATGCGCCCAAAAGTCTGAAAAAAGCCGGTTTGGAGCCCAACTAATAACGCGTCGCGTTATTAGTATCCACATTGCGTCACCTTAGCGAAAAATCAACCCTGCTCGGTTTTTCCTTACTGTCTCCGCCGCTCTTGCTAGCCAAGATGAAAATACGTTCTGCCGGTACTTTGCCCTTGGTAATCAGCCATTCCTTCGCCGCCTGTGCTCGCTGGTTGCCGAGTGCGATCAGATCATCCGGTGTGACTTTCGCATTGGCGATCATCAATTGTTCCATCTCCGCCACTGGCAAATCCTTTTGCAGGCCGACCATGTTGCGCGGTTTTTTGAAATCCTCATCCTTGTAAACGCGCTTGAGGAGTGCCGGATATTCCGCTGGCGGCACTTCGAGTTTGCCCTCGGGCACCGATTGTCCCTTCGCGACCATATCCTTGATTTTCAGCGCCCGCACTTTGCGGTCAATGCCGGCGCGTGCCAGACCTTCATTGTCAACAGCCGGGTCGGTAAGCCCGGTAATTTCCAGTTTGAGTGCGGGGCGGTCTACAAGTGCCTTTGCTAGCGATGTCAGTTTTGTTTCACCCGCTGCGGTGACAGCAAACCGGCCTGGGTCGAATTCCAGCCAGGACAATTCCTCGCCGCCTCCGACTATCGAGCCAAGCAGCGCAAACGGTGCAGCGACAGCTTTGGTGAGCAGGTTGACGATGACCTTGACGATTAGGCCGCCGACTGAAAATTGTGGATCGTCAAGCGAACCGCTGATCGGTAGGTTGAGGTCTATCACGCCATTACGGTCGCGTAAAAGTACAACGGCGAGCCGGACCGGCAACTTGGTTGCTTGTGGGCTGTCGACCTTGCTGCCGAAGGTGAGCTGATCCAGTATCAGATGGTTTTCGGCGGTAAGTTTACGATTTTCAAGCTTATAGGCAACATCGAATGAGAGTTTGCCCTTCTCGATACCATAACCCGCATATTTGCCAGAATAGGCAGTGAGTGGTGCGAGCTCCATGCCTTTGACTTCTGCCTTTACGTCGAGGAATAGATCGCGTTTCAGTGGATTTATCTTGCCGACGATGGTCAGTGGGGCGCTGTTGACCTTACCGCGTAGATCGACGTTTGCAGTTGACTTGGCATCGGATGACAAGCCGGTGATTGCGCCGCCAAGATCAACCAGATTAGCGGTGTAATGCGGCTTAATGAAATTGTCAGTAAAGCGCACCTTGCCGCCTTGCATTGTCAGCCGTCGGATCTTGATCGGCGGCATTTTAGTTGTTTGCTTCCGTTTGGTGGCAATCGGTTCCGATGGTGTGGATGCGGGTGAAACAGGCGCGTCCCATCGCGGTTTATCTTTCTCGTGCTTCGGATTTGCTTCGGTCAGGCTTTTCTTTTCACCGGTCGCATCGCGCACGACATCTTGCAAGTTGATGCGGCCTTTAGGATTGACGATGACACGAGCAAAGAAATCGTTTAATGCGACGCGGTCGATAGTTAGCGAGAACGGATCCAGATGGGCGTTCACGTTCCCCATAAATAGCGATTTCCAACGCACAAAATCGTTTGTGCTGAGTTTGTCAATGGTAGCGACTTGCCCCAGCGTGATATCGCCCTTGAATTCGCCATTCAGTGTGTCATGCTTGCCTTGTCTTAGTTGCAAGCTGCCATTAGTAGAAATATTGGCGCGCGTGACTAGCAGATTAACCCGCTCGGTGAAATATGGTTGCAGCGCAAGGATATCAACCTCTTTCAAATTTAGCGTGAGATCAGCCTGCAAAGGTGCAATGGCAACGGCACCTGTCACCATGAGTGAGCCAGTCTGGTTCACGGTCGCTTTCAGTTCCAGTGTCCCTTTGTTGCCTGATTTTGTTGAGAAATCCTGTGCAGTCAGCGACAGCGGTGACAGCACGGTAATAACTGGTTTTTTTAGGCTGCGGTCTTCAAATCTTGCAGTCCAGTCGACAATCGCAATTTTTGCGACCGTGACCGAGAATCTGGATGGATCGTCTGGTCCTGTGTTGGTAGATCTGTTTTTTTGGCCTGTGCCAGTAATTGGCCGGGATGGTTTGCGCGACTTGTCGTTCATCACCTTAAGACTGGCGCTGCCCGAATCTATTTCGGCAATTGTCGCTTCACGTTTATGCGAATCCACCACGATGTTTTTTATGGTGAAATTAAATTTCTCCACATCGGCACTCATTGGCCGTGCTGATTGCTCGTCCTGATAATTCAGTGCGGCGTCCTTGATCGAAAACTCATGCAGGTTCAGATGTATGCCTGGCATCGCATTTGTGCTGCTGCGTGCAGCAGTGGTTTTTTCGGCTGCTTGGTTCGATGAGTGGGGCGACAGACGCATCAGGTTGAACGCGCCACCACGTTCAGCGACGATATTCAACTCGGGACGGTTGAGCACGACTTTTGCAATGTCGATTTTCCCGGCAAACACATTCACGTCACCCAGTGTGATCGCAAGCTCCGGCACCTTGACCATTGGTTTGCCGTCCAGTTCGGTAATTTTCAGCGATTTGAGGTGTGCTATACCCTTCAGCATCAATCCAGGCGGTTTGTCCTTTCCTTGTTGGAACTGTGCCGTCATGCGTACGTCCAATTTGCCGTCCGGCAACTTGAATTGCGGTTCGAATGGCAGGTAGTCAATGTATTTTGGCAGGTGCACGCCATCCAGCACGATATCTATCACCGCATCTCTCGATTCGGCAAACGGACGCGCCTTTCCGCTCAAATCCATGCTGGTGCCATTTACCTTGGCACTCAAATGTGGTTCGACAAAGTTTTCTACTTGTGAGGATAGTGATGAGATGAAAGGAATACCCAGTTTCAAGTCGGCAATTGTGTGTTTGGTTTTTTCTGGATGATCGTCAAACTCAATCAAGCCGCCTTCTATTTGGATATTGTGTACTGAAAAACGCGCGGGGTGCTCTGATGGCGGTTGTTTGGCAATTAGTTCAATAATGTCATCGACGTTGTAGTGATTGGCGCTGGTTCGTGCCAGATGGAGATAGGGCTTGCTTAGGTGGATCTCCTGCACCAATGGCGCGAAGCGAAACAGCGATTGTGCTGATACGTTGACTGTTAATTCCTCGAATGAGGCAAAGACCTTTGCGCCGTCTGGCTCCATCAACTTAAGTTTATGCACGGTCAGCACCATTGCAAACGGACTGACTTCGATCTTTTCGATACTAACCGAGCGCTGAAGTTTGTCGCCAATCAGTGTTTCAGCCTGCAACTTGATAATGCCCGGCAAAACAAAATAGCCAAACAAGCCAAATAGCACCAGAAAAGCGGCCAAACCAATGACAAGACGCCGGAACAACGGTTTTTTTGCGATGGAGATAGCGCGCTGGCGGTAAGATTTTTCCATGGGAATATTCCGTTGTTATCTGGAAGGAGCTGACTTTGGGTAAATATTACTCTCATACCATGAAAATTTATTGCCATTTCTCATAGATGGAGTGCGATGTTAGATGTGTGTACTGGTTTTCTCGTCAATTTATCCAAAAAATAGGTTTCAGTTTGATGACAAACAAAAATAGCATGTCATAAAGCTGTCATATTCCATGGGTAAAGTTAATGCTATCCATTGTGGATAAAAGGAGACTGATATGAAACTACACAAATTATTGACGACGGTAATATTAGCAACGTCCGTGGTGGCATCATCCGTATGGGCTGTTGATATTACCGGCGCGGGCGCCACCTTCCCATACCCGATTTATGCCAAATGGGCAGAGGCCTACAAGAATACAACTGGTAATAACATGAATTACCAATCCATCGGTTCCGGTGGTGGCATCAAGCAAATTAAGGCAAAAACTGTCGACTTTGGCGCCTCCGACATGCCTTTGACGGCAGAAGAGCTTAAGCAGGCAGGACTGGTTCAGTTCCCAGCCATTATGGGTGGCGTTGTGCCAGTCGTGAATCTGGATGGCGTGACGCCAGGCCAGCTCAAAATGACCGGCAAGGTGCTGGCTGACATTTACCTCGGTAAGATCAAACAATGGAACGCGCCGGAAATTGCTGCCCTTAATCCTGGTATGACATTGCCGAACAAGGATATTACCGTTGTGCATCGCGCCGATGGTTCTGGCACCTCATTTCTGTGGACGGATTTCTTGTCCAAGACCAGCCCGGAATTTAAGGCCAAGGTAGGCGCTGGCGCTGCTGTAAAGTGGCCAGCTGGTGTAGGCGGCAAAGGCAATGAAGGTGTCGCAGCCAACGTCCAACGCATCAAAGGTGCAATCGGTTATGTGGAGTATGCCTATGCAAAGAAAAACCGGATCACTCATACCCAAGTACAAAACCGTGACGGCAAGTTCGTTCAGCCGGATGATGCGTCCTTCAAGGCTGCTGCTGCTGGTGCGCAATGGGCAAAAACTCCGGGTTTTGGCGTTGTCTTGACCAATCAACCGGGCAAGGCTAGTTGGCCAATCACTGGCGCATCGTTCATTCTGATGCAGCAGAAGCAAGCCGATGCGGCTAAGGGCAAAGCGGTACTCCAATTCTTCGATTGGGCCTATGCAAAGGGAGGCGCAATGGCGGCTGAGCTGGAATATATCGCAATGCCAGCCTCTGTCGTCAAGCTAGTGCAGAGTGAATGGAAGAAGCAAATCAAGGATGCTTCCGGAAAAGCTGTCTGGTAATACAGGATATTAAGGGGCAACGTTATTCTTGCGCAGACAAAAGACGCTGACCCCGAAAATCCTATCACTATGAGCACCAACATTCCTAAACACGTCATGCCAACCCTCGTATCAGACACAACTATTGATAAGAACATGGCCACTTCCCGCTTGGTGAACTCGTCAGCGCGTTGGCAGCGGCTTCAGGATTATTGTTTCCATAAATTGACGCTCGCATTTGCTTTGTCAGTTTTTTTGGTTCTAGCGGGCATCATTGTGGCGCTGATTTATGGTTCGCTGCCAGCATTTGAGGAATTCGGCCCATCGTTCATCACGACCATAGAGTGGGACCCGGTGAATGACCGCTACGGCGCATTGATCGCGATTGTCGGCACCTTAGCAACTTCGTTGATTGCACTGCTCATAGCGTTCCCAGTTAGTTTTGGTATTGCCTTATTTTTGACCGAGATTTGTCCAGTCTGGTTAAAGCGCCCTATGGGCACGGCAGTCGAATTGCTCGCCGGCGTGCCCAGCATTATTTATGGCATGTGGGGCTTGTTTGTTTTTGCGCCAATTTTTGCTGATCATGTTCAGCCATTTCTGGCGCGTACACTGGGGCAGTTGCCGTACATCGGTCGGCTTTTTAGCGGGCCGATGATGGGGATCGGCATATTGACGGCGGGTGTAATTCTTGGCGTTATGATCATTCCCTTTATTGCTTCGGTGATGCGGGATGTGTTTGAAATTGTGCCGCCAGTGCTGAAGGAATCTGCCTACGCGTTGGGTTGCACCAGATGGGAAGTGGTGCGGAAGATTGTTTTGCCGTTCACAAGGTCGGGGGTGGTCGGCGGTGTAATGCTAGGGCTAGGGCGCGCATTGGGTGAAACAATGGCGATTACCTTTGTGATTGGCAATGCGAATGAACTTTCATGGTCGCTCTTTGCGCCAGGCAACAGCATTGCTTCGACCTTGGCGAATGAATTTGCCGAGGCGGATTCTAAGCTACATGTGGCCTCGTTATTTGCACTTGGCTTGATCCTGTTTGCGATTACTTTCATCGTCTTGTCATGTGCCAAGCTGATGTTACTGAGAATGTCGAAAAAAGAAGGTATGAAATGAGTGCTCCAGCCTTGAATCCAGTATATCGAAAGCGTTTGCTGGTGCACCGCATTGGCATTTTCCTGTCCTTTTGTGCGATGGGCATTGGCATACTATTTCTTGCGTGGATACTACTCACCTTGGTGTTCAAGGGATTTGGCGCAATCAATTTTGCGATGTTTGCAGAAAGCACCCCAGCACCAGGCAATGACGATGGTGGATTGGCGAATGCGATTGTCGGGAGCTTGATGATGGTAGGCGTATCAACGCTTATCAGTACGCCGATTGGAATCATGGGGGGCATCTATCTCGCGGAGTACGGCGAGGAAAGCTGGTTTGCACAAGTGACGCGCTTCATTGTCGACATCATGTTGTCCGCGCCGTCAATTGTTATTGGCTTGTTTGTTTATGCGATCTATGTGATTCATGCCAAGCACTTTTCTGGTTGGGCGGGCAGCTTCGCGATTTCATTGATTGCAATACCAGTGGTGGTGCGTACCACCGACAATATGCTGAATTTGGTGCCGGTCAGTCTGCGTGAGGCAGCCTACGCACTTGGTGCGCCGCGCTGGAAAGTAGCGCTGATGATACGGCTACGCGCTGTCAGGGCAGGCATCCTGACCGGTGTTTTACTGGCTGTTGCCAGAATATCGGGGGAAACAGCTCCTTTGCTATTTACCGCATTGAATAATCAATTTTTCAGCAGCAACATGAACCAGCCAATGGCGAATCTTCCTGTTGTTATCTACCAGTTTGCGATGAGCCCATACGACAATTGGCGATCACTCGCGTGGGGCGGGGCACTGTTGATTACGTTCGGCGTACTGGGGCTGAACATACTTTCCCGTACTTTATTTAGTCAGAAAATTCAGGGTTAAATAACTTTATTAATCGATATGAATACACATGTAACAAACGCTATGGCAGCCGACGCAACAGGAAATACCTCGTCCATTGAAATATCAGGGCTGGATTTTTATTACGGCGAAACTCAGAGTTTAAAAAATATTAATCTGAGCATTGCAGAGAAAAAAGTCACTGCGTTTATCGGACCATCTGGTTGCGGCAAATCGACTTTGCTACGAACATTAAATCGCATGTACGAGCTCTACCCAAGGCACAGGGCTACCGGAAGCATTCTGTTCCAGGGACACAATATTCTTGATCCGGGGCAGGACGTCAATATGCTGCGCGCACGGATAGGCATGGTGTTCCAAAAGCCGACGCCTTTCCCCATGTCGATTTATGAGAATATCGCATTTGGCGTGCGCTTGTATGAAAACCTCTCGCGGGGAGCGATGGATGAACGGGTCAAGTGGGCGCTCAACAAGGCTGCATTGTGGAATGAGGTCAAGGATAAATTGGGCAAAAGCGGATTAAGTCTGTCTGGTGGGCAGCAGCAGCGCCTATGCATTGCGCGCTGCGTGGCCGTCAAGCCTGAAGTCTTATTGCTGGATGAGCCAACTTCGGCGCTGGACCCAATTTCAACTGCCAAAATTGAAGAGTTGATCGGCGAATTGAAACAGGATTACACGATTGCGATCGTGACACACAACATGCAGCAAGGCGCACGTTGTTCAGACTTTACCGCCTACATGTATCTGGGTGAGTTGGTTGAGTTTGGTGAAACGGATCAGATATTCCTGAGCCCAGCAAAACAAGAAACGCAGGATTACATCACTGGACGCTTCGGGTGATGTGCAGATTCTGTAGGTAGCACATATTGAACATGATGGGGGGGCATATGGTGCAAGAGCATTTTTCGAAACAATATGACCAGGATCTGGAGGCGATTAGATCCAGGGTATTACTGATGGGCGGACTGGTCGAAACGCAGTTACGGGATGCAATGGAGTCGCTCAACGAGGGCGATATCCATCTGGCTGAAAAAGTATTGAACTCCGATGTGGAGATTAATCGTCTGGAAGTTAGTCTGGATAATGCCTGCACTCAACTGATTGTCAGGCGTCAGCCTGCCGCAAACGATTTGCGCACCGTAATGGCGACCACCAAGATCATCACTGACCTTGAACGTATTGGCGACGAGGCGACCAAAATTGCCCGCTCTGCAAAGAGCTTGCAAAACCGCATCGTAACAATCGTTAATCATCACGAGACCATAAAAGGAATCGCTGAAACTGCTAGTGGCATGCTGCATGATGCGCTGGACGCATTTGCGCGACTGGACAAGGAACTTGCAATCAAATTAATCGGACGGGATGCGCTCATTGACCACGAATTCCATGCGATGATGCACAATCTTATTGAGTGCATGACCGAGGAGCCGCTCACAGTCTCGGCCTCGCTGGATCTCCTCTGGATTGCCAAAGCGATCGAGCGCATAGGCGATCACGCGACAAATGTGGCAGAGCAGGTTATTTACATCGTTGACGGCAAGGATATCCGCCACACCGATTATGCAACTGGAAAAGCTGACCAATTTGTACAACCTGAATAGAGTACTGACATGGCATCAGACAAAACAACCATACTTATTGTCGAAGACGAACCGGCAATTATGGAACTAGTATCTTTTACTGTAAAGGCGGCCGGTTGGGATGCGGTGAGGGCACCTTCCGCTACGCATGCTTGGGAATCGCTTAAGGGTAAAATACCTGACCTTATTCTGCTTGACTGGATGCTTCCAGATCAAAGTGGACTGCAATTATTGTCGCGCCTGCGAGCTGATTTTAATTTCAAAGCAGTTCCGGTGATCATGCTGACCGCGAAGGGTCTTGAAGAGGATAAAATTGCAGGTTTGGATCGTGGCGCGGATGATTACATTACCAAGCCATTTTCGCCGCGCGAGTTAACAGCGCGTATCAATGCTTTGCTACGCAGAAATAATCCAGAGCATGGGCAGGAGATTTTAAAAGCTGGTTCAGTTTCACTTGACCAGGCCAGTTACTCAGTTCATGTTGCTGGCGAAAAGGTTGATATTGGCCAGGCAGAGTTCAAACTCCTGAAATTTTTATTGGCAAATCCTGACCGTGTTTTTTCTAGAGGTCAATTGCTGGACAAAGTTTGGGGGAGTCATGTCGAGATCGAGGAGCGTACCGTGGATGTGCACGTGCTGCGCCTGCGTAAAGCGCTAAATAGCGCTGATACGCTGATCAAGACGGTACGAAGTGCAGGTTACATGCTTTCTGAAAGATAATAGTTTGATGAATCCCTATGTGTTGTTTTGGATTCCAGCTGCTTTGCGGTTGGGTTTGGTCTGGATTGGCTCCGGCGTGCTGTGGTATTTCTATGGCCCGATAGTGGGCTTGGCGATTGGCCTGATTGCAATGACTGTGCTGGTAACCGTGCAGCTACGCTACCTCTATTTGCTGAATATCTGGCTTGATTTTCCGGACAGTGAGCGGTTGCCTGATGGTTGGGGAGCGTGGAGCGCTATTTTTGCTCACCTTTACCGCCTGCATCGCGACGAAGAAAAAAGTCGCGCTGAATTAACGGAATGGTTGGCGCGTTTCCGTCAAGCCATGAGCCTGTTTCCAGATGGCGTTGTGATTATGGATGACGTTCTTTTTCTGGAATGGTGTAATCCGGTCGCAGAGCGGCATCTCGGATTGACGCTCGACAAAGACAAAGGCATGCGCGTCACCAATCTGATACGCAACCCGGATTTTATAAGTTACATCATACTTGGTCGCTATGAGCAGCCGCTTTTGATGACTTTGCGTGATCGCAGCCTGGTTGTGCAAATTATTCCTTTTGAAAACCGACAACAGATTGTCATTACACATGACGTCACAGATGCTGACCGCATAGAAACAATGCGCAGAGATTTCATTGCCAATGCATCACATGAATTGCGTACGCCACTAACGGTGATTAACGGTTTTCTGGAAATTGACCAGACGCAGCCTAATCTCGATGATGTTACCCGTGGCGAGCACATGCGTCTAATGCGTGAGCAGGGTGAGCGCATGCAGATGCTAGTCGAAGATATGCTGTCGCTTTCCAAGCTGGAATCGGTAGATTTCCCACTGCGTTCCGAGCGCGTTAATATGCAAGCTTTGTTGGAGCAAATTCAGCAGGAAGCGTTAGCTCTCTCAGGCGGCAAGCACAGTGTTGCGCTTACCGTGACTGGTCCAGATGTTATGGGTAGTGCAGAGGAATTACATCAGGCTTTCAGTAATTTGGTATCCAATGCAGTACGCTACACGCCGGAGGCTGGCGAGATTAAGCTGTCGTGGACGGATAGCGATGCTGGTCCTAAGTTTGTCGTTCAGGATAATGGACTTGGCATTGCACAGGAGCATATTTCAAGGTTGACTGAGCGCTTCTATCGCGTTGACAAGGGGCGATCTAGGGAAATGCGAGGAACAGGCCTAGGCTTGTCGATTGTCAGGCATGTGATGCTGCGCCACAAGGGTTCATTGTTGATTGAATCCCAGATTGGCAAGGGCAGTACCTTCTCCGCACTGTTTCCTCACTCGGTTGTGTTTGGGTGATGGGGATGTGAAGTTTGCGTGAATCAGGGTTGGTAAATAAAAAACGGGGCCGGTAGTTTAAAACTACCGGCCCCGTTTTTACATCAAGCAGAAATTACCCACTACATCAAATTTATTGCCTAACACAATCGACAAAATACCCACGCTTGCCATCGACTTCACGTTTGACCAAGCCATGGACATCCGTTTCGAAGCCAGGGAATTTTTCATTAAAGTCGCGCGCAAATTTCAGATAGTCCACGATAATCGTGTTGAACCGTTCACCCGGAATCAGTAATGGAATGCCGGGTGGGTAGGGCGTCAACAGTGTTGAGGTAATGCGGCCTTCAAGTTCCTCAATAGGTACCCGTTCGATTTCGCGGTGTGCCATTTTTGCAAAAGCATCAGCAGGCCTCATTGCCGGGATCATGTCGGACAAATACATTTCTGTAGTCAGGCGTGCAACGTCGTGAGACTTATAGAAAGTATGAATCTGCTGGCAAAGATCGCGCAAGCCCATGCGTTCATAGCGAGTTTTCGCGGCAGCAAATTCCGGCAGAATGCGCCAGATTGGCTGGTTCTTGTCGTAGTCATCTTTAAATTGCTGTAGCGCAGTCACCAGCGTGTTCCAGCGGCCTTTGGTGATGCCGATGGTGAACATGATGAAGAATGAATACAGACCACATTTCTCGATGATGACACCATGTTCTGCCAGATACTCCTTAACGATAGAAGCCGGAATGCCAGTTTCAGCAAATTTTCCGTCTAGCCCCAGTCCTGGTGTGATGATTGTTGCCTTGATTGGGTCGAGCATATTGAACCCTGGCGCCAGATTACCGAAGCCATGCCATGTGTCATCTGCGCGAATCAGCCAATCATCTTGCGAGCCGATGCCTTCATTTGGCAGCGTATCTGGTCCCCAAACCTGGAACCACCAATCCTTACCCCACTCCATGTCTACTTTACGCATTGCGCGGCGGAAGTCCAGCGCTTCCAGGATCGATTCTTCGACCAGTGCGGTGCCACCGGGAGGTTCCATCATTGCAGCAGCAACATCGCATGAAGCGATGATCGAATATTGCGGTGAGGTTGATGTATGCATTAGGTAAGCTTCATTGAACATGTCGCGATCCAGCTTCACCGTTTCTGAATCACTCACCAGAATTTGCGATGCTTGCGACAGGCCAGCCAGCAGCTTGTGCGTTGATTGCGTCGAAAAGATGATCGACTCTTTCGCGGGCGGCGTATCCTTGCTGATCGCGTGCATGTTGTCGTAAAAACTATGGAAGGCAGCGTGCGGTAGCCACGCTTCATCGAACAGTAGCGTATCAATTTTACCGTCCAGCATGCCTTTGAGCGTTTCGACGTTGTATACCACGCCGTCGTAGGTCGATTGCGTGATGGTCAGAATACGTGGCTTCTGGTTCTTCGCCTCGCGTGCGAACGGATTAGCCTCTATTTTTCTGCGTATGCTTTCAGGCGTGAATTCTTCCAACGGGATCGGCCCGATGATGCCGAGGTGGTTACGGGTCGGCATCAGGAAAACCGGAATCGCACCAGTCATGATGATCGCGTGCAACACCGATTTGTGGCAATTGCGGTCAACCACCACGATATCGCCTGGAGCAACCGTCGAATGCCAGACGATTTTGTTCGACGTGGAGGTGCCGTTGGTCACAAAATAGCAATGATCGGCATTATAAATTCGTGCAGCATTGCGCTCGCTCGCTTCGACCGGGCCAGTATGGTCAAGCAATTGACCAAGCTCTTCTACTGCATTGCACACGTCGGCGCGCAGCATGTTTTCGCCAAAGAACTGATGAAACATCTGACCGATCGGCGATTTCAGGAAGGCTACACCGCCAGAATGACCTGGGCAGTGCCACGAATAGGAGCCATCTTGAGCATAATGCATCAGTGCACGGAAGAACGGTGGCGCCAAGCCGTCAAGATAGGATTTGGCTTCGCGGATGATATGGCGCGCGACAAATTCCGGTGTGTCTTCATACATGTGAATGAAGCCGTGCAATTCGCGCAGGATATCGTTCGGGATATGGCGCGATGTGCGGGTTTCGCCATACAGGTAAATTGGGATATCGGCATTGCGGTGGCGAATTTCATGCACGAAATCGCGCAGCGATTTCAGAGTGCTATCCGTTTTCTCCTGCGTACCGACCAAATCTTCGTCGTCGATCGACAGGATGAAGGCAGAGGCACGCGATTGCTGCTGAGCGAATTGCGACAGATCGCCGTAGCTGGTGACGCCAAGCACCAACATGCCCTCTCCCTCAATCGCATCCGCCAATGCGCGAATACTCAGGCCGGAACTGTTTTCCGAGCGGAAATCTTCGTCAATAATGACGATGGGAAAGCGAAATTTCATCGCGGTTTCCTATAAAAAAGCAAACTGTAGGGGAGGCGCCTAGGTAGTTGTCGTAGCAACCGCTTTTGCGCCCCCAAAAAGGGAAAACGGATTTTCGCAGAAAAGATCTGAAAATAGGGAAATTCCAAGATAATTTCTACCAAAACACAACATATTAACAGTCAAGCTTATGCCTGCGATGGATTCTTGCGCTTGTAGGTCACAAAACGAATATATAGGCCGGATGCGGCACCGGAAGGTTTGCTCGACATCTTGCTGGATGCGACAAATGGCCGCCCTTGCCGACTCATTTGCCAATATTCATCTGGCATTTCCGGAAACACGGTGTCTGATTCAAACAGTGGAAATAAGCGGTGGTTCGGATGTTGATCGGATATTTCGGTCAGATAGATTTCATCTGCAATATCCATCGACTGCCGGTACAGTTCACCACCACCAATGATGAAAACTCTTTTTTCACCGCGCACAATTTCCAGCGCTGCTTGCAGTGAATGCGCAACATGACATCGATTTGCTTCGAACGTCGTATTGCGCGTAATGACGATGTTTTGCCGCTTTGGTAGCGGCTTGCTGCCGATCGCTTCAAAGGTTTTTCGACCCATAATAACGGTGTGTCCAGTCGTTACACGTCGGAAAAAACGCAAATCCCTTGGCATATGCCAAGGCATTTTGTTGCCGCTGCCGATGGTTCCATCCGGTCCAACGGCAGCAATCAGTGCCACTTTTGTCTTCATGCTGACACTCGGTTCCTGTAATAGGGAATGCATGCCTGCCTAAAATGTTTCATCGGGATTTAAATAACGCCATTGTCCGGTTGGCAGGTTTCCCAGTTTTACGCTGCCTATGCGTGTTCGTTTAAGCCCAATGACCTTCAGGCCGACCGTTTCGCACATGCGTCGTATTTGCCGCTTTTTCCCTTCTTTCAGCACAAAGAGCAACTGGTCATCATTCTGCCAACGCACTTTTGCTGGGCGCAGAGCCTTGCCGTCAAGCGACAGGCCATGATTCAACAGCTTGAGCTGAGCATCTGGCAAGCGTCCCGGCTTCGAGTATTGCACACGTACCAGATATTCCTTCTCTATGTCCGAATCTTCGCCGATCAAATGTTTGGCGATGCGGCCATCTTGCGTCAACACTAGCAAGCCGACCGAATCGATATCGAGCCGTCCAGCAGGTACCAGGCTGCGCAATTGTGTCGGATGAAAATTTTCCTGCGCCTTGTCTTCCTTCCAGCGGGTCTCGGCATTGATCAGGGTGACTGCTGGCTTGTGGCCATCTTCGGCCTGACCGCTGACAAAACCCATGGGCTTATTGATCAGGATTGTTACACGCTTCGATTGTTCAGCACTGGCTTGACGCTCAATCGAGATGCGCTGGTTTGGCAACACCTTGCTACCCAGTTGTGCCACGACTTTTCCGTCAACGCGCACCCAGCCGCGTTCGATCCACTCGTCTGCTTCGCGGCGCGAGCAAAGGCCTAATTCGGACATGCGTTTTGACAGGCGTATTGGTTCAGTCATAGGAGTCATTAATATTATTCAATCCTGAGCACTTCCAGCAGATCTGTCTCTAGCTGGATTTGTGTTCGTGGATTATTCAAGGCTTCACCATCAACCAGAAAAACGTCTTCGACACGTTCCCCCAGCGTCATGATTTTGGCTGTATGTAGTTTTATTTTATACCGGCTCAGCAAAGTGGCAATCGAATATAGTAAACCGGTGCGATCATTTGCGGTAACAGTCAGTAAATAAAGCTCGCCGCGCGCATCGGGGCGCAAGTCAACTGTTGGCGTGACCGGAAAGGTGCGTGACATACGCGACACGTGGTCTTTGTGTGGTGCCGGAAGCGGCGCTTGAGTGGTCAGTACCTCAGTTAACTCATGTTCGACTAGACTGATAATGTCGCGGTAACTATTCGCAAAAAGTTGTTTTGTTATGAGGAATGTGTCGAGCGCGTAGCCGTGCCGAGTCGTGTGGATCTTTGCATCCAGAATACTGTAATTCATCTTTGCGAAATAGCTGCAGATGCGTGCAAACAGATCGGGTTGGTCCTTCACATAGACGGCGACTTGCAATCCTTCACCGATAGGGGATAGATGGCATTTCACGATTGGCGTGTCACTATCTGTGCGGTAATATAAGTTGCGTGTCTGCCATGCGATATCTGAGGCATCGTGTCGCAGAAAATACACTACGTCGAGCTGATTCCACAGCTTTTCGTGTGCATCTTCCGGTAGTGCATACAAGCGCAAAGTCTTTAGCGCTTCATTTTGTTTGCTCTTAAGTTCGCTGTCAGGCGTGATGGTTTCACCGCCAAGGATGCGCAGCGTCAACTGGTACAAATCTTCCAGCAGTTTGCCTTTCCAGGCATTCCATACCAGCGGGCTGGTGCCGCGAATATCAGACACCGTCAGCAGGTATAGGGCGGTCAGGTGGCGTTCATCCTTGACCAATTCTGCAAATTCCTGAATAGTATCCGCCTCCGATAAATCTTTTTTTTGCGCCACATGAGACATCGTTAAATGATGCCGCACCAGAAAAACTACCAGCTCTGTATCTTCAGCTGTCAGACCGTGATCCTCACAGAATTGTCGCGCATCTGCCATGCCTAATTGTGAATGGTCGCCACCGCGTCCTTTTGCAATGTCGTGAAACAGTGCTGCGACATACAACAGCCAGGGGCGAGAAAAGTTTGCCATTAACTGGGTGCAATATGGGAATTCGTGCGCATGCTCAGGCAGCGCAAAGCGGCGCACGTTGCGCACTACGGTCAGGATGTGTTGATCTACTGTGTAGATATGGAACAGATCATGTTGCATCTGGCCGACGATGCGTCGAAAGTTAGGCAGGTAGCGTCCCAGCACGCTGGTCTGGTTCATTTGGCGCAACGCATGCGTCACGCCTCTAGGTGCTTGCAAAATCTGCAGGAAATATGCGCGGTTAGACGGGTTGCGGCGAAATGCATTGTCAATTCGCAGGCGCGCATGCCAGACGGCACGCAGAGTGCGTGCTGTCATACCTTTTAGTTGTGGGTTTTGTGCAAGCAGTAAAAAAATCTCCAGCACTGCAGACGGCGTTTGCTCGAACGTATCATCTTGCGCGATGTCAATCAGGCCGTTTGCTTCATTGAAGCGTGCGTTGATCGGAGTCAGAGGATGGGATTGCGGAAAGAGTAGCGCTTCGATATTTTGTAGCAGGATCGTGTTCAGTTGTGTAATGGCCTTGGCTGAGCGGTAATAACGCTGCATCATATGTTCGCCTGCGCGTTGCCGATTAGGTCCGCTGTCGGTCCTCTTCAAGCCCATGCTTTCCGCAATTGGCTCCTGCAAATTAAACACCAATCGGTCTTCATGCCGTCCTGCCTCAATATGCAAGCGGATGCGAATATCCTTGAATGCACGTTCGCTGGCTGTCAATTGGCGTGCTTCTGTTGGAGTGATAAGGCCATTTTTTGCCAGTGCGTGCCAGGATTTCCCCAATTCCGCTGCTTTTGCCACCCACAGGATTACTTGCAAATCGCGCAGTCCGCCGGGGCTTTCCTTGCAATTTGGCTCGAGGCTGTAGGGTGTATCTTCAAATTTCACATGCCGCTGGCGCATTTCAAGCGTTTTTGCTTGAAAAAAAGCAGGTGCGTCCATCTGTGTTTGATAGCGTTGTTTTAGCGATTCGAACAAAGTGCGGTTGCCGGTGACATGGCGCGCTTCCAGTAGCGCAGTCTGGATCGTGATGTCCGATGCTGATTCGTTCAGGCACTCATCTATGGTGCGGATACTATGGCCTATATCAACGCCCAAGCCCCATAGTAGTTGGATCAACTCTTCCAGCTTGGCACGCAGAGCTTCGTCCGGGTGATCCTGCAACAAGATCATCACATCCACATCCGAGTAGGGAAACAATTCGCCGCGTCCGTAGCCGCCGACGGCGACTAGCGCGTGACTCTCAGACATGCCAATTTTCTGCCACGCCTCAGTCAATGCGACATCCATGTTCTGCCGCAGCTTTGCTAGCAGTTGTGTCGGCCGACCATCAGCCTGGAAGACGGCGATCGCTTCCTGCCGACTTTCCTTGATGCTTTCGCGTAATTTTTGCGCCAGCGTGGTCACTATTTCAGGGCGCTGGTTGTTTTGATCCTGCCAATATCCACTCGGGTGCCGGTGGCATCTGCGGGGAAATGGTCAGCACTTCAAATCCAGTTGGCGTTACCAGAATTGTATGCTCCCACTGTGCGGAAAGGCTACGGTCCTTGGTTTTGATCGTCCAGCCATCGCCCATTTCTTTTATTTCACGGCGGCCTGCGTTGATCATCGGCTCGATGGTGAAAATCATCCCTGCCTCTATTCTTTCCAGCGTGCCGGGTTTGCCGTAATGCAGCACCTGCGGTTCTTCGTGGAAAGACTTGCCAATGCCGTGGCCGCAAAATTCGCGTACTACGCTAAACCCATTTTTTTCAGCATGCTGCTGGATGGCGAAACCGATGTCGCCCAGATGCGCGCCCGGCTTCACTTTCGTGATGCCGATCCACATGCACTCAAAGGTGACCTGTGACAAGCGCTTTGTCTGGATAGACGGTTCGCCTACCAGAAACATGCGGCTGGTATCTCCGTGGTAACCATCCTTGATAACAGTGATATCAAGATTAATCGAATCGCCGCTCTTTAGGATTTTGCCGCCGGGAATACCGTGGCAAATCACATCGTTGATTGAGGTGCAGATTGATTTTGGGTAGGGCGTGTAACCAGGGGGGCAATAGTTCAGGGGCGCGGGAATGACACCTTGTACATCGACCATGTAATCGTGACACAACTTGTCGAGTTCGCCGGTTGTGATGCCAGGCTTCACGAAAGGCGCGATGTAGTCCAGCACTTCGGCGCTGAGTTTGCAAGCCACCCGCATCTTTTCGATGTCGGTGGCGGATTTGATTTGAATCGAAGCCATTTAGATAATGCGAAAGTGAAAACGACGACAAGCGCCGCAAGAAAGAATTATAAGCGACCAGCAGAAAGTGCGCTCATTCTCATGGAAATCGGTACTGTTGAAAAATTCGCTGGGGGGACTTCCTCCAACGGCCAACTCTGCTATACTTGTCGTCTTTGCTTAACTTGAGTTTCGCAAAACGACCGAACTAGGAGAGGTGGCAGAGTGGTCGAATGTACCTGACTCGAAATCAGGCGTAGGTGCAAACCTACCGAGGGTTCGAATCCCTCCCTCTCCGCCAAGAAGCCTCGTGCTTACTGCAGAATTAAGGCCTCGTTGATCGAGGCTTTTTTTCTATGTGCTGAGCACCTGTACCCGCATACCGCGCAACAGCAGAGGATAATTGCACATGACCGATCTTTCCCCACCATCATCAGAGCCATCAACCAGTGCTGCAGGGCACTCCTTTAATGAATTGCCGCTTTCGCCCAGCATACAGGCGACATTACAGCAGCTCAAATACCTGACGATGACGCCGATTCAGGCTGCTAGCTTGCCGATTGCGCTCGCCGGACATGACCTGATTGCGCAAGCGAAGACCGGCAGCGGCAAGACTGCGGCATTTGCGCTGGCGCTGCTTAGCAAGCTCAATCCGCGTTGGTTTGCGGTGCAGGCGATGGTGTTGTGCCCGACGCGTGAATTGGCTGATCAGGTCACGCAGGAAATCCGCCGCCTAGCGCGATCCGAAGACAACATAAAGATATTGGCGCTATATGGCGGCACGACCATGCGCCCGCAGATGTCGAGTCTGGAGCATGGCGCTCACATCGTCGTTGGCACACCGGGCCGAATCATGGATCATTTGGAGCGCGGCAGCTTGAATCTGGATGCGCTCAATACGCTGGTACTGGATGAGGCTGATCGCATGCTGGATATGGGCTTTTACGAGGATATTGCTTTCGTGGCAAAGCAGTGTCCAGCGAATCGTCAGACATTATTATTTTCCGCAACGTATCCCGAAGGCATCTCACGCTTGGCGCACCAGTTTTTGCGCAATCCGCAGGAAGTGAAGTTGCTGGAGCAGCATGAAGACAGCAAGATACGTCAGCGGTTTTACGAGGTGAAACATGATGAGCGTTTGCAGGCTGTTTGCACCTTGCTCAAGCATTATCGCCCGGTCAGCACGATTGCCTTCTGTAATACCAAGCAGCAATGCCGCGATTTGCTGGACGTGCTGCATGCACAGGGCTTTTATGCGCTGACCTTAAATGGTGATCTGGAACAACGCGAACGCGACCAGGTTCTGATCCAGTTCGCCAACCGCAGTTGCTCGGTGCTGGTGGCTACCGATGTGGCTGCACGCGGGCTGGATATCGCACAACTCGAAGCGGTCATTAACGTCGATGTCACGCCTGATCCGGAAATCTACATTCATCGCATAGGTCGCACTGGCCGTGTGGATGCAGACGGTTGGGCGCTGAGCCTGTGCAGCCCAGCCGACAAGCGCCGTGTCGCGACCATCGCGCAGATGACGGGCACCGAACCAGAGTGGCATGGCCTGGGGTCACTGCAAAGCGGCAATGATGAACCGCTGGTGCCACCGATGGTGACGCTCCAGATTCTAGGTGGGCGCAAGGAAAAGATCCGCCCAGGTGACGTGCTGGGCGCCCTCACCGGCGAAGCGGGATTTATGCGCGAACAAGTCGGCAAGATTACCGTGACTGATCAATCTACCTATGTTGCCGTCGCACGCAATATCGCACGCGATGCTGTACGCAAATTATCGGCTGGCAAGGTGAAGGGGAAAACGGTAAAAGTGCGCGCGCTAGAGGATTGAGTTATCTTCAAATTTTCATTCGTCTACTCGTCTAGCAGCGTGACTGCATCAGTAGGTGCTGCTGACCACAGTGGCTGGCTAGTCGCTTCAAGGTGGCAGAGGTAAACCCGCAGGTCTAGCTCTAGCTGGTGATAATCCGGTTCCATATGCTGGCACAGTTGATAGAAAGCCTTGTCGTGTTCACGTTCCTTCAGGTGCGCCAGTTCATGCACCACGATCATGCGCAAAAATTCTGGCGGCACTTCCCTGAATACGGTTGCGACACGGATCTCACGTTTTGATTTGAGTTTTGCGCCCTGAACCCGTGATATGGTGGTATGTGTGCCCAGCGCATGCTGGATTACATACAGCTTGTTGTCGAACATCACCTTGCTCAGTTGCGCAGCATTGCGCAGATAGCTGCCTTTGATTTCCAGCACGTAGTCATACAATGCCTTGTCAGTGCGTACTGCATGCGCTTGAGGGTATTTCTTCAGCAGCATGTCGGCCAGCTTGTCTTGGGCGATCAATTGCCGCACTTGTTCTGCCAATGCTGCCGGATAGCCAGCAAGGAAATTCGACGGTCGTTTGGGAGGCATTTAATACATATCAAAGAGTTCTCAAGCCTATTCGGACTTGGTTTAGGCGTAATGTACACTAGCTAACTGAACCACCTCGAAATGCATGGTCGCATTTGATTGCGTGTCGGTACCAGGAAGGACTAGGCGATGATGGAAGTGGAACTCAAACTGTTGGTCACTTCGCAAGCGGCGCAAGCGCTGCAAAAGCACCCACTGCTAAAAGCGTACGCGACGTCAAAACCGCGTACTCTGAAAATGTCTGACACCTACTTTGACACTCCCGACCTGCATATTCGGCGTTCCGATGCGGGTCTTCGAGTACGTCGGGTTGGAAAAATATGGGTGCAGACTTTGAAGGGGGGCGGCAGCGTCGATAGCGGCTTGCATAGTCGGCACGAGTGGGAGTCAAAGGTTGCAGGCCCCTTGCCTGACTTGATTCTACTTTGCGACTTGGTTGATCGTAAGAGCGTATGGAGCAAACTGCTGCGTTCACAGGAAGTCGCTGAACAGTTAAAGCCCATTTTTACTACTGATATCAAGCGCAGAGTGTGGTTGCTACGTTTGCCGCAGGGCGACGAAGTTGAATTCGTGCTGGATCAAGGCACTATTGAACATGATGGCAATAAGGTGCCGATCAGCGAAGTCGAGCTGGAGTTAAAATCAGGCGACCCGATGCATCTGTTCGATTTTGCGCTTGCGTTGCAACAGGATATTCCGATGCAAATCGGCAATCTCAGCAAGGCAGACCATGGTTATGCGCTGGTTGCGACACAGCCACTCGCCGCCACCAAGGCAGCGCCCCTGAAATTATCGACCCACATGTCGATCGAGCAGGTGTTCCAGGCTATTTCCATCAACTGCCTGATGCAGATTCAGGTCAATGAAGCCGGTATCAGGCAAGTGCACGATGTCGAAAGCCTGCACCAAATGCGTGTAGGACTGCGCCGTTTACGATCAGCGTTTGGCTTGTTCAAGAGCGTGCTGCAAGCGCCAGAGGAATTGCAGCAGGAACTGGACTGGCTTTCCACACAGTTAGGTGCGGCGCGTGACTGGGGTGTGCTCGTTGGTGCAACTCTCCCTGCCGTATTTGTAGCAATGCCGGACGAGTGCCAACTCGCAGAGATTCAAGGTGTAGCGCAAGAAAAGGCGCACGAGATGCACGAAGCGGCATCGTCCGCTATTAGTTCGCCGCGCTATACCCACTTGATCTTGTCCCTCGCCCGCTGGGTGCAGGGTTGTGGTTGGCGCGATGCCATGTCAACACAGGATCAAAATCATTTGACGGAACGTGGGAACAAATTTGCCCGTAGCAGGTTGGCGCATGAACACAGTCTTTTGCTTAAGCGAGGAAAAAAGTTGGATGGTGCAAGTCCTAAAACACGCCACCGAGTCCGTATTGCGGCAAAAAAAATGCGTTATGCCACTGAGTTTTTTCAATCCTTTCATACCGCCAAAAAGGTGCTGCCGTTCATAGGAGTACTATCGACTTTGCAGGAAGAACTTGGCTGGCTCAATGATGCGGTCGTAGCTGACCGTTTGTTGCAACAGTTGCTGGATAGGCAATACAACATGGTAGCGAGTGTCAGCTTCGTCCGTGGATATCTGGCGTCAAGCGTCAAAAACGATGACAGGAAAGTCTGCATGCTTTGGAAGAAATTCGTGCAGATGGAACTCCCCAGTTAGCTACCAAGACAAGCTGTCATCACATTGACATGAAACTTGTGCAAAATCCCTTGCTTGATTCCCCCGGAGCTGGCGGGGTAGCAATACCAGCACCAATCATATAAAAGCCAGCCATACGCTGGCTTTTTCAATGGTGAGACGGGTTGTCTAACAAGCGCCCTTATTTCATCTTCGAACGCAGCTTGATCGTCTCGCCAGCCACCATGAACAAACCTCGTCCGAGGTGATGGATGGTTCGTGCAGGCTCTTCCGATGGGGTGATCCACGCCTTCAATACTTCAAGGATGAACAGGTTGTATTTATTTACCATGCGGGTATCGACCACCTTGCACTCCAGGTTGGCGTAACACTCGGCGATCAGCGGTGCGCTGACGTGTGATGCGGCGACAGGCGTTAGCGCCAGCACCTTGAACTTGTCGATTTTTTGTCCTGAGGTATTGCCGCAGCGCACCACTTTTTCTGCCAGTTCCACAGTTGGGATATTAATCACACACTCTTTTGACTTCCTCAACATGTCAAAGCTGTGGTTGCGGTTGCTGATAATGCAGCCAATAGTCGGCGGTTCAAACTCCATCATCATGTGCCAAGACATCGCCATAATATTCATCTTTTCCTTGTGAGCGGTGGAAACCAGCACTACCGGCCCCGGCTCAAGCAGGCGATAGGCTTTTGATAATGGAAAGTTTCTTTTCTTCATGTTGCGCCTCCTGATTTAAAAATTCATCAAGAGGGCTATTGCAGCACATTCAAATGCAAACTAGTTAGGGATACATCAATGAATGCAGTCTTTATCAGCTTGCAAATTGCTAAATTTAGCGTTTAAAATTTCGGCTTGCAGGTTGACTCCGTAAAGAAAATGCAAAAACTCCACCCCGCTGGCTATCCTTTCTGGCGATTTTTGACAGGCATGGCTACACCCTCAAGGTCAGGGTCGACATCATGCGCGATTATGAAGTTGGTTATTTTATCGCCACCAGTCAGGATTTGCGCGGTCTGGTCTGCGAGGCCGAAACGATGGAAAAGCTGGAAGACGATATCCGGCGTTCAGCCAATGTCTTGGTAAAAATGTCTTATTTCCCCAAACCTGCGCCACCGCACATGACTGAATTGCACTACCCATGAATGATTATTTTGCTCAAGTGGTCGGGCAGCTCAAGCTGCCACGATTATCTCTTTCTGGCGCAGGGCAGTGGCGGTATGAGGTCTGGAAGCGATATTCAATGCACCTGACCGTGCCCAACCGATGCGCATCGCGCCTTGCCGCCAATGCCGTGATGAAAGCGGCGGGCATCAGGCACAGGTTTTGATAAAACGCGGCATACCAGGAAATCGAGCGCTATAATTTTCGCTAGCTAAATCTGCGATTCAGAGAGAAAAACATGTACCCCATTGAATATCCGTTATGGTCGTTGCTTGCGAGCTTTGGCCGCCGGCTGACTGTAAGAATGGACGTCCTGCATGACGAAGAGGTCGGTGTCTACGTTGCCACCAGCAAGGACATGAATGGTCTCATCTGCGAAGCAGACACGATGGAAGAACTCAAAGCCGAGGTTGAACGCGTGCTCAGGGATCTGGTTGCTTTTTGTGTGCGTGGCAAGAATCCGGCGCTACCGGTTGTGGAGTGGCCGACAGTATGAACGACAACTTTGGCGCCTATTTCTGTCGCGTCATTGCCTATCTCAGGATGCAGGATGTGCAATTTCTGATGCAATCACCCGATTGCAAGCATGAGATCTGGCGTCGTTACGGCACTTTTGTGTCCGTGCCACGCCAATGCAAATCGCGCCATACTGCCAATGCGATCCTCAGGGCGGCGGGCTGTCCGCGCGAGTATTAAAAACGTCGCGGCAATCAGCTATTCCTTGTTCAGCAAGTCTGCAGCTTTCAGTTCCCTGTATGCATCGAAAGACAAATCTATGATGACATGCGATCCCAACAACAAAAAACGGAATAGTAACGCGTCGCGTTATTAGTTGGGCGCAATATTGGCAATTGGCGCTGTTTTTGGGCTTACGAATCCCCAAAAATGCTTGTTTTGTGCGTATAAATTACTATTTTATAGGGGGGTATATGGCAATATATGGCTGATAGCCATATATTACGAGCGGCAGTATAAATACACCTAGGGTGTATGGGGTCGGTATGGTGGGTCGGGTGCTGTGCTTTAGCCGTGCCTGTCATTCAATACATCGACTGTCCGTACGGTTGGATAGCCGCAAGTTTTTTTGCGATGATGCTGCGCTCGCGCTCAACGTCGTAGTGATTTTGCAGTTCCAGCCAGTATTGCCCTGACACACTGAAGTAGCGGCCTAGTCGCAGTGCTGTGTCAGCGGTAATCGCACGCGTACCCTTGACGATTTCATTGATACGACTAGGCGGCACACCAATCGCTTTTTCCAGCGCGTACTGGCTGATATCGAGCGCGTCAAGAAAGTCGTCGTACAGAACTTCGCCTGGGTGAGTGATGGGATTTTCTCTGCTCATGCATGGACGCCATGGGGTATTGGCACTAATAACGCGTCGTGTTAATAGTAGCAGCCAAAACCTTAATTTTGTGCAATGTTATGCTAAAAAAGTGATTAAAAACACAAAAATAGACCGCATATTTACGATTTATTCTTGGATATCGGCGGGGTATATCGCGATATTGATTGGAGATGCTTATATTACGCGCCGGAGGTGTAATACAGCCCCCTGTATGTATATTTTGCATACTAGGTTCAAACGCTGGGTGCAATAATTATCAAAGAGGCGGTTAGTCGAGTGTAATCGCCTTCCAGTGACTGGGAAATGGTAGAATGCTCGGTTTAGTACCCCATTCGCAAAAGGTTTCACGTGTTATCTACCGCAAATATTACGATGCAGTTCGGTGCCAAGCCGCTATTTGAAAACATCTCTGTCAAGTTCGGTGACGGCAACCGTTATGGTCTGATTGGCGCCAACGGCTGTGGTAAATCCACCTTCATGAAGATACTGGGCGGCGATCTCGATTCTTCTGCCGGCACTGTGATGCTGGATCAGAACGAGCGTCTGGGCAAATTGCGCCAGGATCAGTTTGGCTTCGAAGATATGCGCGTGCTGGATGTGGTGCTGATGGGGCATACCGAAATGTGGGCAGCGATGTCCGAGCGCGACGCAATTTATGCGAACCCTGACGCGACCGACGATGATTACATGCAGGCGGCTGAATTAGAAGCTAAATTTGCCGAATACGGCGGTTACACAGCCGATGCGCGTGCCAGCGAACTGCTGATGGGCGCTGGTGTAGCGATGGATTTGCACAATGGGCCAATGAGTGCGGTGGCACCAGGCTGGAAGCTGCGCGTGTTGCTGGCGCAAGCATTGTTCTCTGATCCGCACATTTTGCTGCTGGATGAACCGACCAATAACCTCGATATCAATTCTATCCGCTGGCTGGAAAATCTGCTGAATGAGCGCGATTCGACCATGATCATCATTTCGCATGATCGCCATTTTCTAAACCAAGTCTGTACGCATATGGCTGACATGGACTATGGCACGCTGAAGATATACCCTGGCAATTACGATGACTACATGCTGGCATCAACGCAGGCGCGCGAGCAGCAGCAGTCGGTTAATGCCCGTGCCAAAGAAAAAGTCGCGGAATTGCAGGATTTCGTACGTCGATTCTCCGCCAACAAGTCCAAGGCACGCCAGGCCACTTCGCGTGCGAAGCAGATCGAAAAGATCAAGGTTGAGGACCTCAAGCCATCCAGTCGTGCCAATCCGTTTATCCGGTTTGAGGCTGAAAAGAAATTGCACCGCTTGGCGGTTGAGGTTCAGGGAATTTCGAAAAGCTACGACAGGCCGATTTTCAAAAATTTTAGCGTTACGATCGAAGCTGGTGAGCGAGTTGCCATCATCGGTGCAAATGGCGTGGGCAAGACCACATTGCTGCGTTGCATAGGTGATGACGTTTGCGGGATGCATGTCGATAGCGGCATTGTGAAATGGGCTGAAAATGCGAACGTTGGCTACATGGCGCAAGATTTGACAGAAGAATTTGAAGCAGATAAAAACCTGACCGATTGGATGGGGCAATGGACGCGCGAAGGCGACGACGATCAGGCGGTACGTTCAAGCCTTGGCCGCCTGCTTTTCGGCGGTGATGATGTGAAAAAGCCGGTCAATGTGCTGTCTGGCGGCGAGAAGGGCCGCATGCTCTATGGCAAGCTGATGCTGGGTAGGCACAACGTGATGCTGCTGGATGAGCCAACCAATCACATGGATATGGAAACCATCGAGTCGCTGAATATTGCACTGGAAAAATACACTGGCACGCTGATTTTCGTGTCGCACGATCGCGAATTCGTGTCGTCGCTAGCGACGCGTATTCTTGAGGTGAAAGAGGATGGGATTATTGACTTCAGCGGCAGCTACGACGAATATCTGGCAAGTCAGGGTATCGACGCCTGATACGTTGTAAGCGCGGGCGATTAGTTCTGCAAATCGTCAGCGCTTATTTTGATGCGGATAAAGTGTTGTTCCAGTAGTTCATTCAAATTTTTCTCTGTCAAGCCGAGAGGCGCCACCTTTTGCAGCAGTTGGTCTGTCATTTGCTCGCCATCAATCATGACCAGCAAGCTGCGCAGGCGTGAGGATAGTTGATACTTGCGCGTGGCAATTTCTTCGCGTCCCTTGTCGGTCTTCTCGAAAATCTGCTTGTTCATGGTTTTTGAATGCTTGAAAACGGATTCGAGTATAGCAGCAACACCCAAGGCGAATATGTGATTGCTGCATTGATGTAACATAAGAATGCCAGTCGGATTTCTACGCTGACTATTGCACGCTGCGAGTATAGTGACGATACTATCGCTTTATTTTGATATTCGTCATATGCCGACTTCAGACATCAAAACGGTTGAATACGAACTCCCGCACATGGAGATGGGTTCAAGCTGCACTGCGCAGGCTTGGGCGCGTGTTCCACCCTCACCCTCGCTCGAAGAAAAAGCCGAACTCAAATCACGTATCAAGCGCTTGCTGAAAGAGCGAGACGCTGTATTGGTTGCGCATTATTACGTCGATCCCGATGTGCAGGATCTGGCTGATGAAACCGGCGGCTGCGTGTCCGATTCGCTGGAAATGGCACGCTTTGGGCGCGATCATCCAGCCAAGACGCTGATCGTTGCCGGCGTGCGTTTTATGGGCGAGACCGCCAAAATTCTCAGCCCGGACAAAACTATTCTGATGCCGGATCTGGACGCCACCTGCTCGCTTGATCTAGGTTGTCCTGCCGATGAATTTGCAGCTTTTTGTGACGCGCACCCGGATCGCACAGTGGTCGTGTACGCCAACACCAGCGCCGCAGTCAAAGCGCGAGCGGACTGGATGGTGACCTCCTCGATCGGCCTCGACATCGTACGGCACCTGCATGCGCAAGGTAAAAAGATCCTATGGGCGCCAGATAAACATCTTGGTACTTATATCCAGCAACAGACAGGCGCTGACATGCTGTTGTGGCAGGGGTCGTGCCTGGTGCATGATGAATTCAAGGCACTTGAACTGGAATTGCTCAAGCGGGACCATCCGAAAGCCAAGGTGCTGGTGCATCCTGAGTCGCCTGCCGGCGTGATTGCACTGGCGGATATGGTGGGCTCCACATCGCAGATGATTGCTGCTGCGCACACGATGGATGCCGATGAGTTTATTGTTGCTACTGAGTCTGGCCTGCTCCACAAAATGAAGCAGGCAGCGCCCGGCAAACATTTTATCGAAGCGCCCACCGCAGGTACGGGCGCGACCTGCAAGAGCTGTACCCATTGCCCGTGGATGGCGATGAACTCCCTCTCAAATCTGGCAGCCGTGCTGGAGCAGGGCAATAATGAAGTCCACGTTGACCCCGAAGTCGGTCAGAAGGCAATTCGTTGTATCGACCGGATGTTGGCTTTTGCCGCAGATCAAAAAAAGGCCAGCCAACATTTTTCAGGGATAGGCCCAGCATGAGGAATCTGAAAAATCCATTTGCCCCTTTTGATGCAGCACTCAAGGCGGCGTTGGATGAAAATATCCGTATCGCGCTCGCAGAAGACGTTGGCAGTGGTGACCTGACTGGCAAATTGGTGCCGGAAGAGAAGCGGGTCAAAGCATGCGTCAGCGTGCGTGACGACGCGGTTTTGTGTGGTGCGCCCTGGTTTGAAGGCGTTTTGAAAGGCGTAGATCCAGAGTTGCATGTCAACTGGCTTTACGCCGAAGGCGACTTGATGATGGCTAACAGCCAGGTGTGCTGGATTGAAGGGCCAGCGCGGTCGTTGCTGACTGCCGAGCGCAGCGCGCTTAATTTTCTGCAGTTGCTGTCTGGTGTGGCGACGGTAACTAGAAAGTTTGTGCGTCTGATTAGTGGTACTCAAGCGACTGTCATGGATACTCGCAAGACCTTGCCCGGTTTACGGCTGGCGCAAAAATACGCGGTACGCGTTGGCGGCGGCGCCAACCAGCGCATGGCTTTGTACGACGGCATCCTGATCAAGGAAAACCACATCGCAGCTGCGGGTGGGATTACACCCGCCTTGAATGCAGCTTTTGCGCTGAAAGTTAATGTACCGGTACAAATCGAAGTTGAAACCCTGCCGCAACTTCAGGAGGCGCTGACAGCGGGTGCCACATCGGTTTTGCTCGACAATTTCAAGATGGAAGACATCCGCACTGCAGTCAAAGAAAATGTAGGGCGGGCGGCACTCGAAGTATCAGGCGGAATTAATATCTATAGCGTGCGCGCCTTTGCAGAAACGGGGATAGACCGGATCTCTGTCGGTGTCCTGACCAAGGATGTACAGGCAACAGATTATTCCTTGCGGATTTTTGGCTGACGTACTATCTGACGCAATCAGCCTGGCGGCTCTTTGTAACAGAATGAAATCTTGAACAGTCAGTCATTATTTTATGTTTCATATCTATACCATTGAGATCACCAAGGATGCAGCCTGTAAATCTCTTGATTTTCGCATCATGTCTTGTGTGAAAACCAGCGCATAAGCATTACAAATATTTACAAAACAGACAATTGTTGACCTGATAAAATTGACCTGGATCAAGTGATATTGCATCTGAGTAAAATAGTATTGAAATAGTAATAATTTAAAGACCTAATATTTGCTGGATGTCATTTTTCTACAAGGGAAAAAAACATGAAATCAAGACTGAAATTTATGTGGATCCAGCTTTTTTCTCTGATCTTCATACTATCAGTTGCGCATGCGCAAACTGCACAACCACCAGCACAACCACCACAGGTTGCCTATACTCAGCCTGAGCTGGAGCAAATGTTGGCGCCGATTGCGCTTTACCCAGATGTATTGCTGTCACAGATTTTGATGGCATCAACTTACCCGACTGAAGTGGTAGAAGCCTCCTACTGGGTCAAGGCAAATCCCGGTCTCAAGGGTGAGGCTGCGGTAAAGGCGGCAAAAAACCAGTCATGGGACATTAGCGTCAAGTCTCTGTTGCCATTCCCACAGGTATTGGGCACGATGGAAACCAAACTGGACTGGACCGAAAAACTGGGCAATGCTTTTCTTGGCCAAGAGCAGCAAGTGATGGATACGGTGCAGCTGCTGCGCCAAAAAGCAATGGCGGCGGGTTACCTGAAATCTGATAATCGCGTGCGCGTTGCTGTGGCTGATAAGCTTGTCTCGATAGAGCTGGTGCAACCAACAGCAGTCTATGTGCCCTACTATAATCCGACCGTCGTGTATGGCACTTGGTGGGCACCTGCGTATGCACCGATTTACTGGGATCCATGGCCGGGTTATGCGGTAGCTCCTGGCTATTATGGATGGGCATGGGCGCCGGTAGCAACTATCGTGACTGTCGGTATTTTGTATGGCGCATTCAACTGGCGTAGCCATAGTGTTTATTACGGGCGCAATGTAAGTTATTGGCGTGGGCATTCAAGCTACAGTCACTATCGTTACAGCGGTAGCGGCCCAGCCCGCTGGAGCCATGATGCGACACACCGCCGCGACGTACCGTATCGTGGTGCAACCGTGAATCAGCGTTATGGTCACAAAGCTGCAGCCTATAACGCTAAGGTGGGTCCACGTCCAACAACACAGGACATCCGCAGTGGCAAGAGTCGCGTAACGACCACTACAACTACCAGAACTGCAACCAGCAGAACAGGTACCGTTGCCAGATCCACTACGACCAGAACCGGTACCGGCACTAAGTCTACTGCTGGCAGAAGCAATACAGTCACAAGAACGACTGGCACTGGTGCAGCCAGATCCGGCGCAACCCGGACTGGCACAACCACCAGGACAACCACCACTGCCAACACCAACGTGCGTACCAGAACAGGTGCGGCACCGCGATCGGCAGCACCGAGTCCAAAACCGGCTGTACGCAAGGCACCTGACATCAAGAAGCACTAAAACCTCAATCTACTCTAAAGTGAACCTCTCTCTGCAATATGGGGGAGATTTTTTTACCAGCCTTACAGCTGGAATGCTTGGCGTTACAAACGACGTAGCTATTGATCTGGCGCAAAAACGTTTGCGAATTTCGACATGTATGCCATTTAATATTTGACTTGGATCAGGCATATAAGTTAACGTTAATCGGTATTTTTGAAATGAAATACTGAGGCGAAAACGCATAGGTTTGGGCGTTATTTAAAAAAAGGGGAAACCATGAAATCACGAATCAAGAATATGTGTCTGCATTTTCTTGCACTACTGTTTGTGATGTCAGTTGCGCATGCGCAACCGGCACAAACAGCACAGGCAAGTTTTTCGCAGCCGGAGTTGGAGCAAATGCTGGCGCCGATTGCGCTTTATCCAGATGCATTGTTGTCACAGATTTTAATGGCATCGACCTACCCAACCGAAGTGGTAGAAGCTTCCTACTGGATAAAGGCGAATCCCGGCCTCACGGGCGAAGCTGCGGTCAACGCAGCGCAAGATCAGCAATGGGACATTAGCGTCAAGTCATTGTTGCCATTCCCGCAGGTTTTGGGCACCATGGAAACCAAGCTGGATTGGACTGAAAGAGTGGGCAATGCCTTCCTCGGTCAGGAACAGCAAGTGATGGATACGATCCAGTTGCTGCGCCACAAAGCGATGGCTGCTGGCTACCTGAAGTCTGATAACCGTGTGCGCGTTGCGACTGCGGACCAACTGATTTCAATCGATTTGGTGCAACCGACAGCTGTCTATGTGCCCTACTACAATCCGACTGTCGTATATGGCACATGGTGGGCGCCTAACTATGCGCCGGTCTACTGGGAACCATGGCAAGGTTATGCTGTTGCCCCTGGCTATTATGGATGGGCATGGGCACCAGTTGCTACGGTCGTCACGGTAGGCGTTCTGTATGGCGCATTCAACTGGCGTAGGCATAGTGTTTATTATGGCCGCAATGTAAGTTATTGGCATAATCACTCAAGCTACAGTCACTATCGCTATAGCGGATCGGCGCCTGCTGTCTGGCGCCATGATGCAACACATCGTCGCGATATTCCTTATCGCAGCGCAACAGTGAATCAGCGTTACGGTCGTACAGCTGCAACCTACAATGCCAAGGTGGGTCCACGCCCGACGGTGCAGGACATCCGTACTGGCCGACATAGCTTTACACCAACTGGTAGGCCAACAACGGGCGCACCAACGGGCAGGTCAACGACAGGCGCACCAACGGGCAGGCCAACGACGGGCGCACCAACGGGCAGGTCAACGACAGGCGCACCAACGGGCAGGCCAACGACGGGCGCACCAACGGGCAGGTCAACGACAG